>RCUT01001594.1_pt1 | contig 10709 bp, 6 predicted proteins | sample 2166171 | NCBI WGS metagenome assembly RCUT01 (sample SAMN09932757, study PRJNA488358) | compost metagenome | isolation source: compost soil in 4-hydroxybenzoic | place: Germany: Experimental Botanical Garden
GGCTTCCGTGCCTTCAAACGCCAGGACCTGGAAATCATTGCGAACCGTGGGAATCAATAGCTCGAAATGCGCGGTATTAGCCGACGCAAACATAGGCTTGTCCTTAAGCTGGGAAAATAGCGCATGGGCCAGCTCAAAGCCGGCCCATGCATGATTGACGCTACTTAACCGACGACCGGAGTACGCCAGTCATCCGAGCCAGAGGTACCGGCCACTTCGTGGGTCCAGGTGATTTTGCGGTAAGTGAAATGCACGTCTTCCAGATGGGTGAAGTGCGCGTTCGAAGGGTCTTGGCAGTTGTGCATGTAGTCCTTGATGTCGACGATGATCGCGTCTTCCAGAACCGTGGTGTAGTAATGCTCCTGAGTGCCGGCAGCCGAGGTGCGGTACCACTGGATTTCGATCTTGGTCAGACGCTCACCGGAGGTCAGGGCCGCCAGCAGCAGTGGCGACGCCTTGTCGAAGACCTTGGTGATGACCACAGGCTTGTGTACGCGCTGGCCGGTAGGTTGGCCGGACTGCGGATCACGCGGGATGATCACTTCATGCTGAAAGCCCTGAACCATGACCTGGTCTTCATGACCTTCCTGGTAGGTGTTGCCAACCGAATCGGCGGTGAAAGCACCGGCGGTGATCAAACCTTGTTTGGTGCCGGTAATGGACATGTATGCGGGGGTAGCCATGAATGCTCCTTGCTGAAAATAGAGGTGCCCGGTGGGTAAAATCACCCAGCGGGTACCTGTACCGTATACAAGGGTCATGCCATAAGTTGCTCACGCCTTATAAACCGGGGCCTGCAGCACTTATTACCTGAGTTGGAGTCACGCTCAACAGGAAAAAGCCCTGAAAAGTGCGCAACTTCTTGCGCAGTACTGCGCAAGAAGTTGCGCACTCGCCTGTAAGCCACGTGGGCCGTGGCTTACAGCGGCGAACAGGGGTCGTTATCTACATTTGAGTGCGCAAGAAGTTGCGCAGTGCGTTATACCCTTGACCTTCCACGCTCCCCTCACCATAGGAGCAGACCGACCACTCACCTTGGCCGCAAAATCAACACCCCCAACGGTGGCAGATTCAACGCCAAGGACAACGGCTGACCATGACTGGACAGCGCTTCACTCACCACCTCTCCGAGGTTGCCATAGTTGGACCCGGCGTAGTCTTCAGCATCACTGTTAAGCACCTCGACCCAGCGCTCACCAAACGGCACGCCAATGCGGTACCCCTCCCGCGGCACCGGGGTGAAATTGGCCACCACCAGCAGCGGCTCACCGCTGGCGCTCCAGCGCAACCAAGCGTAAACGCTGTTTTGCGCATCATCGCCGATCAGCCACTGAAAGCCCTGGGGCAGGCAGTCCTGTTCGTGCAGTGCACGCTCTTCGCGGTACAGCCGGTTCAAGTCAGCGACCAAGCGCTGAACCCCCAGGTGTTCGGGGTACTTGAGCAGGTACCAGTCCAGTTCACTGTCATGGTTCCACTCGCGCCATTGACCAAACTCGCATCCCATGAACAGCAACTTTTTACCCGGATGAGCCCACATGAAGGTCAGGTAGGCCCGCAGGTTGGCGAATTTCTGCCAGCGATCACCGGGCATTTTGTCGATCAGTGAATGCTTGCCATGCACCACTTCATCGTGGGAAATCGGCAGGATGAAATGCTCGGAGTACGCATAGATCAGGCCGAAGCTCATTTCGTTGTGGTGATAGGTACGGTGGATCGGGTCGTTCTGTATGTAGTGCAGGGTGTCGTGCATCCAGCCCATGTTCCATTTGTAGGCAAAGCCCAAACCGCCCTGCTGGGTCGGCTGGCTGACGCCCGGCCAGGCTGTGGACTCTTCGGCAATCATCAGCGCACCTGGGGCTTCGATGGCGACGACGTCGTTGAGGTGGCGCAGAAAATCGATAGCCTCCAGGTTCTCGCGCCCACCATGGCGATTGGGTACCCACTCGCCAGCTTTGCGCGAATAGTCGCGATAGAGCATGGAGGCCACGGCATCGACCCGCAGGCCATCAATATGAAAGTGCTTGAGCCAGTGCAGCGCCGAGGCCAGCATGAAGCCGTGCACCTCGGTCCGGCCGAGGTTGTAGATCAGGGTATCCCAGTCCTGGTGGAAGCCTTCGAGCGGGTTTTCGTATTCATACAGGGCGGTACCGTCAAAACGCGCCAGGCCATGGGTGTCGGTGGGGAAATGTGCGGGCACCCAGTCCAGAATCACGCCGATCGAGGCCTGGTGACAGGCATCGATGAAGGCGGCGAAATCTTCCGCCGAGCCATAGCGTGCGGTCGGCGCGAACATCGACAGCGGCTGATAGCCCCAGGAGCCACCAAACGGATGTTCCATGATCGGCATCAGCTCGATATGGGTGAAGCCCATCTGCTGGATATAAGGCACCAGGCGCTCCGCCAGCTCGCGCCAGTTGTAGAAGCGTGCCACTTCGCCGGTGTCATCCAGCTCACATTGCCAGGACCCGGCGTGCAGTTCATAAATCGACAGTGGCGCGTTGGTTGCCTGGCGCTCGCCACGCTGTTGCATCCACTGCTGGTCTTGCCAGGCATGGGCCAGCGGACCGGCCACCCGTGACGCGGTGCTCGGTGGCAACTCGGTGGCCCGTGCCAACGGGTCAGCCTTGAGCGGCAGGATGCCTTCACGCCCCAGCACTTCGTACTTGTAGGCTTCGCCTGCGGCCAGGCGTGGCACGAACAATTCCCATACCCCAGACGAATGACGCAGGCGCATCGGGTGCCGACGTCCATCCCAGTTGTTGAAGTCACCGACCACCGACACCCGCCGGGCGTTCGGTGCCCACACCGAAAAGCGCACGCCGTCGATGCCTTCAACCTGCACCGGCTGCGCCCCCATGCTGTTGGACAGGTCGCGGTGATTACCTTCGGCGAACAGGTAGAGGTCCATGTCGCCCAACTGTGGCCCGAAGCTGTAAGGGTCTTCGGTAATTTGCTCGCCTCCCGCCCAGTTGATGCGCAGCAGGTACGGCTGCTGCTGCGCCACGTGCGCAATAAACAGCCCCGGCACCGGTTCCTGCTCGAACTCGCCCAGCAGCCGGCCATCGTCGCGGGCCAGCAGTTGCACGCTCAAGGCGTTGGGCAGATAGGCGCGGACAAACTGGCCACCGGCACCATCAGGGTGCGGGCCGAGCACAGCGAACGGGTCGGTATGCTCGGCCCTGACCAGGGCGTCGCTGTCCCGATGCCCCAGCCCGCCTTCCTCGCGCTTGCGATGATTCATTTAACGTTCTCCCCAGGTACTTGTCAGGCCATGCAGGCCATGCAAAGGCACGGCCAGCCAACTTGGGCGGTTCTCGGCTTCGTACAGGATTTCGTAGGCGGCCTTTTCCAGGCTGAACAGTTCCAGTGCCGCTCGCTCGCCGTCGGCATGTTCCCAGGCATGGGGCATGGCCGCAGTGGCCAGCCCATAGGCCTCGACAAAGGCATGTCGGGCCTGGTGCAGATAACGCCTGGCGACGCGCTGACGTGCCTGGCGGGCACTGTCCGAGAGGTCGACACTGGAGGCACTGCGCAGCACCATGGCAGCAGCATAGTCGAAGGATCGCAATACGCCGGAAACATCCTTGTAGGGGCTATGCTTGGCCCGGCGCTCGTCCAGCGGCCGGGCCGGTTCGCCCTCGAAATCGATCAAGTAGGCGTCGCCCTGCACCACCAGCACCTGGCCCAGGTGCAGATCACCGTGCACCCGCATCAACAGGCCGCCCTGGGCTTGCTTGCTCAGCTCCAGGACAGTGGCCAGCAGGTCTATGCGTTGCTGCTGCAGGTCATCGATCAGCGACTGGCTTTCGCTGTCCAATTCAGCGCGATGCTGCTTGAGCAAGTCCAGCGCGCGGGTCAGTTGCGCACTGATCTGCTTGCCCCAGGCCTGACAATCGCGGGCGCTGCTGGGGCGCGGCTGGAAGGCCGGATCCTTGCTGGGTGCTGCCAGCAACAGATGCATCTCACCCAGGCGCTGGCCCAACAAGGCGGCAAAATCGGCCAGGTCCTGCAGGGCATCGGTGTGGGCATCCAACGCGGGTTTGCCTGGTTCCAGCTCGTCGCGTATGGCCCGTTCCAGGTTGTTCTGGGTCCAATCCCAAGCATCGCCCTGATTGCTCAAATAGCCCTGGGCAATCATCAACAAGTGCGGTTGCTGCTGGGCATCGACACGGCTGACCCAGCCCAACAACGGCGAGATATTGGCAAAACCGGCAGCGGTCAGAAACGCACTCATTTCCAGTTCCGGGTGCACGCCGGGGTTGACCCGGCGGATCAGCTTGAGCACCAGACTGCCACCAACCACCACTGAGCTGTTGGACTGCTCAGCCGAGAGGTAGCGCACCTGGGCGTCTTCCCCCAGGTTAAGGGCGGCCAGCTGTTCGGTAGCGTTGAACTGCAATTCGCCTTCGGCGCAGGGCAAGCGCGTGCCTGCGTGGCAAGCGAACAGCACGGCGCGAATAAAACTTTCGAGCACGAAACCATCGGTGATCAGCCCCACCTGACGCCCGCGGCGCACCCGCGCCAAGGCCAACTGCTGCGGAGCTGCACTGTTGATATGTTCTTCTGCAATCAGGCCGAACGGTAACTGATAGCGGCTGCTGTGACCGCCACTGCTGACCTCAATCTCACTGAGCAGCACCGGGCTGGTCGGGGCCCCAAAGCGCACGCCGTAAGCGATGCGTACCTGTTCGATACGGCTTTCCTTGCCGGCAAACCAGCGGCGTTTGGGCAGGTACTGGGGCAGGATGCTTTCTTGCAGGGTGTCGCGCGCCGGGGCGTCGAGCAGCTCCTCCATGCGTTTTTTCAGCACCAGGGTGGTGAATTCCGGCAGACTTTGCGCCGGTTCCTGGTGCCAGCTGGGCATCTGGTCCTTGGGCGCCAGCAGGAACCAGTAAAAGCCGTATGGCGGCAAGGTCAGCAAAAACGGTAATTGGCCAATCGGCGGAAAGGCGCTGGCGCCGAGCATCTCCACCGGCACCATGTCGGCGTACTGCGACAATTCCAGTTCGGCCGCCTGAGCGGCACGCGAGACGTTGGCGACGCACAGAATGATCTCGCTGCTGCCATCTGGCCCGGTGTATTCACGAATGTAAGCCAGGATCCGGCGGTTGCTCGGCGAGAGCATTTTCAAGCTGCCTCGACCAAAGGCCTTTTGCTGCTTGCGCACCGCCAGCAGGCGGCGATTCCAGTTCAGCAGTGAATGCGGGTCATGGGCCTGGGCTTCGACATTGACCGAAGCAAAGCCATACAGCGGGTCCATGATCGGCGGCAGCACCAAGCGCGCCGGGTCGGCGCGGGAGAACCCGCCGTTGCGGTCGATCGACCACTGCATGGGGGTGCGCACGCCGTCGCGGTCGCCGAGGTAGATGTTGTCACCCATACCGATTTCATCGCCGTAGTACAGGGTCGGCGTACCGGGCATCGACAACAGCAGGCTGCTGAGTAACTCCACCCGTCGCCGGTCGCGCTGCAACAGGGGCGCCAGGCGGCGACGGATACCGAGGTTGATGCGCGCCCGGCGATCCTCGGCGTAGTAGTTCCACAGGTAATCGCGCTCGCGATCAGTGACCATCTCCAGCGTCAGTTCATCGTGGTTACGCAAGAAGATCGCCCACTGGCAGTTGGCGGGAATCTCCGGGGTCTGACGCAGGATGTCGGTGATTGGAAAACGGTCTTCCTGGGCGACGGCCATGTACATGCGCGGCATCAACGGAAAGTGAAAGGCCATGTGGCATTCATCACCTTGCCCTTCACCGAAATACAGCTGGGTATCCTCCGGCCACTGGTTGGCTTCGGCCAGAAGCATGCGGTCGGGGTAGTTGGCGTCGATCTCGGCGCGAATCTGCTTGAGCACCTGGTGGGTCTCGGGCAGGTTCTCGTTGTTGGTGCCGTCGCGCTCGATCAGGTACGGGATGGCATCCAGGCGTAAGCCGTCAACGCCCAGGTCGAGCCAGTAACGCATCACCCCGATCACCGCCTTGAGCACCTGCGGGTTATCGAAATTCAGGTCTGGCTGGTGCGAATAAAAGCGATGCCAGAAGTATTGGCCGGCCACCGGGTCCCAGGTCCAGTTGGACTTCTCGGTATCGAGAAAGATGATCCGCGTGCCGTCGTATTTCTGGTCACTGTCGGACCACACGTAGAAGTCCCTGGCCTTGCTTCCGGGTTTGGCATGACGGGCTTTCTGGAACCAGGCGTGCTGGTCCGAGGTGTGGTTGATGACCAGTTCGGTGATCACCCGCAGGCCACGCTTGTGCGCCTCGCTGATAAAGCGCTTCACATCGCCCAAGGTGCCATAGTCAGGGTGTACGGCCTTGTATTCGGCGATGTCATAGCCGTCGTCGCGCCGTGGCGAGGGGTAGAACGGCAGCAGCCAGAGGGTGTTGACGCCCAGTTCGGCGATGTAGTCAAGCTTGGCGATCAAGCCTGGAAAGTCACCGATGCCGTCGTTGTTTGAATCGAAGAACGATTTGACGTGCACCTGGTAGATGATCGCGTCTTTGTACCACAGTGGGTCGTCGATAAAGGCTGCCGGGCGGCTACGTTTGGCCATGTTCGACTCCTTTCTAGAGGGCTTTTTCGATACGCCAGATACCAAACGGCAGGTGCCAGGGCTCGATGCGCATCCATTGGGTCTTACCGTGCCAGGTCCAGCGATGGCCGGTCATCAGGTCTTCACCGAAGGTGTCGGCGTTGTCATCCAGGCCCAACTCCCACAGGGGTAGCTCAAAGTACGCCTCTTGGGCGTTGTGCGGGTCGAGGCTGATGGCAATGAGGATGAAGTTGTCGCGTTCGGCGGTGCGCTTGCCGAAGTACAGGATGTTGTCGTTCCAGGCGTTGTAGAAGGCAACGCCCAGGTGCGTCTGCAGCGCCGGGTTGTGTCGGCGGATGCGGTTTAGCTGGGCGATCTCGGCAATGATGTTGCCCGGTTGAGTGAAGTCCCGCGGGCGGATCTCGTACTTCTCGGAATCCAGGTACTCCTCCTTGCCGGGGATGGGCGTTGCCTCGCACAGCTCAAAGCCCGAGTACATGCCCCACAGCCCTGACCCCATGGTCGCCAGCGCAGCACGGATAAGGAAGCCGGCGCGGCCGGACTCATGCAGGAAGAAAGGATTGATGTCTGGGGTGTTGACGAAAAAGTTTGGCCGGTAGCAATGGCGCCAGGGCGGCTGGTTGAGCTCTTCAAAGTAGCTTTGCAACTCGGCCTTGGTGTTGCGCCAGGTGAAATAGGTGTAGCTCTGCGAGTACCCCACCTTGCCCAGGCGCGCCATCATCGCCGGTTTAGTGAAGGCTTCGGCCAGAAAGATCACCTCCGGGTGCTGGCTGCGGATATTGGCGATCAACCAGTGCCAGAACGGCAATGGCTTGGTGTGCGGGTTGTCGACGCGAAACATCTTCACCCCTTCCTGTACCCAGCCAAGCACCACATCGCGCAAGGCCAGCCACAGGGACGGTACGGCCTCTGCGGCATAGAAGTCGACATTGACGATGTCCTGGTACTTTTTCGGCGGGTTTTCGGCGTAGCGAATACTGCCGTCCGGGCGCCAGGAGAACCAACCCGGATGGGCCTTGAGCCAAGGGTGGTCCTGCGAGCACTGGATGGCAAAGTCCAAGGCAATCTCCAGGCCATGCTCGGCAGCCGCGGCTACCAGCCGGCGAAAATCCTCACGGCTGCCCAATTGCGGGTGGATGGCCTCGTGCCCGCCCTCCTCGCTGCCAATGGCGTAAGGGCTGCCCGGATCCTCCGGCTCGGCCTGCAAGGCATTGTTGCGGCCCTTGCGGTGACGCTTGCCGATAGGATGGATGGGCGGGAAATACAACACGTCAAAACCCATGTCACGGATCATCGGCAGACGTTCATGCACGTCATTGAAGGTGCCATGGCGTGCTGGATCATCGGTAATGGAGCGGGGAAACAGCTCATACCAGCTGGCGAACAGGGCCTCGCGCCGTTCGACGTCCAGCGGATACTCCGGGCTGCGGCTGAGGAATGTGCGGTGGTCGGCCTCGCGCATCAACACGGCGGTATCGACGTGCAGCAACTGGGCAACCTGCGCTTCGGGCGCCAGGGTGGGCAACGTGTCATGCAGGCTCTGCAGCTGCTCGCGCAGCAGCCCCTGGCTGCGCTCGATGTTCTGCTCAAGCAATTGCAGGCCTTCCTGCAACTCCAACGGCACGGGCACCCCAGCGGTGAACTTCTTCTCCAGGTCATGGCAGTAAGTGGCGAAGGGGTCGATCCAGGCCTCGATGCTGAACAGGTGTCGGCCCTGCTCGATAACGGTGAAGTCGGCCTGCCACAGGTCGTTGCCGGCGAACACCATCGGCACGCAGTGCCAGCGACGGCTCTGGGCCTGTCGCCAGTTGAGCATCACCGCCAGGCTGTCATGCCCATCGGTATAGACCTTGCTGCTCACCTGTACCGGCTCACCGACTACCGCCTTGACCGCGAACACGCCGCCGTCCAGTAGCGGCTGGGTATCCTCAATCACGATCCTTGGCGCCAAGAGTGCTTGAGACAGGCTGATGGCCTGGTCGGGATGATCGTTTGCCGCGGCTACACGGTCGGTTTCGAAGGGCTCATCGCGGGTCATCGATCCTTGCTCCGTTACGAGGTAGGCGTAAGAGTTCAGAGCGGAGTGACGGCGTGGGGTTCAAAAAAAATGAGCGAATGGCGCTCTGTGGAGTCGAAAAAAACTGAGCTTACTCATCCACAACCCCTGCGAGGTCAGGCCATGAACATTCCCATCCCGGCAGAAACGCCCGATCCGAATATCGACGACCCGACGCTGCCACCTGCGGTGCCGGATGAAGAGCCCGATGAACCGCCGATCAAACCGACAGTGCCGCCCACCGTGGGCGACCCGCCCAGTGACGAGCCGCCGGTGAAAGCGTAGAGGATTATTGTGAACTGGGGTTGCCCAATCGCTGGCAAGCCAGCTCCCACAAGGCCTGTTTTGACAGATGTGCTGTGGGAGCCGGCTTTGCCGGCGATAGAGGCGCCGCGAATCAACGCGTGGCGAGTTCCTCAATACTGATCTCGCGCATCCTGAATTTCTGCACCTTGCCGGTCACGGTCATCGGAAATTCATCGACAAAACGGAAGTAGCGCGGGGTCTTGAAGTGGGCAATGCGGCTCTTGCACCACTGCTGCAGCTCAATCTCACTGGCACTGTGACCAGGATGGAACTTGATCCAGGCGACAATCTCCTCGCCATAGCGCTCATCCGGAATACCGATAACCTGCACATCGGCCACCGCCGGGTGGGTGAAGAAGAATTCCTCAAGCTCGCGCGGATAGATGTTTTCGCCACCGCGGATAATCATGTCTTTATTGCGCCCGGCAATACACACGTAACCGGCATCGTCCATGGTTGCCAGGTCACCGGTGTGCATCCAGCCGGCAGGGTCAATGGAGTCGTGCGTGGCCTCAGGATTACCCCAGTAGCCGAGCATCACACTGTAGCCACGGGTGCACAGTTCACCGATTTGCCCACGCGGAACGACACAGCCCTGTTCGTCGACGATCTTGCTCTCCAGCTGCGGCTGGGTACGCCCGACCGTGGTGACCCGCAGTTCCAGTTCATCATCCGGGCCGGTTTGCAGCGACACCGGGCTGGTTTCCGTCATGCCATAGGCGATCTGCACTTCGCTCATGTGCAATTGGTCGATCACCCGGCGCATCACCTCGATGGGGCACGTCGCCCCGGCCATGATGCCGGTGCGCAGGCTCGACAGGTCGAAGGTGCCGCGTTGCGGGTGGTCAAGCAGCGCGATGAACATGGTCGGCACGCCATACAGTGCGGTTGCCCGCTCTTGGGCGACGGCGTCCAGGGTCAACAAGGGGTCAAAGGCATCATTGGGGTAGATCATGGTGGTGCCATGGGTAACGCATCCCAGGTTGCCCATGACCATGCCGAAGCAGTGGTACAGCGGCACCGGGATGACCATGCGGTCCTGCTCGCTCAGGCCCAGGCTCTCACCGACCATGTAGCCGTTGTTGAGAATGTTGTAGTGGCTGAGGGTAGCGCCCTTGGGGAAGCCGGTGGTGCCGGAGGTGTATTGGATGTTCACCGGTTGATCGAACTGCAGGCTGAGCTGGCGGGCCTGATAATCGCTCGGCTCAATGTGCTCGGCCAGCGCTGCCAACTGCGCCCAGGGCAGGAAGCCAGACGGTGGCGTGGCATCCAGGCTGATCAGGCCGCGAAGCTGCGGCAACCTTTCGCTGTGCAGGTTACCCGGCGTTTGGGCGCCAAGCTCGGGCAGCAATTCAGCGAGCATGGCGTGGTAATCGGAGGTCTTGAACGCCCCGGCACAGATCAGCCACTGGCACCCTGACTGTTTGAGCACATACTCAAGCTCGTTGGTGCGGTAGGCCGGGTTGATGTTGACCAGAATCACGCCGATCTTGGCGCTGGCGAACTGGGCAATGCACCACTGCGCGCAATTGGGCGCCCAGATACCCAGGCGATCACCGGTCTTAAGGCCCAGGGCCATCAGCGCCCGGGCGTGCATATCAACGCTGTCGGCCAATTGCTGCCAGCTGTAGCGCAGGTGCTGGTGGCGCACCACCAAAGCCTCTCGCGCAGCGAAACGAGACACGGTGTGGTCGAATGCCTGGCCGATAGTCATGGCCAGCAAGGGCTTATCCTGGCGCCCCTGGGTATAGCTCGGTTGATTCATGGCGGTCCCTTGTTGTGGTTGTTCTGGGA
>RCUT01001599.1_pt1 | contig 10701 bp, 13 predicted proteins | sample 2166171 | NCBI WGS metagenome assembly RCUT01 (sample SAMN09932757, study PRJNA488358) | compost metagenome | isolation source: compost soil in 4-hydroxybenzoic | place: Germany: Experimental Botanical Garden
GGGCGATCCCTGCCTCGCGCCGAACCGGCCCGGAGAGAGACATGAATTTCGCATTCAACGAACACCAGAACGCCATCCGTGAAAGCGTCGCCCGCTTCAGCGCCGAGGTCCTCGCGCCCGGCTACAGGAAGCGCGACCAGGCCGGCCAGATCGAGCGCGCGGTCATCGAACAGATGGGCCAGATGGGCCTGCTGGGCGGCGAGCTGCCGGAAGAGTTCGGCGGCAGCGGCCTGGACTGCGTCACCGCGGGCCTGATCATCGAGGAGATTTCCCGGGGCGACTTCAACGTCGGCTATATCCCGCTGCTGACCTCGCTCAACGGCCAGATCATCGCCCAGCACGCCGCGCCGGAACTGGCCCGCGAGTGGCTGCACGAGATCACCGCCGGGCGCAAGATCGTCTGCATCGCACTGACCGAGCCCAGCGGCGGCTCAGACGCCGCCAGCCTGCGGCTGAAAGCCGAGTGCAAGGGTGACGTCTATGTGCTGAACGGAGAGAAGACCTCCATTTCCATGGCCGACCAGGCCGACGTGGCGGTGGTCTTCGCCCGCACCGGCACCCCTGAGCAACGCGCCAGTGGCATCAGCGCCTTCCTGGTGCCCATGAACCTGCCCGGCATCAGCACCACCCGCTTCGACGACGCCGGCGAGCGCGCCATCGGCCGTGGCTCGATCTTCTTCGACAACGTGGAAGTACCCGCCAGCCATCGCCTGGGCGAGGAAGGCAAGGGCTTCAAGCAGGTGATGCAGGGGTTCGACTACAGCCGCGCGCTGATTGGCCTGCAATGCCTGGCCGTGGCCCAGCAATCCTTGGATGAGACCTGGAAATGGCTGACCGAGCGCCAGGCCTTCGGCCAGCCGCTGGCGGCCTTCCAGGGCCTGACCCATCCGCTGGCCGAGCTGCAGACCTACGTCCACGCCGCGCGCCTGCAGTGCTACCACTCGCTGTGGCTGAAGGACAACAACCTGCCCCACAACGCCGAAGCCGCGATGAACAAATGGTGGGCGCCGAAGCTGGCCTTCGACGTGGTCAAGCAGTGCCTGCTGGCCCACGGGCACACCGGCTACGGAGAGGACCTGCCTTTCGCCCAGCGACTGCGTGACGTGCTGGGCCTGCAGATCGGCGATGGCACGGCGCAGATCATGAAGAATATCATTGCCCGCGAACTCACTCCGAAATAACGCCTTGTCTGCCCCGCAGACGGGGCTGCAAGGAATCCCGATGAGCGAACACGAGAACAAAGGCATACCCAACAGACTGTTCTTCCGGCTGTTCCAGACCGGCAACGTGCTGCAGCGGCAGGTACAGAACGAGATGGGCATCAGCACCGTGCAATGGGCGGTGCTGGGCGCCCTGTCCAGAACCGGCTTCGAGACGGGCATTTCCTTCAACCAGTTGACGGAGTACCTGTTCGTCAGCCGGCAGAGCCTGGACGGTGTGCTCAAGCGCATGGAGCGCGACAACCACGTACTGCGCGTGCCGCACCCGGACGACGGACGTGCCCGCCTGGTCAGGCTGACCGAGCAGGGACGCGCCTACTGGGAGAGCTTGCAGGAACGGATCTACCAGTTTTACGAGCAGGGTTTGAAGGGCTTCAGTTTCGACGACAGCGTCAACTTCCTGCACTACCTGAACAAATTGCAGCACGACATGGCCCTGATCGACCTGGGCCACGGTCACCAGGCGGGGATGGAGGAACAGGCCGAGGTCTAGCCAGGGTTTCCCGTTCCTGCCAAGCGCTTCGGCGCGGATTGGGTTCACTCCATGCCTACGGGCATGGTGCCGGTTGAATAACAACAATCACCACCTGGCAGGAACGAATCAGCAATGCACAACGTCATCCTCGAAACCCGGGGATTGACCAAGGAGTTCAATGGCTTCACCGCCGTGGACTCGGTCGATCTCAAGGTGCAAGAAGGGCATATCCATGCCTTGATCGGCCCCAACGGCGCCGGCAAATCCACCGTCTTCAACCTGTTGACGCGCTTTCTGCCCGCCAGCCGTGGCGAGGTGTTCTACCAGGGGCAGTCGATAAGCAGGCTGCGCCCTCACCGCATAGCCCACCTGGGCCTGGTGCGCTCTTTCCAGATTTCCGCCGTATTCGGTCACATGAGCGTGCTGGAGAACGTGCGCGTGGCCCTGCAACGGCGCCTGGGCACCTCCTTCCATTTCTGGAAGCCACTACGCACCCTCGAGTCGCTCGACGAGCGCGCCATGCAGCTGCTCGAAGCCGTGGACCTGCAGGACTTCGCCAGGCGCAAGACCGCCGAACTGCCCTACGGCCGTAAACGCGCCCTGGAGCTGGCCACCACCCTGGCCCTGGAGCCGAAGGTCATGCTGCTGGACGAGCCGACCCAAGGCATGGGCCATGAGGATGTCGACCGCGTTGTCGCACTGATCCGCAAGGCTGCGCAGGGGCGCACGGTGCTGATGGTCGAGCACAACCTGCATGTGGTCAGCAGCCTGTGCGACCGCATCACGGTGCTGGCGCGCGGCAGCGTACTCGCAGAAGGCGACTACGCCAGCGTCGCGCAAGACCCCCGGGTGCGCGAAGCCTACCTGGGCAAGGAGGCTAGCCATGGCTGAGCACCTTCCCCTGGAGCAGGAACAACTGCGCCTGTCCAACGTCCACGCCTTCTACGGCGAGTCGCACATCCTGCATGGCATCGACCTGCGGGTGCGCCGCGGCGAGCTGGTTACCCTGCTCGGGCGCAATGGTTCCGGCCGCAGCACGATCCTCAAGGCGATCATGGGCATGGTCGGCCGGCGCACCGGCTCGATCATGGTCAATGGCAAGGAGACCACCCACCTTCCCGCCTTCCGGATTCCGCGCCTGGGCACCGGCTACTGCCCCGAGGAGCGTGGCATCTTCGCCAGCCTGGATGTCGAGGAGAACCTCCTGCTGCCCCCCACCGTCCGCAGCGGCGGCATGACCCTCGACGAGATCTACGAGATGTTCCCCAACCTCTACGAGCGCCGCCGCAGCCAGGGCACGCGCCTGTCCGGCGGTGAACAGCAGATGCTGGCCATGGCCCGCATCCTGCGTAGTGGCGCCAACCTGCTGCTGCTCGACGAAATCACCGAAGGCCTGGCGCCGGTGATCGTGCAGAAGCTGGCCGAAGTGCTGATCAGGCTGAAGCAGAAGCAACTGACCATCATTCTGGTGGAACAGAACTTTCGCTTCGCCGCACCGCTGGCCGACCGGCACTACCTGATCGAGCACGGCCGAATCCTCGACGAAATCAGCGCCGCCGAACTGCCGCACAAGATGGACATGCTGCACCGGCAACTGGGCGTCTGACCGCGACACCCCGTCACCACGACCACCCGATCATTGGCTCACCACCCAGGAGCCAGGGGTCCCCCTGGCCCGAAAAACCCGAAGAGAGGCAACAACCATGAAAACAACAATAAGACCCGTGGTAGCAGCGCTGGCCCTGAGCACCGCCGGCATCGCCAATGCGCAAGTCAGCGACAATGAAATCCGCATCGGCTACCTGGCGGACATGTCCGGCGCCTATCGCGACCTGGGAGGCCCCGGCGGGCTGGAGGCCCTGAACATGGCCGTCGAGGACTTCGGCGGCCAGGTCAATGGCGCCAGGATCGTGGTCCGCAGCGCCGATGACCGCAACAGCCCGGATGTCGGCGCCAACACGACCCGGGAATGGATCGACCGTGGCAATGTCGACATGGTCGCCGGACTGGTTTCATCGGCCGTCACCATCGCCGTGACCCGCATCCTGGAGGAGACCAACAGGCTCGGCCTGGTGTCGATCTCCGCGTCTTCGGCCATCACCAACGAGTACTGCACGGCCAACCACATCCACTGGGTGTACGACACCCACGCGATGGCCAATGGCACGGCCAGGGCCATCGTCCAGGAAGGTGGCGACAAGTGGTTCATCCTCGCGGCCGACTACGCATTCGGCCACGCCATGGAGGCCGACGTGGAGCGCACGGTCACCGCCGCCGGCGGCCAGGTCGTCGGCAAGGCCCGCCACCCGTTGGCCTCCAGTGACTTCTCGTCCTACATCCTGCAGGCACAGGGCTCCGGGGCCAACGTCATCGGCCTGGCCAACGCCGCAGCCGATACGGTCAACGCCATCACCACGGCCAAACAGTTCGGCCTGACCGACTCCGGGCAAAACCTGGCCGGCCTGATGGTGTTCATCAATGACATTCACGCCCTTGGCCTCGATGCCACCCAGGGCCTGCAACTGACCACCGGCTGGTACTGGGACCAGGACGAGAAAAGCCGCGCCTGGGCGCAGCGGTTCCATGAGCGCACCAAGCGCATGCCGACCATGGTGCAAGCCGGGATCTACTCCAGCACCCGCCACTACCTGCAGGCGATAAAGGATGCCGGCACCGATGAGGCGCAAGCCGTGCGCCGGCAGATGATGGCCACTCCAGTCAACGACATGTTCACCAGCAACGGCAAGATCCGCGAAGACGGCCGCATGGTCTACGACATGTACCTGGCCCAGGTGAAGAAGCCAGCCGAATCCAAGGGCGAATGGGACCTGTACAAGATCGTCCGCACCATCCCGGCGGACGAGGCCTTCCGTCCTCTGGCAGAGAGCACGTGCAAGCTGGTCAACAAGTCCTGACCCCTCAGCCGGCCCGCAGTCCAGCGACAGCGGGCCCTCGGGATGGAGAACTGCCCCATGACATTTTTCGATATTCCGGCCGTCGCCCTGTTCGGCCAACTCATGCTCGGCCTGATCAATGGCGCCTTCTACGCCCTGCTCAGCCTGGGCCTGGCGATCATCTTCGGCCTGCTGAAGGTGATCAATTTCGCCCATGGCGCGCAATACATGCTCGGCGCCTTCACTGCATTGTTGCTGCTCCAGCACCTCGGCATCGACTACTGGACCGCCCTGCTGCTGGTACCCGTACTGGTCGGCCTGTTCGGCGTCATCCTCGAACGCTTCCTGCTACGGCCGCTTGCGGGGGAAAGCCACCTCTACAGCCTGCTGCTGACGTTCGGCCTGGCCTTGATCATCCAGGGCCTGTTCACCAACCTCTTCGGCAGCTCCGGCATCAGCTACCCGACGCCGGAGGTATTTCGCGGCACCCTCGATCTCGGCTTCATGCATCTGCCGGCCTACCGCGCCTGGGTCGTCGTCGCGGCCCTGGCGATGTGCTTCGCCGCCTGGCTGATCATCGAGCGGACCCGCCTCGGCGCCTACCTGCGCGCCGGCACGGAGAATCCCCGCCTGATGCAGGCATTCGGCATCAACATTCCGTTCATGGTCACCATGACCTATGGCTTCGGCGTCGCCCTCGCGGCCTTCACCGGCGTCCTGGCGGCGCCGCTGTACAGCGTCTCGTCCGGCATGGGTGCGAACCTGCTGATCGTGGTGTTCGCCGTGGTGGTGATCGGCGGCATGGGCTCCATCGCCGGCGCGGTGATCACCGGCCTGGCCATGGGCCTGATCGAAGGCCTGACCAAGGTGTTCTATCCGCAGGCCGCAACCACTGTGATCTTCCTGGTCATGGTTCTGGTGCTGCTGTTCAAACCCACCGGCCTGTTCGCCAAGGAGGCATGAACCATGAGCGAGACCACCCTCTTGCAGAACGCCCTGCTCCACTCGCAGCGGCAGAGGAAACTCTATTTCGGCCTGGTACTCCTGGGCATCGCGATGCTGGCGCCCCTGGTCGCCTACCCGATCTTCCTGATGAAACTGCTGTGTTTCGCGCTGTTCGCCTGCGCCTTCAACCTGCTGCTCGGGCATGTCGGCCTGCTGTCCTTCGGGCACGCGGCATTCCTGGCCACCGGCGGCTATACGACGGGCTGGCTGCTGACCGCGCACAGCGGGCTGACGCCGGAACTGGGGATTCTTGGCGGCACTGCCGCAGCCACCCTGCTCGGCCTCCTGTTCGGCGTGCTGGCAATCCGTCGACAGGGTATCTACTTCGCCATGATCACTCTGGCCCTCGCCCAGATGCTGTACTTCGTCTATCTCCAGGCGCCGTTCACCGGCGGTGAAAACGGCCTGCACGGCATACCCCGCGGCAAACTGTTCGGCCTGGTGGACCTGAAGAACGACCTGGCCCTGTACTACGTCGTCCTGGCGATCGTCGTCGGCGGCTACCTGCTGATCCAGCGAACCGTGCACTCCCCCTTCGGCCAGGTGCTGCGCGCCATTCGCGAGAACGAGCCGCGCGCGATCTCCCTGGGCTACGACGTCGACGCCTACAAGCTACTGGCATTCGTGCTGTCCAGCGGACTCGCCGGCCTGGCAGGCGCCACCAAGACCCTGGTGTTCCAGTTCGCCAGCCTGACCGACGCACACTGGCACATGTCCGGGGAAGTCATCCTGATGACCCTGCTCGGCGGCGTTGGCACCCTGCTCGGTCCGGTGGTGGGATCGAGTCTCGTGGTCTGGCTGCATCACCTGCTCGGCGGTAGCGCCCTGGGCAGCTGGATGGGAGTGATCCTCGGCGTGATCTTCGTGCTCTGCGTGTTGCTGTTCCGCGCCGGAATCGTTGGCTACGTGAGGCTGTTCGTCGAACGCAACCTGCGCTGAACAATCGGGCTGGCGCCCACCCCTCTGCGGCGTGGGCCCAGAGGCGTCCCCCCATCCATCCAGCCTGCTGGGAGAACGACATCAAGTCGACCGATGACCATGAATATTTATGTAAATATCTTGATATTTATTTAGAGCAACCTTAGGTTTTACATACTCACCAGCGGGCCGCATGCACCCACTAAATTGATAATCCTGCGAGGAAATTTCTCGTAACAGGACGAATCATGACTGCCAACAAAAACAAATAAAGGTAAACACCATGCATATTGATCGTCGCATCCACCTCAACGCACTGGCCCTGCTCGGTCTCGCCCCTCTCGCGGCCCAGGCAGGATTCATCGCAGACAGCCAGTTGAGCCTGGAAACCCGCAATTTCTACATGAATCGCGACTACCGGGACGCCGATCGAGTCGATACCCCCCGTTTCCAGGGCCAGAGCAAGGCCAAGGCCGAGGAATGGGGGCAAGGCTTCATGCTTCGCTACAGCTCGGGATTTACCGAAGGCACCCTGGGTTTCGGCGTGGACGCCCTGGGGCTGCTGGGCGTCAAGCTGGACGCCGGGAGTGGCACGAGCGGAACCGGCGCCCTGCAGGTGCAGCGGGATGGCGAGGTGTCCGATGAGTTTGGCTTCGTCGGGCCGACCGCCAAGGCCAGGCTGGGAAAATCCGTGCTCACCGTGGGAACCCACGCCCCCACCCTGCCGATCGCCTTCCGCAACGACACCCGCCTGCTGCCGCAGACCTTCGAAGGGGCGCAGATAGTCTCCAACGACCTCGACAAGCTGACCCTGACCGCGGGTCAGTTTCGCGCCACCCGCCTGCGCAACTCCAGTGACTACGAGGACATGAACATGTTCGCCGACGGCGCCACCGGCGGCGTGGCGAGCGATCGTTTCAACTATGCCGGCGCCACCTACGCGCCTCTGCCAAACCTCATTGCCACGTACTTCCATGCCGAACTCGAGGACAACTACAGCCAGCACTACGGCAACCTCCTCCACGGCCTGCCGCTGGCTGAAGGCCTCACCCTGAAATCGGATATCCGCTACTTCAACAGCAGCGATGAAGGCCGCACCACGGTGGACAACCGCAACTTGGGTGCCATGTTCACCCTGATGTACAAGGGGCATGCACTGGGCGTGGCCTACCAGGACCAGAGTGGCGATACCGGCATGCCATTCATCGCTGGCGGCACGGACCCCTGGACCCTCAACACCGTCACCTACCACCACTTCCTGCGCGCCAGGGAAGACTCCTGGCAGCTGCGTTACGACTACGACTTCGCCGCCGCAGGCATTCCGGGCCTGTCGCTGATGACCCGCTACGTGTCCGGGGACAACTTCGAGATTGCCGGGCAGGCCGCCAAGGAGTGGGAGCGCAACCTGGACATCGCCTACGTGGTGCAGAGCGGCCCGCTCAAGGGGCTCAACCTGCGCTGGCGCAACGTCGCCTATCGCGGCAGCCACACCACGGACATCGACGAGAACCGCTTCATCGTCGGATACACCATCAAGTTCTGGTAATCGCCTCGGGAGAGTTCAGCATGCATATCGACGCTGCCATCCGTTCACGCAAGTCCGTCCGCCGCTTTCAGCCGTGGCCGGTGCCGCGCCACAGCGTCCAGCACCTGCTGGAACTCGCGGCACGCGCGCCCAGCGGTAACAACATCCAGCCCTGGCAGGTGCATGTCGTCACCGGCGAGAAGAAGCAGGCCCTGTGCGAGGCCATCCTCCAGCAGGCCCAGGCGGGCAACGCGGGCGAAGCGGAATACCGCTACTACCCGGACCAGTGGCACGAGCCCTACCTGAGCCGACGCCGGGCGGTGGGCTTCGGCCTCTACCAGGCGCTGGGCATCGACCGCCATGACCTGGCCGCGCGCCGCGACCAGGAGCTGCAGAACTTCAGCTTCTTCGACGCACCGGTGGGCCTGTTGATCAGTCTCGACCGACGCCTGAACACCGGCAGCTACCTGGACCTGGGCATGTTCATCCAGACCTTCATGCTCGCCGCCCGCGGCAAGGGCCTGCACAGCTGCCCGCAGGCGGCGTTCGCCTGGTACCACGAGGTCGTCCGCCGGCATGTCCCGCTGCCGCCGGAACACATCCTGGTCTGCGGCATCGCCCTCGGCTACGCAGATGCCGAGGCCGCGGTGAACACCTTCGCCACCCCGCGCGAGCCGGTCCGGAGCTTCGCCAGCTTTCATGGTTTCGAAACGGCCGGTGAAACCTGATCGCCCGGAGGTCCCCATGCCCACAGACGCCGAGCAGGCCATCCGCCGGGCGGCCATCGAGCTGATCGCCCGGCAGGGATACGACGCCATGACCCTGCGCGGGCTCGCCGCCCACGCCGGAGTCAATGCCAGCACCCTGTACCTCTACTACAAGGGCAAGCAGGAGCTGCTGGCCAGCCTGGTCCTGGACTACTACGACAACCTCCGCGAGACCTGGCTCGCGACAAAGCCGCCAGCCGCCCCTGCCGCGTCGGCCTGGGCCGCATTCGTCGACTTCCATGTCAATCGGCACCTCAGCGATCGCCAACTGGGCCTGCTGGGCAACCTGGAACTCCGCTGCCTGGGCGGCACCGAACTGGACGCCGCCAAATGCGCCCGCCGGTACTACCTGGACGAAATCCAGGCGCTGATTCGACAAGGTGTCGCCGAGGGGGTATTCGAGTGCCCGGAGCCGAAGCTTTACGCCAACATCCTGTTCAACCTGCTGACCCACGCCTGCTCCTGGTACCAGGAAGGCGGACGCCTCTCCCGGGAAGACATTACCGGGCACTATCGCGGGCTGACGTCGAGGATGCTGGCGTCAGCGTCGACTGAGCCGGCTGAAAGATAGCCGGGAGGTGCTCGGACGGGTCAGAACGGCGCCTAGCGGCATAGAAAGAGCTGCTTTGCCCTGAACCCGCCCTGGGCCCTGACAACCAGAAAGAAAAAGCCCCTGATCTCTTTCGAAATCAGGGGCTTATCTGTACGGAAAGTGGCGGCGAGGGAGGGATTCGAATCCTCTTTGAGGTTGGTTATCGGCTCCAGACTAGAGCAATGCATCAGCAGTCCGGAAAAGCCCCTGTCCTCTTGAGCCAGCGTTCCGCCTCCTCAGCCAACCCCAGCATCAACTGACGGTTCTCGATGAGCGCGTGAGCGTTACCGTGGAAATAGGCAAGCAGATAGCTGTTGCCTTGGTCGTCCCTTGCATAAACAAGCATGCGGTCTGTCTTGCGATGAAACGATGTGCTGCGAAGCCAGCGCTTCATGAGTGAAGGACGTTCTTGCACATCCAGCGTAATACAGTGGATATGGCGCAAGCCTGCTTGGTAAACGGTGGGAGGCCGGTGCAGTGGTGCGTCACGACCAAAGTCATCGTGAGAGCGATACCCACCTGCAGCGTACTCGGTGAAGGCTGAAACCAGGCCAGCGAGCACGCCTGCTATTTCAGCTGGGGCCTGCTGCAGATAGTCGTGAAACTGAGGTGACTGATCAATCCGAACGCTTTTCGCCATCCTTGCGCCTTAACATCAACTGGATGTGTAGGCCTGGACGAAATGGTCGGAAATCTCTTTGGAAACCTCATCGGAGAAATGAGGCACGCGGTGCTTCGACGCCATTTGACCAGGCTTGAACGTTTTCTTGACCTGCACGGAAGCCTTGGTCCCGTCATTCTGAGACGAACCCGAGGTAATGGTCTTCGCTGTGCTAGTCATAACATCCTCCCCCTCAGGGGTGAGCGATGCACTCGTCGCTTATGCACCCGAGTGCCACCGCATAAAGCCTTATGGCCTTTGCGTCTACGCGCTCAACTATACCCGCGAAGCGCAATGTATTCCACTCGACGCCCCGACCGGTCCCTAGGCCGCCATCCCATACCGCACGTATCGCTCCTCCAGCTTCTTGGCCAGGTGCTTCTTGAGCCAGGTGGTGGACCTGCCCTTCTCCCGGTAGTACTCCTCCACCAGGTGGAAGATCGGCAACGTCTTGAGGGCTGCCTAGCAGGACGGGAAGTCCATGCGGTTACGGGCAAAGAGGTTGCCCCGGGCGTCGTGCGAGCCCCGGGCGAACTGTTCGACTGCCGAGTGATGGAAGCGGAGCTCGACGCGAGTAGACGTCCTGGGCGGGGTCGTAGTTGGCCGGGTCGTCCTCGAAGGGGTTGTCGGAATCGCGCCAGCGG
>RCUT01001601.1_pt1 | contig 10686 bp, 8 predicted proteins | sample 2166171 | NCBI WGS metagenome assembly RCUT01 (sample SAMN09932757, study PRJNA488358) | compost metagenome | isolation source: compost soil in 4-hydroxybenzoic | place: Germany: Experimental Botanical Garden
CGACTGCGCGCACCGTGCGCCGGGCCAGGGCTTCGCTCCAGGGCAGGCCGAGGCGGCGCTGGTCTTCGCGGGATAATTCGCCACTCATGTAGCGCTCGATATACGAAGGGTCATGGGCGAGGGCGAGAATCTCTGCGGGACACAGATCCGGGCGCAGCAGATCGGCGTCGCGGGTCAGGCCGCTGCCCACCAGGTGATCGCGCAACAGGCGGAACTTGTCCATGGGGAAGCGGTGATCCGCCGGAAACTCTGGACTGTAGTCTTCGTGATAAATCAGCGGCAGTGGCATGGTCATTTCATGTAGGAATGAGAGACGGATCCTACCAGCGTTGTAGACTGGCGACATTGAAATGGAGGGGCGGGGCACGATGGAGCCAATACTGGAGCTTGAAAGCGCTCGGCTGCTGTTGCGCCAGTGGCGCGATGAAGATTTACCTGACTTTGCGGCGATGTGTGCCGATCCGCAGGTGATGCGCTATTTCCCGGCAGCCTTGAGTCGGCTGGAGAGCGCCTCATTGATCGGGCGAATCCGTGGTCATTTCGCCGAGCATGGTTTCGGCCTATGGGCTCTGGAACGCAAGGACACCGGCCAATTCATCGGTTTTACCGGGCTCGGTGTGGTCGGTTTCGACGCGCCTTTCACCCCGGCCACGGAAATCGGCTGGCGCCTGGCCCGCGAGCACTGGGGGTTGGGTTACGCCAGTGAAGCGGCGTGGACCGCTCTGCGCTGCGGGTTTGACCGCTTGCTGCTGAGCGAAGTCGTGTCCTTTACCGCTGACAGTAATCTGCCGTCGCAGAAAGTCATGCAGGCGATTGGCATGCATCACGATCCGGCCGATGACTTCGATCATCCCAAGCTCTCCGTCGATCATCCCCTGCATCACCACGTGTTGTACCGCATCAGCCGTGAACAATGGCTGCAAACCTTGCATGGATAACCTGACACGGACGTTTACAATGGACCACATGTTGGCCCGGGCCAGAAACTGAATCGACCGCCGCAGCCAAGACTGCGCGGTATTGCGTTGTGTGAGGAGAGTCTGAATGAGCCAAGTGTTGGAAGATCTGGTCGACCTGCTGACGCTGGAGCCGATCGAAGAAAACCTGTTCCGTGGCCGTAGCCAGGACCTGGGTTTTCGTCAGCTGTTCGGTGGTCAGGTGCTCGGTCAGTCGCTGTCGGCGGCCAGTCAGACGGTTGAAGAGGCGCGCCATGTGCATTCGATGCACGGCTATTTCCTGCGCCCAGGCGATGCCGGGTTGCCGGTGGTGTATCAGGTTGACCGGGTGCGTGACGGTGGCAGTTTCAGCACGCGTCGGGTGACGGCGATCCAGAAGGGCCACCCGATATTCACGTGCAGTGCGTCGTTCCAGTACGACGAAGAAGGCTTTCAGCACCAGACCGAAATGCCGCAAGTGGTCGGTCCGGAAAACCTGCCATCGGAACTCGAAATCACCCAGCAGCGCGCGCACCTGATCCCCGAGAAAATGCGCGAAAAACTGCTGTGCCCGAAGCCGATCGAATTTCGCCCGGTGACCGAGAAAGATCCCTACAACCCGCTGCCCTCCGATCCGGTCAAGTACGTCTGGTTCCGCGCCGACGGGGCGTTGGCCGATTCGCCGGCGCTGCATAAATACCTGCTGGCCTATGCATCGGACTTCGGCCTGCTGGTCACCTCGATGCAGCCCCACGGCAAATCGGTCTGGCACAAGGACATGCAGGTCGCCAGCCTCGATCACGCACTGTGGTTCCACCAGGATCTGCGTGCCGATGACTGGTTGCTCTATGCGATGGACAGTCCGTGGGCCGGCAACTCCCGTGGCTTCTCCCGTGGCAGTGTGTTCAACCGCGCCGGGCAACTGGTGGCCTCGGTCACCCAGGAAGGCTTGATCCGTCACCGCAAGGATTGGGCATGAGCCTGGCCGACGTGCGTCACTGGGTGTTCGACATGGACGGCACCCTGACGGTGGCCGTGCACGACTTCGCGGCGATTCGCGTGGCGTTGGCGATCCCTGCCGAACACGACATCCTGACCCACCTCGCCGCACTGCCGGCCGATGAAGCCGCAGCCAAACATGCATGGCTGCTGGAGCACGAGCGGGACCTGGCCCTTGGTTCGCAACCGGCGCCGGGCGCGGTGGAACTGGTGCGCGAACTGGCCGGGCGTGGTTATCGCCTGGGCATTCTCACGCGCAACGCCCGGGAGCTGGCGCATGTCACGCTGGAGGCCATTGGCCTGGCCGACTGCTTTGCGCTGGAGGATGTGTTGGGCCGCGATGATGCTCCGCCCAAGCCGCATCCGGGCGGGTTGCTGAAACTGGCCGAAGCATGGAAGGTGCCGGCGAGCGAGATGGTGATGGTCGGTGATTACCGCTTCGATCTCGATTGTGGGCGGGCGGCGGGAGCGCGGACTGTGTTGGTGAATCTGCCGGATAATCCATGGCCGGAATTGACCGATTGGCATGCGGCGGATTGTGTTGAGTTGCGGCAGATGCTTTCGGCTTGAGGGCGTTGTTGTCGGGTGAACCGCTTTCGCGAGTAAGCCCGCTCCCACATTTGATCTCGGGTGCTCACAAATGATGTGTACACCGCAGGTCCAATGTGGGAGCGGGCTTGCTCGCGAAGAGGCCCTTCCAGACACCACAAATACTACTGCCCGAACAATGCCTTCTGCCCCTCTGGCGAGGTAAACATCCCATCCCCGTTATGCCCGACCCCGGGCACTTCAACCAATTGCTGCTTCAACCCTTGCGGTTGCAGCCGCTTCAGATAATCGAAGTAAAAACGCCCGCGGGCCAATCGAGACGGCCCTTGCGCCCTGGCCTCACAGCTTTTATCCAGCGCCGGATGATTCGGGTCGGTGTCCTGCTGCCCCAGCAGATAAACGACTTCACGCTTGAGGTAACTTTCCTGCAACTGTGCTGCGGTTTGTCCTTCGGCGTAAGCCGGTAAATCCGCCAGCCCGTACTTCCAGCGATGGAAATTCGGGCAACCGGCGTGGCTGAACGCCACGGGCCTGCGCTCATCGAAATAAGCGTAGGAGGACGGATTGGCGATCACGTAGCGCACCTGCACGCCGGCTGCATCGAGGTCGGATTGCGCGTGACCGAGCAACGCATAGCGCTGAACCACCTGCGCGCCGCCGGAGTGCCCGGCGATGACGATTTGCTTCACATCCGGAAACTGCTGACGGTCACCCAAGCGGGCGATGATTTCGTCGAGCGCCGCGTAGGAACTCAGCCGAAAGGGTGCCGTGGATTCGCCGCCGGCCATCCATTCATTGCCTTGCCAGCGCAAAACGGTGTCGGCCACCGGATGGACCGCAACGTCGGTTTCATTGAGGAATTGCGGGGCGATCACCAGGGTCGTTGCGCTTTGCCCCGCCAGTTCGGCCGCGTGCTCACCACTCTGCAGATAGGTTTGCGCATTGCGCAAGCGACCGTGGAGGATGATCAGCACCCGTTCGATTTTTGCCGGGGCGGGGCTGATGCCCACCGCGATTTCACCTGACTTCAACAGCAGGCGCCCTGAGCTGAGTTCCTTGACCCCATGCTCGGCGGCTTGGGACGTTGCGCAAGTAAACAGAACAACCAACAACCACTTCTTCATTTACAGATTTTTCGCCGCAAAGGTATCGCACTGGCCAACCTGGCCTTGGGCGAAACCGGTTTTGAACCAGCGCACCCGTTGCGCCGACGTACCATGGGTGAATGAGTCCGGGACCACACGGCCCTGACCCTGTTGCTGCAAACGATCGTCGCCGATGGCGTTCGCGGCGTTCAGTGCTTCTTCGATGTCGCCCGGTTCCAGCCAGTTCAGGCGCTTCTGCGCATTGTTGGCCCAGACGCCGGCCAGGCAATCGGCCTGAAGTTCCTGGCGAACCAGCAAACCACCGTCGCCTTCCATCTGCCGGCCTTGTTGGCGCGCTGCCTGAATTTTCGTGGACACCCCAAGCAGGGTCTGCACATGGTGTCCGACTTCGTGAGCGATCACGTAGGCCTGGGCGAAGTCGCCCGCGGCGGAAAAGCGTTGGGACATTTCCTGGAAGAACGCCATGTCCAGGTAGACCTTCTGGTCGGCCGGGCAATAGAAGGGGCCGGTCGCCGAGGTGGCCAGACCGCAGGCCGAATTCACGCGGTTGCTGAACAGCACCAGGGTCGGGTCCTTATATTGGCGACCGGCCTGCTGGAATATCGCGCCCCAGGTGTCTTCGGTATCGCCGAGGATCGAGCGCACGAATTCCGCGCTCTCATCATTGGCCGGCGGTGCCTGGCGACTCTGGTTGGTGGCGGGCGCCGATTGCTGCTCCATTTGCCCGGTCAGTTGTCCGAGGATCTGCAGTGGATCCTGGCCGGTGATCCAGCCGATGCCGACAATCAGGAGGATCGCCGTCAGGCTCAAACCCTTGCCACCGCCAAAACGCATGCCGCCGCCACCACCGCCGACATCATCGCCACGGGCGTCGACCACGTTGTCGCTGCGTCGGCCTTTTTTCCATAGCATGTGGGAATCCTCTTCTGTTCCGGGTAAAGCTCCGTGCGATGAGTGTTGCTGCCAAGTGGGAGCGGCGCCAGTCCGATCGTCCGTCTTTTTTTCGCGCACAGGTTGATTCCCGGCCACCCGTGAAGGGTTGCCGAAAAGGTTTCAGGCTTGTATTGAACACGGATAACCCATCGAATTCCCTCGGGCGATGGGTTTTTATCGTGAGAGCGATCGCCGGTCCTGCGGATTATTCGTCAAATGCATCCCACACCGGCGCAAAGTCAGGGCTGACCTGGCGCTCGCGTTTGGACAGGCTGGCGATCAAGGCACGGTCTTCATTATCCAGTCGCACATCCAGCGCCGCGAGATTGGCCAGTTGATTGGGCTCGCTGCTGGCCTTGGGGATCGCGGCCACGTTGGGTTGATCGAGCAGCCATTTGAGCGCGACCTGCGTCGGCAGTACGCCGTGTTTCGCGGCGATCCGCCGGATGGCCGGAATGTCGGATACCTTGTTGCGTGCCAGTGGCGTGTAGGCTGTCAGCGCAAGATCCTGTTGACGGGCGTAGTCGAGCAGGGCGTTTTGTCCGAGCAGCACGTGGTACTCGACCTGGATCGCCGACAGCGGCGCCCCCAGTTCTTCGACGACTTTGCGTAGCAGGGGCAGTGGAAAATTCGCCACGCCAATGTTGCGCGCCAGGCCTTGCTCCTTGAACGACACCAGGGTTTCTATGGTGCGCGGCAAATCCCAATCGGTGGTTGGCCAATGGAGCATGAACAGGTCGACGTATTCGCTGCGCAGGGCTTTGAGGCTACGGTCCATGGAGTGACGCATGGCGTCGGGTTGCAGTTGGTCCCACCAGACTTTGGTCGTGACGTGGATCTGCTCGCGGGGTGTCGGACTGTTCGCCAGCGCCTGACCGACCGCGTCTTCGTTGTTGTAGGCCGCTGCCGTGTCGATGTGCCGGTAACCCAGGGTCAGAGCCTGCTCCACTGCTCGGGTGCATTCCTCGCCGAGCATTGGCCAGGTGCCGAGGCCGAGTTTCGGCATGTTCAAACCCTGAGCGTTAATGATGTGCTGCATGGTCGATCTCCTTTTCATAAGCAGTGACGCCTGCGATATGGCGCGCGGCGATGTAGCCGAAGGTCAGCGCCGGGCCGAGATTGATGCCGCCAGCGGGGTAGTGACCGCCCATGATGCTGGCCATGTCGCCGCCCGCCGCGTACAGGCCGGCGATGGGTTGCGCCGCGCCGTCCAGGACCTGGGCATGATGGTTGACCTTGAGCCCGGCGAAGGTACCGAAGCAGCCCGGCTGGACTTTCACGGCATAGAAGGGGCCTTGTTCGATCGGCGCGACGCATGGGTTGGGCTGTTGCAGTGCGTCACCCTGCTTGCGGTTGTAGGGTGTGGAACCACGGCCGAATTGCGGGTCCTCGCCGTTGCGCGCGTGGCGGTTGTAGTCCGACACGGTGGTGCGCAAGCCAACCGGGTCGATGCCGCAGGCTGCAGCCAATTCCTCAAGGGTGTTGCCGGTTTTCAGATAGCCGCTGCGGATGAAGGATGACAGCGGCACCGGAAATGGCCGAGAGATGCCCAGGCCATATCGACGCTGAAAGCCATGGGTGCAGATCAGCCACGACGCCACTTCTTCACCCGGTGGGGCGGCGGCGACCATGGCCGTGACGTAGTCGTAGTAGCCGTTGGCTTCATTGACGAAGCGCTGGCCGTTGCTCAGCACACCGATGATGCCCGGTTTGCCCCGCTCGATGATGTGCGGGAAGTGTCCCGTGCTGCCGTCGCTGTGCGGCACCTGCGAAACCGGTGCCCAGGCGACGGCGGACGCCATGTCGGTATTCACCCGGGCACCGGCACTTTCGCCCAGGCGCAGGCCATCGCCGCAAACGCCGAGGGGCGGCAAGGCCAGATGCTCATGCCCGGTCGGTGTGCGGGGGAACAGTGCCTTGCGGCGGTCGATGTCATTGGCGAAACCACCCGCGGCGAGCACCACGGCCTTGCGTGCATGGATGCGCACCGAGCCTTTGGCGGTGTTGACCACCGCGCCTCGTACCTGGTCATTCTCGCGCAGCAATCGGCTCACGGGCGCTGATTCCCAGAGCAACACACCGAGGTCATCGGCGGATTTCGCCAGGCGCGCCACCAAGGCCACGCCGTTGACCAGTTGCATCGCCCGGCCATGTACGACGAGATCGAACAGGTGGCGGCTGAAGCGCCGCGTAACGTGCCAGGCCGCCGACAGTGAACGGGTCAGGTTGAGGAATGCCGTGAGGTCCGCCCCCGCCATGATCGGCATGCCCATGAACGATGTTTCCCGCATGGTTTTGCGCAGACGCTTGAGCAGTGTGCCGACTTTTCGTGCGTCGTACGGGGCGGCGATCACCGAGCGTCCACCGGTGCCGGCCCCCGGCGTGTCGCCATGAATGTCGGCAATGGCGTTGCCGTCGGCGAACTGCAGCGAGGTGTGCTGCTCGAAGAACGACACCATCCGCGGGCCGGCTTCCAGGAAAGCGTCGATCATCGCCGGATCAAAGCGCTCGCCCAGTTCGTGTTTCAGGTAAGTGCGCGGCAGTTCAACGTCTTCGACGATGCCTGCGCGTCGGGCCAGCGGGTTGCAAGGCACCCAGGCCCAGCCACCGGACCAGGCCGTGGCACCGCCGAACACCGGGTCCTTTTCTACCACTATGACTTTCAGTCCATGCCACGCGGCGGTCACGGCCGCCGACAGTCCCGCCGCACCGGAACCAACGATCAGCACATCGCAGTCGATGTCGGGAAGAAAGTGCGCTTGGGCAGGCATTGTTTGAACTCCGGTGTTTTATTGTTTTGGAATCTTGTTCCAGAAAATATAAGAATCAGGTGAAGCCGAACAAGTCTTGAGGGTGTAAAACGGGCGGTTATCGAACGTTCAGTTCCAGATTTCGCATTCGTTCAGATGTCTTCTAGAATCGAGCAAATTTTGCGTGGAAGCGACCATGGCCGGCAGTCAGATCGAACGTGTTTTCAGTGTGCTCGAAAGCCTCACCAGCGATCCCCGTGGCCTGCCGATGCAGACCCTGGCAGAGCAACTGGATATCCCCAAGAGCGCGACCCATCGCCTGCTGGCCGAGCTGATCCGCCTCGGTTACGTGCGGCAGAATCCGGATAATCTGCGTTATCACCTCTCGACCAAACTGGTGGCGATGGGCTTCCGTTACCTGTCGAGCAGCGGTGCCGACATCGTGCAGCCAGTGCTTGACCGCTTGGCGCAGGAAACCGGCGAACTGGTGCGTCTCGGGGTGATCGACGGTGAGCGTCAGACCTGGATCGCCAAGTCCCAGGGCGCGCGCTCCGGTCTGCGTTACGACCCGGACATGGGCCGCGATGCGCCGTTGTTTTACACCGCCTCTGGGCATGCGTGGCTGGCCTGCATGAGCGATGCCGAAGCCTTGTCGCTGGTGGAGCGGCAGGGCGCACAAGTGCCGGAACATGTGGGGCCGAACGCGCCGCGCTCGAACATCGAATTGCTCGAACGCCTGCGTCTGGCGCGGGACCAGGGCTACGCCTGGGTCGAGGAGAGCTCGGCGGTCGGCACTTCGGCGATTGCGGCAGTGGTGCGCCATCCCGCCGATGGGCGGGTGATCGGCGTGCTCAGCATCGCCGGGCCGAGTGCACGGATGCCGGGGGCGCGGCTGCATGAGCTGGCGCCGTTGTTGCTGGCGTACACCGAGGAGTTGTCGGCGGCGAGTCTGGCCTCGGAGTTGTTCAACTAAGGCCTGTGCAAATCGACTGTGGGAGCGGCGGTGCGGCGATCCGACTTGCTCGCGAATGCGGTGTGTCATGGGATCTGGATGGCGCTGACTCACTGCATTCGCGAGCAAGCCCGCTCCCACATTTTGAACAGTGTTCAGCTTGAGAAGCTGTGCGCTGTTCGAACACTTTCAGGATAGGTCTGTGTAAGAATCTGGAACCAGGTTCTAAATTATTGGAGTTCATCGCTCCAATAACACTCACAAGAGGACCGTATCTTGAATTCGCCACTTCGCATCGCCCTGATCGGTGCTGGCAACATGGGCCAGCAGCACTACCAGCATCTGCAATCCCTGACTGAAGCGACGTTGTGCGCCGTGGCCGATCCGGGACCGCAGGCGGCCAGTCTTGCGGCGCAATGGGGCGTAGCCTGTTTCGCCGATCATCGTCAGATGCTGGAGCAGGCGAAACCGGACGCCGTGATAGTCGCCAACCCGAACACGCTGCACGTCAGCACGGCCCTCGATTGCCTCGCGGCCGGCGTGCCGGTATTGCTGGAAAAACCGGTGGGCGTGCACCTGGATGAAGCCAGGGAGCTGGTGACTGCCTCGAAGGCGAGTGGCGTTCCGGTACTGGTCGGACATCATCGTCGCCACAATCCGCTGATCGTCCGCGCCCACGAGCTTGTCCACAGCGGCGCATTGGGTCGGTTGACCACGGTCACGGCGCTCTGGCAGTTGCGCAAGCCCGACAGCTATTTTGAAACACCCTGGCGCCGCGAGGCCGGCGCGGGGATGCTGTTGACCAACCTGATCCACGACCTCGATCTGCTGCGGCATTTGTGCGGTGAAGTGCGCCAGGTTCAGGCCATCACCAGCAACGCCATTCGCGGGTTTGCCAACGAAGATTGCGCGGCAATACTGCTGCAATTCGACAACGGTGCACTGGGCAGCCTGACCGGCTCCGATGCGGTGGCTGCGCCCTGGAGTTGGGAGCTGGATTCGGGGGAGAACCCGGTGTACCCGCGTCATCCTGATCAACCGTGCTACTTGCTGGCCGGAACGGGTGGGGCGCTGAGCATTCCGCAGCTTAAACGCTGGCACTACAACGAAGTAGACGGCGGCTGGCATCAACCGTTGCTGGCGACCCAGGAAAACTTCAGTGCCGATGAAGCCTTGCGTTTGCAGTTGCAGCACTTCGTACGTGTTGCGCGGCGTGAGGTCGATCCATTGGTGAGTGCCGCCGATGCCGCGCGTACGTTGGCGCTGATCGAGGCCATCCGCGAAGCCGCCGAAACCGGGCGTGCCTGCGCGCCATCCTTGATCGAGGGTTGAGCATGAGCGAGCGTATCTTCTCCCTGGCCAGCCTGACCGTGCTGGAGTTGTCACCGCCCGACATGGTCGAGGTCGCCGCGCGGGCCGGTTACAGCCATGTCGGCTTGCGTCTGGTACCGGCGACCCCGGAGGAGCACCATTTTGCCCTGGTGGCCGATCACGAATTGCGGCGCCAGACCCTGGCGCGTCTGCGTGATACCGGTATTGGGGTGCTGGACGTCGAAATCCTGCGGCTCAAGCCGGAAACCGTTGTCGCCGATTTCGAGAAAATCCTGGCGGTGGGTGCCGAGTTCGGCGCCAGTGAGTTGCTGGTGGCCGGTAACGACCCTGATGAACAACGGCTGACGGAACATTTTGCCGAACTCTGTGATCTGGCGGCACTCTATGGGCTGCACCCGCATCTGGAGTTCATGCCCTGGACCGATGCGCGCAATCTTCAACAAGCCGTGCGTATTGTAGAAAACGCCGGGCGGGAAAACGGCGGAGTGCTGGTGGACGCCTTCCACTTCGATCGTTCGGGATCGCGCCTGGAAGATCTGGCCAAAGTTGCTCCCTCACGGTTACGGTATGCACAGTTGTGTGACGTCGCAGGACTACGGCCGACCGATATGGCGGAGATCTTGCGCCAGGCGCGTAACGAACGGCGTTTTCCCGGCGATGGCGATTGTGATCTGCAGGGGTTGTTGGGGATTTTGCCGGCTGACATTCCATTGAGCCTGGAGATTCCCACCGTGCAGTTGCTGGAGCAGGGCGTGAGTGGGTTGGAGCGGGCGCAGATGGCGCTGGATAAAACCCGGGAATTGTTTGCGCGGCTGTAATCGGTGCTGCGCACCTATCGCGGGCAAGCCACGCTCCCACAGGTTCTATGCTGACTGGGTGGAAGCGTGGTTTGCCCGTGATGCTTTTGACTTTATGTAAGGAAACCCAATGACCGTCAGCACCCCGCTTTCCGGCGTCAATCAGCCCTTCAAAGGGATCCTGCTGATCATTGTCGCAACCTTCCTGTTTTCCACCCACGACGCCTTTTCCAAATACCTCTCCGGTTTCTATCCCATTGTCATGGTGGTCTGGGCGCGCTACGTGGTTCACACCTTGTTGATGGCCGGGATTTTCCTGCCGCAGTCCGGGCT
>RCUT01001603.1_pt1 | contig 10681 bp, 9 predicted proteins | sample 2166171 | NCBI WGS metagenome assembly RCUT01 (sample SAMN09932757, study PRJNA488358) | compost metagenome | isolation source: compost soil in 4-hydroxybenzoic | place: Germany: Experimental Botanical Garden
GATCATCGTCATGCCACCGCGTGCCAGTTCCTCCATCACATTCAGCACTTCTTCCGTGAGTTCCGGATCAAGTGCTGACGTCACTTCATCGAACAGCATGACCTTGGGCTGCATCGCCAAAGAACGGGCAATAGCAACACGCTGCTGCTGACCGCCCGACAATTGATCCGGATAAGCATCAAATTTTTCCGAAAGCCCGACGAGTTTCAAAACCTCCTCGGCTTTTTTTCTCGCATCTGCTTTTGGAACATCCTTCACGATTTTCGGCGCGAGCATGATGTTTTCCCCAACTGTCAGATGCGGAAACAGATTGTAGCTTTGAAAGACGATGCCCACGTCTTTGCGCAGCTTACGCAACTGAGCGGCGTCACTGGTCACTTTATGACCAGCGATTTCAATCTCGCCAGAGTTGATCTTCTCGAGCCCGTTGATGCAGCGCAGCAATGTGCTTTTTCCCGAGCCTGAGCGACCGATGAGGGCAAAAACTTCACCGCGTTCAACTGCAAGAGAGACACCTTTGAGGACTTCGACATTGCCGAAGCTCTTGTGAACATTATTGATGACGACTTCAGACATTGAGCCTCCTTTCCAGCCAGCGCGATAGCAATGACAATGGGTAGCAAACAGCGAAATAGAGCGCTGCGACCACCACAAAAACGCGGAATGGTTGGAACGTTGCATTGTTGATGAGCGTGCCTGCCCGGGCCAGTTCGACAAAGCCGATAATCGACGCGATCGAGGTGTTCTTGACGACCTGCACAGCGAAACCGACCGTTGACGGCAGGGAAATGCGGACAGCCTGCGGCAGGATCACATAACGATACTGCTGAGCGCGCGTCATAGCGAGTGACTCAGATGCTTCCCATTGCTGTTTGGGAACTGACTGAATGCAACCGCGCCAGATTTCTGCCAGATAGCCCGATGCATATATCGACATCGATGCCCCGGCGGCAATCAGCGGATGCAGATCAAATCCTGCGAGGCTCAAACCATAGTAAGAGAGAAACAGGATCATCAGCACGGGGATACCCTGAATGATCTGGATATAAGTGCCAGCGACCACACGCAGCCATTTGATCGTAGAAACACGGGCCAGCGCGATCAAAAACCCGGCAATGCCGCCGCCGATCAATGCGATAGCAGTCAATAGTACCGTCCACTGCAAGCCCGTAAGCAGAAACAGAAATTCGTCTGGTCCGAAGCTGCGAAAAGTCATGCTGACGCCTCCGGAATTGCTACTACAGTGCGGCGGGCAACACGGCGACCAAACAGCCAAAGCCCGACCAGTGCAAGGACAGCGCGCAAGCACAATGCCAGTCCCAGATAAATCAGGGTCACGACGATATAGACCTCGAATGAGCGGTAGGTCTGGGATTCAACAAAGGCAGCGGATGCGGCCAGCTCCTGCGTTGAAATAACAGAGCAAACGCTGGATGCGAGCATCATCAACACGAACTGGCTGCATAAGGCCGGATAGACCTTTGCCAAAGCCGGCAGAATGATCACATGACGGTAAATCTGAAGCCGAGTGAAACCGAGTGCCTCACCTGCCTCAATCTGCGATTTATGGACAGCCTCAATACCTGAGCGGATGATTTCCGTAGAATAGGCTGTGAGATTGATTGTCATGCCAATGAGGGCCGCAACTTCGGCACCCACACGGAAGCCTATGGCAGGCAGCCCGAAATAGATGATGAACAATTGCACCAGAAACGGTGTATTGCGGATGATCTCGACATAGGCATCAATCAGAAAACGAATTATCCCGCTGTTCATCGACCGCAGCGAGGCGAACAAAACGCCACCCGCGCAACCCAAGACGATAGACATGATTGACAGTTTGATTGTCAGCCAAATGCCTGCCAGCAGGGCATCCTGATACTGGGCAATGACCCCGAACTGAAAAGTGTAGGACATGGTCCGGCCTCCCGCTGAATAACAGCGCTTGTGCGGATTCTTTTATGCAACGATGTGAAGAAATCCGTCGGTGCATTGAGGCACCGACGGTGAAACAATCAGAACGATGGCAGGTCAGGCATCGGACGGCCTGTCCATTTCACCGCAATCTTGTCCAGATCGCCAGAAATCTTCATCAGATAAATGGCCGTATTCAGCCACTGACGCAGCTCGAAATCTTCAAGCTTGGTCGCCATGGAATTACCCTGCTGGAAGAAGGTAAAGCCAACCTTTAACCCTGCTTCAGGGCGCTGCTTGATGATCGCTTCGCCAACCGTTGAAGGCAGTGCCACAGCATCCACCTGTCCAGCAATCAATGCCTGTGCGCTTGTCGAGTCGTCTTCGTAAACAACAATTTCGAGACCCTGGATCGCGGCTTTGCGGAGCGCTGTTTCCTGCGTCGAACCACGGTTCACCGACACGCGCTTGCCAGCCAGATCTTCAAGCTTGGTAAGGTTCTGGTCTGGGCCGGAAATGATGTCCATATTAAAGGCATTATATGGCTGCGTGAACATCACCGTTTTCGCGCGCTCACCCGTCGGAGAAAGCGTCGCAACGAGGAAGTCAACCTTGCCGGTTTGCAGCGCAGGAATACGTGCCGGCGGCGTCAACGGGACAAGTTCCACAGGCAAATTGAGATATGTACCCAACAGATTGGCGACATCGACGTCGTAGCCAGTTGGATTACCCTTTTCATCAACCATACCCATTGGCGGGGCACCTGTCAGCACGCCAATCTTGACCGTACCACGAGCCGTAATATCACTAATGGATACAGCATGGGCATCGGCCATGCCGAACATACCAGCCATTGTTAAACCCATGGCTAAATTACGAATTGTTTTCAGAATACGCATGATTTCTCCTCCAGTTTCCCGCCTTCACTCAATCCTCCCTGAATGAAAACAAGACATCATCGTTATACGTTGACATTCGCTCTTATGTTATTGATCGATGTTTTCGATAACATCGTCAATTCACGAAATTGCACCCCTTAAATCGTATGCGCTATCAAGCTCCCTTCCCGCATCAATAGCAGGTAAAATGCTTCTGATAGTTTGATTGAGCTGAATATCAGCACCAAAATCCAAATACCGGTTGTGAAGTAATTCATTCCCATTCTTGTTGCTTGCAATAGTGCATGTTATCGATATCATTGCAACATAAAAACTGGCACCAGGGAACCCATCATGCATACACGTTCAGCAATTTTTGAAGGCACGATCCATCCCGGGCGCGAGGAAGAATTCTTTCGCATCGTGAAAGAACAGTTGCTTCCAATCTGGAAGCGCATGCCAAACGCACAAGCCGTGCGAGTCATGCGCATGTTGAATGTGGACCCCGGTTCGCCGTCTATCGCCATGGTGCAGGAAATAGATTATCCGTCGATGGCGGCGGTCGAGGAAGCCTTGGCTTCGCCGGTACGGCTTGAGGGGCGCGTCATCACAGACCGGATGATGGAAATGTTTGACGGCCGTTTCTACCATGTCGTCTATGAGCAGATACCGACTACCGACGCGGCCCAGACCGTGTGATAAACCAACCGATCAAACAGGACTTTGCATGATCACCTCGCCCGCCAGAAAAGCAACCATGCGAGACGTATCCCGCCTCGCGGGCGTATCGCAAATGACTGTGTCTCGCGTTCTCGCAGACCCGGATCTGGTGTCTGAAGCCACCCGCAAGCGGGTAATGGAAGCCATCGAGCAGCTGAGTTACGTTCCAGATCGTGTTGCTGGCAGCCTCTCTTCCCGGCGCACCAACTTCATCACGGCTATTCTGCCAACCCTGACGAACTCGAACTTCGCCGATACTGCACAAGGACTGGCAGAATCCTTACGGCCGAAAGGCTATCAACTGCTGATCGGCTTCACGATGTATAAGTTGGAGGAAGAAGAGCGCATTATTCGTGCCATGCTCGAGCGGCGCCCTGATGCGATTGTAGTCGCGGGAACAGTTCATACAAAAGCTGCCACTGAAATGTTGCTGCGTGCCGATATTCCGATCGTTGAAATATGGGGTAAGCCTGACAAGCCGATTGATCATTCGGTCGGATTTTCCAACTATGAGGTTGGACGCGCTGCCGCACGATATCTCTTATCGCTCGGACATCGGCGCATTGGCGCGCTCGGTTCACGCACTGACGCCGATGCTATCGACTTGCGTGGTGAAAGCCGGTTAATGGGCTTTACCTCAGTACTACGCGAAGCGGGGGTGAGTGATGAACTGATCGTGCGCGAAGGAACCGCCCCTGTTTCGCATGATCACGGTGCGCGCACCATCTCCACATTGCTGGAACGCGCACCCGATGTCGAAGCCGTGTTTGCCGTGTCAGATATTTCTGCCTTCGGCGCTCTGATGGAATGCCATCGTCGTGGCATTAAAGTGCCAGAGCAATTGTCGTTGATGGGTTTTGGTGACTTCGATATCGCACGCCAATCGGTTCCTGCGATAACAACAATACGTGTCGACGCGATCGGAATCGGCATGAAAACTGGAGAGTTACTGCTCAATCTTTTCGAAAAAGGTGATGCAGAAGAAAAACCTGCTGCGTCGTCGCTCGTCGATGTCGGCTTCAAACTCATAGAGCGCCAGACGGTGGCGAAACGTAATTTGTAAATCCAGGATGATAGCGTACAGAAAAATGCGACTGAGTTTTTGACAACCAGAAATTCAGTCATGTTGCTAAATAAACTGACCTGCAACAATGCGTCATGACGCTGATTACTCTCCCATTGCTACATTGCAATAAAAAATCGGGTAAAACGCCAGGAACAGACTGAATAACTCGCCTGAAACTGCTAGTGGTTGGGGTGGATATAAGGAGATATCATGCGCTCGACTATGATGGCAGCGATGGTGCTGGCGGCTACAGGAACGGCGACAGCCGCTGAGAAACCAATCGACACCTATTACGCCCGTTTAAGCGAGCGCGATCATTACAGCTCATCCGGTCAACGCCTCACCAAAGTAGCGGGCATTGTCAGACAGGACCGCGCCAACGTTCACCAGTTTGGCAAAGTCGATGCAGAAGATGAAAAAGACAAATTCTTCAGCAGTAAGGACAACCGCGCCAAGCTCGAGAACATGCTTGCCAATGTCCGCATTTCACCAATCGATCAGGCGACAATCATCAACGCGACACCATTGATTTTCGTCGAGGTCTATCCGACCTATGTCGTCATTACGATGAAATAATCCTATTGAGAGGCGGACTTCCTCAGCCCGCACTCAACATTATTCTCATGACCGTCGCATCATCAATACGCTCTTTCGAATAGACCAGCGGAACATATTTCCCTTCGTGCCAGTTCTCCAGAAGATCGGAATAATGCCGCGACAATGGCGATCCCGATTGGCCCGGATTGTTGACAAACAGGCTGTTGTCCCAAGCTCCAACATCGATAATCATTCGCACCGAAGGTCCCACGACAACCGAGAAATCACTCAATCGATAATTGGCGTAATTGAGTGTTGAGCTGCTGCCACCTAAAGCGATGGGTTCTAACGACCAATTGTTGTCTGTCAGTGACTGAAGGGGATGACGAAGCGTAAGCTTATGAATGCTTCCCCATGTCCATTTCTCCGCATCTGTTCCCATCAATGAAACACACTCCGCCCATGCATCAGCGAGGCTTTGGAGAACGGCATCCATATGTTCGGCTGTCTGGGCGGAGTTTTCTAACCATGAAGCAATGCTTGGTGCATCAAATGGCACCAGCAGCGGCATAACCCCGGGAACAGCCCCCTGAGACGTTGCTGCAAGCAGACCAAGATGTTTGCTGAACCATATCTCGAGAAGGGCGGCAGCTGCAGAGTCCGCAGACAAGTTGCCGTCCCAATTCTGAAGAAGCTTCCAAGCTTCGATTTCATTGTCGTGAACAGGCAACGCCCTCAGACACTTCAATACGCGGGCAGCGATTGGTGAAAATGTTGAGCATTGCAGTCGTGCACAATCTTCAAGCGAAATGGGTTCTTGGCGGGACAATTCGCTGTGGAGCCTGTCATGACGACTGCTATCCAGCCACTCATAACCGATAGCTGGGTTCGAGGCAGTCCAATCATACGGCACATTCATGGCGTTGGCCGTCGCTACAAAGCCCCGCGATGGATTGATTTCATACGGCCCTGTTTCTGGTGACAGATAACCTTGCCATTCGTAGCGTCCATCACCGGGAACAGGTAAAAGACCATCCCAATTGTTCCGAACAGGTGTGGCACCCGATGGCTTCCATGCAATCGTGTTCGTTGTATCAGCATAGATGTGATTGACGGAAGGGCAACCCCAGCCTTCCAGCGCACTTGCATAGTCAGCATAGTTCTTCGCTCTCATCACAGACAGGCTCGCCATATATGGCGCCATGCCTGCATCCATCCAGACAGTTCTCAATCCGAATGCGCGATTGTTCTCCTTATCCTCATAGAGGATTGGTCCATGGCGTGAGAACTTCAGCTCGACTTTCTGATCAGGATATCCTTTGACGGGAATTGTCTCCGTTATCGTTTTAACGGTCTCCCAATCACCTTGATAGGCATACTGATCAGTGTCTCCCGCCTTTGTCTGATAGACATAAATATCTTCCTGATCCGCGCCAAAAATCGTGAGACCGAAGGCGGCGGTTCCGTTATGCCCCATGGATATTCCGGGCACCATGGGTTCGCCCGCACCGGCCACGTCAAGACCCGGCATGGCCAGGTGAACCACATAACGGATCGAAGGCAAAACATGTGTGCGATGCGGATCAAGCGCCAATATAGGGCGACCGGTTGTCGCCTTTTCCGCTGATATCGCCCAATTGTTTGAGCCTTCTTCAAAAGAGGCTCGAACAATCTCGCCGGATAAAGTGATTGTGGTCCATTGATCAGCTTCATCCAACGTTGCAGCTAGACGTTCCTTCGAAAAGGTTGCGGGACTGACAGCAAGCTGAAAATCACGCAACACCCTGTCGGTCATGATACTCGGGTCGAAACCCTCAACCGGCTTTGGGATCACGCCATGCGATAATTCCTTGCGCAGCAAATCAAGCTGTGCACCAAGCTCCACACCCGCGATTGCCATAATCTTGGAACGGAGTAGCTCGGACGATGCATTGCGTGTCAGCGAATGGGTGCGCACGCGCACCACATCTTCCGCCACCCATCGATCTGGCTTGTGACCGAGCAGCGTAAACTCAGGTGGAAGTGCTATCTCTCCTGAATTGCAGGCGTCAACATAGGCGTTGATGCCTTTAGCAAAAGCGGTACAGATTTCCTCGGAATCCGCCCCATATGCTTTCCATTCCGGTGCCATATCACCGCGATAAAGAAGCAATCGAGCGGCCCTGTCCTGCTCAAGATAGCCGGGACCAAAATCCCGCGCCAACAGACCAAGCCCGCGCTTGCGGGCAATATCGATCTGCCAGAGACGATCACGCGCAGCGTTCCAACCTTGCGCGAAAAACAGATCGTGCAGGTTCTCCGCTCTGATATGGGCAACCCCCCACTGATCCACATTGATCGCGACATCGTTCTGCAAGCCCGGTACGCGGGTTGCAGTTAATCTTGTAGCATCGGCCATGGCCGCACCTCTGGTTGTTATTCCAGTGAGAGAAACAGACCCGCATGAAGACGGGCACGTTCAACCAGACTATCCTCGAAAATATGCTCGCCCAATGTATGCAGTCCTTCACCACGCACACCGATGGAATCGAGCGTCGGGACACCAAGCGCGCCGGTAAAGTTACCATCCGACCCGCCACCCGAACTCTGAGCCGTCATGGTAAAGCCGATCTCTTTTGCGATCTCGTTGGCTAAGTTGAAAAGCTTCAAATCCTGTGGTTGTCCCGGCTCCCAAACAGGTCGCGTTACGCCACGCGTGACGATCAGCTCGACATCATCTTTGGTTCCCGCAAGAGCCATAATCCGTGCAACGCCGTCTTCCAGATCTTTCTGGGTTTTGGCCATACTGAGCGCTTCCGCATTACAACTGGACGAAACGCAATTGACCCACTGCCCGGCCTGAATAACGCCTACCGAGAAAGTGCAGTCATCGGTTGTGAGCGCTTCAATTTCAATAATCTTTTCAGCCATACGTCGGATTGCAGAACGACCTTCCTTCAGCAACCAGCCCGCATGGCTTGGTTTGCCAACTGTCTCAAGATTATAACGCGCAATCGCATAACGTCCGACAACAGCACCACCATCACGGCGCGCAGGTTCTGGCACCAGTACATATTTGTTCTTGAGTGCTTCCTGCTCGATCAGATCACGCGTCGAAGGCGTTCCCACTTCTTCATCTGGTGTCAGCAGAAATGTAACTGGAAGCTTGGTCACAAGCCCACTTCTTGCAATCTGTCGCATGGCTTCAAGGGCAACGAAGTTACCACCCTTCATATCCTGAATGCCTGGGCCGTAAATCTTTCCACCCTCGCGACGATACGGATTGATATCGATCACGCCAAGTGGATGAACCGTATCAAGATGGCCGGACACCAGAATGCCGGGCTTGCCCTGATCTTTGTGCGGGAAACGCGCACGCAGTGAGCCACCAAAGCCCATACGTCCCGGAATAAACTCAATGCTGGCGCCTGCAGCCGCAAAGTCATAGGCGGCTGCATCGACCATGCGATTAACCGCATCCGCATCAAATGTGGGACTTTCCGTTTCGATCCATGGGCGCAGACGCGCGATCATATCATCGAGATCAAATGGCAATTCATGCGCGCTCATGCTGCGAGATCCTTGTTTACTGGCAGGCGAGTTTCTACGATCCGGGCATAGATAGACGCGCCAATTGGGAGCGTTTCCGGTTCGAGTACAAAGGCAGGATTGTGCAAGGCTGCTTTGCCGCCATGCAGCACATTGATGTATGCACCAGGTACGCGAGCGAGCATGTCGGCAAAATCCTCACTGCCCATAAAAGCCGGGCAGTCGTCGGTTACATTTTCCTCACCCAACACATCGCGCGCAGCCGCAATATAGGCATTAGAAAGCTCGCTATCATTGCGCAAGACATCGAAGACATTGCGCAGGTCGACATCGACGGTGACACCATAACCTGCAGCCACGCCTGCGCAAATTTCGCGCAGACGGCTTTCTGCAAGATCGCAGACACGCTGCTCGAAATAACGAATTGTGCCGGTGATCGTCGCCACTTCCGGGACGATGTTATACGCGCTTCCAGTATGAAACTGCGTGCAGGACACAACACAGGAATCGGTTGCCGGAATATTGCGCGACACGATGGTCTGCAATTGCCCGACCAGATCGGCACCGATCACCAGCACATCACGGGCATTGTGCGGCTGGGCGGCGTGACTGCCTTTACCTGTCAACTTGATATCGAAGAAGCTGGCACCGGCCATGGCAGCACCCTTACGAATGACAGCTTTGCCTAGAGTGCCCAGCGGCTGATTGTGCATCCCGTAGATTTCATCGCAAGGAAAGCGCTCGAACAGGCCCTCCGCAATCATGCCGCGCGCGCCGCCCAGACCTTCCTCAGCTGGTTGGAAGACGAAAACCGCGGTCCCTTCGAAGTTGCGTGTCGCCGCAAGATACTGCGCAGCGCCCAGCAACATGGTCGTATGGCCATCATGGCCACAGGCATGCATTCGGCCCGGATTTTGCGATGTATAAGGAACACCGGAAATCTCATCAATCGGCAGCGCATCCATATCGGCCCGCAGACCAACACGGCGGTTACCCGCGTTTTGACCTCTCAATATGCCGACAACACCAGTCTTCGCAATGCCGGTATGGACTTCATCGAAGCCCCATTTTTCCAGTAATGACGCAACGACACCGGAAGCATGTTGCTCCTCGAAACCGATTTCCGGATGACGATGAAGGTCTTCGAAAACCGCGCGCATCTCGCCGGCTTTCTCCTCAATAAACGGTATGACGGGCATGATTTCATTCCTGTTTGAAATACTGAAGATAACCGGGGCCGCAGCGTGCGGCCCTTCGATCAGGCGGCAGGACGTCCAGCCGCAAAGTCCCAGAAACGGCCGGGAGCCGCTTCAATCAATGATCGCGTATATTCATGCGATGGATTACCAAGCACGTCGGCGGCATCGCCTTGCTCAACCACTTGTCCGCGTTTCATCACCAGCACTTCATCGCAAATCTGTGCGGCAACACGCAGGTCGTGCGTGATGAAGATGATAGCGATGCCGGTATCACGCTGCAGCTCGGCAAGCAGATTGAGAACCTGCGCCTGAACCGAAACATCAAGCGCAGAGACGGCCTCGTCGGCCACCAGAATATCGGGTCTGAGCGCGACCGCGCGCGCGATGGCAATACGCTGGCGCTGACCACCTGAAAACTGATGCGGATAGCGTTTCAGGGCATCTTCGGGCAACGAGACGATCTTCAACAAGCGTTTCGCTTCCGCTACTGCCTCGTCATAAGGGACGCCGTAATTAAGTGGCCCTTCTGTCAGGCTTTGCTCAATAGTCCAGCGCGGATTCAATGACCGAAACGGGTCCTGAAACACGACCTGAAGCTTCTTGCGAAACGGCTTCATCTCGCGTTTTCCGAGATGTGCGATGTCTCGTCCGTCCACGACGATCTCACCTTCTGTGGGCTCGATCAACCGCATGATTGAGCGGGCAACGGTAGTTTTACCCGAACCGGATTCCCCTACAATACCGAGTGTACGCCCCTGCTGAAGCTCGAAGTTCACCTCGCGAGAGGCATGGACTCCCGGCTTTGCGCTGAAAATCCCGCCACTGCGATAGGTCATGCC
>RCUT01001606.1_pt1 | contig 10676 bp, 8 predicted proteins | sample 2166171 | NCBI WGS metagenome assembly RCUT01 (sample SAMN09932757, study PRJNA488358) | compost metagenome | isolation source: compost soil in 4-hydroxybenzoic | place: Germany: Experimental Botanical Garden
GTATCTACCGGAATGAAAGATGCCGGATATAGCTATGTTAATATTGATGATGGTTTTTTCGGCGGGCGCGATGGTAATGGACAGTTACTTGTTCATCCTGTAAGATTTCCCAACGGAATGCAATCCATTGCCAATTATATTCATTCCAAAGGTTTAAAAGCGGGTATTTATTCAGACGCAGGCATTAATACTTGTGGTTCTTACTGGGATAAAGATACAATTAGCACTGGTTCGGGTTTATTTGGGCATGATCAGCAGGATCTTGAGTTGATGTTAAATAAATGGGGATATGATTTTATCAAAGTAGATTGGTGTGGGGGCGAATGGATGGAACTTGATGAACAAACAAGGTACACTGCTATTAGCACAATCATTAGGGCTATCAATCCGAAGGTTGTTTATAACATTTGCAGATGGAAATTTCCGGGTGCGTGGGCTACTCACATTGCCGATTCATGGAGAATTTCAGGAGATATCAACAATCAGTATGAATCGATTTTAAAAATCATTGATTTAAATGCAGACCTATGGAAATACGCTTCCCCAGGTCATGTAAATGATATGGATATGCTACAAGTAGGACGAGGGATGAGCTATGAAGAAGACAAAAGTCATTTTAGTATGTGGTGTATGATGAACTCCCCTCTTCTTGCAGGAAACGACCTGCGGAAGATGTCGAAACAAACAATAGAAATATTAACTAATAAAGAGGTTATAGCTTTAAACCAAGACCCTTTAGTTTACCAGGCAAGACGATTAGTCGATAATGGAGACCTTGAGTTATGGGCAAAACCTTTGTACGGTACCATGAGTGGCATGGTGGCGATTGCGCTCCTGAACAGATCATCTAAAAACGATACGATTGTTCTTGACCTTAATGCAGTTGGAATTGATCCCGATAAAGGGTATATAATGCGAGACTTATGGTCAAAGAAAGATTATCCGTTTACGCGTGATCAGAAGCAAAAATTTGAAGTGCTTCCACATGGGGTAATAGTCCTTAAAATTAAAGGAAGTATGAAACCTTTCAATGTGTTCCAATACAAATAAAATTTAGCTACACTGACGACTTAAACGATCCGTTTTTTATAAATCTGACGGATCGTTTAAGTCGTTATTTTTCTCCTCATCTTATCACTAATTAAGATTCTTACGGGTCATTATTGTAACATTTTTAATGTTCATTTTGTAAAAAATGGCTCTGTATAATCAGGAGCCACATTCTGCATTAATATTAAATATTTATTAAATTCTCATACAACCATAGTTCGTTTCAATCGTCTTAGTAATAAAGAACCCTACCAAGGTTTTTCGAAAAAAAAAGGAACAATATGAGAACAATAAAATACACATTAGTAGCTGCATTCCTGACCTTAGTGTTTACTTCATATGCAGCGTCAATGGGCGTTTCAGCGAATAGTGGAGTGGGGCAACAACAATATATGGATGATGAGGGTGTGAGCTACCAAACATTTTATGATGAATTGAGTCCTTACGGTGATTGGGTGTACGATAACCAATACGGATATGTGTGGAGACCTGATATGGGTCCGGATTTTATGCCTTACAGAACAGGCGGACATTGGGTGTCGAGTGAGATTGGTTGGACTTGGGTATCTGACTATAGCTGGGGATGGGCTCCTTTCCACTACGGTCGCTGGAAATTTGACAATTATATGGGATGGTATTGGATTCCTGGATATGAATGGGCTCCTGCATGGGTAATTTGGAGTTCATCAAATGATTATTATGGATGGGCACCAATGGCTCCGGGATGGAACATCAATGTTTCCATCAACATTGGAAGCGTTCCAAGCAATTATTGGGTATTTGCACCTCCACGTTATATTTCAAGTCCACGTTTGTATAGTTATTGTGCCCCTGTGTATAACAATGTAACGATTGTTAGAAATGTAACAATCGTTAATAACTACAACGTTTACAACCGTACCCGTTATGTATGTGGACCTCGAGTGCATGAATATAACAGATTACCTGGTTGTAGTGCACGTCCAGTACCTATTAGAGAATGCCATGATGCAAGAGGAAGTCGTTATGATAATAGAGAGCTTTATGTTTACCGTCCAAGAGTAAGTCAGCGTTCTTCTGCTCGTCCGGAAACAATCAGAAGCCGTGATTATTATGTAAACAGAAATGAGTCTCGTCCGAGAGATAGAGATAATAATGGACAATGGGGCAATAGCAACCGCAATCGTCCTTCATACGGAAATTCAAGTAATGAAAGTCGTCCGGGTAATAACAATTCAGGCCGTCCTTCGTATGAGAACCCAGGTAATGGAAATCGTCCAGACAATAACTCGGGCCGTCCGTCTTATGGAAATCAAGGCAATGAAAGTCGTCGTCCTAACAACCCTGGTAATACTGATAGAATAGAAAATAATAACCGTCCGTCTTACGGAAATGAGAGTCGTCCGAATAATAATGGTGGCCGACCTTCAAATGGAAATCCTGGCAACGATAATCGCCCTACTTATCCAAACCAAGGAAACGGACAGCGTGATTACAATCGAAGCAATGAACAGCAAAATCGTCCTGAACGTCCACGCTCAGAAAATCGTTACCAACAGGAACAAAGAAGAGAACAACCGCAGGAAAGAAGAAGCAACGAAAATCAGCGCATGGAACGCCCTAATAGAGATTCAAGACAAGATAATTCGTCGCAAAGAGTACAACGCGTAAGCAATGATGATTCAAACAGAGGTAGCGAAGGAAGATCAAGATCAAGGAATTAGTTAGTTAGTTATACCATAGTTTAGTTTGTAATTTGGCCTGAAATGAAAGTTTCAGGCCTTTTTTATGATGTTTTTCCCAACGCCATTTTTGTATATTTAGTAAAATGTTCACTCATTATTAATGAAAAACAAGTATGTAGTCCTTTCTACCCTCATGATCGGAACCTTTATGGGTTCTCTCGATTCAAGCATTGTAAATGTTTCCTTGCCAATTATCAAAGAAGATTTCAACTGTCGCATGGATCAGATTCAATGGGTTGTTACAGGCTATATGCTCAGTTTTTCCCTTTTCATGCCATTAACGAGTTGGCTAAAAGATCGCATTGGCTTCTTCAACTTGTATGTTGGCGGGTTAGTCGTATTTACCATTGCCTCCTTATTTTGTGGAATTGCACAAAACCTAGAAACGCTGATCATCGGACGAATTATACAGGCCATTGGAGGAGGAAGTTTAAATCCTACCGCAATGGCGATCATGTCAACAGTTTTCCCAAAAGAAGAAAGAGGTAAAGCCATTGGATGGTGGGGATTAGGATCTGTTTTCGGGCCAACCATTGGACCAACATTAGGAGGTTTTTTAACACGGGAATTCGGATGGCACAGTATATTTTTGATCAACTTACCGATCAGTGTTATTGCTATAGGGATGTGTTTTTATTCCCTGGGTTTCTTAAAACAGGTGCCTAAGAAATATGAAAAATTTGATTTTAAAGGGTTCGTAAGCCTTACCATTTTTCTTTCGCTTATACAGTTTGTATTGGTTCGGGTTGAAAGTGTAGGCCTATTATCTTATGAAACGGTAATTCTCCTTATTGTTTTAATAGCTTCTTTGGCTTACTTCATTCATACTGAATTACGAACAACTGCCCCCCTCCTCAATATCCGTTTATTCAGGAATAAAAAGTTTACCAGTTGCATATTGGTAACAGTAGTAAGATCAGCCGCGCTTTTTGGTGGATTATTTCTGCTTCCCTTTTTATTACAAGGCCTTTTGCATTTCAATGAACTGGAGTCGGGACTTATAATGTTTCCCGGAGCTTTATTTATGGGTATTTTAATGCCTATTTCAGGAACCATGGCCGATAAATTTGGCTCGCGAAAATTAACCATAGCAGGGTTAATTATTGTAGCATTTTCTATGTACCTGTTTTCGGAGTTGGGTGCACAAAGTAACTTAACGTGGGTGTTAGTGGCAGTATGCCTTCGTGGAGTTGGCTTGGGCCTATTGATAAGTCCTTTATCCTCCGCCACCATAAACTCAGTAAAATTTGAAGAAGTTACCATGGCCTCTTCGATTAACAGTTTGCTTTTGCAAGTTGGAGGCTCATTAGGCATAGCCATTTTAACCTTCATCCATCAGAATGTCTATAACAACAAAATAGATTTAGATTTTTCAGGTGCAGAGGCCGAACAATTTGCCTTACACAGAGGTTTTACCATATCCTGTATTTTAGTAACACTGGCATTAATTCCAGCCAGCAGAATTCCAAGCAAAAATCTTGTAACCGCTAAAAAAGAAATAGTGGAAATTTAATGAGAAACACATTAAAGCATCTTTTTGTTACTTTTATAAGACGATAAAAACGATCTTTAGTTATCATATCCGTGCATCCAAAAAACCTTATCGACTTATTAGAAAAGCGACTCCAAGAACCACTTCCTGGCAAGGAGGCTCATTTACAAATGATTCCTGCTTTAAGGTTGCCAGATTATGAAAAAGGTTATGATTTGGTGAACGCGCGTAAAAGTAGTGTGCTATTATTACTTTGTACTGGTCAAAACACTCTATTTATCCCTTTTATACAGCGACCTGTTTACGAAGGAGTTCATGGTGGTCAGATAAGCTTCCCCGGAGGGAAAGCAGAACCTGAAGACCTATCACCGGAAGATACCGCATTAAGAGAAGCCTTTGAAGAAATTGGAATTGAAAGAGAGAAAGTTCAGGTAATTGGCAATTTGAGTCCGGTTTATATACCCCCAAGTCGTTTTTTGGTGAATGTCATCATTGGCTATTACTCTACTGATCCTATTTTCGTTAAAAGTGATATCGAAGTGGAGGAGATATTCAATGTTTCTGTCGATAGTTTACTCGATGATCTATATGTTACTTCAGTACCGGTAACCAACTCTCAGGGACTTCATTTTGATGCACCATGTTTTAAAATTGATGGGAAAATAATCTGGGGTGCAACAGCTATGATGCTGAGTGAATTTAAGTGGATCTTAAAAGAATTGAGCTTTTAGCCTAAGAATGTTATTATTTTTTCTACTTCATCCGGTTTAAACCACGTTGTATTCTTGTCGCGATTAAACCAGGTGATTTGGCGTTTCGCAAACCGCCGGGTATTTTGTTTGATTAATTCAATGGCTCGTTCCAGACTATGCATTCCTTCGAAATAATCGAACAATTCTGTGTAACCAACCGTCTGCAAGGCATACGTTTCTTTATTAGGATACATGGCCCTGGCCTCTTCTACCAACCCTACTTCAACCATTAAATCCACCCTATGGTTAATTCTGGCATACAGTTCTTCCCGAGGAAGATTCAGGCCGATTTTAATAACTTCAAATGGACGTTCTTTAGATGAATTATTTCTGAAGGATGAAAAAGGTTGTCCTGTCATTAGGCAAACTTCAAGGGCCCGCATTAATCGTTGTGGGTTACTTTGATCTACTTGCCGAAAATATTGAGGATCTAATCGTTCAACCTCACTTTGCAGATAAACTATCCCCTCTTTTTCATATTGATCGACAATTTGCTGCCTCAGTGTTTCATCGGCTTTTGGAAGATCATCCAAACCATCGCAAACAGCATTAATATATAACCCCGATCCGCCAACCATAATTAGTTGATTGTATTGCTGATGCAGCTTAGCAATCACAGCTAATGCTTCCACCTCAAAACGGCCGGCATTTATTTCATCAAAAATTGAATGGGAATTTATGAAATGATGCTTGGCTTCTGCCAATTCATCCATATCGGGCTTGGCTGTTCCAATACTGATTTCTTTAAAAAACTGCCTTGAATCGGCCGAAATAATTTCGGTGTGAAAATGCTTTGCCAGTTCAATCGCTGTACGTGTTTTTCCCACGGCTGTCGGCCCGACAATTACAATCAGTTTTTTACGATGCTCTTTGGTCACTCTAATAAGTCTATAGTCCATAGTCCATGGACCATGAACTTATTTATCTATTAATAATCGTCACGATCACCATATTCGTCATCACCACTGCCAAATCCTAGTTCTCCAAACTCATCTTCCGCTTCTCCATCTTCCACTTCACTTTGCTCATCCTCTTCGTCTGAGGTTTTGGTAGCAGTTCCTCCTGAAGAGAAATCTTCAACGTCAATACCAAACTCATCCAGTTCTTCTGGCTCTTCAATATCAAATTCATCATCCAACGACTCCAACGGCTCTTTATTGGTTGCTGCCACCACCGCTGCTGCCTTAAATTGCTTAGGAGGCTCTCCAGTTGATTTTACACAAACAGGGTATTCAACACCAGCTTCCGGATCCAATAAAATTTTTGAAAGTTCAACATGAAAATCAAAAGGACGATCGAAATTAGAGATATAATAGAATTTCTGATGAGGGTCATCAATAAACTTACTTAGTTTAAAATCCTTCATTAATTTTATACCACGTTCAACTTTACGCTCATTAGGCATAAAAGCAAGTTCTTCTCCTTTAATCCACTGGTCGTTGCTCACATAAAAAGATGAGGCCTGATTAGCATCATAATTAATTGCCTTATGAATAGCATAATGAAAATCTTCGAACGTTTGGTTCGATTTAATATCGATTTCCCTTACTGCATCATAATCTTCGAATGCAACTCTGAATCTATAGATAGCCATTGTTGTTTATTTTATGCAAAAATAGGAAACTGACAGCAATACGAAAACAACTATAAGTCAAAAAGTGAGTACCGTCCTGTTTATCTTCGCTTTAAATCATTATTAAACGAATTTCAACTTTTAGTATTATAAAGCCATAAAACTATTTTCAGCTTTTACTATTGCAGCAATATCATTAAAAATCAGCCACTTTAAAGCATTTTTAACTTTCATTTGCAAATTAGATTTCCCTTTTTAACTTTGTAACTCAAAGTTCTTTTTAAATGGACACAAATATTAATAAACATCTAGAATCACTGACGGAGATCAGAAGTTTAATGGAACGCTCATCGAAGTTTATTTCATTAAATGGTTTATCGGGAATATTTGCCGGTGTTTACGCTCTGCTTGGTGCAGCTGCAGCATTTTGGGCCAATCAACATTACAATAAGAGTTTTGTTCCAATGAACGAGTATGCTCCGGTATTCACATTGCAAAACAAATTCATGTTGTTTTGCCTGATTGATGCTTTATTAGTATTGTTTTTATCAATAGGTACAGCCTTTATCCTGTCAAAAAGAAAAGCCGGAAAAATTCAGCACTCATTGCTTGATAAATCAGCTCAACGTTTGATCATTAATTTGTGCATTCCATTATTTGCCGGCGGAATGTTTTCACTTGCATTGCTATTACAGTCAAATTATAAACTGATCGCTCCGTCCATGCTTATATTTTATGGTTTGTCGCTTATTAATGCCAGCAAGTACACCTTCGGTGATATCCGCTATTTAGGCATGGTAGAGTTAGTACTCGGCTTGATTAACTTATTTATTATCGGATATGGTTTCTGGTTTTGGTGCTTTGGCTTCGGAATCATGCACATTATTTACGGTTCAGTAATGTACAGAAAATATGACAGTGGTAATTAAAAAGTAGTAAGGGAAATAACCGTAAAAAATAGCCATGGTAGTAAATCTGTTTCAAAATTTCAATAAAGCCTTTGAAAGCAAAGTTAGATTAGGCATTATGTCGATCCTGATGGTTAACGACAATGTCGATTTCTCTACTTTGAAAGATTTACTACAAGTAACCGATGGTAATTTAGCCAGCCATTCTAAAGCACTTGAAGAGTTGAACTATATCAAAATCAGTAAACAATTTATTGGAAAAAAACCTAACACAACATATGAAGCAACTGAGATTGGAAAAAAGGCTTTTGCAGATCACTTAAACAGCCTTGAGTTATTGCTAAAATCAAACAAATAATTTTTTTATCTATATACTTTGAATTTCAAAGTACTTTCACTTAATATAAATGAAACTAAAACATTTAACTACCATGAACCGGATAGGATTGCTTTTAATAGCACTTTCTTTCCTATTGTTTGCTTTAAGAAATCCGGCCCACTCTGCGAACAACTTTACGTTTTTCTGGCTTCATTACTTACCTGCTATTTCCTTTTTATTTTTTAGTTTGATAATTAGAGAAGGTAAATCATTTATACAAAACCTTGTAAGTCCGAATGTAATTTATTCTTTTTTACTCTTTAACATAAGTGCTTTTGCTTTAAACAAAGAAATTACGGTGTTTGATGATAGCGTAAATTGGCTATGCCTTCTACTAATGGTTTCATCAATTAGTCTGTTACTCTTTGCCACCTTTGAGTTTGAAAGCGGCTTCCTTGTCTCATTACTTTGTTTCTTTCTCGGAATAGCCACTTTCCTGTATGCCTATTTTGCTTTATTATTAGCAAGTACCTACCCTATCGCAATTTTAGGAGCCATCGTTCTAGGACTGTCTTTGCATTTATTAGTGCCGCTCCTTTTGCTCTGTGTAACAATTGCTTCATTCAGTACACTACAGCGGAAACATACCGGTTTATGGCCATCATACAGTATTGGATTGCTCATTCCTTTAATTACTGCCATTGTTTGGGTATTCGTGTGGCAAAACAGGATTGAAAAAATTAAAACCACCACTTCCCTATCTCTATTAAATTCTGAAAGTTCGCTCCCTAATTGGGTAACTGTAAGTCAGCAACTTGCTCCTGATCTCCTGACGGTTAAAATCTTGAAATCAGGTTTGCTTTATCGTACCTTCCAGGATAATATTGGATTCTTTGAAATGCCTTCGGGACTTACCAATGAACCAAAAAAACATGATCCGTTGATTGTATTATCGTCATTGGGCACTCCTTCTGAGATGCTTGACCGGAGCTCGTCTATCAACATGCTTAAGGTACTTTCCAGAAACCGTCACCAGACTCAGGAACAACTATGGAGTGGCGATCATTTAAGTGTTAGCCGAATCAATAGTAATGTTAAAATTTACCCAGAGCTTCAATTAGCCTATACAGAGAAAACAATCAGTATCCACAACAATGATCAACGTGGATGGAATCAGAATCAGGAAGCTTTATTCACTTTTCACCTACCTGAAGGAAGTGTTATTACCAGCCTCTCATTATGGGTCAATGGAAAAGAAGAAAAAGGGCTTATCACTACCCGCTCAAATGCCGAAAAGGCTTATGAAACCATTGTAGGAGTTGAAGTTAGAGATCCTTCTGTAGTAAAATGGCAAGAAGGAAATACGGTAACTGTACGGGTTTTTCCTTGTACAAATGAAGAGGACCGTATTGTGAAGATTGGTATTACATCACCTTTACCAGTAGCTGATAATATTGTTAGCTATGAAAATATATGGTTTGAAGGCCCGGAAAACAGTAATGCCAAAGAAATTGTCAAGGTTCAGTTTATGCGTACGCCTGAGGACTTAAAACTTCCATCGGGTTTTAATCAGGAAGTTACCAATACTTATTTATCAAACAGGGATTATCAACCGGATTGGATGTTAAGTTTTAAGAAGCAGCCACTTTTACCGCATTCTTTTTCTTTTAATGGCTATTCGTACCATTTTGCCCCTTTAAAACCTGAGATACAACATTTCGACCCAAAATCAATTTACCTTGATGTTAATTCATCCTGGTCGCAACAAGATTTTACTGCAGCACTAAAGATATTTTGGAACAAGGATGTCTATATCTATGATAATAAGTTTGTGAAAGTGACAACACAAAACAGAAATGCGCTATTTGAAAAATTATCTTCCCTAACATTTTCGTTGTTCCCTATTCACCAAGTTACCGACCTCACATCTGCCCTACTCGTCACCAGTTCAACCCTTTACAGTCCTACGTTGGATGAGTTAAAAGACTCTGAATTCTATAATAAACTGAAAACATATTGCTCAAATAATCCAACTCCATTAAAAGTCATTCAGATTGGCGATAATGAGAGCATATACCTTAAATCGTTAAAAGAGCTTCGGGTAATTCAATCCATTAAACAAGATTGGGAAACTTTATCCACTTTAATAAACAAAGAGCAGTTCATTGCCTATCCTGAAAATGAAAATAGTGTAGTTATCAGCAGTGCAGGATTACGAATTGAGCGAACTACAGACACTTCATTAACGAACAATGCTCCAGACCATTTATTACGGCTTTTTGCTTATAACCATCTTTTATTTAAGATCGGAAATAAAGGCATGGCGACTAATTCGGTAGCAACCAACTTAATTTCAGAGGCCGGAATTACCAACATTGTTAGTCCGGTATCAAGCTTAGTCGTATTGGAAAGACAAAGTGACTACGACCAATTCAACATAAAGAAATATGACAACAGCTTGGGAAATGCCGCTATGAATTCTTCAGGAGCCGTGCCAGAACCACATGAATGGATGCTAATAATACTGATAGCAGGAGTATTCATTTACATCTTTTATCCAAAATTGAAAGGCTTCCTATTCTTAAACATTCATAAGCAATAATCATAATGATAGCAACTAATAAAATGACCATTCCTGATGAAATGTATAAAAGATTGTTCTTTTATAGCAGGATTGTGCTATTGATTGTAGCATCCTTTCCGGTTTTAAAATCATATTTCAATACAGGACCGCTATTTATTGGTGGCATTTTGATAATGCTTTATTCATTACAACCAACTGAAGTAGCGAGTAAACGCAATTGGTGGTTGCTACCGTTAACTGTTTGTTTCTACTTAAGCACCCAAGGTGTTAAAAC
>RCUT01001612.1_pt1 | contig 10664 bp, 7 predicted proteins | sample 2166171 | NCBI WGS metagenome assembly RCUT01 (sample SAMN09932757, study PRJNA488358) | compost metagenome | isolation source: compost soil in 4-hydroxybenzoic | place: Germany: Experimental Botanical Garden
CCCAGAGCAAAGGCATTCGCACCCAGGATGCCCTGAGCATTCGCTCGATCCCGCAGGTGCACGGTGCTGCGCGCGATCAACTGGTGCACGCGATCAAACAGATCGAAACCGAGCTCAACGGCGCCACCGACAACCCGCTGGTGCTGGGTACCGCGGACAATTACCGCGTGGTGTCCCAGGCCAACCCTCATGGCCAGTCCGTGGCAATGGCGGCGGACCTGCTGGCGATCGCCATGGCGGAAATCGGCTCCATCGCCGAGCGTCGTCTGGACCGTTTGATCAACCCGCACGTCAGCGGCCTGCCGGCTTTCCTGGTGGCCAACCCGGGTGTGAACTCCGGGATGATGATCGTGCAATACGTGGCCGCTTCGCTGTGCGCGGAGAACCGTCAATTGGCGCAACCGGCAGTCCTCGACAATTACGTCACTTCCGGTCTTCAGGAAGATCACCTGAGCCTGGGCACCAACGCCGCGCTGAAGCTGCATCGCGCGCTGGAAAACTGCACGCAGATCCTCGCCATCGAGTATTTGCTGGCGGCCCAGGCGTTTGAATTCTTGAAGGAACAACGCTTTGGTGCGGGCACCGATACCGCTTGGCGTCTGCTGCGTGAGCGAGTGCCTGCCTACGACCAGGACCGCTGGCTGGCACCAGACATTGCCGCCGCTGCCGCGGTATTGAAAGACCCGATTTTGCTGCACAACGCTTTTCCAGACCTGAACTGATTTCAACAACACCAGCGTGCCAAGGCGCGGCTCCCTAAAAGGTAGACGCGACGGACAACGGACATCTCCGGAGCGTCTGGTGAGTTAATAACAACTCTCAAAAGGAGCAAAAAAATGACTGCGCTAAACCTGATTCCCGGCCAACTGACCCTCGCCCAACTGCGTGACGTCTATCAGCAGCCGGTGAAACTGACCCTCGACAACAGCGCCTCGGCCCAGATCGAAGCCAGCGTTGCCTGCGTGGAACAGATCCTCGCCGAGAACCGCACCGCCTACGGCATCAACACCGGTTTCGGCCTGCTGGCCTCGACCCGCATCGCCAGCGAAGACCTGGAAAACCTGCAGCGCTCGCTGGTGCTGTCCCACGCCGCCGGTGTCGGCCAGCCGATCAGCGATGAGCTGGTGCGTCTGATCATGGTGCTCAAGGTCAACAGCCTGAGCCGTGGTTTCTCTGGCATCCGCCGTGTGGTGATCGACGCGCTGATCGCCCTGATCAATGCCGAGGTTTACCCGCACATTCCATTGAAAGGCTCGGTCGGTGCTTCCGGTGACCTGGCGCCTCTGGCCCACATGTCGCTGGTGCTGCTGGGTGAAGGCAAGGCTCGCTACAAGGGCGAGTGGATGGAAGCCACCGAAGCGCTGAAAGTTGCTGGTCTGACCCCGCTGACCCTCGCCGCGAAAGAAGGCCTGGCGCTGCTCAACGGCACTCAGGTGTCCACCGCATTTGCCCTGCGTGGCCTGTTCGAAGGTGAAGACCTGTTTGCTGGTGCCTTGGCACTGGGCGGCCTGACCGTTGAAGCGGTCCTGGGCTCGCGTTCGCCGTTCGACGCCCGTATCCATGCTGCCCGTGGCCAGAAAGGCCAGATCGACGCCGCCGCCGCTTATCGCGATCTGCTGGGTGAGCGCAGCGAAGTTTCCGACTCCCATGAAAACTGCGAGAAGGTACAAGACCCGTACTCCCTGCGTTGCCAGCCACAAGTCATGGGTGCCTGCCTGACCCAGTTCCGTCAAGCGGCCGAAGTACTGGCGATCGAATCCAACGCCGTTTCCGACAACCCGTTGGTTTTCGCCGCTGAAGGTGACGTGATCTCCGGTGGCAACTTCCACGCCGAGCCGGTGGCCATGGCCGCTGACAACATGGCATTGGCCATCGCTGAAATCGGTTCCCTGAGCGAGCGCCGTATCTCGCTGATGATGGACAAGCACATGTCGCAACTGCCGCCGTTCCTGGTGGCCAACGGCGGTGTGAACTCCGGCTTCATGATCGCCCAGGTGACTGCAGCGGCATTGGCCAGCGAGAACAAGGCGTTGTCCCATCCGCATTCGGTGGACAGCCTGCCGACTTCTGCCAACCAGGAAGACCACGTATCGATGGCTCCGGCGGCTGGCAAGCGCCTGTGGGAAATGGCCGAGAACACCCGTGGGATTCTCGCGGTGGAATGGCTGGCGGCAGCCCAGGGCCTGGACCTGCGCAATGGTCTGAAGACTTCGCCAAAACTGGAAAAAGCCCGTGCCATTCTGCGTAACGAAGTGCCGTTCTATGAGAAGGACCGCTTCTTTGCACCGGATATCAACGCTGCGAGCGAGTTGCTGGCTTCCCGTTGCCTGAACGAGCTGGTTTCGGCGAAGTTGCTGCCTAGCCTGTAATTGCCCCTTCGCGAGCAAGCCCGCTCCCACATGGATTGCGTTGAACCTGTAGGAGCTGGCTTGCCAGCGATTCGATTTTGCGTCGGATAACAATAATTAGGGACGAGAAATGCAACAGCCAGAAAAAGGTTTGAAACGCGGGCTCTCTGCCCGACATATTCGCTTCATGGCGCTGGGGTCGGCAATCGGCACCGGGCTGTTTTATGGATCTGCCTCGGCCATTCAAATGGCCGGTCCTGCGGTACTGCTCGCTTACCTGATCGGTGGCGCGGCGGTGTTCATGGTCATGCGCGCCCTCGGTGAGATGGCGGTGCACAACCCGGTGGCCGGCTCTTTCGGCCAGTACGCCAGCACCTACCTGGGGCCGATGGCGGGCTTCATCCTCGGTTGGACCTACGCATTCGAAATGGTCATCGTCGGCATGGCCGATGTCACTGCATTCGGTATCTACATGGGCTTCTGGTTTCCGGAGGTTTCCCGCTGGATCTGGGTGCTGGGTGTCGTTTCCATCGTTGGCGGCCTGAACCTGTGCAACGTCAAAGTCTTCGGTGAAATGGAGTTCTGGTTGTCGCTGCTCAAGGTCGCCGCCATCGTCGCGATGATCCTGGGTGGTTTCGGCATCATGTGGTTCGGCATCAGCTCGGCCCCCGGCCAAGCGACCGACATCAGCAACCTCTGGAGCCACGGCGGCTTCATGCCCAATGGCATGGGCGGTCTGATCGCTTCGTTCGCGGTGGTGATGTTTGCGTTTGGCGGTATTGAGATCATCGGCGTAACGGCAGGTGAAGCCAAAGACCCGCAGCACGTGCTGCCCCGGGCGATCAATGCTGTACCGTTGCGGATCCTGCTGTTCTATGTGCTGACGATGCTGGTGCTGATGTCGATCTTTCCATGGCAGCAGATCGGCAGCCAGGGCAGCCCGTTCGTGCAGATTTTCGACAAGCTGGGGATCAGCTCGGCGGCCACCATCCTCAACATCGTGGTGATCACGGCGGCGATTTCGGCGATCAACAGTGACATCTTCGGCGCTGGCCGCATGATGTTCGGTCTGGCCCAGCAAGGGCATGCACCCAAAGGCTTCGCGCGCCTGTCGCGCAATGGCGTGCCATGGATGACGGTCGTGGTGATGAGTGCCGCGTTGTTGCTGGGCGTGCTGCTGAACTACCTGATCCCGGAAAACGTGTTCCTGCTGATCGCTTCCGTCGCGACCTTTGCCACCGTGTGGGTCTGGCTGATGATTCTGGTGACCCAAGTGGCCATGCGCCGGTCCATGAGCGCCGAGCAGGTTGCACAACTGAAGTTTCCGGTACCGCTCTGGCCTTATGCACCGGCGGCGGCGATTGCCTTCATGCTGTTCATTTTCGGCGTGCTGGGCTATTTCCCGGACACCCAGGCAGCGCTGATCGTCGGCGTGGTCTGGATCGTGTTGCTGGTGCTGGCTTACCTGACGTGGGTGAAACCGGCGGCGGGCCAGGCAGCCCTGGTGACGCAGGATCCTACTTTTTCTCATCGATAACCTAATGGAGGCCAAGGATGAAAACTCTCTGGCAACACTGTCACGTCGCAACCATGGCACAAGGCGTCTACTCGATCATCGAGGATGCGGCCATCGTGACGTCAGGAGCGCACATTGAGTGGATCGGCCCGCGCGGTGAGTTGCCGGCGGGCGAGTACCCGGCCGTCAATGATTTGAACGGGGCCTGGGTCACACCGGGCCTGATCGACTGCCACACTCACACGGTGTTCGGCGGTAACCGCAGCGGTGAATTCGAACAGCGCCTGCAAGGCGTCAGCTACGCGGAAATCGCCGCCAGTGGCGGCGGTATCGCCAGCACCGTACGCGCCACCCGCGCAGCCAGCGAAGATGAACTGTTCGCCAGTGCCGCCAAGCGCCTGAAAAGCCTGATGCGTGATGGCGTTACCAGCATCGAAATCAAGTCCGGCTACGGCCTGGACCTGGCCAACGAGCGCAAGATGCTGCGTGTGGCCCGTCGCCTCGGCGCCGAACTGCCGGTCAGCGTGCGCAGCACCTGCCTGGCGGCTCACGCCTTGCCGCCGGAGTACAAGGATCGCGCTGACGACTATATCGATCACATCTGCGCCGACATGCTCCCGGCCCTGGCTGCCGAAGGGCTGGTCGACGCCGTGGATGCGTTTTGCGAGTACCTGGCGTTCTCCCCGGCGCAGGTCGAGCGGGTGTTCATTACCGCCCAGGCACTGGGCCTGCCAGTGAAGCTGCACGCCGAGCAGTTGTCGTCGCTGCATGGCTCGAGCCTGGCGGCGCGTTACCACGCGTTGTCTGCCGATCACCTGGAGTTCATGACCGAGGACGACGCCATCGCCATGGCCAAGTCCGGTACGGTCGCGGTGCTGTTGCCCGGCGCCTTTTACTTCCTGCGTGAAACCCAATTGCCGCCGATGGAAGCCCTGCGCAAGCACGGCGTGAAAATCGCCATCGCCAGCGACCTCAACCCGGGCACCTCACCGGCGCTGTCGTTGCGCCTGATGCTGAACATGGCTTGCACCTGCTTCCGCATGACCCCGGAAGAAGCCCTGGCCGGCGCGACGATTCATGCCGCCACCGCGCTGGGCATGGCCGATACTCATGGTTCGCTGGAGGTCGGCAAGGTCGCGGATTTTGTCGCCTGGCAAATCGATCGTCCGGCCGACCTGTGTTACTGGCTGGGCGGCGACCTGGAAAAACGCGTCGTGCGCCACGGCGTCGAATCAAGTCTGTAGGAGATCTGTTGTGGATAAGGTTCTGAACTTCAAACAAGGCCGCGTACCGCTGCTGATCAGCATGCCCCACGCTGGCGTGCGCCTGACGCCTGCGGTCGAAGCCGGGTTGATCCCTGACGCGAAAAGCCTGCCGGACACCGACTGGCACATCCCGCAGCTTTACGACTTCGCCGCGGAACTGGGTGCAAGCACCCTGGCGGCCGAGTACTCGCGGTTCGTCATCGACCTTAACCGACCGTCCGACGACAAGCCTTTGTACGTGGGCGCGACCACCGGCCTGTACCCGGCAACGCTGTTCGACGGCATTCCGTTGTTCCGCGAAGGGCTGGAGCCTTCTGCCGATGAGCGCGCGACTTATCTGGAGCAGATCTGGACGCCATACCACAGCACCTTGCAGCAGGAACTGGCGCGACTGAAGGCCGAGTTCGGCTATGCGCTGCTGTTCGATGCGCACTCGATCCGCTCGATCATCCCGCACCTGTTCGACGGCAAGTTGCCGGACTTCAACCTCGGCACCTTCAACGGCGCCAGTTGCGATCCACAGCTTGCGACCCGACTGGAAGCGATCTGCGCGCTTCACGACAACTACACCCACGTACTCAACGGGCGCTTCAAGGGCGGGCACATCACCCGCCATTACGGCAATCCGGCCGAGAACATCCACGCGGTGCAACTGGAGTTGGGGCAGTGCACCTACATGGAAGAGTTCGAGCCGTTCCGCTATCGCCCGGATCTGGCGGAACCGACGCGGTTGGTGCTCAAGGAGTTGCTGCAAGGCTTGCTGGCCTGGGGTGAAAAACACTACAAGCGCTAAAGCCTGACGCGTAACCCTGTGGGAGCGAGCTTGCTCGCGATAGCGGTCTGTCTGTTACATCTATGTCGACTTATCCACCGCCATCGCGAGCAAGCTCGCTCCCACAGGTAAGTGTTCATTTTGAAAGCGCGACGTAACAGTCGCCACCGTGCAAAACACGGTCGCCACAGGTCGCTTTTACCGCTCGTCTGCTGCGTAATGTTCTGGCCACGGTGCACAAAGACACCGACCTCACAATAATCGCTGCCGCACGAGATGCTCTCTATGACAAGCACCAAAGGTTTGTTCGCCCGCTGTCTCTCAATCCTCTGCGGCACGGCTCTCCTGAGCACCAGCGCCCTGGCCGCTGACGACGCCTCCTGCAAAACAGTGCGCATGGGCGTGGTCAACTGGACCGATGTGATCGCCACCAGCGGCATGGCCGACGTGTTGCTCAATGGCCTCGGCTACGAAAGCAAACAGACCAGTGCCGTTCAGCAAATCATCTTCGCCGGGATCCGCGACAAGCGCCTGGACATTTTCCTTGGTTACTGGAAACCGGCGATGGACAAAAACATCGCGCCGTTCCTGGCCGCCAATCAGGTCAAAGTCATGGACAAGCCGAGCCTGGCTGATGCCCAGGCCACCCTTGCAGTCCCTGACTATGTAGCAGCGGCGGGCCTGAAGACCTTCTCCGACATCGCCAGATTCAAGGATCAGCTTGGCGGCAAGATCTACGGCATCGAGCCGGGCAGCGGCGCCAACACCACGATCAAGACCATGATCGAAACCAATCACTTCGGCCTGAAGGATTTCAAACTGATCGAGTCCGGTGAAGCCGGCATGCTCGCCGCCGTACAGCGCGCCGTGAATCGCAAGGAGTTCGTGGTGTTCGTCGGTTGGACTCCACACCCGATGAACATCAACATGAAGATCGCCTACCTGACCGGCAGCGAAGACGTGTACGGCCCGAATGAAGGTGCAGCGACCGTTTCCACCGTAACCGCGCCGGATTACGCCCAGCGCTGCCCGAACGTCAATCGACTGCTGGAAAACCTGACCTTCACCGCCGCCCAGGAAAGCCAGTTGATGGTGCCGATCATGGAGCGCCAAACGGCTCAGGATGTCGCGAAAAAATGGCTGCGCGAGCATCCGGAAGATCTCCAGCGCTGGCTGGCGGGTGTCAGCAGTTTTGATGGCAAGGATGGCGTGACCACGGTTCAGGCCAGTCTGAAAAACTGACACCTTTCCAGATGTTTGCAAAACCTGTGGGAGCGAGCTTGCTCGCGATGGCGCCCTCACATTCAACATCTATGTTGCCTGTCAGTTCGCAATCGCGAGCAAGCTCGCTCCCACAGGTCATAAGTACGTCTTAAAAACCTGAACAGGCTTGCACCAGTCTTATGGCTCCTTATCCACTTTCCGAGCAGATGACGGCTTTCGTCGAGAAAACCGTCAGTTTCAACAGCACTGACGGCAGCCCCGACGGTCTGCGCCAGGCCTACAGCGAGATGTGCCGGGCATTTACCCCTGCACGCCCTGCCGGGTTGTATGTGGTCGATTTCGAGTTGGCCGGTGTTGCTGTTCGTTCCTATCAACCAGCGACCAGCGGTGCGTCGTGCATCGTTTATCTACATGGCGGTGGCTGGGTGGTGGGGGATCTGGATTCCCACGACTTCATTTGCGCGGAACTGGCCTCGACCCTCGGCGTGTTGGTGATTGCCGTCGATTACCGTCTGGCGCCGGAACATCCGTTTCCGGCGGCCTTCGACGATTGCCTCAAAGTCTGGCGAGCACTGCGCACCGGGCCGTTTAAACTTGACCCTGCGCGTACGCTGGTGGTCGGCGACAGTGCCGGTGGCAACCTCGCGGCAGCGTTGTGCCTGGCGCTGCGCGATGCCGGCGAGCCGGTGCCGTGCGCGCAGGTCCTGATCTATCCGGGGTTGGGCGGCGATCAACGGCTGCCGTCGCGCAGTGAGTGCATCGACGCGCCGTTACTCAGCACCAGTGACGTCGATTGCTATCACGCGCTTTACCTGCAGGGCACCCGCCATCCGAACGCCTACGCCATGCCATTGCTTGCCACGGATTTCAGCAGACTGCCACCGGCATGGATCGCCGTGGCGCAATTCGATCCGTTGCGCGATGACGGCGTGCTGTATGCCGAGCGACTGAACGCTGCCGGTGTGACGGCGACGCTGTATTACGGCGAAGGGCTGGTACACGGTTGTTTGCGGGCGCGGGGGCAGGTAGCCGAGGTGGATGTGTTGTATGAAAGGTTGCTCGGATACCTGGCTGTAAAGCTCTGATCTACAGCAACCGTTTGTCGAGACTGTTATTTCTGACAGGTCATTAATTTTTTGCTTCACGTTAAAACACTTCTGGAACGCAGGCGATCGTGCCTGCCCACAGGAGCAAGAAAATCATGGCACGTACAAACATGGATACGAAGGATAGTGCGGCGGACTCTCGCGAACGTGCGGTGGCTACAAAACCGCCTGCCCCCGAAATGCTCTGGCCAAAAGAAGGTATCGAGCACGACGGAGGTTTTGTTCGTTGCGCAGGCACCTGCCTGGAAGGTGCCGTTGTCCAGATGTTGATCCTCCCTGATACCACATGGAAAGATGTGCCGGCGATCGGGACTAATTGGAGTCTTACGCTAGAAAAGATGGTGCCTGGAGTCCAGCGCCTCCACGTACGGCAAATCCTCGACGCTGCTATTTCAGATCCAACTCCAGTGCGCGAGATCATTGTGCGCGAGCCGTCCTCCAATGTACCCCCGCCGGTGGTAACCCTTCCGCTCGTCAACAGCCTTATGCCAATCAACCAGGAAGTGCGGTTCGAGGGAACCTGCGAACCAGGCGCGAGTGTGTACATCCGCGATGTCGACGAAACCTTGATCGGGGAAGCCAGCGTCACCGGCACCACATGGTCTTTTGAACACATCTGGACTAGTAGTGAAGTTGTCTATATCAAAATCGTACAGTCAGTAAGTAACGTGTTGTCTGACCCGACGGAGCGCTGGATTGGCGTAGGACTGGGGAACGACAGGATCGAAGTGACCGTGACGGAGCCTGAGGCCGAAAATGTCAATGTTCCCTTTGGAGGTTATCTTGATTTGGAGGGTACCTGCACGCCCTGTTCGAATGCGGGGAGTGTTATCCAGGTGGAGATTGTTCGAATTGGATTATATACAGGTTATGTAGTGGGCAATCGTTGGGTGGTCCGCCGCGTCGGACCATTTACTTCTCGTCCTCCTGAATTCGAACGCCTGATGGTTTATGTGCAAGATGGAGCCGAAAAGAGGATTCCGTCTCGTCGTGTCCCCCTCTTTGTCACCACTGAGCCGGTCGGCGTCAAGCCCCCTCCGCCATCGATCAGGGTGCCTGTATCAGGAGGCACATATCCCATCGGCGGCATGGCTATCGACGGTATTTGCGAAGTGGGAGCGACTGTCGAGCTTTTGGATGAAAGAGGTGTCAAGTTGAACGATGCATTAGTGGTGGATAACAAGTGGTACACATCGTTTACTTGGGGCCCAGGAGTTCATCGCATCAAAGCGTGGCAGAAGAAAGGCGACATTGTTTCCGAGCCAAGTGTACTCGTTGAGTTCACTGTGACGCCGTAGAATGGGTGATGTACTTGAGTTCATCATTCGATAGCGCCTGAACCAGGATTGCGGCTCAACGCTCCAAAAAACCGCTGTTTCAGTCGTGCGCTGAAATAGCGGTTTTCTTTATTGCATACGAATGCCTTCACAGGCTTCATTTTCGGGCGCGAGCCTGAGTGCGACAGGTATCCAGAGCCCTCAATCTCTCCAAGGACATGCTCATCGCTCCATTCGGGTTTATGATGCCCAACGGCAGAATAATAGAAGTCCCCCCAGGGATGACCTCGACCCCTTACGGAGTGCGCAATGCAGACTTTGTACCCGCAGATCAAACCCTACGCCCGGCACGATCTGGCCGTCGACGAGACCCACACGCTGTATGTCGACGAAAGCGGTTCACCGGAAGGTTTGCCGGTGGTGTTCATCCACGGCGGCCCCGGTGCCGGATGTGATGCCCAGAGTCGGTGCTACTTCGATCCAAATCTTTATCGCATCGTCACCTTCGACCAGCGCGGTTGTGGTCGCTCGACCCCCCACGCCAGCCTGGAAAACAACACCACCTGGGACCTGGTCGCCGACCTCGAGCGGATTCGCCAGCATCTGGGCATCGACAAATGGGTGCTGTTTGGTGGCTCCTGGGGTTCGACCCTGGCGCTGGCCTACGCGCAAACCCATCCTGAGCGTGTGCACGGCCTGATCCTGCGCGGGATCTTTCTCTGCCGTCCGCAAGAAATCGAATGGTTCTACCAGGCCGGCGCCAGCCGCCTGTTCCCCGATTACTGGCAGGACTACATCGCGCCGATCCCGCTGGACGAGCGCGACGACTTGCTCACCGCGTTCCACAAGCGCCTGGTCGGCAATGACCAGATCGCCCAGATGCACGCAGCCAAGGCCTGGTCCACCTGGGAGGGCCGCACCGCGACCCTGCGTCCGAACCCGATGGTGGTCGATCGCTTCTCCGAGCCACAACGTGCCTTGTCGATTGCCCGCATCGAATGCCACTACTTCAGTAACAACGCCTTCCTGGAGCAGAATCAGCTGATCCGCGACATGGGCAAGATCGCCCATTTGCCCGGCGTGATCATTCATGGTCGCTACGACGTGATCTGCCCGCTGGATAACGCCTGGGAATTGCATCAAGCCTGGCCGAACA
>RCUT01001616.1_pt1 | contig 10645 bp, 8 predicted proteins | sample 2166171 | NCBI WGS metagenome assembly RCUT01 (sample SAMN09932757, study PRJNA488358) | compost metagenome | isolation source: compost soil in 4-hydroxybenzoic | place: Germany: Experimental Botanical Garden
ATCGGCCCGGTGATCGACGCCGAAGCCAAGGCCGGCATCGAGAAGCACATCCAGGCCATGCGCGACAAAGGTCGCAGCGTGTACCAGGTGGCCATCGCCGATGCTGAAGAAGTCAAACGCGGCACCTTCGTGATGCCGACCCTGATCGAACTGGAAAGCTTCGACGAACTGCAACGGGAGATCTTCGGCCCGGTGCTGCACGTGGTTCGCTACAAGCGCAAGGACATCGATCAACTGATCGGTCAGATCAACGCTTCCGGCTACGGCCTGACCCTGGGCGTGCACACCCGCATCGACGAGACCATCGCCAAGGTGGTGGACAAGGCCCATGCCGGCAACCTCTACGTCAACCGCAACATGGTTGGCGCCGTGGTCGGCGTGCAGCCCTTCGGCGGCGAAGGCCTGTCCGGCACCGGCCCGAAAGCCGGCGGCCCGCTCTACATGTACCGCCTGCTGGCGACCCGCCCGGCCGATGCCGTGAGCCGCACCTTCCAGCGCCTGGATGGCCAGCAGGTCGCCGATGCGCAGCAGCGCGAAGCCCTGCACGAGCGCCAGGGCAAACCGCTGGAAGCGCTGAAGGCCTGGGCCGCGAAGAACGGCAAGGAAAGCCTGGCCAGCCTCTGCGACAGCTTCGCCGGGCAGTCCCAGAGCGGCCTCAGCCGCGTGCTCCCCGGGCCGACCGGCGAGCGCAACACCTATGTGTTGCTGCCTCGCGAGACGGTGCTGTGCCTGGCCGACGACGAAGCCGACCTGCTCGCCCAGCTGGCTGCCACCCTGGCCGTCGGCAGTAGCGCGCTCTGGGCCACCAGCGAGCTGACCGGCAAGCTGCGCGGCAGTCTGCCGAAGGCCGTGCAGGCACGCATTCAGTTGGTCGCCGACTGGAGCCAGTCCGAAGCCGACTTCGACGCCGTCCTGCACCATGGCGACTCCGACCAGCTCCGCGCCGTCTGCCAGCAGGTCGCGAGCCGCAAGGGTCCGATCATCGGCGTCCAGGGACTGTCCTACGGCGAGACCGCGATCCCCCTGGAGCGCCTGCTGATCGAACGCGCCATCAGCGTCAACACCGCGGCTGCCGGCGGCAACGCCAGCCTGATGACCATCGGCTGACCGCCCGCCGCGCCTGCGGGCGCGGCACCGTTGCAAACCGGCGCCCGGCCCACGAGGTCGAGCGCCGGCCAGCATCACCCGGAAGCCAAGGTTTCCAATCGGGCCTCCCTACCCGGGAGCTCCCGCTTTCTCTCTCGACGGCTCGACCGTCACCCCGCCGAACGGCAAAGGGGGCACGTCACAAGCGTGCCCCCTTCTTTTTTCGCGCAAACCAGCGCAGCCGGCTCAGGGCTGTGCGCCGGCCTCGGCGTGCTGCACACCGGCGCGCTTGAGCAGTTGCCGGCAGCGCTCGGACAGGTGCATCACCCGCAACTGCTTGCCCGCCTTGCGGTAGCGCTCGCGCAGGGTCATCAGCGCAGCGATGGCCGAGTAGTCGACGAAGATCAGATGACGGCAGTCGAGCGTCACCCTGGGCGGATCGTTGGCGGCGTCGAACTGGTTGAGGAAGGGCGTGGTGGAGGCGAAGAACAGCGTGCCATGCAGGAGATAGAGCTTGCTGCCATCGGCTTCCAGGTGGGTGTCGGCGTACAGCTCGCGGGCCTGGTTCCAGGCGAAATTGAGCGCGGCGATGACGATCCCGCACAACACGGCGGTGGCCAGGTCGGTGAATACCGTGATGACGGTCACCGCGAGGATCACCAGCACGTCGTTCAACGGCACCTTGTTGAGCACCCGCAGCGACGCCCAGGCGAAGGTCTGCTGCGCCACCACGAACATCACCCCGACCAGCGCCGCGAGGGGGATGCGCTCGATCAGGGGCGAAAGGAACAGCACGAACAGCAGGATCATCACCCCGGCGACCACGCCGGAGAGGCGGCCGCGACCGCCGGAACCGAGGTTGATCATGGTCTGCCCGATCATCGCGCAGCCACCCATGCCGCCGAACAGGCCGGACACCATGTTGGCCGCGCCCAGGGTGACGCATTCGCGATCCGGATAGCCGCGGCTTTCGGTGATCTCATCGGTGAGGTTCAACGTCAGCAGGGTTTCCAGCAGGCCGACCAGGGCCATCAGCACGGCGTAGGGGGCGATGATGCGCAGGGTTTCCAGGTTCCAGGGCACCTCGGGCAGTGCCAGGCCGGGCAGACCGCCGGCGATATGCGCCATGTCGCCCAGGGTGCGGGTCGGAATACCGAGCAGGTAGACCAGCAGGCCGACGCCCAGTATCGCCACCAGCGCCGGCGGCACGGCACGGGTCAGGCGCGGCATCAGGTAGACGATGCCCATGGTCAGCGCCACAAGGCCCAGCATCAGGTAAAGCGGCATGCCGCCCAGCCAGGTCTCGCCGGCCTTGAAGTGCTCCAGCTGGGCCAGGGCGATGACGATGGCCAGGCCATTGACGAAGCCGAGCATCACCGGGTACGGCACCATGCGCACCAGCTTGCCCAGGCGCAGCAGGCCGAACGCGAGCATGATCACCCCGCCCAGCAGCACGGTGGCGAGCAGGTACTGCACCCCCTGCTGCACCACCAGGGCGACTATCACCACGGCCATCGACCCCGCGGCGCCGGACACCATGCCGGGCCGGCCGCCGAACAATGCCGTCAGGGTGCAGATGATGAAGGCGCCATACAGCCCCATCAGCGGGTTGAGATGGGCAACCAGGGCGAAGGCGATGCACTCGGGTACCAGGGCGAACGAGGTGGTGAGTCCGGCCAGGACATCGGCGCGCAGACGGGCTGGTTTCATGACTTACCTGAGACGTGGGGGCGGAGGATCGGCGGGGGGCGAATGTTACGGAATCGGCAGCGGCCCGGCCAGTCACCGCAGGTGCCTACACCCCGTCGCTCTCCAGTGCACAGGGAGGCCAGGAGTCGCCTTCTGTGGGGGCGAATTCATTCGCCAAGGGCAGCGCAGCTGCCCCTCTGGAACTCCAGTGGACAGGAATGCTTCGCGAGACGGCACTTGGCCCGCCGTAGGGTGTGCTACGCGCACCGATTGCAGAGTCGGCCCCTGCACGGCGCTCAACCGCCGGTGCGCACGGCGCACCCTACCGCCGGCCATGTCGCGCTATCCAAACCACTTGCGTCGAAACAGGCGGAGCCGGGTACTCATGGCCACGCACCAAGCCAGTAGCCCGGATGAAATCCGGGGAACTCCAACCGCCGCTCCCGGCGATTTGTCAGCCTATCCCCATTGGAATCGGCAGGAGAGACTCACCTGTTTCCCAGGATCAGGCAGGTGGTGGAGCCAGTCGCATAGAACTTGCCGTCCACATCGTAGATGCGCCCTTCGGCCAGGGCGGTGGAGCGGCCGACGTGGATGATCCGCCCTTCGGCGCGCACCGGGCCGGTGCTGGTGGTCAGGGCGCGGATGTAGCTGATGCGCAGGTCGGTGGTGGTGTAGCCCTGCCCCTGCTGCAAGTGGGTATGGACGGCGCAGCCCATGGCCGAGTCCAGCAGGGTTGCGGCATAGCCGCCATGCACCGAGCCGATCGGGTTGTAGTGCTGCATCTGCGGCACGCCCTGGAAGACGAAACGTTCCTTCGACCATTCGATGGGCACGAAGCCCATCAGCTCGCCAATCGGCGGCGCGGGAAAGTCGCCACGGCCGATGCCATCGAAGAATTCCATCGGGCTGAGCGTCGCCACTTCCGCGATGCTCATGGTGCCGGGTTTCAGCCGGGCGCGGATTTCGGCTTCAGCCGCCAGCCAGACCTGCAGTTTTTCTTCACGGGACAGATCGCTCATCAGGGGTTCTCCGGGATCACTTGGTCGAGTTGAATGTCGACCATAATATATCCATCAATATCAAAACCGGAACTCCCTTTCGGCAGCTCCGGCCGCCCGGCTCAGAGGTCCATCTGCTTGGCGATGATCTCGTTCATGATTTCCCGCGTGCCACCGCCGATGGAAAGGATGCGGTTGTCGCGATAGAGGCGTTCCACCAGGCTCTCGCGCATGTAGCCCATGCCGCCGAGCATCTGCACCGCGTCGTAGGTCAGGCGATCGGCGATATCGGTGGCGAAGTTCTTCGCCATGGAGATTTCCTTGATCACGCTCTTGCCCGCCGCCATCTTCGCCGCCTGGCGGTAGGTGAACTCGCGGGAGACCTCCAGCTGAGTGGCCATCTCCGCCAGCCGGTGCCTGAGCACCTGGAAACGGCCGATGGGCTTGCCGAAAGCCTCGCGCTCACGGGCCCATTTGAGGGATTCCTCCAGTGCGAGTTGCGCGGTCATGTTGGCCATGATGGCCAGGGCCAGGCGCTCGCTCTGGAAGTTGGCCATGATGCAGGCGAAGCCCATGTTCTCCATGCCGATCAGGTTTTCCACCGGCACCTTGCAGTCGTCGAAGAACAGCTCGGCGGTATCCGAGGCCCACCAGCCCATCTTCTTCAGCTTGCGGCCGACGGTGAATCCCGGGGTCCCCTTCTCCACCAGTAGCAGGCTGACGCCGCCGAAGCCCTCGCCGCCGGTGCGCACCGCCACGGTGTAGTAGTCGGCGCGCACGCCGCTGGTGATGAAGGTCTTGCTGCCGGTGACGCGGTAGAAGTCGCCATCGCGCACGGCGCGGGTCTTGAGGTTGGCAACGTCCGAGCCGCCGGAGGGCTCGGTGACCGCCAGCGCCATGATCTTCTCGCCGGCCAGCACCTGGGGCACGATGCGCTCGCGCATCGCCGGGCGTGCCCACTTGATCACCGGCGGCAGGCCGATATCCAGGGAGCCGAGCCCGGCCACCAGGCCGCCGGAGCCGCTGCGCATCAGCTCCTCGCTGGCGGCGACCTTGGCGAACAGGTCGCCTTCGTGGCTGCCACCCAGGGCCTCCGGGTAACCGATGCCGAGGATGCCGGCAGCGCCGGCCTTGAGGTACAGCTCGCGGGGGAACTCCTCGGCCTCTTCCCATTCGGCGATATGGGGCAGGATTTCCCGCTCGACGAAACGACGCACCGAATCCCGGACCAGTTGGTGGGACTCGTCGAAATATTCCTGGCAGGTGGACATGGCAAGGCTCCCTGGTGAGATCGAACGAACTTACCGAGCGCTTGCTTGGTTTACAAGGCGGGAGTTATGCCATCGCTCAGGACGGATCGGCCGCGAAGGGAATTTCGCCGGAGAGGGGAGCGGTCAGAGCCCTATCGGCCGACGGCCGGCCAGGGCATGGGCCAGGGTACCGCCGTCGACCAGCTCCAGCTCGCCGCCGAGCGGAACGCCGTGGGCGATACGGGAGACGATGATGGATTTGGGCGCCAGCAGCTGGGCGATGTAGTGGGCGGTGGCTTCACCTTCCACCGTGGGGTTGGTGGCCAGGATCACCTCGGCGAAGCTGCCAGCCTCGATGCGCGCCATCAGCTCGGGGATGCCGATGGCCTCGGGGCCGAGGCCGTCCAGCGGCGACAGGTGCCCCTTGAGCACGAAGAAGCGGCCGCGATAGCCGGTCTGCTCCACGGCGAACACATCCAGCGGACCTTCGACCACGCAGAGCAGCGAATCGTCCCGGCGCGGATCGGCGCATTGCGGGCAGAGTTCTTCCTCGCTCAGGGTCCGGCAGCGCTTGCAGTGCCCTACCCCTTCCATGGCCGCAGTCAGCGCCTGCGCCAGGCGCAAGCCGCCGCTGCGATCACGCTCCAGCATCTGCAACGCCATGCGCTGGGCCGTCTTCTGCCCCACTCCGGGCAGGATGCGCAAGGCGTCGATCAGTTGGCGGATCAGCGGGCTGAAGCTCATGGAAATCTCGCAATGAAAAAAGCGGCCAATGGCCGCGATCTTCCCTCGCCCATCAAAGGGCGAAGGGCCAGGGAAAAAGGGCAGAATGCGCCCTCTCCCCAACACTCTCCCGCAAGCGGGAGAGGGAGCTGGATCAGAAGGGCATCTTGAAGCCAGGAGGCAGCTGCATGCCAGCGGTCATGCCGGCCATCTTCTCCTGGTTGTTCTGCTCGATCTTGCGCACGGCATCGTTCACCGCGGCGGCGATCAGGTCTTCGAGGATTTCCTTGTCCTCCTGCATCAGGCTGTCGTCCAGGGAGACGCGCTTGACGTCATGACGACCGGTCATCACCACGCTCACCAGGCCGGCGCCGGACTGGCCGGTGACTTCGGCGTTGGCCAGCTCTTCCTGCATCTTCTGCATTTTTTCCTGCATCTGTTGGGCCTGTTTCATCAGGCCTGCCATGCCACCTTTCATCATGGTGATTGTCCTCAGCGGTCAAGGGGTTCAATGGTGTCGGCGCGCACCTGGGCGCCGAACTGTTCGATCATTTTCAGCACCAGCGGATCGCTGGCAATGGACGCTTCGGCCTGGCGCTGACGAGCGGCGCGCTTGCGCGCGGCGGCCTGCGCCGGGGTTTCCTGCTCGGGCCGGATCACTTCGACTTCCAGGGTCAGGTTACGCCCATGGTACTGGTTCAGCGCATCGTTCAGGCGACGTTGCTGGTTGGCATTGAACAGCGCGCTCTGCGCCGGGTCCAGGTGCAGGCGCCAGACGTCGCCCTCCACCGCCACCAGGGTGCAGTTGGCGCCGATATTGCCGGTCATGCCCGACAGCCCCAGGCGCGGGAAGAGGTCCAGCCACTCGGCGGCCAGGCCGGTGGCCGGCTGCGCAGCGGGCAGGACTTCCGGCTCGGCGGCGTTTTCCTCCGCCGGCCCCAGGTCATCCAGGTAGGCGATGCTGCCGGCATCGGCCTCGTAGTAATCGTCGTAGTCGCCGGGCGGCGGTTCGTCGTCGGCATCGTCCTGGACCACGGTTGCTGCCGGCTGAGGCTGAGAGGCGGGCTGGGCAACGGGCGCGGGTTCGATCGCGGGCGCTGCGGGTTCGACCACCGGCGCCGGCTCGACCACCGGGGCCACGGGCTCGGCCACAGGCTCGGCAGCTACCGGCGCAGCGGGCTCCTCCCAAGGCAGATCGACCACCTCGGCCGGGGCCGCATCCACGGGTGCGGCCTGCTCCACCACGGGTTCGGCGACGGATTCAGCGGCCGGAATCGGCGGCACCGGGTCCTCGACGACAGCGGCGGCGACCGGAGTCTCGGCCACGGGCGCAGGCGCCTCGACGACCGGAGCCGGAGCCGGAGCCGGAGCCGGAGCCGGAGCCGGAGCCGGAGCCGGAGCCGCAACAGGCTGGCTCGCCAGCGGCGCCGGGGCAACCACCGGTGCCGCCGCTTGTACAGGGGCTGGAGCAGCAACGGCAACCGGAGCCGACAGGGCGGCTCCGGCCACTGGTTTGGTCTGGGGATCAGCTGTGGCCTGGCTGATCCCCGGGTCCTTTAGCACGACCCTGGGTGCGCCTTCGGCATCCGCCGGGCGGAACGCCAGCATGCGCAGCAGCACCATCTCGAAGCCACTGCGCGGGTCCGGCGCCAGGGGCAGGTCGCGGCGGCCGATCAGGCCCATCTGGTAGTAGAACTGCACGTCTTCGCCCGGCAGGGCCTGGGCCAGCGCCAGCACGCGCTCGCGGTCGCCCTGGCCGTTGTCGACGGCATCCGGCAGCACCTGGGCGATGGCCACGCGGTGCAGCACGTTGAGTATCTCGGAAAGCACCCCGCTCCAGTCCGGGCCCTGTTCGGCCAGATGGCGCACGGCTTCCAGCAGTCCGCGGGCATCGCCCTGCAGCAGCGCATGGAGCACGCCGTAGACCTGGCCATGATCGAGGGTGCCGAGCATGGCGCGAACGTCGGCGGCCAGCACCTTGCCTTCCCCGAAGGCGATGGCCTGGTCGGTGAGGCTCATGGCGTCGCGCATGGAGCCGTCGGCGGCACGGCCGAGCAGCCAGAGCGCGTCGGCCTCGAAGGGCACGTTCTCGGCGCCGAGCACATGGGTCAAGTGCTCGACCACGCGCTCCGGCGGCATGTTCTTCAGGGAGAACTGCAGGCAGCGCGAGAGGATGGTGACGGGCAGCTTCTGCGGGTCGGTGGTGGCCAGCAGGAACTTGACGTGGGGCGGCGGCTCTTCGAGGGTCTTGAGCAGGGCGTTGAACGAGTGCGTGGAGAGCATGTGCACTTCGTCGATCAGGTAGACCTTGTAGCGGCCGCGGCTGGGCGCGTACTGCACGTTGTCGAGCAGTTCGCGGGTATCTTCCACCTTGGTGCGGCTGGCGGCGTCCACTTCGATCAGGTCGACGAAACGGCCCTCATCGATCTCCCGGCACACCGAGCACTGGCCGCAAGGCGTGGAGCTGATGCCGGTCTCGCAATTCAGGCATTTGGCGAGAATGCGCGCGATGGTGGTCTTGCCAACGCCCCGGGTGCCGGTAAAGAGATAGGCGTGGTGCAGGCGCTGGTTGTCCAGTGCATTGATCAAGGCTTTCAGCACATGAGTCTGCCCGACCATTTCGCGGAACGAGCGCGGACGCCATTTGCGTGCAAGAACCTGATAACTCATTGAAAACCATCGCGTCGGGAAAGCAGAAGGAGCTAATGCTAGCGGAGCGATGCGCAAATTGCATCCGATGCGCACCGCGCCCTGTTCAATCCGCCCAGCAACGGGCATTGTGGGGCACCGCCCATCCATGACGAGGGAGCCCGATGCGCTCAGTAGTCCTCGCCCTGCTCCTCTGCTGGGGCCCTGCCGGCATCGCCGCCCCAGCCCTGCGTTTCTCGGCCGTGGACAGCTGGGCCATGCCGCTGGCCGAATTCCGGGATAACCGCCTGGTCGGCGGCATCATCCACGACCTGATCCACGGGCTGGCGCATCGGCTCGAGATGCCGGCACAGATCCTGGTATTGCCGCGCAACCGCGTGGAACTGGCGCTGAAGCAAGGCGAGATCGACGTGCGTTGCTACATCAGCCCGAAATGGATCGCCAACGGCGAGGAATACCTCTGGAGTACGCCCTTCATCCATCAGCGCGACCTGATAGTGGCACGCCAGGGAAGTGAAAGGGTCTCCAGCCCGGACGCCCTGTCCGGACAGAGCATCGGCACGGTGCTGGGCTACACGTACCCGCGTCTGCAGCCAATGTTCGACCGCGGCGCCGTTCAGCGGGACGACGCCCGCAACCAGGACCTGGTGCTGCAGAAGCTGCTGGCCGGACGCTACCAGTACGCACTGAGCAACGAACTGGCCCTGGCCTGGTTCAATCGCGACCTGCCCGACAGCGATCACCTGGTTAGCGTCGCCACCCTCGATGAGGAGCCCGTGAGCTGCCTGGTACGCAATGACCCGGCCCTGCCGACGCAACGCATCCTGCGCACGCTGTCGCAAATGAAGGAGTCGGGGGAGATCGACGCGATTCTGGCGCGCTACCGCTGAGGCCCGGAGCGCGCCCCCCCTTTAGCCCTCGCCCCACAACGGCGGACTCATGGTCGCGTCGTAACCGACGAACATGACATTGAAACTCAGGCTGATCCGCAGGCGGTCACTCGTGTTCACGGACACCGAATGCGGCAGCCAGGCCGGGAACAGGAGAAGGCTGCCATCACTGACCGTCAACACCACCTGGTCGGTGTTGTAGGCCATCAGCGCGGTGACCGGCGGGCGAATGACGGCTGTCTGGGGGCGCGGATCATGGAAGTTGATCGTGTCGGCGCCTTCCTGCGTTTGCACGTAATAAACGCCGCTGAGAAAGTTGTTGGGATGGCTGTGCAACGGATGCGCCGCCCCAGGCCCCAGTGCGTTGGCCCAGCAGCCCGTGATGCGGACCGGGGTATCGACGACCTTGATGAACGCGAGCACATCGCTCACGGCAGCCTCGATATGGCTGACCAGGGCCGCGAATTCCGGCTTCCGATGCAGCGAATACCCGGACTGCCAGGCCGCGCCTTTGCAGGCTACGGCGGTCGCACCCATGAGCATCTCGATCTGTGCCAGCAGATCCCGGTTGAGTGGTTCGTAGCACGCGGGTTCGAGCCGACTCTGCCAGACGAAGGTCGGGAACAGACGTATGACTTCGGAGGAGGGAGGCGACATGGCTGCTCACCTCATGTAACAGGCCTCTACCAGTTTAGTCCGCGCCAGAATGCACCCCGCCGTGGCCCTCGCCTGCGCCGCCTGTCCGGAGTGGGCAACGGCTTATCGGGCGCAGCCTTGCGCACCGCGAGCATTCGGGCGAAACCAGGAACGGAAAAAGGATCGAAGGAGGCAACAGGCCGAGATCGCATCGAGAGGCACCACCCAGCTGTACCTGAATGCTGTTCCACACTTCGATTTTTGGCGGGAAAAGTCTTTTAGAATTAAAGACTTGGAAATTGGAGGTGACCCCACCAGCCACACCCCGGCACACGATTTCACCGCTGCGGCTGCTCCCTTCCAGGCCTGACCGGGGTGGAGTGCAAGCACTCTTCGCAGTTTGCTGGAAGCCGCACTGCGTCTGGGCTGATCGGGGGTTGATGGGGATTCACCGACTTTCATTTCGGGCGGAAAAACACGCCTGATTCGACGCTGAAAATCTGGGGGGTGTGGCTAGAACTGTACAACTTAGCTGTACCACACAGGTGTACAACATGGCCTTCATCACCCGTCGCGAAGCCGTCTATTACCTGAATCTCCGGCTACCGAAGCACCTTTACCCGAGGTGCAATACATTGCAATTGAGCCTGGGTATTCGGGACCGCAGAACCGCCCTCTTTCTCGCCAGTTCGCTCGCAGAACGAGTCCACCAGCACATAGC
>RCUT01001619.1_pt1 | contig 10634 bp, 10 predicted proteins | sample 2166171 | NCBI WGS metagenome assembly RCUT01 (sample SAMN09932757, study PRJNA488358) | compost metagenome | isolation source: compost soil in 4-hydroxybenzoic | place: Germany: Experimental Botanical Garden
TCCGGCGATCATGATCGGGGAGCGCGCCGCTGAATTCATTCTCAAGGAGGCCTCTTAATGATCGTCGAGCATCGCACTTATACCTTCAAGCCCGGCACGGTCGACGGCTGGCTCAAGAAATATGAAGCCGAAGGTCTGCCGATCCAGAAACGGCACCTCAATACGTTTCTTGGGCTCTATGTCAGTGAAATCGGGCATCTGCACCGGACTGTTCTGATGTGGCGCTATGACAGTCTCGCAGATCGCGAAGCGCGGCGTACCGCCATGTATGCTGATCCCGAATGGCAAACATTTATCTCCGGTGTCTGGGCGCTCGATGCAATCCAGACGCAGGACGTGATGATTATGAACCCGGCATCATTTTCGCCGGGCGCATAAAGCAGCCGGATGCAACAGTGCATCCGTAAGTCCAAGGGCGGCGCATGAGCCGCCCCAATAAAAATTCGGATACCGAACTTCCAGAGCAAGGAAATGGGAACATGACGAACAAAGATTCAAATCAAATCAATCTGCTGCGCCGTTCCGTCGACCGCAGAAGCTTTCTGAAGACGACGGCCGGCCTGGCCGCTTTCAGCATGACCAATGGCCTGCTGACCGCAGCGTCCTATGCCGCAGGCGGTCTCGTCGCGCTTGTGCATACGCAGGCTGCAGGTGATGCGAGTGCTGTGGACTCCATGATCGCCAAGCTCAAGCAACTTGCCGGCGAACACGGCTTTCAGTCACGCGCTGTCTATGCGCAGGACCCGGCAACCTACGAAACTATCTTCCGCACCCTGGGCGATGCGGGCGCTTCCGTAATTGTTTCAACGTTCAACGAAGTTGCAGAACCCTTCAAGGCCCTGGCCCCTTCCTATCCAAATACAAAATGGGTCCAGCTCTTCGCCGATCCTTTTGAGCCAGCGATTCCGAACGTCGTAACAGTTTCGTATGACTATTATCTCGGCTGCTATCTATCGGGAATTTTTGCAGCGCGCTTAAGCAAATCCGGCAAGCTTGGCTTCATCGGCGGCGTGTCCATTCCACCAATCAATGCCGATTATAATGCATTCAAGGCTGGCGCCTTGTCTGTGCGTCCCGATGCGTCAGTTGCAGTTGCTTTTGCAGGCTCATTCCAGGACCCGGCAAAGGGCCAGGAAATTGCGACGCAGATGTATTCAAGCGGCATTGACTTCATTCAGACGGACGCTGCAGCAACCGATTTCGGCATTATTGCTGCAGCGAAAGAAGGCGAAGGACGCCTCGTAAGTGTGCTTGATCCTGCCCAGTTCCCGCAAGGGCCGAAGAACGTGATTTCGATCGTCGGCCTCGACTTCGGCAACTCGCTCTATAATGAAGTCAGCAAGGCTGTCGGCAACGATTTTGCTGGCGGCACACACGAGCATACAGGTCTTGGAACCGGCGTAATCGACTTTATCCCGTCGCCGCTTTTCGCGGAACAGGGACCACCAGATCTTGTGGCCAAGGCAAAAGAAGTTGAACCGGAAATAGCAGCTGCACGCACAGCGATCCTTAACGGATCACTGAAAGTTCCGTTCAACACAACGCTCTGATTTCCGACTGGATCATGCTGCTATGAACAAGGCCAGCCCCCCCATATTTGAATGCCACGATGTGACCGTGCGATACGGTTCCATCGTTGCGCTCTCCGATGTCGGAGCCGTTTTCGAACGTGGCAAGATCCACGCCGTTGTGGGTCAGAACGGCGCCGGAAAAACGACCTTCGCCAGAGTTCTGGCTGGCCTCGTTCGTCCAGCATCGGGCGAACTGAAAATTGATGGCCGCCCATTACTGGGCGGCAATGTCAGGGATGCCCGTCGTTCGGGCGTCGAGCTTGTACATCAGAGTTTTGCGCTTCCACCATCCTTCACCGTTGCCGAGGCCATGCAGTTCGGTGCGGAAGGTGGAGGCCTCTTCTCAAAAACGCGTCTGGAAAAGCGTTGGCAACCGCATCTCGACGCACTTGATGTAAAAGTAAAAGCCAAGCAGCGTATCCGCGACCTACCGGTGGAAACCCAGCAAGGCGTTGAAATCGCGCGCGCCCTCGTCTCCGACGCCAAACTTCTCATCCTCGATGAGCCGACTGCGGTTCTGTCACCCGAAGGTGCAGATAAGCTTTTCGAGCGCGTCCGCCGTCTTAAAGAACGCGGCGTTACCGTGATCCTTATTCTGCACAAGATCAGAGAGGTTCTGGCGATTGCCGATACCGTTACAGTCCTGCGTGGTGGAAAGCTTGTTGATGGACCACTGCCCTGTGAAGGGATCAATGCCGATAAGCTGGCCGAGCTGATTATAGGTGCTGCTGCTGCAAAAAGCCTCAATGCAGACGATAAAGCCGCACTGACAGGCACAACAATCGCTACACACGCTCATGAGGATGTGGACGCTCAGGGCAGCGCGCCAACACTCAACCCAATTCTGCGTATGACCAATGTTTCAACGCGCCCCGACCCGGAAGGTCCGGCACTTAATCAGATCAACCTCAACATTCACCCCGGTGAGATCATCGGTGTGGCTGGCGTTGAAGGCAATGGACAGCGAACGCTGGTCCGCGCAATTGCAGCGATGGCTGATGTGACTGACGGCAACATTGCTATCGACAGTAAGAATTTGACCAGCGCACCTCTTGCTGTACGAAGAGCTGCAGGCCTGCGCATCATTCCTTTCGAGCGTAATATAGAAGGCCTGAGCCTGACCAGTTCGCTTTGGGAAAACTGGGCTGCACGCAGTCTTCTTCAGAAGTCGCTGCTATCGACTATCAGCCCCGCCGCCATCCGTAAACAATGCGATGCAGCTCTCAAAGAATGGGACGTGCGCTATTCAGAAGTAGGACAGCGCGCTGGCTCGCTATCCGGTGGCAACGCACAGAAGGTCATTCTGTCTCGCGAAATGGATCAGGGCGCGCGACTCATACTCGCAGCGCAGCCAACCCGTGGCCTGGATATTGGTGCGACTTCCTTTGTTTGGGATTCGATGCGCAAAGCACGGGCGCGCGGTTGTGGATTGATGTTCATCTCGTCTGATCTCGATGAAATCTTCGACATTTCTGACCGCGTAATCGTCATGTTGTCCGGGCGTATCGTTGCCGAATTCCGACCACCTTACGACCTTGCAGCGGTTGGTGCCGCTATGACAGGAGTCCATCAATGATTGACCGGCTCGTTTCCGTTTTTCGCGCGCTGATCTTCATTCTGATCGGCCTCGCACTATGCGGCATCATCTTTCAGGCCGCAGGCTATTCAACCGGGCTGATGTTCCAGTCTATTGCCGAGGGAGCCTTCCTGCGGCCCGGCGCGCTGCAACAAGCTTTGCGATGGGGCCTGCCACTGTTCATCACAGCGGTTGGCGTTGCTGTGTCCTTTCGCGCAGGCTACTTCAATATCGGTGCGCAAGGACAATTCTATATGGGTGCCATTGCAGCCGCATTCATGGCCGAATGGCTGAATGGTGCGTCTGCGCCAGTCCTCATAACCGCTTGTTTCCTTGCTGGCATGACTGGTGGCGCGTTATGGGCTCTCTGGCCCGGACTGTTGCGACTAAAATCCGGCGCTGATGAAGTCATCACCACCCTTATGGGTAATTTCATTGCGGGACTGTTTCTCCTCTATGTCACGGCGGGGCCTCTTAAAGACCCCTCCGGGACAGGACAGCAGGCATCGAGCCGCCCATTGGCAGGCGTCTACCGCATCAGCGACTCTCTCGGACTATCGCCCACCATCATTGCCATCGCCGTTATCGTTGGTCTGGCTATGTGGTTTCTGGTCAACCGAACCGCTTTCGGCGTGCTTTCGGGACTTGCGGGGCGCAACCCGACAATGGTGAAATGGCAGGGTGCCCGAACATGGCGCATCGGGCTTGTCAGCTTCCTTCTGAGCGGCGCGCTCGCAGGCCTTGCAGGTACAATTGAATTCATGGGCCCCAATGGCCGTCTGACTGGCGGCTTCCTGCCGGGGCATGGATTTACGGCAATCCTGATCGCACTTGTCGCCAATTTCTCCGTCGTCGGAACGGCTTTCGTAGCGTTGTTTTTCGGTGGTCTCGCTTCAGCCGCTCTTTATCTCCCGATTATGGCTGGCCTGCCTTCCTCGGCAATCGACATCATCAATGCAGCCATTGCTCTTTTCATCACCGCAAAATCCAGTGTCGTCGACCGGATAGCAAAACTCGGAGGACGGATATGGAAGACTTCGTAATCGCGATCCTGCGTTCAGGCACACCGCTGATTTATGTCACCCTTGCAGGCGTCATCGCTCAGCGAACCGGTATCTGGCATCTGGGGCTTGAAGGCCTGATGATTGCAGGCGCCTGCGCGACAATCATCGGCATTGTACTCACACAATCAATCTGGTTTGCGCTTTTGATTGCCATTGTCGTATGTGTCGTCGGATCGATCCTGTTCTGGTTTGTGGTCGAAAAACTCAAAGCCAATCAGATCATCGCAGGTCTCGGGCTTACCGGATTGGGTCTAGGCGGCACTGCTCTTGCTGTACAATCGATTTTCGGAACACAAGCAGCTGTTAGTGCTCCCTTTGGCCTGCCGCGCATTGGGCCGGCTTTCGGGGCATATGGTTCTCTTTCGATCCTCGTCCTGATGATGCCGTTTGTCGTATTTGCCATGTGGGTCGTCTTGCGAAGGACGCGTTTCGGTCTGCGTCTGGCAGCAGCGGGCGAACATCCATTTGCAGCACGCAGTGTTGGTGTCAATCCAGCTGTTATGCGTCTCGTCGCACTGATGATTGGCGGGATATTATGTGCACTTGCGGGTGCGGAGCTTGCAGCGGGTAGCCTTCAGATCTTTACTCAGAACATGACTGCCGGTCGTGGTTTTATGGGTTTTGCCGCCGTTATTTTTGGCGCGGGTCATCCGATTGGTGCAAGTCTGGCAGCCACGTTCTTCGCGGTTGTGGGCGCGCTCGGCATCAGGGCACAGCTCGCTTTCGGCGATCGTGTCCCGCATGATCTCCTGCTTGCGCTTCCTTATATCGCCACCGTTGTCGGAATCTGGGTCAGTACTCAGTTGCGCGGTGGCACAAAGGCTGCCAGCGGCTTTAGTGAACTACGAGACCAGTAGTCGCAACAATCAGGACGGATCGATGACCATGAAACAGAAGCAGACGATAATCAAAAACGCGACTGTCCTGACAATGTGCGCGCAACATGGAAGTCGCCCAATTCAGGGCGACCTCCTGATTGAGAATGGACGGATTTCTGCTATCGGGCAGAATCTCTCGTCTGCTCCCGATGCAACTATTATTGATGGCAAGAACCGGCTCATCATGCCTGGTCTTATCAACGCTCATACCCATTCCAGCGAGACATTCTTTCGCGGGCGCTATGAAGGCATGCCGCTCGAAATCTGGTTGCTCTATGCCTATCCGTTGCTAATGGGGCCAGTCATTGATGAAAGACTGCTTTATCTTCGCAGCCTGCTGTTAGCGATGGAGTCGTTGCGCAATGGCGTCACAACCATATGCGACGATTTTTTCGACCCGCCTGTACATGATCTGTCCCGGCTTTCAGCCGTTTTTAAAGCATATGAAGACGCTGGCATTAGGGCGAATGTGTCGAGCGCTGCGATGAATATCCATACGTTGGACGCACTGCCTTATGCCCGAGAGGTAATGCCGCTCGATTTGCAGAAACAGCTCGATTTCGGATCGCCGATGTCAGCCAACGCCTATATGGATTATTGCCGTTCTGCTTTCTCTGCGCTGCATGGTGCGGCTGGTCGTATCAATTTTATGCTGGCACCGTCTGCACCGCAGCGCTGTACCTCGGAGTTGCTTGAGGCCTGTCATGCCCTTGCAGTAGAAATGGGTGTGCCTTTGCATACCCATATTCTTGAAACAAAAACCCAGGCCGTTACTGGCCACGAGCGCTATGGCAAGAGTCTCATCGCCTATATGCACGATTTGGGGGTTCTCTCGCGTAACACCACTGTTGCCCATTCTGTCTGGGTCAGCGAGCAAGACATAGAACTAATGGGCGCGGCCAAATGTTCAGTTGCACATAATGCGATTTCCAATCAAAAGCTTGGCGCGGGCATTGCGCCCATTCGCCAGCTTATCGATGCAGGCGTGACCATCGGACTTGGAACGGATGGTGTTTCTTCGAACGATACCGCTCGCATTTTTGACGTTATGCGTGTGGCAGGACTGATCCACAGCGTATCCGGCCCTGATTACAAGCAATGGATCTATGCCGACGAGATACTCAAGATGGCCACGATCAATGGTGCGCGCAGCGCGATGCTCGAAAACGTCACCGGCTCACTTGAAGTCGGCAAGGCAGCAGACTTATTGATCCTCGATCTGACCACCCTCAGCTTTACACCGCTCAATGACGTTGCGCGGCATCTGGTCTATTCAGAGAATGGCTCATCGATCGAGACTGTTATGGTGGCTGGTGAAATCGTCGTTCATCAGGGGCGTATGCGCTCAATCAATGAGGCCACTATCCTTGCTGAAATCCGTGAACTTGTGCCGGCACATCTCGCGGAACATGCCAAGCTGGAACAACGCAACGCCGCGTTTCATTCGACCATGGCCGAAATCCATCGCCGGGCAACGTCAAAAGATATTGGCATGAACCGCTATGCGAGAACTCCCGGCCAATAAGTCTCTAAAACGTCAACTGAACCTTCATGGATTGGTTGCGATCCCCGGCAATCTCAAAAGCTGAGAGAACGTCTTCAAGCGGATAGACGGAACTCAGAAGTGGCTTCACATCGACGGCTTTGCGGTTGATCATATCGACCGCAAGACCAAACTCCTCATGAAACCGGAATGAGCCGCGCATATCGATTTCTTTTGAAACCACAATATTTTGTGGAATGGAAACATCGCCCCCAAGGCCGACCTGTACCAGAATGCCAAGCGGCTTCAGCACTTCTAATCCCGCCCGCATTGCGCGCTCATTGCCAGATGCTTCAAACATGACATCGAAGTAGCCTTTGTTTGCCGCATAACTCGTCAGCTGCTCCGGGTTCTCCGCCACATTAATGGTCCGATCTGCGCCAACTTCCCTGACCTTTTTGAGCACAGGCTCCATCACGTCGGTCGCGACGATCTCGCGCGCACCATGGGCGCGTGCAGCAATGACAATCAAAGCACCAATTGGTCCAGAGCCTGTCACGAGCACGCGCTTGTTCAGCAGTGATCCAGCGCGTGCGACAGCGTGAAGTGTCACAGCCAAAGGTTCAGCAAATGCAGCCTCGTGAATGGAGATACCGTCGCCGACCTTGTGGCATTGCCAGCTTTCGGCGACCAGTCTTTGACGAAAGGCACCCTGAATATGTGGCATCGGCATGGCGCTGCCATAAAAGCGCATATTAAGGCAGTGGTTCTGCATGCCCTTGAGGCAATACTGACAAGCATTGCAAGGCCTGCTCGGCGAGACAGCCACCTGATCGCCAATAGCCAGACCACTCACACCATTCCCCAGAGCTGTGATGGTTCCCGCCACTTCATGACCGAGTATCATCGGTTCGCGCAGGCGAATGGCACCGATACCGCCATGGTTATAATAGTGGAGGTCGGAACCACAAATCCCACCTGCCTCAATGGCAATCTCAACCTGACCTGAGCTGACAGCTTCAGGTTCGTGCTCCTCAATTCTGAGGTCTTTGGCGGCGTGAATGACGACAGTTTTCATGCGGTCCTCCCTGATCTAACTTGCATATGTTATCGATAACATTTATGCAAGAACAATACTGTCGATGACTGTTAAAGCATCTGAATATCTGGGAGGAACCAATGACATTTCCGCTCTTCGACCTGACGGGCAAACTGGCCCTGATAACCGGCTCCAGCCAGGGCATTGGCCTGGCTCTGGCTCAAGGCCTCGCCGAGCATGGTGCCGAAGTAGTTATCAACGGTCGCGATCAAACCAAAGTCGACACAGCGGTAAAAAATTTGAGAGATGCAGGCCACAAGGCACATGCCTCCTATTTTGACGTCACTGATATTGAAGCGGTGAAGGCAGGTGTCGACGCGATTGAACGCGAAATCGGCCCCACCGAAATTCTTATCAATAACGCAGGCATGCAGTTTCGTGCGCCACTTGAAGACTTTCCCGACGACAAATGGCAGCAGTTGCTTGCAACCAATGTTTCCAGCGTCTTTTACGTCGGCCAAGCTGTAGCGCGCCATATGATCGGTCGTAAGCACGGCAAGATTATCAATATTGCCTCAGTTCAGAGTGAATTGGCACGTCCATCCATTGCACCCTATACCGCAACGAAAGGCGCTGTGCGCAATCTGACGCGCGGCATGGCTACCGACTGGGCCAAATATGGCCTCCAGATCAATGCTATTGCTCCCGGTTACTTCAAAACGCCGCTCAATCAGGCATTGGTCGACAATCCTGAGTTCACCGGCTGGCTTGAAAAGCGCACACCCGCAGGCCGATGGGGTAATGTGGAAGAGCTGGTAGGGGCTGCAGTCTATCTGAGCAGCAATGCCTCGTCCTTCGTCAATGGTCAGGTGCTCCATGTCGATGGTGGCATGACCGCGAGCGTCTGAGCATGGGTTTCACGTCAATCATGGGAGGAGATTGATGAGCAAGACTTCAAATGTCGCGGTCATCGGTGCAGGCATCATGGGCACGGCGATCGCCACCCGATTGCTTGAAACTGGCAACAGAGTGCGAGTTTTTGATCTGGACGCCGATAAGGTAGCCAGGCTTGTCGAGAAAGGTGCAACAGCCGCAGAATCTCCGGCTACAGCTACCGCAGAGAGTAACTTTGTCATTCTGAGCCTCAACCATGCCAATATCGTGCGCAGCGTTGTGTTTGGAGAGGGTGGCGTTGCACAAGCAGCATCCGCAGGGAAAACCCTCATCGACATGTCGTCCATAGATCCGTCAGAAACTGCAAAAATGGCAGAGAAACTCGCTTCTGAAACGGGCATGAAATGGGTTGATTGCCCATTGTCTGGTGGTGCACCGCGCGCACTGACCGGGGAGTTGACCATCGTCGCGGGCGGTGAAAAAGAAGACTTCAATCACGCCTATACCGTGATGCAACATCTTAGCACCAACTACACATTGATGGGCCCAAGTGGAGCGGGCCAGACGACCAAGCTCATCAATCAGCTTTTCTGCGCTGTGGCGTTTCAGGCCGTAGCAGAAGCCGTTAAGCTCGCAGAAGCTGGCGGTGTAGACCCGGCAATTATTCCACAAGCACTGGCAGGCGGGCGAGCCGACAACCGTATCATGCAGGAGTTCATGGGAAAGTTCGCGGCCCGCGACTACACACCTACCGGACGCATCGACAACATGCTGAAAGACTTGGACGCACTCCAAGCTTTTGCCATGAAGACGAAGACCCCGCTGCCAATGACCGGTCAGGTTGTTGAAATCCACAGGCTTCTCTGTGCAGCAGGATTGGGTGACAGGGATTCCGCCGAGATGATGCGCCTGCTCGACGGCAAGTTATCGTAAGAAAGGCGGCCATTGGCCGCCTTCATTGTTTTCAGCCTACTCGAAATGCTCGGCTACTGCATAATTTAAACTGTTAGAGCGACCTTTGTGCGCCCAAGAGGGCGCACGGCGTTCTATACGACCGGAGTCACCAGTTCTTTGCCGCTGAAGTGCGCGCTCAGATTTGCCAAAACGAGATCAGCCATTGCCTTTCGGGTCTGATGCGTTCCACTGCCAATATGCGGTGTGAGTACCACATTCGGCATGTCATAGAGTTCAGCAGGAACCGTTGGCTCATTCTCAAAGACATCAAGCCCGGCACCGCCAAGCTGCCCGGATTGCAACGCCTTAACCAGCGCCACCTCATCGACAAGCGAACCACGCGCGATATTGATCAGCATACCATTTGGCCCAAGGGCCGCAAGCACGTCGGTATTGATCGCATGGCGGGTTTCAGCACTTGCTGCAGCGGCGATCACCAGAACATCGCAGTTCTGCGCAAGTTCCGGAAGGCTTGGATAATAATCGTAAGCAACATCCTGCTTTGCCCTGCCAGTATAGCTGATCTGTCCATCAAAGCCCTCCAGCCGCCGGGCTATTGCCTTGCCGATACGACCTAAGCCAAATATCCCATATCGTCGCCCGCTGACGCGTGTACCAAGCCCGATTTCCGATTTTGGCCAACTGCCCTTACGGACATGAGCATCAGCAGTCGCAATATGGCGCGCCTGTGCAATGATGAGACCGATCGCCGTATCAGCAACATCGGTTGTCAAAACATCAGGCGTGTTTGAAACGCGATATCCTCTTTGGCGGGCCTTTGGCAGATCGACCTTGTCAAACCCAACACCATTGATGGCGACGATTTCAAGCGCAGATAAGCGGTCTGCCAATTCATTGGGAATCCCAATATGACCACCGGTGACAACACCTTTGATCTTGTCGGCATGAGCATTCAGAAACGCATTCTGATCTGCAATCTCGAACCAGCGATGGACTTTATACTGCTCGTTCAGGCTTTGCTCCATTGCAGGGATCAATGGGCAAAGCTGGAGTATTTCAACGGACATAGTATTTCTCTTCAATGGATATTTCGGGAGCTATTTGACGTCAGATTTAACGAACTGACGAAGTTCAGCCGTCTTGGGATTGGCAAACAGCTCGGCTGAAGGCCCCTCTTCCCAGATCGTGCCTTGATGCATGAAGATGGTTTTCGT
>RCUT01001625.1_pt1 | contig 10625 bp, 12 predicted proteins | sample 2166171 | NCBI WGS metagenome assembly RCUT01 (sample SAMN09932757, study PRJNA488358) | compost metagenome | isolation source: compost soil in 4-hydroxybenzoic | place: Germany: Experimental Botanical Garden
CGACTCCGGTGAACACTGTGCAAGACGGCCAGGATTCCGGTCCTGCGCAGTCCCGCCCCATCATCGTCGACCAACTTCGATCACGAGAATCATGCCCACGCCCTCAGGACGTGGTTTCCCAATTTCAAATGAACCGGTTGGGGGCCACCCCCGTGTACGGCCACACACGAATCCTTGTGGGGCCCAGTTCCCGCGAGATTTGGCTGATCGGGGCCTACATCTATTCCGAGCGAACGTCTTTCGGTGGGTTCGGCGTCATTCGTCGGGAAAGGTGGGCCGGCGCACCGGGTGGCGGGTCAAACATTCAGAGGGGTATTGCGCCGCGACTTTCCGGAGGGGCCCATGAAGCAGCGGCTTCAGCAACAACTGCAATCCCGGATTGCAGACGCATTGCCCGGGTACGTGGTGAAGTGTGAGTTTTCCGCCGACCACTTCATTGACGTCGTTCTGAAGAATCCTGCGACCCATGAAATGGTTCGAATCTCCGGGGTGAGACTTAATTCGCTCCTCGGGCCCGGCGCCTTGGAGACGGTTGTCGACCAACTCATGTTCGAGATCCTGGCAATAGCTACCCCTGGGCTGGACAGGACCCCGCCCGATCAGGAATAGGGCCACGTGCGGGGGCTGATTATCGGTTCTCTTTCTGGTTGCCCAGGGCCTGGAGGGTTGCGGACAGCTTCTCGACGAGATCCCTGGTTATCCGCGCCATGGCGCCCTCGGACGAGTCCGTCGACTCATCGCTGAGCAGCAGGAACTCCTCAGTGATCTGTTTGCACATCGTCTTCAACTTTTCCGGGGTGTCCCACAGTTCGGGCGCAGGCGCCGGCAGCGTAATGGCTTGTTGAGTGGACAGGCTCATGAACTGCAGGTTGATCGCTCCCTCGGCCTGCCGCGTGACGATGCACCGGTAGCCTGGCATTTGCTCTTCAAACAGCAACTCGATATCGCGATTCTCAGTGGCGATGCTCATCTTGGTCTCCTCCGTAGACCTAGGCATGCTTGGGCGCTTGAATCCTCATGCCGCGCTCAGCACTCGGCTGAACTGAACCACGGCCTGCCGCGTTCGTCTATCTGCCTCAGCTTGCGAAGCGCATCCTCGGCCGCCTCGACGGCATCCGAACGGCGGATGAAATAGGAACGATCGTAGACCTGATGGAGCTGCGGCTCGGCCTCGCTGTCGTGCGATTGGATGGCGACGAAGGCCAGTACATGGTCTCCATTGATGCGCGTTTCGATCCAGGCGGAATGCCCTGGGAAGTCTCGTCGATTCATGGCGGCCTCCGGCAGGTAATTCAGGTAGGCGATACCCAATATGGACCAGCCAATCCAACTCGGCGCAGGAACCTGACAAAGGGCCGGAAACAAGAAAGCCCGCTCATTGGCGGGCTGTGGCAACGTGGCCTCGGCAGCTATGAGTCAGCCATAAGATCCACAATGGCTTCGTTGATGAAACTGGCGTTGGCCTCCAGGGATTCCAGACGTTTGCAGATCAGCGCTGACGCGTCCGGAGAGCCGCAGTGATCGACCCAGATCGCCAGCTCCGCGAGGGCGGCGCCGAGCATGATCTGGTTCAGGTAGATGCGCTGGATAAGGACGGGAAGAACGTCTGGGTTGGTCATGGCGACCTCGTGACTATGCTTGCACGGAGCGATCCATCGGCAGCCGCCGGCAAATCAACATTCTGTCGAGCTGAAGTACGGCGTGTCGTGGGCGTCGAACCTCAGTATTTTGCTGAGCGCCCGCTCAGCGGCCGTGATCGCCTCCGAGAGGCGCGCGAAACTGATTCCGTCGTAGACCAGATGGAAAAGCAGTTCCGAGTTGACTGCGCGCGATTTGACCGCAACGAAAGCCAGGGCGTGATCACCGTTCATGCGCGCTTCGCTCCAGGCAATGTGCTCGGGGAAATCTCGTTTCATGGCGGCCTCGGTCTGACTGAAAAGGAGGTTAGTAATTCACTATCTACCCTATGGGTCTCTATTGCTTGTCTTTATTGGTAAAGCAGACCAAGGGTCGCTGGTGGGTGAGAGGGGATGCCTGAGGATGGCTGAAGCCGCCTGATCGACGCGACGAGAAATACCTTTCAAACCCATTCCGCAAGGGGTCGAGTATGAAATCTATTCCCTCGCGATGCGCCATCCTGGCGGCCGGTACGAAATCAGCCCCCCGCTATCAGGACTATCTGATCGACCTGCTTCTTAAAGGACAGCGAGGCCACATCAACGCCTATGCGCATATCGGCATCTTTTGGCTTGGTGCCGATGCGAGGCCCTCGTCATTTTGGGCTCACTGGTCTTTCGGTAAGCACAATCGCCCGTTCACTCCTTTGCGATGCACCGCATTACCGAGTCGATCTACCCTTCAACTCGAGGCGCAGTGCCCAGCAACTGGAGCGGTCCAAAGATGAATTCCGAAGATTCACCCGAGCTTCAGGAGCTGGGCCTGCAGCCCACCAAGCCGAACGAGAGTCCCCGCCCCAAGGCGGCGCCAGCCAAGTTCCAGATCGATACCCGTGGGCGTGGTGACCGCCGCAAGTCAGCCGATCGGCGCCAGATGATCCGCTTCGAGGAGGACCGTCGGCAGGGTGATCGCCGTGCCGGCCACACTAATCCCTGGGAAAACGGGATCAATCTCTGAGCCGTGTCGGCAGACCGATATAGATGAAAAGGCCGGGTCATACGCCCCGAGTATCCCCGCATCCATCCGCCAGACTTGCATCGGGCCGTCGCTACCAACAAGCTATGCGCCATCCGAAATAATCAGGACATGGAAAATGCGACTCCTGGTCACCGGCGGAGCCGGCTTCATTGGCTCGGCGCTCATTCGCCATTTGCTGGGCCACACCCAGCACGAAGTGCTCAATCTGGACAAGCTGACCTATGCCGGCAACCTCGAGTCGCTTGCCTCCGTGGCCGACAGCCCGCGTTATCAGTTCGTCCAGGCCGATATCGCCGATAGCGAGGCAGTCTCTGCCGTCCTCGCGCGCTTCCAGCCCGATGCCGTGATGCACCTTGCCGCCGAGTCCCATGTCGATCGCTCCATCGACGGGCCGGCCGCCTTCATCCAGACCAACATAGTCGGCACCTACAGCCTGCTGGAAAGCGTGCGCGCCTATTGGCTGGACCTGGACGCCGAACGCAAGGCGGGCTTCCGCTTCCACCATATTTCCACCGACGAGGTGTACGGCGACCTGCACGGTGTCGACGACCTCTTCACCGAAACCACGCCCTATGCGCCCAGCTCGCCCTATTCGGCCAGCAAGGCCGCGTCCGACCACCTGGTCCGCGCCTGGCACCGCACCTATGGCCTGCCGGTGCTGCTGACCAACTGCTCGAACAACTACGGTCCCTATCACTTCCCCGAGAAGCTGATCCCGCTGATGATCCTCAATGCCCTGGAAGGCAAGCCGCTGCCGGTTTACGGCAATGGCCAGCAGATCCGTGACTGGCTGTTCGTCGAGGACCATGCCCGCGCCCTGCTGGAAGTGGTCACCCGTGGCCAAGTGGGCGAGACCTACAATATCGGCGGCCACAACGAGCAGAAGAACCTCGATGTCGTCCGCGCCATCTGCGGCCTGCTGGAAGTGCTGGCGCCGCAGAAGCCGGCTGGAGTCGCCCGTTTCGAAGACCTGATCACCTTCGTCAAGGATCGCCCGGGACACGACGTTCGATATGCGATCGATGCAGGAAAGATCGAGCGCGAACTTGGCTGGACGCCTGAGGAAACCTTCGAGACCGGCCTGCGCAAGACCGTCCAGTGGTACCTCGACAACCTGGAATGGTGCCGGCGTGTCCAGAATGGCAGCTACCAACGCGAACGACTGGGAGCAAGCGCATGAAAGGGATAGTCCTCGCCGGTGGTTCCGGCACTCGCCTGCACCCCATTACCCTGGGTGTATCCAAGCAACTGCTGCCGATCTACGACAAGCCGATGATCTACTATCCGATCTCGGTGCTCATGCTGGCCGGCATTCGCGAGATTCTCGTCATCTCCACCCCTCATGACCTGCCCCAGTACCGCAACCTGCTGGGTGACGGTAGCCAGTTCGGCGTCGAATTCAGCTACGCGGTGCAGCCTTCGCCAGACGGCCTGGCCCAGGCCTTTTTAATAGGCGAGGAGTTCATCGGCGATGATTCCGTGTGCCTGATCCTCGGCGACAACATCTTCCACGGCCAGCACTTCACCGAGAAGCTCAAGCGCGCAGCCCAGGCAGCAAGCGGCGCCACCGTCTTCGGTTACTGGGTGAAGGACCCGGAACGCTTCGGCGTGGTGGAATTCGACGAACAGGACCGTGCCGTCTCGATCGAAGAAAAACCAGCCCGGCCGAAGTCGAGCTACGCCGTGACCGGCCTGTACTTCTACGACAACGACGTGATCCGGGTGGCCAAGGCCGTGAAGCCCTCTCCCCGCGGCGAACTGGAAATCACCGACGTCAACAACGCCTACCTGCAACGGGGCGACCTGCGCGTCGAGCGTTTCGGCCGCGGTTTCGCCTGGCTGGATACCGGCACCCACGACAGCCTGCTGGAAGCCTCCCAATATGTGCAGACCATCGAGCACCGCCAGGGCTTGAAGGTCGCCTGCCTGGAAGAGATCGCGTTTCAAAACGGATGGATCGACAAGGAGCGACTGTTGTCCCAAGGTAAGGTCTTCGGCAAGACTGGCTATGGGCAATATCTCTTCAAGATCGCCGGTGAAAACGTGTGAAAGTCATTCCTAGCGACCTCCCCGACGTGCTGATCCTCGAACCCAAGGTCTTCGGCGATGAGCGCGGCTTCTTTTACGAAAGCTACAACGCCCGCACCTTCGCGGACGCGACCGGCGTCGAGAGCAGATTCGTCCAGGACAATCACTCGCGCTCGCAGCGCGGCGTCTTGCGCGGCCTGCACTACCAGGTGGGGCGGCCCCAGGGCAAGTTGGTGCGGGTCACCCTCGGCGAAGTATTCGATGTCGCCGTGGACCTCCGGCGCCGCTCACCAACCTTCGGCCGCTGGACAGGGGTGCGACTCTCAGCCGAAAACAAGCACCAGCTATGGATACCGGAGGGCTTCGCCCACGGTTTCCTGGTACTCAGCGAGCACGCCGAATTCCTCTACAAGACCACCGACTACTACGCGCCCGAGCACGAGCGCTGCATTCGCTGGGATGACCCCGACCTGGCCATCGGCTGGCCGCTCGCCGCAGCGCCGCAGCTGTCCGCCAAGGACCAGGCCGGCGTCAGCTTCAGGGACGCCGAGCTGTTCGAATGAAGATCCTCCTCACCGGCAGTAGCGGCCAAGTCGCGCGGGAGCTCCAACTGTATCTGGCTGGTCGTGCCGAGGTCGTAGCCCTCGGCCGTGACCGGCTCGACCTCGCGAATCCCGCGCTGATCCGCCAGCAGGTCCGCGCCCTGGCTCCCGACCTGCTGATCAATGCCGCCGCCTATACAGCGGTCGATCAGGCGGAGAGCGAGCCCGAGGCCGCCTTCGCGATCAATGCCACGGCTCCCGGCGTGCTCGCCGAAGAGGCCGCCGCCCTTGGAATTCCGCTGTTCCACTACTCCACCGATTACGTCTACGACGGCGACAAATCCGAGCCTTACTGCGAAGCCGACGCAACCAATCCGCTGGGCGCCTACGGTCGCAGCAAGCTTGCCGGCGAACAGGCGATTCAGGCCGTCGGTGGCCAGCACCTGATCCTGCGCACCAGTTGGGTGTACTCCCTGCACGGCCGCAACTTCCTGCTCACCATGCAACGCCTGCTGCAGGAGCGTGAGGAGCTGCGCGTGGTCGACGACCAGATCGGTGCGCCGACCTGGGCGGGCAGCATCGCCCAGGCCACCGTCCGGTTGCTCGAGCAGTGGCAGGCGGGAAATCGCAATTGGGGCGTCTACCACCTGGCCAACCAGGGCGAAACATCCTGGTTCGGCTTTGCCAGTGCCATCGCCGAGCAGCTGCGGGCCGAGGGCAAGCCTTGCGCGCGACTGCTGCCGATCCCCTCCAGCGACTATCCGACGCCCACCCGGCGCCCGCTCAACTCGCGGCTGGACTGCGGCAAGCTGGCGCGGGACTGGCAGGTCAGCCTGCCCGACTGGCGCAGCGCCCTGGCAGACTGCCTGCAGCGCCGCTGACGCGGCCTACACCGCGCCCGCAGGAGCGAGCTTGCTCGCGAACCTTCGCCAGCAAGCTGGCTCCTACCGTTCCCTGTGCGCGTCTTTCCTGGCAACCTCCTGATGCCATAATGCGCCTAATCGACCGGCGCACAGTGACAGCATGACGACCATCCCCACTCCCCATCGCCCACGCTGGCGCAGCCTGGTGCTGCTGGCGTTGCTGCTGGCGCCGCTGCTCTGGCCGTTGCAGCACTTCAGCGAGCGCTACTACAGCGAGTCCCTGGCCGAGCAGAATCGCCAGACCCTGGACCTCTACGTCGCCAATCTGCTGGGCACGCTGCGCCGCTACGAGGTGCTGCCGCCCATCCTGGCCGACCTGCCGCCCTTGCGCACCCTGCTGGCCGAGCCGCAGAACGCCGGCCTCCAGGCCGAGGCCAACCGCCTGCTGGCCGAAGTCCGGCTGGAAACCGGCGCCGACGTGATCTACCTGATGAGCCCCGCCGGCCTGACCCTCGGCTCCTCCAACTGGGATCAGCCCGACAGCTTCGTCGGCCGCAATTTCACCTTCCGCCCCTATTTCCGTGAGGCCCTGGCCGGCAAGCAGGGGCGCTTCTTCGGCCTCGGCACTACCTCGCGCAAGCGCGGCTACTTCTTCGCCAGCCCGGTGCGCGACGGCGAGCGGATCATCGGCATCCTGGTGGTCAAGGTGGACCTGGACGACGCCGAGACCCTCTGGGGCAAGACCCCGGAGCAGCTCATGGTGACCGATGCCAACGGTGTGGTGATCATCTCCTCGCGCAGCGACTGGCGCTTCCATGCCACCCGCCCGCTGGATAACGCCGAGCGCGCCGCGATCGCCGCCAACCAGCCGTACCCGACGCTATCGCCACCGCCCCTCCAACTGGACGGCAAGGCCTGGCTCACCCAAAGCCGCGAGCTCAAGGAGACCGGCCTGACCGCCAGCATCCTCGCCCCGCGCCAGCTGATCGACCGCCAGGTGACCACCACCATGGCCATCGGCGGCGCCACGCTGCTCACCCTGTTGCTGTTGCTCGGCCTGATGATGCAGCGGCGGCGCCACTACCTCGACCGCATCGCCCTCGACGCCCGCGCCCGCCATGAGCTGGAGCTGCGCGTCCAGGAACGTACCCAGGACCTCGAAGCGCTGAACAGCCGCCTCAAGGACGAAGTACTGGAGCGTGAACAGGCCCAGCAGGAACTGGTGCGCGCCCAGGACGAACTGGTGCAGGCCAGCAAGCTGTCGGCCCTGGGCACCATGTCGGCGAGCATCAGCCACGAGCTGAACCAACCCCTCGCGGCCATCCGCAGCTACGCCGACAACGCCGGCGTGCTGCTGGACCACGAGCGCCTCGACGACGCCCGCGGCAACCTGCGCCAGATCAGCGAACTCACCGGGCGAATGGCGTCCATCATCGCCCACCTGCGTGCCTTCGCCCGGCGCGACCACCATGCCCCGGAAAGCGTCGCCCTGCAGCCCGCCCTGGAGGACGCCCTGGCGCTGCTGGCCAAGCGCCGCCGGGCGATGGACGTGGAACTGATCCGCGACCTGCCGGATGCACCGCTCTGGGTCCAGGCCGGGGAAACCCGCCTGCGCCAGGTGCTCGGCAACCTGCTCGCCAATGCCCTCGACGCGCTCGCCGAAAAGGCCCAGCCGCGGCGCATCTGGCTCAGTACCGAAACCAGCGCCGACGGCGTCGAACTGCACCTGCGCGACAATGGTCCCGGCTTCTCCGAAGACGCCCTGCGCCATGCCCGCGAACCTTTCTTCACCACCAAGACCAGCGCCCAGGGCCTCGGCCTCGGCCTGGCCATCTGCGATAGCCTGATGCGCGCCCTGGGCGGCGAGCTGCTGCTCGCCAACCACCCGGAGGGCGGCGCCCTGCTGACCCTGCGCCTGCGCAACGGCGCCCCCGGCGTCATTCCACAGCCTCCCGAGGACCTCTCCGCATGACCAACGCCCTTGATGCCCGCACCCAGGTGCTGCTGATCGACGACGACCCGCACCTGCGCCAGGCCCTCAGCCAGACCCTCGATCTGGCCGGCCTCAAGGTGCAGGCCCTGGGCGACGCCCAGGGAGTGGCGGAGTGGATCGGCAAGGATTGGCCGGGCGTGGTGGTCACCGATATCCGCATGCCGGGTATCGACGGCCTGGAGCTGCTCGGCCAATTGCGCGAACGCGATCCCGACCTGCCGGTGCTGCTGATCACCGGTCACGGCGATGTGCCCCTGGCGGTGCAGGCCATGCGCGCCGGCGCCTATGACTTCCTGGAAAAGCCCTTCCCCAGCGACCAGTTGCTGGACAGCGTGCGCCGCGGCCTCGACCTGCGCCGCCTGGTGCTGGAAAACCGCAGCCTGCGCCTGGCCCTCTCCGACCGCCAGCAGCTCAGCGGCCGTCTGGTCGGCCAGTCGCCGGCCATGCAGCGCCTGCGCGAACAGATAGGCGCCCTCGCCGCCACCAACGCCGATGTGCTGATCCATGGCGAAACCGGTGCCGGCAAGGAGGTGGTGGCCCGTGCCCTGCACGACCTGTCGGCGCGCCGCGACGGCCCCTTCGTCGCCATCAACGCCGGCGCCCTGGCCGAATCAGTGGTGGAGAGCGAGCTGTTCGGCCACGAACAGGGCGCCTTCACCGGCGCTTCGAAGCGCCGCATCGGCAAGTTCGAGTTCGCCAATGGCGGCACCCTGTTCCTCGACGAGATCGAGAGCATGAGCCTGGATGTCCAGGTCAAGCTGCTGCGCCTGCTGCAGGAGCGGGCGGTCGAGCGCCTCGGCGCCAACCAGCTGATCCCGCTGGATATCCGCGTGATCGCCGCCACCAAGGAAGACCTGCGCCAGGCCGCCGACCAGGGCCGCTTCCGCGCCGACCTCTACTACCGGCTGAACGTCGCCAGCCTGCGCATCCCGCCGTTGCGCGAGCGCGGTGAAGACGCCCTGCTGCTGTTCCAGCATTTCGCCGACGCCGCCAGCGGCCGCCACGGGATGGCCCCGCGCAGCCTCGACAGCAGCCAGCGCGCCTTGCTCCTGACCCACGGCTGGCCGGGCAACGTGCGCGAGTTGCAGAACGCGGCGGAGCGCTTCGCCCTGGGCCTGGACCTGGCCCTGGACAACACACCGGTGGACCTGCCCCAGGTGGCCGGCGGCCTCAGCGAGCAGGTGGAAGCCTTCGAGCGTGCGCTGATCGCCGCCGAACTGACCCGGCCCCATGGTTCGCTGCGCAGCGTGGCCGAAGCCCTCGGCCTGCCGCGCAAGACCCTCTCGGACAAACTGCGCAAGCACAACCTCAGTTTCAGTGGCGGAAATCCCGCCGATGAGCAGGATTGATCGGCAGGAATCCGCTTATCCATCTGCAAGAGGGTTAGCGGAAACCGCATGCCAGAGCGGTTTCAGGTTAATGGCACAAGGCTTGCCCTTGTGGATTCAATCCCTGTTCGAGCAGGGCCAGGAGGCTGGACCTGCAAGTTCCCGGCCTCTCCCCGAGCCGGCCACAAGCCAGCCAAGGGGCATTCCCATCGATAGCCATCGGGCACCACCCCGAGGCACCACCCGGCTACCCGCCGGGTGCCCCGAAGCCCGGCCCCAAGCCGGGCTTTTTCATGCCTGCGGAATAATCCCGGCAGCGTCCCGTAGGGTGATAGCGCTTTTCCTATCCACCACCCCGGCGGTGGGCTGAAGCCCACCCTACCCGGCACCAGCCAATCCGTAGGGTGCGCTGCGCGCACCGATAGTCTGCACCCGGTCGATGGTGCGCACGGCGCACCCTACGGGATGGTTCCGGGTATCGGCCGAGCGTTAACTTTTCCCCTGTGCTGAACAGGTTTTTTACTGCCTGATTCTTAAAAACTTTCCTACTGAAAAGCATCCCGTTAATAGCGAAATTTCCGACACGAATCGGTCATTTAGTCCAAGGATTATGGTGATGAGTCGTAGGAAGTAGGCCCGGAAAGTTGCAACTTGAAGGCCCGCAAAAACCGACTAGTGTCTATTAGGCGCTGCCTGGGATGGCTGGCCAAAGGCTCTATCTTGCTCCCTTCGGGTGGCGATCTGCAGTAATCCCTCCCTCTACGACAGTAAGGAAATTGTCCGTATGACTCATTAGCAAGCTATTGATCTGGATCAGAACGCGGTCGCTAGACCAAGCGCTCAATAAGCACAGTTCCTACTCCGAGTGGAGGTGCAAAATGTCTGAAGCTTCCGACAAACTGAAGCTAGGTGCCCTGGTTGCCCTGGTCGTCGGTTCGATGGTGGGCGGGGGGATTTTTTCGTTACCGCAGAACATGGCGGCCAGTGCGGATGTCGGCGCCATTCTCATCGGCTGGGGCATTACCGCGGTGGGCATGCTCACCCTGGCATTCGTCTTCCAGACCCTGGCCAATCGCAAGCCGGACCTGGACGGCGGGGTGTACGCCTACGCCAAGGCCGGTTTCGGCGACTACATGGGTTTTTCCTCGGCCTGGGGCTACTGGATCAGTGCCTGGCTGGGCAACGTCGGCTATTTCGTGCTGCTGTTCAGCACCCT
>RCUT01001627.1_pt1 | contig 10604 bp, 10 predicted proteins | sample 2166171 | NCBI WGS metagenome assembly RCUT01 (sample SAMN09932757, study PRJNA488358) | compost metagenome | isolation source: compost soil in 4-hydroxybenzoic | place: Germany: Experimental Botanical Garden
AGATTGCCGGGGCTGCTTTGCAGCCCATCGCGACACAAGGCCGCTCCTACAGGGGAATGCGATCCCTTCGAACGGTTGAGCGCAGCGAGTTCCAGGTGGAGGCACTGGGGGTGGTGCAATGGCATGCCCGGGAGCCGATGGTGTGGTAGGGCTTGAGATTGCCGGGGCTGCTTTGCAGCCCATCGCGACACAAGGCCGCTCCTACAGGGGGAATGCGATCCCTTGTAGGAGCGGCCTTGTGTCGCGATAGGGCCGCAAAGCGGCCCCCGTGCGCAAATCGATCAGGCGGTCCCGATCTCCCCGCCATCGATACGCTGGATCACCACCGTCGCAGCCCGCGGCCTGACCGTGGCACCTGCCGGGGTGGCATCGGTAGCCTTGTCGGTATACGGCCAGTTCTCCGGGTGCTGGATGTTGACGAACAGCGTCTTGTTGTCCGGGGTAAAGGTAATCCCGGTCACTTCGCAGCCATTCGGCCCGACGAAGAAGCGGCGCAGGTCCACCTGGTTCTGTGCGTTCACCGGCACCTGCTTGCCGCTGGCATCCACCAGGTTGGTGGGGATCACTGCCAGCAGCTGGTCGTTGGTGTAGTCGGTCACGGTGCTCTCGCCGTTGTCGGTCTCGAACCACAGCACGCCACGGCTATCGAAGCTCATGCCGTCCGGGCTGGCGAACTGGTTCAGTTCGGTCAGGCCGGAGCGGTTGATGTCGGCGGTGCCGGCAGCGTTGGCGCCGAACACGAAGATGTCCCAGGTGAAGCTCAGCTGGTCGTCGCTGTCGTGCCAGCGGATGATGTGGCCGTGACGGTTCGGGCCGCGCGGGTTGGCTGCATCGACCTTTTCCGGGGTGCGCGCGCTGTTGTTGGTCAGGGTCAGGTACACGTCGCCGTTGAGCGGGTTGACCGTGGTCCATTCCGGGCGGTCCATCGGCGTTGCGCCCACGGCATCGCCAGCACCACGGGTGTTGAGGATGATGCCCGGCAGGTCGCCATACAGTGCGCCCAGGGTGCTGCCGCCAGTGGTGGCGGTGGCCACGTCCAGCAGCAGCCATACGCCGGTGCCGTCGGCATTGAAGCGGGCCACGTAGAGCTTGCCCTGGTCCAGGTACTTGGCGCCGGTGGCCAGGCGGTCGGCCGGGTTGGCATCGGCGGCATCCCACACAGCGGTGGACACCCACTTGTACAGGTACTCGTTGTTCGAGTCGTCACCCATGTACCACACCAGCGGCTTGCCGGCGACTGGCAGGCCTGGGGCGCAGCCCTCGTGGCGGAAGCGGCCCAGCGCGGTGCGCTTGGTGGCCAGGGTGCTGCTGTTGTACGGGTCGATCTCGACGATGTAACCGTAGGTGCTGGCTTCGTTGCGGTAGTCGTCGGTGGCGCTGGCGCCTTTGACGGTGACGTCGAAACGGGCGAATTCGTCGGCCACTTCGCTGCTGTCACCGGCCGCGGTTTCCCACTTGTACTGGCCGCTGGAGGTGCCCACGCCAATGCGGCGCTGGTCTTCGGGGCGGGTGCCCTTGTTGACGAAGATGCCTGGCCAGTTCTCTTCACAGGTCAGGTAGGTGCCCCACGGGGTGTAGCCGTTGCCGCAGTTGTTGTTGGTGCCGCGGCAGTGGGTGCCGGCGGTGGAGTACTTGGTCTTGACGTGCTCGGTACCCCGCAGCGGGCCGGTGATTTCCATGCGCGAGGCGGTAGTGAAGCGGCGGTTGAGCGGGTCGTTGTCGACCACCTGCCAGCGGCCGCCGATTTTCTGCAGGCGCACCACGCCGGCGCCGTGGGCGTTGATTTCCTTGCGCACTTCCTCGACCGGGCGCTTGCCGTTGACATCGGTGGTCGGGCCGGCCGGGTGCAGGGCGGCGGTGTCGATGTACTCGAAGTTGATCGCCAGCAGGCCGTCTTCGGAGCTGCCGTTGATGGGGAAGAAGTGCATGCCGTCATGGTGCATGCCCATGGCGTTGGCCTGGTCGGTCGAGGTGTTGCTGCCGTCGGACTTCCACGGGTTGCCGTTGCTGTTGATCGGCGTGCCCCAGGGCGCCAGCACGTAGGCGCTGTAGCCGGCGGCAACCACACAGGCGTCGGTGCGCGAGCCCGGGATGGACTGGAAGCCCAGTGCCAGTTTCGGCACTTCCGGCTCAGTCACGGGTGGCTCGGTGACCGGATCATCGTGATCGGAACCACCACCGTCGAAGCAGCCTGTCAGGCCGGTACCGGCGATCATGGCGATGGCGGCGCCCAGGCTGCCGCGCATCACGCTGCGGCGGCTCAGGTAGGCGTCCATGACGTTGGCCATCGGCAGGTTGCCGCTTTGGTTCCGGTCCAGGTTGTCGCCGGTATCTCGACTCATCAGGGTGTCCTTATGTTGGCTGAGTTAGAGGAAACCGCGACTTTAGTGCGCAAATATGATGATTCATTGGCAGAAATGTTAAGGGGGTTTTAAAACAACTCGCTCTTAGAAGCGTGCTGTACAGATCACTTTGGAATGGCTGTCGGATTTCTGCCATCAAACTGTAATGCCAACGCCGCAACATCCGGGGCCCTGAATGAACATGGATAAGGATGGCGGGTTCGATGGCTAGCAGTGTGCACAGGCGCGAAGTGATCGGCTGGATGGGTATCGGTGCCTTGGCACCGTTGCTCGGCGCCTGCTCCGCCTTCCCTGGGCAGCAGGGCGGCAACGCCAGCCTCGACCTGCTGTACGTGGCCGATACCCTCGATGCCCGCCAGCCTGGCCAGGCGGTGGTGCCGGCCACCCGCCTGGGGCCGGTCAGCCACCTGGGCCGCGCCCCATGGATGACCGGCAGCAGTGCCAGCATCACCTACCCGCAACTGGCGCCACTGCTCGATGCCAGCCAGGCTGCATCTGCCCAGCTGGGCGGCTATGCGGTGCTGGCGGCGTTGCTCGAGCAGCTGCGCGGCGAGGCTGGGGCGGGCAACAGCCTGACCCTGGAAAACGGCCAGGGCTGGAATGGCAGTGGCCTGGCCTACCTGACCCAGGGCGAAAGCGGCCTGCAGGGCAGCCAGCTGCTGGGCAGCGAAGCGCGGGTCAGCAGCGATGAGCGCGTGCTGTGGCCACAGCGCAGCCCGGCGCTGTATCGCCAGGCTGGCGCCGTTACCCTGGGCGCCGGGCTGGCAGACACGCAACGCCGGGCGTTGGGCCTGGAAGCCTTGCACGTCTTCGAACGCGGCGGTGCACGTATTGCCGTGGTCGGCGTGACCGACCCCTATGCCCAGGACCAGAAAGCCTCCCTCAAACAGTGGTACCAGTCGCTGCAGCCGGTGTTCGAACAGGCCCGGCGCGAGGCCGACCTGGTGGTGGCCATGGCCGATGTCGGCACCGGCCCCGGCCTGTGGCTGGCCGAGCGGGTGCCGCAAATCGATGTGCTGTTGTGCGCCCGTGGCCAGGACCTGTGGCCGGCGCCCGTCGAGGTAACCCAGGCCAGTGGTCGCCGTGTACCGGTGCTGTTTGCCGGCTGCCGGGGCAGCGGTGCCTTCCGCCTGCGCTGCCAGCGCGTGGCCGGGCTGTGGCAGTTCGACGGGCGTTTCTTCCCGGCCTTTGAGCAACAGTTGGCACCCGCCGCACAACAGCGTGTCGGGTCATTGCAGGCAGAATTGCGCCAGCAGCGCGCCGGCCACGCGGCCTGGCTCGATCAACCGCTGGCCCGCGCGCCCCAGGCGCTGTGGCGCCGCGATACCCGAGGCGGCAGCTGGGACCGCCTGCTGCATCAGGCCCTGGCCGACGACAGCAGCATGCCAGTGCTGCTGCCGGGCCTGCGTTACGACTACCCGCTGCCCGCCGGGGCAGCCATTACCCGCGAACACCTGATCAGCCTCACCGGTGGCTACCCGGCACCGGTGGTCGAAGCGCCGGCCCGGCAGGTCGAGCAAGTGTTGGAAAACGCCGCGGAGCAACTGTTCGGCGACCCGCTGCTGCTGGACAACAGCCAGGACCTGCCGCGCTGGCAGGGCCAGGCCTGGCGTGTCAGCTACAGCCCGCAAGGCAAGCGCATCAGTGGCCTGGAACCGGTGCAGGGCCTGTGCCGCACCTTTGGCCTGCAATTCGAAACCCAGGCCGGCGAGCCGCTGTGGCAACGGGTAGAAGCCTGGCTCGCCCGCCAGGCGAGCGACTGGCAACTGGCGCCGCTGCAACTGCCCGAAGTGCGCTACGTGCAGGGGCACCCGGGCTGGCACCCAAGGCAACTGGCCTCGTGATGCTCGCCTCGCGCCTGCTGACTGGCGCTGGCCTGACCCTGGCCGGCTGGCTGGCCGCCCAGTGCGTGCTGCAACTGGGCCGCCAGCCGCAACCGGCCACTGCGCCCGCCGCGCCCGACAAGCCGCTGCCTGGCTTGATGGTCGGCCATTGGCAGGTACCCGTCGACGACGGTGCCATCGCCATCACCCGCCTGCCATTGCAATACCTGGGTGGCCTCAAGGCCCAGCCGCTGGCCTCCAGCGTGGTGGTGCTGCGCTATGGCGAGCAGGTGCGCACCTTGGCCCGCGGCCAGCGCCTGGCACCAGGGATCGTGCTGCAGGACATCGACAGCGATGGCCTGATTTTCAACAACCAGGGGCGGCGTGAGCGCCTGCCCTGGCCGCCACGCCCCGCCGTGACCGGCTTCAAGCGGCAAGGATGAACGATGCCTGTTAGATATTGCGTGGCGGCCGCGCTGAGCCTGGCCCTGTCCATGGCCTGTGCTGAAGAGCCGGTGTTCGACGACAACGGCACGCCGATGTACGAGGTGAACTTCGTCGACACCGAACTGGGCGAGTTCATCGACAGCGTGTCGCGCATCACCGGCACCACCTTCATCGTCGACCCCCGGGTCAAGGGCAAGGTCACCGTGCGCACCGTCGACCTGCACGACGCCGATGCCATCTACGACATCTTCCTGGCCCAGCTGCGCGCCCAGGGCTATGCCACTGTCGACCTGCCCAACGGCAGCGTGAAGATCGTTCCCGACCAGGCCGCTCGCCTGGAGCCTGTGCCGGTGGAGGCGGGAGGGCAGCAGGGGGAAGGCAGCGACAGCGTGGCCACGCGGGTATTCAATGTGCGCAACGCCGCCAGCGAGCAGGTGCTGGGCATTCTCAAGCCCCTGATCGACCCACGGGTCGGTGTGATCACACCTTATCCAGCGGCGCACCAGTTGGTAGTTACCGACTGGCGCAGCAACCTGGAACGTATCGCCAGCTTGCTGCGCCAGCTCGACCGCCCCCAGGACGCACCAGGCAGCGGCAGTACCCAGGTCATCTACCTGCGCCATGCCAATGCTGGCGAAGTGGTCAAGGTGTTGCGCGGGCTCAGCCAGGAAGGCATGGCGCCCTCAGAAGGTGCGGGCGAAGCAGAGGGCAAGGACAGGCCCGTAGTGCCTGTCGCCGGAGGCTCGGGCATCCGCCTGGAATACGAAGAAGGCACCAATGCCGTGGTCATGGTCGGCCCCGACAGCGAGCTGGCCGCCTACCGCGCCATCGTCGAGCAGCTGGACATCCGCCGTGCCCAGGTAGTGGTGGAAGCGATCATCGCCGAGGTGTCCGACAGCAGCGCCCAGGAACTGGGCGTGCAGTGGCTGTTCGCTGACGAGAAGTTCGGTGCCGGTATCGTCAATTTCGGCAGCAACGGGGTAAACATCGCCAGCATCGCCGGGGCCGCTGCCAGTGGCGACAACGAGGCCCTTGGCGATTTGCTGTCCAGCACCACCGGCGCCATGGCGGGTATCGGCCATTTCGGCGGCGGCTTCAACTTCGCCATGCTGGTCAACGCGCTGAAGGGCAAGAGCGGCTTCAACCTGCTGTCCACGCCCACCTTGCTGACCCTGGACAACGCCGAGGCGTCGATCCTGGTCGGCCAGGAAGTGCCCTTCGTCACTGGATCGGTGACGCAGAGCAACGCCAACCCGTACCAGACCATCGAGCGCAAGGAAGTCGGGGTGAAGCTGCGCATCAAGCCGCAGATCAACATCGACAACAGCGTGCGCCTGGACATCGTCCAGGAAGTGTCGTCGATTGCCGAGTCCAGCGCGGCCAGCGACGTGATCACCAACAAGCGCGAGATCAAGACCAAGGTCATGGTCGAGGACAACGGCCTGGTGATCCTTGGCGGCCTGATCAGCGACGAACTGAGCACTAGCGACCAGCGTGTGCCGCTGCTTGGCGATATCCCTTACCTGGGCCGGCTGTTCCGCTCCGACGCCACCAAGAACACCAAGCAGAACCTGATGGTGTTCATCCGCCCGCGCATCCTGCGTGACGGGCCGAGCCTGGCCGGGCTCAGCGAAGACAAGTACCGCACCTTGCAGCAGACCACACCGCTGCAGTTGCCCGACCTTGCGGATGCGCAAAACGCTACGCCGTTGCTGCAGGTGTTCCCCTCCAGCCGCGCACGGCTGGAAGGCGGTGACTGGTGATGCTGCCTTATCGCCAGGCACGGCAGAGCGGGGTGGCCATGGCCCCTGCGGAGCAGGGCTGGCAGCTATGGTTGCGGCACGACGCCGACAGCGCCCAATTGCAGGAGCTGCTGCGCGTGCACGGCCAGCCCAGCCTGCTCGAATACCTGGAGCCTGCACTGTTCGACGAACGCCTCGGCCAGCTGTACCAGGCCGGCGATGCTGCCACCGAGGCGCTGATCGAAGGCATCGGCGACCAGGTTGACCTGGACAGCCTGATGAGCGAAATGCCGCGCATCGAGGACCTGCTGGAAAGCGACGACGAAGCCCCGGTGATCCGCCTGATCAACGGCCTGTTCGGCCAGGCCCTGCGCCTGCGCGCTTCGGACATTCATGTAGAAACCTTCGAGCAGAGCCTGGTGGTGCGCCTGCGGGTCGATGGCCACTTGCGCGAAGTGTTGCGCCCACCGCGTGCGCTGTCGGCCATGCTGGTGTCGCGGATCAAGGTCATGGCCCGTCTGGACATTGCCGAAAAGCGTCAGCCCCAGGATGGCCGTATCACCCTGCGTGCGGCGGGGCGCGAAGTGGATGTGCGGGTCTCGACGCTGCCCGGCATCCACGGCGAACGGGTGGTGATGCGCGTGCTCGACAAGCAGGCCAGCCTGCTGGCGCTGGTCAACCTGGGCATGCCGGCAGCGGTGTTGCAGGGCCTGCGCAGTTGCCTGGCGCGGCCCAACGGCATCGTGCTGTCCACGGGGCCGACCGGTTCGGGCAAGACCACCACCCTGTATGCCAGCCTCAACAGCCTCAACGACGGCAGCCGCAACATCCTCACTGTCGAGGACCCGGTGGAATACGCTATCGCCGGCATCGGCCAGACTGCCATCAACCCGCGTGCCGGGCTGACCTTTGCCAGCGGCCTGCGCGCCATCCTGCGCCAGGACCCGGACGTGATCATGCTCGGCGAAATCCGTGACCAGGAGACCGCGCAGATCGCCGTGCAGGCCAGCCTCACCGGCCATCTGGTGTTGTCCACGCTGCACACCAACAGTGCGGTGGGCGCGGTGACCCGCCTGCGCGACATGGGCATCGAACCGTTCCTGATCGCCTCGTGCCTGCGCGGCGTACTGGCCCAGCGCCTGGTGCGGCGCTTGTGCAGTTGCGCCGTCGCGCACCCGCTGCAGCCGGCGGAACGCGACCTGTGGCCCGAACTGGCGGCGCTGGGCAGCAGCTACCACGCGGTGGGCTGCGAGCAGTGCCAGGGCAGCGGGTATGTCGGGCGCCTGGGCCTGTATGAATTCATCGAACTGGATGCCGGGCTGATCGGCCTGTTGTACGACGGCGCCAGTGAACTGGCCATGCAGGACTACCTGGCCGGACGCCGGCAGAGCCTGGTGGCGATGGCCAGCGACTGCCTGGCCCGTGGCGAGACCAGCCTGGCCGAAGTACTGCGCGTGGTGCAGGGCTGAGCCATGCCGACCTATCGCTACCAGGCCGTCGACCTCGCCGGCAAGACCCACAAGGCCAGCTTGCAGGCCGACAGCGAACGTCATGCCCGTCAGTTGTTGCGTGAGCAGGGCCTGTTCGCCCGCCGCTTGCAGCGTCACGAAGCCGGCACCCGACAACCACGACGTCAGCGCCTGAGCCGCGCCCAGCTGTGCGAACTGACTCGTCAGCTGGCCACCCTGACTGGTGCTGGCATCCCTCTGGTCGACGCCCTGGCCACCCTGGAACGGCAACTGCGCCAGCCCGCCCTGCACAGTGTGCTGGTGGCCTTGCGCGGCTCGTTGGCCGAAGGCCTGGGCCTGGCCCGCAGCCTGGCGCGTCAGGGGGCACCGTTTACCGGCCTGTACTGCGCGCTGGTCGAGGCCGGCGAGCGGTCCGGGCGCCTGGCCCAGGTGCTGACCCGCCTCGCCGACCACCTGGAGCAGGTACAACGACAACAGCACAAGGCACGTACCGCGCTGATCTACCCCACCGTGTTGATGGGGGTGTCGCTTGCTGTGGTGGTAGGCCTGATGACCTTCGTCGTACCCAAGCTCACCGAACAATTCGCCCATGCCGGGCAGAGCCTGCCGCTCATTACATCGCTGCTGATCGGCCTGAGCCAAGGGCTGGTGCAGGCCGGGCCCTGGCTTTTGGGGCTGGCCCTGTTGCTCGGTGCGCTCGGCGGCTGGTTGCTGCGCAAGCCGCACTGGTGCCTGCGCCGCGACCAGCTGCTGCTACGCCTGCCACATATCGGCAGCCTGCTTCAGGTGCTGGAAAGCGCGCGTCTGGCACGCAGCCTGGCAATCCTCAGCGGCAGCGGCGTGGCCCTGCTCGAAGCCCTGCAAGTGGCCACCGAAACCGTCGGCAACCGGCGCATACGCCTGGCCATGGAGCAAGTGCGCCAGCAGGTGCAGGGCGGCACCAGCCTGCACCGTGCGCTGGATGCCAGCCAGCAATTCCCGCCGCTGCTGGTGAACATGGTCGGCAGCGGCGAGGCCAGCGGCACTTTGGCCGACATGCTCGAGCGCGTGGCCGACGACCAGGAGCGCGGCTTCGCCCGCCAGGTCGATACCGCCATGGCGCTGTTCGAACCCCTGATGATCCTGGTGATGGGCGCCGTGGTGCTGTTCATCGTGCTGGCGGTGCTGTTGCCGATCATGCAACTCAACCAGGGCCTGCAACTGTGACGACAAGGAGTACTGCCATGCAGCATCGACGTAACCGCCAGCGCGGTTTCACCCTCATGGAAATCATGGTGGTGATCTTCATCATCGGCCTGCTGATCGCCGTGGTCGCGCCCAGCGTGCTGGGCAACCAGGACAAGGCCATGAAGCAGAAAGTGATGGCCGACCTGGCCACCCTGGAGCAGGCGCTGGACATGTACCGCCTGGACAACCTGCGCTTCCCCAGCAGCGAACAGGGCCTGGCCGCGCTGGTGAAAAAGCCGGCCCAGGAACCGCTGCCACGGGCCTGGCGCAGCGACGGCTACGTGCGCCGCCTGCCGGAAGACCCGTGGGGCACCCCGTACCAGTACCGCATGCCCGGCGAACATGGCCGGGTCGATGTGTACTCGCTGGGCGCCGACGGCCTGCCGGGCGGCGAAGGCCAGGATGCCGACCTGGGTAACTGGGAGCTGTAACGGGTGCGTCGTCAGCGGGGCTTCAGCCTGATCGAATTGCTGGTGGTGCTGGCCATCGCCGGGCTGATGACCGGATTGGCGGTGGCCGGGTTCGGCAACAGCCAGGCCAGTGTCGACCAGGCGCTGCAACGGCTGGCGAGCGAGACCCGGGCGCAGGCCGCGCTGGCCCGGCATGCCGGGCAGCTGCGCGGGCTGCGCTGGAATGGCCAGCGCCCGGAGTTCGTCCGGCGCGAGGGTAATGGTTGGGTGGTCGAAGCAGTCGCCCTTGGTGACTGGCCCAAGGGGCTGCGCCCTGACTGGCCGCCCGGCCCGCAGCCGCGCCTGTTGTTCACCCCGCATGGCTGGGCGCAACCGGGCAACGTGCGCTGGCGCTGGGCCGATAGCAGCCAGCAATGGGCCTGGAGCCGCGATGGCCGCTTGCAGGTGGTGGTCGCCCCATGAAGCGGCATCAGCGTGGCTTTACCCTGCTGGAGGTGACCGTGGCCCTGGCGATCGCCGCGGTGCTGGCGGTGATCACCAGCCAGGTCCTGCGCCAGCGCCTGGCGGTGCAGGACAACCTGCAGCAACACCGCCTTGGCCTGCTATGCGCGCGAGAACTGCAAACCCGCTTTGCCGTCGAGCAGTACTGGCCGGCGGCAAACCAGGTTGGCGGTGAACTGAGCCAGGGCGGCCAGCGCTGCCACTGGCAACTGCAGCTGCGCCGCACCGGCGTACGCGACCTGCGCCGCGGCGAGCTGCTGTTGTTCGCCGACCGCGACCAGCGCCTGCCGCTAGGCCAGTACACCGTGTTCCTGGAGCGGCCATGAGTTACAGAAACCGTGAAGCTTGCGCGGCCCCTGTGGGAGCGGGCATGCCCGCGAAGCAGGCGACTCGGTGGATGGCACCGGCTTCGCCGGTGTTCGCGGGTGAACCCGCTCCCACAGAGGCCCAGTTCCACCCGCCGCGCAGATGCCTGCCTGTGAAGCAGCGACAGGCCTGCCTGCCCCTGGAGCGCTCATGAGTTACAGAAACCGTGAAGCTTGTGCGGTCCCTGTGGGAGCGGGTTTACCCGCGAAGCAGGCGACTCGGTGGATGGCACCGGCTTCGCCGGTGTTCGCGGGTG
>RCUT01001630.1_pt1 | contig 10597 bp, 9 predicted proteins | sample 2166171 | NCBI WGS metagenome assembly RCUT01 (sample SAMN09932757, study PRJNA488358) | compost metagenome | isolation source: compost soil in 4-hydroxybenzoic | place: Germany: Experimental Botanical Garden
GAGGCATGCTAATTCTTCCACCGGATAGTTGCTTCATTGCCGTTGACTTCAGTCATTAGTAATTTACCAAAGGGGGATTGACTATGCAACTGTAAATATCAAAACCTTTATAATGGGAGGCATGCTAATTCTTCCACCGGATAGTTGCTTCATTGCCGTTGACTTCAGTCAACGGATTCTTAAAAACAGTATGTGCATTTTTCAGGTTTTATTAACTAACAATAATACTCTCCAAAACAATCAGCTCTCTGATCGCAGAGACACCCAAAAGCCATAATCCAAACAGCAGGCTCAATGGCTGCATAAATAATTTCTTTTTATTTTCACTCGGCACAAAACCATGATAATTTTTAAATGCTGTACTAAAATATGCCGGGTTTTTATATCCCAGTTTGTAGGCGATTTCTCTCACGGAGTAATCTGTTTCATTCAAAAGAATCTGGGCTTTCTCCATCCGTAATTTTACTACATAACAATGAACCGTTGTATTAAACAATTCCTTAAAACCCTTCTTAAGCTTAAATTCATTAAGCGAAACAATTCTAGCCAACTCACACAATGACGGTGGACTAACATAATCCTTTTCAATGATTACCTTCGCTTCTTCCAGCTTTTCATAATCATCTCCTCTAAGCACGCTTTCTGCTAGGTCAACTTCATTTTTTGTTTTAAAGTCTTCCAGTTGCAACACTAAAAGTTCTTTAAGTTTCGCTTCAAGGAATAAGCGTTTTAAACAACCCTCTCTTTTACAATTTCGGATGTCATTAATCACCCATTTCATCTGCGGACTAATGGTTCCGTGTTGTTCAGAAAAATAGCCTGATTTTTTATTACGGATTTTAAGCTCGAAACCTTTATGCAAGCACGAATCATGACTGATCAACTTAAAATAAAGGTCAGTTGAAAGAATTATAGTATAATAATTCACTGCTTGATCAACGGGTAGCGTAACTTTAAATCCGGGTGTATACATCAATGAGTGTGTTCCTGAAGCTATTTTCATTTGGTAATCCGAATCCTCGACAGCTCCAATTGTATTGCCTTCGTAAACAAAATCCATTACAATACAATCACCGATTATTTCATAGGTATCGATTACAGCTTCAGAAAAACACATGTAGGTATCTAAAATAATTAGTCCGTCTGTAACCAGCTGCTTGCTCCTGAACTCCTTCAAAACTGCATGCTCCAAGCACACTTCTACTTCTTGTAAAACACTGTTTACATTATAGTTATCTGGCACTGTTTTATTGCATACCGGCTGATCAAGAATATCAATTTTAGAAACTACCTGCATATATAATCCGTTTTTGTAAAGAAATAATCCGTTTTTCAATAACGCCCTATGGCTGGCCGTCCTACTTTTGCATTCAAAGTTATTTATAATTAGTCTAAAGAAAATATGATAAAACACATTACTCTCTTACTCCTTGCAGTATTATTACTGCAAACAGCGTGGGCCCAATCCACAAACACCTCATTATTAAGAGGTAAAATATCAGGAGATGCTTCAAATAAAGTAGACGTGGCAACTGTAACAATTATAGGAACAAAGTATAAAGCAGTTACCGATGCCGAAGGTTTCTTCGAAATAAAGAATATCCAATCGGGAAATTATACTATTCATATCTCAGCCCTGGGATTTGAACCGTTAAAAGAAAGTATTACAGTTTCAGATAAAGAAACGACTGAAATAAGCTTCACGCTGAAAACAGCTAAAGGCACATTAAATGAAGTTGAAGTATTCGGCATGCGCGACAAACAACCTGAAAAACTGGATGCGATTACTCGTTTACCCTTAAAACCAAAGGATCAAATCCAGTCCATTTCAGTTATTTCTGATAAACTGATTACCCAACAAGGAAACCTGACCGTGATTGACGCTACACGTAACGTAGCCGGTGTTTACACGTATTCACGTTATGGCAATAGTTCTGAGAGCATTTCGTCGAGAGGTTTCCGTGGTATTCCTATCTATAAAAATGGTGTGAGAATGCATTCAGATTTCCGTGGGTTCGGTTTTATTTCAGATATGGGAACTGTTGAAAGTATTCAGGTATTGAAAGGTTCGGCAGCCGTTACAATGGGTGCTGCTACTGACTTAGGTAGTCCGGGTGGATTGATCAACGTGGTAACCAAAACACCTAAGTTCACTAACATCGGTGTGGTTTCTTTACGTGCTGGAGGTTTCTCTCAATTCCGCCCTACTTTTGATATTCAGGGGTTATTAAACAAAGAGCAAACTTTGGCATTCCGCTTAAACGGTGGTTACGAGAACTCAAGAACCTTTCATAACATTGAGGGTATTGGAACCGAAAAGCTATTCATTAACCCATCATTGGAATGGCGACCTGACTCTAAAACAGCCATCACTTTCGAACTAGATTACCTTGACGATAGTCGTTCCTTAGATGTAGGAACCGTAAATATCGACCCAAAAAATATAAGCAATCGTATTTTAGAAATGCCTAAGGATAAGTTCCTAGGTTTTGATACCGACAGACAATTGGCAACTAACACCAATGTTACAGCCCGTTTTAGAAGAGATATTACCGACAATTTATACGTAAGAGGTGCTTTCTATCGCTCTAATTACGATACTGAAGGTTATATGGCCGGATTGAAAGCGGTTAAAACGAATGTAGAAAAAGATATCAATGTTGATCAATTAAACGTTTACAGTCGATCAATTGGCAGCCGTGGCGGTCACCTGGAAAAAAACAATGTATTGCAGTTTGATTTGATTGGAAAAGATATTCAGACAGGTAAGATCAAACATACGTTTCAGGCTGGTTTAGATTACCGAACTTCCTATGTAAAAGACCTTTCTTATGCATCAATTGTGGTGGATACGATTGATGTTTTTCAATCGGTGTCTAACAAATTAAAAAATGGCGTTCCGAGTAATTTCACTAAAACCGGAGAAACCGAATCGAATAACAGAAGTGCGGGATTCACAATTCAGGATGTTGTTCAGTTAACTGCGTGGGCGCGTGTTTACGGCTCGATCCGTTTCAGCACGACTGAAAGTAGTAACCCTGCGGGAACAACTGTGGTACGAGAAAGCTATTGGAACCCACTGGGCGGTGTGATGTTCAGCATCAACAAAAATATTAACCTGTTCGGTTCTTATACTAATAGTACAAATCCAAGAACTGCTCAATATTTAGATATTAACGGCGATCCGTTAGGTAATGAGCGAATTGACCAATTTGAAGCAGGTTTAAAAACGGAATGGTTCAACGAGCGTTTGCGTTTCAACTTCACAGCTTATAAGATCAACAACAAAAATCAAAATATCAGAGCGGCAGTATTAAATCCTGCGACTGGCTTTATTGAGTTACAGAATTATTATTTCAAGGGTGGAAATGATGAGCGGACTGGTATCGAAACTGAAATCACCGGACGTATTTTACCAAACTTAGAAGTAATTGCCGGTTACGCTTATATCAACGCCAAATATAAAGAGCACACGACTTTTGTACCTGGCTCGGCTCCAAATAATACGCCTAAACATACCTTTAATGCGTGGGGTAGCTACACCATTGATCGCGGACCATTAAAGAGTTTAAACTTCAGCGCAGGTATTTATTACTTAGGTGATCGTCCTTACAACGATTGGACTCAAGCCAATGCTAAGTTCCACGGTATAACTCCAAACCAAGAGCCTTGGAATAATAAGGCTTACACGGTGGTAAATGTTCAGTTGGGTTACGAGTTCACTAAAAACTGGAGTTCAAGGGTATTTGTAAACAATGTGTTTGATGCAATTGGTTACGATGCTTACCGTACCAGCTACATCGACAGAATTGACCCTAGAAATGTTTCGGTTTCGGTTTCTTATCGTTTCTAACAATCAAAAAGACTTTTAAGCACTAATTAACATATAGTTTTCGTAAGTCGTGAACGGTCTTTTAATCAAGACCGTTCTTTTACGTTTTATAAAATCTATTCACTATTGATAATGAAATACACTTTTAAGAAGTTTATTAACGATGTTCATCTCTGGCTCGGCATTGCCAGCGGATTGATCTTATTTGTTGTTTGTTTAACCGGAACGATTTACACGTTTGAAGCTGAAGTTGATGAATTTTTCAACGCTGAAAAGTTTGAAGCAGCTTATACCTACGGAGCAAAACCTTTACCTGCGGAAGAACTTGTTTCGATTCTGACGGCAAAGCATGAAGGTAAACTCACTGCTATTAATATTCCTGAGGATAAAACCAGAACCTACACAATTAGCTTAAAAAAGTCAGAAAAAGAACGTCGTGGAACACCTTATTACATTGATCAGTATACAGGTGAAATAAAAGGAACAGCGAAAAGTAAAACAGGTGATTTTTTCTTGGTTGTCATGCGCATGCATCGCTGGTTGCTGTTGGATGACAGTGGAGGCCGGATTATCGTGGGAGTTTCAACCATTATTTTTGTTGTGCTGGTTATTTCAGGTTTAGTACTTTGGTGGCCATCTAAACTTCGCTTATGGAAACAAGGTCTGAAGATAAAAATGAGCGGTAATTGGAAACGGACCAATCACGATCTGCATAATACGTTGGGGTTCTATTCATTTATCCTATTGTTGATCATGTCGCTCACCGGACTTTGTTGGTCGTTCGACTGGTATAGAAATGGGTTGAGTACTGTGCTGGGTGATGAAATATTTAAAGGTCGAAAAGAAAAGCCAATGATCTCTATTGCCCCATCTCCCGATGCTAAAATTATAACCGTTGAAAAGATCATCGCAGCCACTGATAAAGAACTTCCCTATAAAGCCGATTATCAGATTTCTTTCACCAAAGATTCAGCTGCTATTGTAGTTTATAAAACCAAAATGGGATTTTTCGCGCTGGCTGCCTCGGATAAAATTCAGCTGGATAAATACAATGGGAAAACTTTAAAAGTGGAACGCTTTGAGGACAAAAAATTCAATGAGCAAATAGCTGCCTCGATCCGTCCGCTACATACAGGTGAGATATTCGGGACGTTTTCGAAAATATTGTATTTTATTTCTTGTTTAATTGCTACCAGTTTGCCTATTACGGGTACTATTATCTGGTTAAATAAACTGAAGAAGAAACCGGCGAAAACAGCAAAGAAAACAGTGGTAAGTGTGGAGGGCTAATGAGGTGAATCACCCCTAGCCCCTAAAGGGGAATAACTTAGAAACTGCCAATAATTTAAGTCCTCTAAAGGGATTAATAAAGACGGGCCTTGGAACAAAATTCCAAGACTCGTCCTTATTAGTTAAATCAATATCTATTTCAGAAACTGAATCGTCAGTGGATATTTGTAAAATTCTCCATTAGCCGCCTTTACAGCCCCTATTATTGGAAAAATTACAGTAAGTAAGGCAATTACAAATAAGAAACCGATTCCAATCAATAAAATAATCAGAATGGAAGAAATGATCGCATAAATAGCAAAGCTGATCTGAAAATTCATAATTTCCTTTCCATGATCTTCCAAACCAATAATCTCATCTTTCTTCATTTGCCATAGTAAAAGAGGTGCTAGTAATCCTCCAAATGGAAATACAAAATGAGCTAACTGACTTAAGTGAGTTAACATCAGAAATTGGTTATCAGTCTTTTGCATAGTTTATGTTTTTTTTAGCTTATAGCTATAGGTATTAGCATTGATATTTTTAGCAACTTGTTCATACCAAAAGCTAATAGCTAATAGATAACTGCTAATAGATAGCTATTGATCCATTTCCAAATAATCAATGATCAGTTTAGCAGTTCGTTCTGAAGCTCCGGGTTCCCCCATTAAGCTATGAAGTTCTGCATAATTTTGCAACATTTTACTTCTATAAGTAACATCGTTTAAAATTAAATCCAATTCAGCGTTTAAAGCCTTCTCATTACAATCATCCTGGATCAATTCTTTAACCACTGTTTTTTCTGCAATAAGGTTTACCAAGGAGATATACTTGATTTTCACCAGCAATTTAGCAATGGCAATACTTAAGGGATTACCTTTATACACCACCACTTGAGGAACATTTAACAAGGCCGTTTCTAACGTTGCGGTTCCGGAAGCAACAATGGCAGCTTCTGAATTTTTAAGCAAGTCATATGTTTGGTTAAAAACAACAGGAACGTTGGCTCCATGCTTATACTGATCATAATAATCAACAGTAAATGTTGGTGCCCCTGCAATTACAAATTGGTTCTCCGGAAAATGATCGATCATTTTTATCATTTCCGGCAACAAACGTTCAATCTCTTGTTTACGACTACCCGGCAATAATGCAACTATCGGACGGTCGTCAAGGTTGTTCTGTGATTTAAAGTCCGTATTAAATGAATAATTTGAAATAGCATCCAATAGTGGGTTTCCAACATAATCTACCTTCATCCCCCATTTGTCGTAAAAGGATACTTCAAATGGTAAAATGCAAAACATGTGATCAACTACTTTCTTGATTTTCAGTACTCGTTTTTGATTCCATGCCCACACTTTAGGTGAGATGTAATAATATACTTTAATACCATTCCGTTTTGCAAACTCCGCTATTTTAAGGTTAAATCCCGGAAAGTCTACTAAAATCAATGCATCCGGACGGTTTTCCAACAGGTCATGTTTACAATCCGAAAGATTGCTTAAAATTTTGCGAAGGTTAACAACCACTTCCACAAAACCCATGAATGCCATTTCCTTATAATGCTTGCGAATATTCTCGCTTTCATGTAACATTAGATCACCACCCCAAAACCTGAATTCAGCATTTGAATCATCATCTTTTAATGCTTTCATTAGGTTAGAGCCATGCAAATCACCGGAAGCCTCTCCAGCTATGATATAGTATTTCATTCGAACAAAATGAATTGATTCAGCATCAAAAGAGATGCTGAAGATTGATTATTCTTTTCCTTAGACAGCTGTTTTATTTCTTGATAAAAAACACTGCTAACACCACAATAAAGGATACAAGGAAAACTCCCTTTCCAGTATTATTTATTTCCTTTTTAAAGTAATAACGAACAAGAAAGAGATTTACTATAAGTCCCAACAAGTATACTTTTGAATCGCTAAGTCCCATTTTGTCGCCAAGACGAAAACTCTCTACTAAAACACAGGTGATAGCAGGCGAAATAATGCCTAAAAATACGCCTAACAAGAAGCTATCTTTCTTAAAAATCCCCGAAGGTTTATGATCTGAAGGCAATTGAATATTCTCACTCATACTAACAATCTAATTCTTATAAGTTAAAATTCCAATTTTTTAATGTAGGAATTGCATTGTATGATGTGAAGTCAAAATGCACAGGCACTACTGAAGCATAACCTTCATTTAGCGCATACTCGTCGGTATCTTCTCCCTTATCATTCAACAGGAATTTACCTGTGAGCCAGAAATATGGACGGCCGTGCGGATCTACTCGTTCATCAAACTCTTCGCTCCACTTAGCAATTGCCTGACGACAAACCTTTAGCCCTTTAATCTTGTGACCTACCGGGAAGTTAACATTTAACAAGGTACCCAAAGGCAAACCATTTGCCAGTACTTCTTTAGCAATAGCGCTTACAAATGGACGCGTAGCACTAAAATCTGCATCTTGCTTGAAGTCACCCAATGAAAATCCTACCGACGGAATTCCTTCAATGGCCCCCTCCATCGCAGCCGACATGGTTCCTGAGTAAATAACGTTTATTGATGAGTTAAAACCGTGATTAATGCCCGAAACCAGTAGGTCTGGTTTTTTATGCAGCACTTTGTTAACAGCGAGTTTCACGCAATCTACCGGCGTTCCGGAACATTGATACATTTCTACTCCATCATAAACATCCACTTTATCTAAGCGAAGTGGCTTGGCAATGGTTACTGCATGCCCCATCCCCGACTGAGGACTATCAGGAGCTACTACTACAATGTCTCCCAATTCACCCATCAATTCAATCAGCACTTTTATACCCGGTGCTGTAATTCCATCATCATTTGTTATTAATATAGAGGGTCTGTGCTTGGTCATTCTTTTCTTTTTAATGTCACGAAAATAAGGATAATTGGATTGTTATAGCTGACAAAAAACAATAACGAAACAATTCCGTTTTGTCTCGCTAAAACAAATTAGTAAACATAGAAAAGGGCTCTACGGAGCCCTAATAAACCAAGAGTATAATTATAAAGAATGTTCTTTTTAATTATCTAAATAATATAAGCTATTAAATGCTTCGTCCTCTGATAATATTTAATAATATAGCCACAACCGCTAATACTAGTAAAATATGAATCAAACCACCGGCCGAATAAACAAAGAATCCCAGTATCCACCCGATTACCAGAATTACTGCCACGAGATATAATAAACTGTTCATATATTTTGCTTTAAGTGAAATAAAATATCATTTCATATAATGAAATAATAATGCCATCTGTAAATAACTGTTATTTATAGCTTTTTAACCTGTTACCGCTCATGAGCAACTATAAACCACACTAATCATGAGAAATTTATTCCCCATTATTATTAAATGTAATTTAAATCGCCCTTAAACTCAGGGCAAGAGAATAGCTATAATCTAATCGATATTATAAAAAACTATTGTAAATAAGAAGAAAGTAATGAAGAGTAACGCTAATTAAGATTCTAGCATAAGCGATTTTTTCAGAAACGTATATAAATAATAAAGAAAAAGGAATTCCGTGGTTTTTGAAAAATAATCCAGTCTTATTTTGCTAAATTGTATTTCTTAATAACTGTAGTAACCTTCTTTTTCCAAGTTGCTGGTTGAGTTGAATAACCCGTTTTACTTATAGCATCCACCCACTTCGCATAGTTCTTACTTCCTTTCATTTTTTTATAGAACGATTTACGGGTGATAACTTTACAAAAGTCGATATACGAGGCATTAACTGTTGGATACTGTTTATACTTCGTATATATCCCTTTTTTTCTTAAATTATTCTTACCTGCAATGCCGAAGTGATTTTTCAGTAGCTTACTGTTACGATTCTGTCCTGACGAAGATTCCACAACTGCAACTCCCAAGATAACAGAAGAGGGAATTCCATATTTAACTGAAAGTGATCTGGCTGTGCTTTTGTACTTATTTATGTATGTCTTTTGTCCAAAACTTAGGGAACTAATGGATAAAAAAAGACATACAACTACAACTTTTAAAACTGTACTTCTCAAAATATTAGTTTATGGGAGATAGATGATTCAACCTGCACGATTTCACTCTACGTTGATTTTTCTTAAAAGAAAAAAATCTATCAGTTAGTATATTTTATTGCGCAAAGTTATTCAAACTTCCCTTAAAACAAACAACTTGTTCAATTTGTGACAATTACCGAATGGTTTTCCGTTTTGGAATAAAATTAACAACAGACGCAAAGGACATAAAAAAGGCAGCCAAATCAACGGCTGCCTTTTCGTATTTTATAAATGTGTATTACATGATAACACCTGCTTTTATTTCGTCTACTACTGCAGGGTCTAATAATGTTGAAGTATCACCCACGTTGGCTAGATCTCCTTCAGCAACCTTACGTAAGATTCGACGCATAATTTTGCCTGAACGAGTTTTAGGTAATCCACTTACAAATTGAATTTTATCAGGTTTTGCAATCGGGCCGATAATGCGCGAAACTGTCATCAAAATATCCTGTTTCATCAGGTTAGGATCTGCCGGTGATTTTTCAGTGATAACATAAGCATAAATACCTTGTCCTTTGATATCATGAGGGAAACCTACAACCGCCGATTCAACAACACCTGTATGCATATTAATTGCATTTTCAACTTCTGCAGTACCAATACGGTGACCAGAAACGTTAATTACATCGTCTACACGGCCGGTGATTCTGTAATAACCGTCTTTATCACGTAAACATCCGTCGCCTGTAAAATACATATTATCATAGGTTGCGAAATAGGTCTTACGGCAACGCTCATGATCTCCATAAGTGGTACGGATCATACCTGGCCAAGGGAATTTAATACATAAATTTCCTGAAACCCCGTTTCCTTCAATGATGGCACCTTTTTCATCTACCAAGCATGGTTGAACGCCCGGTAAAGGCAAGGTTGCATACCCAGGTTTTAATGGAGTTATATTGGCAATCGGCGAAATTAAAATACCGCCGGTTTCTGTTTGCCACCAGGTATCAACAATCGGACAACGACCTTTGCCAATATGTTCGTGGAACCAGTGCCATGCCTCTTCGTTGATTGGCTCACCTACCGAACCTAATTTTGTTAATGAAGAAAGGTCTTTTTTCTCCACATATTTAAGTCCTGAAGCCATTAATGAACGAATAGCCGTTGGAGCTGTGTACAAAGTAGTTACACGGTGTTTCTGAACAATGTCCCAGAAACGTCCCGGATCTGGCCAGGTTGGTATGCCTTCAAACATTACCGAAGTAGCACCCGACAATAACGGACCATATACAATATAAGAGTGGCCTGTTATCCAGCCAATATCGGCAGTACAGAAAAATATTTCGGGCTGCTCATACTGGAATACATTTTCAAATGTATACTGGGCAAATACCATATATCCGCCACACGTATGAAGAACACCTTTAGGCTTTCCTGTTGACCCTGATGTATATAATATAAATAAGGTATCCTCTGCATCCATTGGT
>RCUT01001636.1_pt1 | contig 10563 bp, 13 predicted proteins | sample 2166171 | NCBI WGS metagenome assembly RCUT01 (sample SAMN09932757, study PRJNA488358) | compost metagenome | isolation source: compost soil in 4-hydroxybenzoic | place: Germany: Experimental Botanical Garden
ATAATACTGTACAGGATACGAACTGGACAGATATCGGCATGAAGATGCCGCAATCACCGCCAAAAAAAGTAGAGCGTCTCACCGCCAGCGAGACATCCAGATACGCCGGAAACGTTATAAGCCTTTCCGAGCGCATACGTAGTATCATGGCGTTGGAGCAAGCCAGTGGCGCTCCACGCGGAGATATGATGTAGCTTTAAAATGTTTGTTCAGCGAACTTTTTCGGCAGCAGCCGGAAATGAGTAGTCTTCATATATCGTGCGGCCCCGCAGCTTTTCCATTGTCGGGTTTTCTCTGCATGCCTGATTGAAGATGCTGCGCACAGCCTTCGATATCGGTGGAGTTGCAAGCGGAGGTACGTTGCCAGTAAGAGGCAATCTGCAAAGCTCCGGCTCATCGACAACATAGCCCGTCATTGCGGCAGCTTCCAGATACGCACTGGTCAACATGGTGGCCGAGAATGTTTCGTCACGGACAAGCTCGATGCCGAGCATGGGGCGCAACGCCACGATGTCGGAAATCCATAGCGACTGAAACATCGGCCCGCCACCAGTGAGGTTATGCAGCGCATCGACGGCATGACCGAAAACGCGGCTCCGGGTCAACAGCATGACTGACCCCCCGTTTGGATCGTAGAGCCGAGCCACCGGCGGGAAATCCGCATTCGGTCGCGCATGCCATTGAAGACGGCGCAGCAGGGTGTTCGGGAACAGTCGCTGGTATCGCCCCGGTTGGTCCATTTCGTGGACGGTGACGTTTTTGCCCTCGGTCAGTGCAAACAGCATGATCGCCCGCCACGACAGCGCCGACAGATAGTTACGCTGATGCATTTCTCCGTCGATTTCATATCGCAGGTTTAGCGACGTGCCTTTTCTCTTGATCTTGTAGAGCCGTTCGGACTCGACATGCAGGTCGGTCGTAAACAGCAAGGCCAGATCGGTTTGCAACTGCGTAGGCTGGTCTTGATGATCGCTATCTGAATGGTCTCGCATCTGGTCTCCGCTCGATTTCGGCGGAAACAAATTTCCAGATGGTGCAAAGGGCGAGCGAAGAGTTGGGCAAAATTATCCGGCTGGATGAACGCGGGCACAAGGCAAAAAACCAACTTCCATGCCGTCTTGCGCCAACAATTTGCGAGACATAATGTTCCGAGCAACTGCCGCTATGCTCAAGTTGGAATGAAGCTCATGATCCCGGAAAGTTCAGGTGCGACGCCTTTCGGCATATTCTTGTTGGCGGATGAATACCTTGCCGCTTCCCGAGCGTCGTTCGAAACAAGGCAGGCTTTGACATATGGGCCGACGCGGTTGATGGCATATCATTCGTGCGAACTGTACCTGAAAACCTACATGCGCTCGCATGGAATGCTGATCGCAGATTTGCGCGCCTTCCAGCATGATCTTCCCGCGATGCTGGCCGCTGCAACCAAGATGGGATTGCGGCCGAAGAAAGGCATGCTGAAAGCTTTCAAAGCTCTCGAAGAAAACAACGACTATGTACGGGTGCGGTATTCCCTCAAGACGGATGCCGTCCGTGTCCACGCGCAAAACGCGATAGCCCTCGCGGAAAAGGCAAGGGAGAGTGTCCGACTGGCACTCAACTTTGACGAATTTGGAAATCCTAGAGGCAAACTTTGGAACTGCCCTTTGCCAGCAGATCACCCGGTATCAAGGGCGATGATTATTGCACCAGATGCGTAAGCGTTACTGAAATTGCGAAAGCCAGAATAGCCGCCAGTGCGACGATCAGAACAAACACTCCGCTGGATAAGCGGTCAATCCATGGCGCGCGTTTGAAATCTTCGACCAGAACCTTCAGCTTTGGTCTTGGATCACCCCATTTGACACGCCTGAACTTGTAAACGTTCTTCGTCATGACGCTGACGTACGCCGAATGCTTTAAATCGCATTTAACGAGCGGGCACTTTCTCGATATATACTGCATCGTACTGAAGCACGGAAGCGTCGGAGATAGTGCCGCCGCAGCAACCTTTACTGATCTCAAGGCAAAGGTAAGATAACATCGATACGACATTGTTCTCGGCATTGACAGCATGCGTTTCGGCCCTGATGCCAGCCCAGCTATCCCGGATCAACTGACAGAGTTATCGACCGGGAGAATTGGGGAACGTCTCAGCAATGCGGCTAATTCCGGTTTGGGCAGGACACCAGAAAAATAAAAACCCTGAATCAGATCGCATCCCTGTTTTGTAAGGAAGTCCAGTTGCTCTCGGGTTTCCACGCCCTCCACCACCACCTTGAACGACATACCCTTCGCAAGCGATATGATGGCAGATGTCAGGCTGCACTGTCTGGCGTCGTTTGGAATATCAGTGATAAAGCTACGATCGATCTTAATACAGCTACACGGCAATTCTGCCAGATAGGACAGACACGAATACCCTGTCCCAAAATCGTCGATCGCGATCCCTACGCCCATTTCCCTCAACTCGTTCAGGAGAGGCGAGACTTCGTTTTCGCGCTGGATGTAAGTCGACTCCGTTATTTCGATCTCAAGCTGGCGCGCAGGAAATCCAGTTTCTGACAGAACTCTCCTCAGGAAGGGTATGAAGCGACCAAATCGCAACTGGCTGGCCGATATATTCACAGATAGCGTGACCGGGAGACAGCCAGCCTGAAGCCATTCCTGTCCGTCGCGGCATGCCCTTTCAAGAACATATTCGCCCAAGGCCTCAATGAGACCGGTTTCCTCCACAACCGGAATGAAATCGGCCGGGGAAACAATACCAAGTTCCGGATCCGACCACCTTACGAGTGCTTCGACGCCGTGCAATTCATGACCAACAGCCGTGAACTGCGGCTGATAAAAGACGTCGAGTTCGTTGTTGGCGATCGCATTTTTCAGCTTCAGCCCCAGCTTCACCCGCTTCTGGCTCTGTGCGGTAAGCCGGTCTTCATAAACACCGACCGATCCACGTCTGGAACGTTTCGCCTCGTATAGAGCTGCGTCGGCCCCGAGAAGAGCATCATGATCTCCGGGACTAAGGTGATAGCTCACGCCAATTGTTGCGGAGGAAAGCACTTCCAGATCATCGCGGATGTGAACAGTCTGGCCGAGGCAAGATTGAATTTTTTCGATGATGCCTTCGACAAAGCTGTGATCACCAGACTGAATGAGAAAGGCGAACTCATCACCCCCGAGGCGACAGAGGACATCGCCTGAAGCCAGATAGTTTTCGCGGAGATTGTCGAGCCGCCCCGCAATCAGTTGGAGCACGCGATCACCGACACCGTGACCGTAGCTGTCATTCACATCGCCAAAATAATCGAGATCGATTATGATCAATGCATGCGGAACATTCTGGAAACCAGCGCGGCTTTTATCAAGAGTGCGGCGATTCGGTAAGCCGGTCAGATGATCATGCGATGCAAGGTATTCGAGTTTTGCCTGCGCCGTCTTTTGTTCGGTAATGTCCGTCACTGAATAGACGAAGGTGTCGTCGCCGCTCGCGCCCTCGCCGGTGGGGGTAATGGAAAGTATGCCAGGCCGATACCGGTCCGCTCCAAACATGACCTCCCGACGCCATTGCCCCGCCGCGCTGTGCGGTCGCGAAACTGGCGTCCCGTCGATCCAGAATGATTTGTTGATATCTGTATCGTGCTGACCTGTGCGATCGTAATTTATACCCAGCATCGCCCCAAAAGCCGCATTTGCTTTCAGCACCTGCCCGAGATGATTGACGATGGCAAGACCTTCGGTCGAGTTCTTGAATACGATATCCCCACGCCGAACATCCTGATCTTTTATGGCCATCTCTTTGATCAGGTCGGCGCTACTGGAAGCCAGCAGACGCCATCGAACGGTATCGGTTTCCAAATAATGGATAAATGCCTGCCGCTTCCACAGCACAAACAAGGCCAGCGGCATACCATAGGCAACTGCCATAAGGATCTTTCCCGCCAGTCCGCCGATGACGATTGCAACAATCGGCGCGTTGATACCAAATGCGATGAAAGGAAAGGCAATGCCATCAAGCACGAGAACGAGCACGAATGAAAGAATGTAGATGGCCGCCGTAACGTAAAGCGAGGGTTGCTTTTTTTTAACGGCCTCGAAAATGAAAAGCAGAAGCAGGAGCTCCGAGACGATCAGAATACCCCCAAGCGCGATCAGCGGCGTGGATATTTCAAATAATCCTGATGGAACCGCATGTGGATTGATCACACCGTCCGTTTCCAGAATGGAATGTGTCAGGAAGGAAAAAACGATATTGAAGATGTCGACCAGAACTACAAGCCGAACCAGATGCCTGAGGATAAAGGCGTCCCTTTCAACCCACACGAACATCACGGACGCCATCATGAAGGCGCCGTAACACAGATTGCCGCCCGAGACGACGACACCATCGGCGATGGGTAGAGAATAGACATTCCCCATGAAACCACCGATCAGCAGAATGAGCGCGATGTAGGTGTAAAAATGGGTCCGCCGGCTTGGTGCCGGGAGCGTCGTGAAATAAAGCGGAAACACGGAAAGAGCGACAAACTGCGCGATCAGCAAAAAAACCATGGTATCAATCCACTGAGTTTTCATCAAAATGCCAACGTAATATCTGAGATTGCAGCGTCGGTTGCCCGACGAAATTGGGTTTCTCAGAACTGGCAGAAGCCCATTCAGATTCTATGGTTCGAATATTCAATGCCTTTTCAAATATGAACTTCGATCGATAGGCGTTGAATGGCACAGGTTTGCCTTGATGGGCTGCTCGTCTGATTTTCGCACAAAGATAGTCAATTACAGCTTTAAGTTCGTCATCCCGAACATTCGGGTTGCGCGCCAGCGCATTTTCGGCAGGCATCATGCCCTCCACAGTTTCATTACAACCGAATGACATTGTAAAGACAAGCGGTTAAGAGGCGTTGAAGTGGTGCAGCAAGTCGTCGCAACGGTTCTACGCCATGTGTGTCAAATTCGATCACCTGGATCGGATTGTGGCTATTAGATCCCACACAGTTTGGCGATCAAGCCAAGTCCGACAGGCAAAGCATATCAAGCAGAAGCATAGAGGCATCAAGGAATGCGACCGAGGGTAAAAGCGCAGCGTGCAGCGTAGTTCCCCGAGAGCTTGTCCGTAACGCTCTTTGATGACATTGCAGCAACGCCGGAACGCACGAAGGGCATGGGATCAAATGATCCCATGCCCTTCGGATGCTTACCCGGTAAAAGACTGCGCTGTTTATGCGGACTTGCGCAGCATCTTGCCGCGTTCGACGGCGGCGGCGGTCAACTGCGCGTCAAGCTCGCCCGCCCGGACAGCTTCAACGAGCGTCTCGATAACCTTCGGCAGCGCCGAAAGCTCACCGGCTTCGATGGCGTTCTTGTCCTTGGCGAATTCGATAGTCTTGCCCGCATAACGAAGGGCGAAAAAGACTTTGCCCGCCGCATCCATGAACCAGCCCTGACGCACGCGCTTTGGGGCTTCGACCTCGACGCGGATGCCTTCGGCATTCTTACGACGCACGATATGCGTCGGCGTGAAAGCCTGACCGGCGATCTTCGCCTCTGCCATCTGCTTCTGTTCGGCCAGTGCGGCAATCATCTTTTCCCGCGAACGCTGCACAGGATCGACCGATGCGCGAACCGGGACTGCGGAGGTGAGCTTGAGAACCTTGAGGTGCGACATGCTGTGATCCTTTCCGAAACCGTTGAACGTGTTTCCCGGATACAGCCGTCTGCCAAAAGGGCGAGTGGAGAGTTCAATGCGGGATATGCCTGTATTCGGACCAGATCAGTTATTCGAGTTTGGCCAAATTGTTAGCTAACCCATAAATCTTCAACAAACGGAATTTTGTAACATCAGGGTCGTTGGTTTCTGATCTCTCAGCTATGCCCTCACTCGCCTTTGTTCTGCGTGGACCAGCATACTGGCGCCAAAACAAAGATCTGCTGAACGAATTGAGGGCATTTCAGCTACGGGATATAGTTCCCAATGAATGGTCGGCAACCATCAACTACGACGCCTTCTTCCGGTGGGGCGTAGGAGAGGGGGTGCTGCGGCTTCTTGAGCTTCGCGTAGCAGTCGAAGACGTTCCGTCTTTTCAGCACGTTGAGCAGTCTCAATCGCAATGATCTGCTTGGCAGCGGTATGGGTTGCTGAAGCTTTGTCCTGAGTCTTCGGTTTATCAGGCTTGAAGAATGCCTCTTTCGTGATCGCCATGGCGACCTCCTTTCGGGACGGTATAATGAACAGCCAGCGTGGGCAGACAGCTTCCTCTCCTGCAAAAAGGTGACGCAGGTGCCGTCAATCCTTGTCGTCAGGCTGCTCCTCAAGGGACGGGTCTTCGGTGACTTCCGCTCCCAATTGGTTCTGTATTTCACTTTGAGACTGCCCAAGAAGCTGAAGAAGTGCTGAATGCTCTGGTTTTCCAGCATGTTCTTTAAGGAAGTCAGCAAGCGACGTGCGGGTCTGGTGCCCGCTGGATGGCGCATTCGCTTTATGCACCACAGTCATCTGGCCATCGTCGACTTCAAGAAACCAGCGATCACCGTTGCTACTAACCGAAAATTCTTTAGTTTCGCTCATCGATGTTCCGAATCTTTTGTGAAGCCTGTTGGCAGTGTTCGATGTCGGGAAAAACGCGCACCGATCCCGAAAGCAATACCACTTGGAATGCAGTCCCGGACGATACGATTAGCTTGACGGCAACTCCTTGCAGTCTTTTAGGAACTGCGCAATAAGGTGTCGCGCAGCACGCATTCTGATCAATTGTTCCGTCGTGTTGCTGAAGTTTCGCATTCCTGCGTCGGCAAGCGCAGTGTCCAATCGTTCGAATTCTTCTGCGGACGTTTTACAGGTGGAAGACATCTCAACCTCTCATCTTTAATGCAAGGTACTCTGGAACCTAGACGGAATAACCGTGTAGTCAGACATCCTGCCGTTAGTCTCTCCAAGGGGAGTGATGAGCGTTACTCAGACCTCAAGACAACTGGTCAACGTGGTCGAGCAGCTTTCTTAGGAGCAGGAAGCAATCCCTCGCGCTGCATTTTCTTTTTCAACAGCTTACGGTGGCGCCGAACGGACTCGGCTTCTTGGCGGATGCGCTTTTCGGATGGCTTTTCGTAGGCGCTACGGGCCTTCATTTCGCGAAAGACACCTTCGCGCTGCAACTTCTTTTTCAGGACGCGAAGCGCCTGATCAATGTTATTTTCCCGAACGATTACTTGCAAAATCTCTCCTCGTCTGACGCTGGTCTATTTACGGGTTTTGAGCGCGGGCAGATCGATCCAGCTCTTACCGGTTTTCTGATGGACGGATGCCCGGGTCACCTCAATCACACGTGCCGTGGAGGCTTCGGTGTCGATGTCGTCTCCGTCGATGTTGCGATCGAAATTTTCGCCGTTAAGACGAACCCGATAGTGGGCAACGCCGTATGTGATCGGCAGCACCGCGAGGATCTGGCCCGTTCCCTTCGGCTGCACACTGCCACGCGTGCGTACTTTGAGTACGATTGTATCGCCGGTGTTATAATGGACGTTCAGCATAAGAGCCTCCTGGCCCAGAAAAATAAAGGCCGGGCGTTACCCCGACCTCTCATCGTCATCCACTCTCGCCGCCAGTACATCCGTGGTCGGCTGTGAGCAAATGACAAATTTATGCCGCCTGAAGGTTGTCAGCCGAGCTTTTACCAGACTTGCGGTCCTGTACGATGTCGTAACGGATCTTCTGCCCATCAACGAGCGAGTTCAGGCCAGAACGTTCCACAGCCGAGATGTGGACAAAGATGTCCGTCGAGCCGCTGTCAGGCTGAATGAAGCCAAAGCCTTTGGTTGCATTGAACCACTTGACGGTACCAGTATTCATAACGATTTCCTTTCGAAGCAATCGTTGTTGTTCCCGCAAAACCTCGCAGGATTGGATCGATGTTTTTGAGAGGAAATCCGACGGGAGCTTAGCTCTGGACCGACATCACAAACAATGTGTCGATGACTGTATATACGATGAAGTTTCAAGATTTGCAATGGAGTTGCAAAATTTCATGGTCGATTGTTTTGAAGTCACTGTTTTAATGCAATTAAATTCGTCTAAATATTTTCTTTTCCCTTCGAGTTTTTTACATTCCTATTATTTTTCATCCGGAAAAAATCTGATGAGCTGAGTTGCCATAATCTTTTCTCGGCTCACCGCATCTGACGAAATACAGGATTCAATATTTCTGCGCAGATCGACCGGAACTTCCGGCCCGCCGGCCTTCAAAAGCCTATCGCTCATCGCAAAAAGTGCCGTTACCTCCACGCTGCATTGGGAGGCTGACAGAATTTCTATTGCTGAGGCTTTGGGAGACAAAGCATTCAAATCGGTCCGAGCCGCATAAACGGTCAAAAGATACCAGACAGAAAAGAACACTCCCCAAAGCAGCATGCTGCCGAGAACATAAGCGCGCACGGGTTTTTCCTTACTATCTGCCGAGTACAGGAAGACCCTGAATGGCATATCGCGGGAGCGGTTTTCGAAATGTCACGCGCTCACGCTTCTGTATGCCGAACAAGAAGAGCATTTCTTCTTTAAGGTCAGCAGGATCGGTCATTCCATCCTGAAATAGCTGGATAATCTTACGTGTGGCATCGTTGAAGGAGCGCTCATCTTCTTCGAGCATATCAATGCCGAAGCCTGCATCCGACAACACGGATTGCAACATCTTCAGATCGTTAGAGGAAATCAGGCCTTGTTCACTTGCGGAAGACATCATGTCCTCCTTTCGTTGGGGCCAAGGAATTTAACCTTGAAACGGCAACGCCCTTTTAAAAAGCTACCGAAGAAATCAGCCTGCGCGCTTGGCGCTCGATTGGCAAGACAATTCGAATAAGGTCATCGGAACAGTTGCAGGAAGTTCTCGGCGTTGCCATTAGCGATCTGCAAAGACTGTATTGCAAGCTGTTGCTGCGTCTGGAGCGCCTTGAGCCGCGTGGATGCCTCGTTCATGTCGGCATCAATGAGGCGGCCAATGCCTTTGTCGATGGTATCCATCAAGGTCCGTGCAAAATCCTGCTGCATGTCGATGCGGGATTTGAGCCCGCCGAGTGTGGCCGCGCCGGATGTAACCTTTTGCAGCATCATGTCTACGCCTGACAGGTAATGATCGAGGTCGTTGGCGGGGTCGGTGATATCCACATCTAAAATATCGAAATCCGGTGCAGGGCCGAGATTGTCGCTGATATTGCCGATCTGCATGAACGAGCGACGGGCTGCGAGAGGATAGAGCGTCTTGTCAATATCGAAGACAACAGCCGCACCGCTGACGCTCACATTCAGTCCCTTACCTTGCAGCGCCAGATCAAGGACCGTTGCCATATCAGCGGCTGAGTTGATCTTGCCATCCGAGGTACCGAGTGCAGTGTCGACCATGTCCCGCGTGACGCTGATGGAGACTGGCGCGTCATTGCCAACCTGAATGTCGAAACTGAATTCGACATCACGATAGACGGTGAAGGGGCCGGAAAACCCGAAGCTCCATTGCGGATAATCGTTTTCAAGAGAATAATAAGGCGCGTTCTCCAGACCAGCTCCGAAATTACCCGGGGCGAAACTGGAGATCACGTTACTTACCGCAACGCTGGCTCCGGGTTCACCCGTGCCCTCCCGGCTGCCTATGGTGTATTGAGTGTAAGCACCACTAAAGCTTCTTGCGACGCTCCCTGCCGGAATTCCCGCGGCATCGAAAGCTGTACCGAGAACGAAGCTGAAATCGAGGGCATCGTTTATGACACCATCAGTGCGCCCAAGGGTCGCGTCAACCAGTGTCTTATCAAGTGTAACCGTGTAGGATACGCCTGCGGTCAGGTCGCTTGCATCCAACAGGAGATCGAAACTGATGTGATCCGCTGCGCCGAAGGTAAACGGACCCGTAAAAACGAACTGCTGAAAGCCGATATTGCCTATTCCTGTGAATTCGCCTCCCCGAAATCCTCCGATATCTCCGAGCGAACGCGGGTCTTTCTGCAACGCGCCACCGCCACCGATATTGAACAGGCTAATATCGGCAACGTCGATTTCTGTCGTGCCGATCCGCACGGAACCGTCAGCGGAGCGGATGAAGGACGATGTGATGCTCGTCGGCAGTGACGACAGTTCCCACAGGTTTTCGGGCGCGTCTGTGTTGAGCCAGTTGACCCCGTTGAAGCTTGCAGACGTGGCGATGGAGAGCAGTTGGTCCTTGAGTTGGTCAAGCTCGGTCTGGATTTTGCCCTTGTCCAAGCCATCTTCTTTGGCGGCAACCAGCTTTGCCCGGAACTCGCTGAGAACATCAGTCGTGCTTTTCATGCCTGCGTAAGCGACATCGACCTTCGCGGCACCAAGGCCCAAAGCGTCCGACACGGCGGAGAGCGCCATATTGTCCGAACGCATCGTTGTGGAGATCGACCAATAAGCGGCATTGTCGGCTGCGGTTTGCACCCGCAATCCCGAACTCACCTGCCGCTGCGTTTCGGCCATGTTCGCGCCGATTGTTCGCAGGGTTTGCAGCGCGGCCATGGCTGCAATATTCGTCAAAATGCTGGTCATGGTAACCGTCCGAGCCCATGCGCTGGCTTGCAGTCCGCGTCAAC
>RCUT01001639.1_pt1 | contig 10552 bp, 9 predicted proteins | sample 2166171 | NCBI WGS metagenome assembly RCUT01 (sample SAMN09932757, study PRJNA488358) | compost metagenome | isolation source: compost soil in 4-hydroxybenzoic | place: Germany: Experimental Botanical Garden
TGGTCGGCGGCATTCCGCATTTCGAGAACACCCGCGACCAGGGCGTGTCGTCGGTCAAGTTCCTGATGGACCTGGCCGAGCGTACCGGCTGCCTGGTGGATGTGCATTGCGACGAGACCGACGACCCGCAGTCGCGCTTTCTCGAAGTGCTGGCCGAAGAGGCGCGGGTGCGCGGCATGGGCGCCCGGGTGACAGCCAGCCATACCGTGGCCATGGGCTCGTACGACAATGCCTACTGCTACAAGCTGTTCCGCCTGCTCAAGCAGTCGGGTATCAATTTCGTGTCCTGCCCGACCGAGAGCATTCACCTGCAAGGGCGTTTCGACAACTACCCGAAACGCCGCGGCGTCACCCGCGTGGCCGAGCTCGACCGGGCCGGGATGAACGTGTGCTTTGGCCAGGATTCCATCGTCGACCCTTGGTACCCGCTGGGCAACGGCAACATCCTGCGTATTCTCGAGGCCGGCCTGCACATCTGCCACATGCTTGGCTACGAAGACCTGCAGCGCTGCCTGGACCTGATCACCGACAACAGCGCCCGCACCCTGAACCTGGGCGAGCGCTACGGCATCGAAGTGGGGCGGCCGGCCAACCTGTTGCTGCTGTCGGCGCCGGACGATTACGAAATGGTGCGCAGCCAGGGGCATGCGCTGGTGTCGCTACGCAACGGCAAGGTGCTGATGCGTCGAACACCTGCCAGGGTTGAACACTACACCTGACGCTCCCTGCGTCAGCGTTTTGCAGCGCCCCGCCGGCTTGAAGCCGAGCGGGGCGTTTTGCTGTCTGGCGTACTGTTTTACTCCCTTGCGCGGCCTTCATGAACCACTCACATGCGATAAGCCGTGATTATTCCACCATAGGAAATGTTTGCACGGGCAATGGCTTGTCTCCATAATTGGTACGTAATTACATGGTACATAACACGGTACAAAATCGTAGGAGCAAGCATGGCCCGGGGCGGTATAAACAAGGTTGTAGTGCAGCAGGCGCGTCAGGCGCTGATTGCCCGGGGCGAGAACCCCAGCATCGATGCCATACGTATCGAGCTGGGCAACACCGGCTCCAAGACCACGATTCACCGCTACCTGAAAGAGTTGAACGGCCAGCAGCCTGTGGCCGCCGAGGGCGGCGTTGCGCTGAGCGACGTGCTGAGCCGAATGGTCGGGCAACTGGCAACCCAGTTGCAGGACGAGGCCGACCTGAAGATCGAGCAGGCCGAAAGCACCTTCACTCGACAGCGCGAACAGCTGGAGGCACAACTGGCCACTGCCCAGCAGGCACTGGCTGCGGCGCATCAGCAGCATCAGATCGACGTGGCCGCGCTGGCGGCCGAATCGGAGAAACTGCTCTCCACCCAAAGCACCCTGCAGGCCGAACAGCTGCGCAGTGCCAGCCTCAACCAGTCGCTGGGCGAGCTGCAGGTGCGCCTGACCGACAAGGACGAGCAGGTAAAGTCACTGGAAGACAAGCACCGTCATGCCCGCGATGCGCTGGAGCACTACCGCAACGCCAGCCGCGAACAGCGTGAACAGGAACAGCGCCGCCACGAGGCGCAACTGCAACAGTTGCAGGTGGAAGTGCGCCAACTGCAGCAGGGCATGATCGTCAAGCAGGACGAGTTGACCCGCCTGCACCGCGACAACGAGCGCTTGCTGGGTGAGCATCGCCAGGCTGCCAGCGCCTGCAGGGCGCAGGATGAATTGCTGGAACAGCGCGATGCGCAGATCCAGGGCTTGCGCACGATCCTGGCCCAGGCGCAGGGCGCCAGCGAAGAAATGCGTCGGCAGCTGGATGTACAGGCACAGAGCCTGGAGGCCAGGCGCGACTTGTGCACGGAACAGGCTCGCCAGTTGCAGCAGCTTGAAGAGCAGCTCAAGGCGCGAGACGAGGCGTTGCACCAGTGTCAGTCGCAGTTGTCTGCCGCCAACGCGGCGCAGTAGCTGCGAAGAGGCCGTACCGGCGTCATGGAACAACACTTTGGCAGGGCCCTGTGGGAGCGGGCGTGCCCGCGAACACCGGCGGAGCCGGTGCCATACACCGCGTTGGGGCATTCGCGGGCACGCCCGCTCCCACAGGGAATGTGACATGCGCTTGAACCTTGTTCCCTGTGCGACAAAGTTGGGCATCGTTACTCATGGCGGGCCTCACTTGCCGTTTTTGGCCTGAAGCGCCTTGGCATGCTCCAGATGCTGTTCGAGTTTGGGCAGGGTTTCGCTGTCAAAGGCCTTCAGTTCAGCCTTGTCGGTTATTGCCGCCTCATCGGGTACGGATATATCGAGCTTGCGAGCGATGTCGCCGAGTTTCTGATTGGCCTAGGTGTGGTCGGTGACCATTTGCTGGGCGAAGGTCACTCCCTAAACCGTGGCGCGACCTCAGTGTCGCGTACGGTTGAGGGGGCACGGGCGGCAAAGGTTTGATCTTTTTCCTGGCCGGCTGCGCCCAGGTGGTGCTGAACTATAGTGAAAGGCGGCGAACGCGGTATGGCTAGGGATTTCAATGTGTGCAGCCAGGAAACAGGATGAAGACGGGTTCCTCGCGATAACCGGCGAGGGCCGCGCCGTGGCGCTGTTCCGCCTGGTACTGGCGTTCATGCTGGTGGTGATGCTGGCCTTCGTCGTGGTGGAGGGCTGGCGTATCTGGCGCGACTACCGGCACGCCTTCACCAATGCCGAGAACATGGTCACCAACCTGGCCCGGGCCACGGCGCAGCATGCCGAAGACGCCATCCGCCAGGTCGACGCAATTACCGCGGCGCTGGCCGAGCGCCTGGAAGGCGACGGCTTCGAGCAAATCGACCGGCCGCGCCTGCATACCTTGCTGGTGCAGCAGAAAAGCATCATGCCGCAGTTGCACGGGTTGTTCGTGTATGGCCCGGATGGCAGCTGGATCGTGACTGACCAGGCGGTAGTCCCGCCCAATGCCAACAATGCCGACCGCGACTACTTCATCTACCACCGCGACCATACCGACCGTGGGGTACACATCGGCTCGGTGGTGCGCAGCCGTTCCACTGGCGACCTGATCATCCCCATTTCACGGCGCCTGCAATATGCCGATGGCAGCTTCGCCGGGGTGTTGCTGGGCACCATCAAGGTGGAGTGGTTCGTGCGCTACTACGGCGACTTCAAGATCGACGAACGTGGCGCGCTGGTGCTGGCCAAGCGCGACGGCACCATCCTGGTACGGCGGCCGTTCGTCGAGCAGGTGGTGGGCCGCAGCCTGAGCAGCAGCGAGATCTTCCGCAAGCACCTGCCGTATGCAAGCGAAGGGGTGGCCGAGGCGGTCGCCGTGGTGGACGGCACGCCACGGCTGTATGGCTTTCGCGCGCTGGGCAGCTACCCGTTGGTAGTGGAGGCGGGCTTGTCGCGGGAGTCGATCGTCGCGCCCTGGCGGCACGATGCGATCAAGTCGGTGGCGGTCTTGCTGCTGTTGCTGGTGGGGCTGGCGGCCTTTGGTGGCGTGGTGTTGCGCCAGTTGCGCGAGCGTATCGTCATCGAGCGGGCGCTGCACCAGGCACACCAGACCCTGAAGGCCCTAGCACTGACCGACAGCCTGACCGGCCTGGGTAACCGCCGGCGGCTGGATGCCGTGTTCGAGCCGGAGCTGCGTCGGGCGCGACGCCAGGGCTATCCGCTGGCGCTGGTGATGCTCGACCTGGATTACTTCAAGGCCTACAACGACCGTTACGGGCACCCCGCGGGCGACCAGTGTCTGCGGCGCTTTGCCGAGGTGCTGCAGCAGGCACTGAAGCGGCCGGCCGACCTGGCTGTGCGCTATGGGGGCGAGGAGTTCACATTGCTGCTGCCTGATACCGATGTTCGCGGGGCGGAACTGCTGGTGCAGGAAGTGCAACAGCTGTTGCGTCGGCAGCCGCTGGAGCATGCGGGCAGCCCGCTGGGGCGGGTGTCGTTCAGTGCGGGGATTGCCGTGGGTGACCTAGCGCAGGAGGGAGTGACGGCCGAGCGCCTGATGGCGGCAGCGGATGCGGCGCTGTACCAGGCCAAGCGGCAGGGGCGGGATGGATATCGTGTGGCAGAAAGTTCGGTGGTGGGTGTAGATGAATGAAGGCCCCGGGTTGCCTGTACCGGCCCCATCGCCGGCAAGCCAGCTCCCACAGGTACAGCGTTGATCTCTAGGTTGTCGCTGTACCTGTGGGAGCTGGCTTGCCGGCGATGGGCTGCAAAGCAGCCCCGGGGGTCTAGTTATCTACGCAAAGGCGCATCGCACAACGGCCCTCAAGCCCATGGGCACGCTCGTCGGCCAGAATCTGCTGCAAGCGTGCATCCAGCAGCCCCTCATAGATCACCTCGAACCCCAACCGCGCGTAGAACGGCGCATTCCACGGCACATCGGCAAAGGTGGTCAAGGTCAGCTCCCGCGCCCCCGCCTGGCGCGCCGCATCGACCACCTGCTGCAGCAGCTTGCGCCCGACACCTTGCCCCTGGGCCTCCCGGCGCACCGAAACTTCATGAAGATGCAGCGCCTGGTCCTCGAGCCGGGCACAGGCAAACCCCAGAATGCGCTCATCCGGCCCCTCGGCCACCCAGCTACCGCCAGCTTTGACAAATGCCTGATGGGCGCCGCAGTCCATCACATCTCCTTGCGCCAGCCATGCCAGCGCTGGCCGGGCGGCAAAGGCCTGGGCAGCCGAGCGTTCGACGCCCGGCAGCCATTGAATGTCTTGCTCGAGGGTAGGGCGAATGCGCATGAAGAAGTCCTTTCGTTCTAGTCTGCCGCCAGCACCTGCGGCTGCAATTGCCAGCGCACCGAGCTTACACCTTTCTCCAGGCTGACCCGGCTGACCAACCGTTCCAGTTGCGCTGGCGCCTGCGCGGTGCCGAGCAGTTCGGCGCGTACTTCCAGGCGTGCGGGGTTCGCCAGGTCTTCGCTGTGCAGTGACTGCAGGCGCAGCTGCGGGTCGCCCAGGCTGTGCAACATCAGGCTGCGGACCTGGATCTCGTCCTCGGCGCGGCAGACGATGCGCACCTCGAAGTGCTGTTCCACCTCGCTGGCCGGCACCACTTCCTGGCGGTCCAGGCGCTGGGCAATGTCGCGCAACAGGATATTGGCACACAGCACCACCAGGCTACCCAGCGTCGCTTCCAGCAGCAGCCCGAGGCTGCACAGCACGCCGACCGCGGCCGTGCACCACAGCGTGGCGGCGGTGTTCAGCCCACGTACGTTGAACCCGTCGCGCATGATCACGCCGCCACCAAGAAAACCGATGCCCGATACCACGTACGCGGCGATACGCGACGCATCGGTGGGCGCCATGCCCGGTACCGCCTGGGTCATCAGCACGAACAGGCAGGCACCGGTGCTGACCAGTGCATTGGTGCGCAGCCCGGTCAGGCGCTGGCGCAGTTGACGCTCAGCGCCGATCAGCGCCCCCAGCAGCAGGGCGATGCTGACACGCAGCAGAAATACTTTCCAATCCATAGCAAACCTCTTCCACGGGCACACGCCCGCACGAACGCCATCAGCTGGCGCGGTTGAAAAACCAGAAAATGCGCAGGACCACGAAGGGGGAGGAAGAAGAGGGGGATTACAAGAAACCACCGTCTTGCCAGGCCGGCCAGACAGTGCAGGACACTGCCGGACTAGCGCGCCACGTGGGCCTGTCGCATGCGACTGGGGCTACTGTCCAATGCAGGTCTCCTGTTCAGGGATGCAAAATTGCGCCGCGGACCTTACGCCCCGTGGCAGGCCAGGTCAAGGGCAAAAACATGACAATGGCTTCATCCGCAATGGGCCTGCTACCGGTCACGCCTGCATGGAAAAAAACGCGGGCAATCGGTACCCTTGCGCCTTCCCTTGCCATCCCCCGGACCGTTCCATGCTGTTCAATCTCGCCGTACTGTTCGGCACCCTGGTGGCCATGGAGGGCGTTGGCACGCTGGCTCACAAGTACATCATGCATGGCTGGGGCTGGTGGCTGCACCGCTCGCACCATGAGCCGCAACTGGGCATGCTTGAAACCAATGACCTGTACCTGGTGGCCCTGGGGCTGATCGCCACGCTGTTGGTGGCCCTGGGCAAGGGTGGCCTTGCACCCTTGCAGTGGGTGGGTGGCGGGGTGGCGGGGTACGGCGTGCTGTATGTCGTGGCCCACGACGGGTTCTTTCACCGGCACTGGCCGCGCAAGCCACGGCCGGTCAACCGCTACCTCAAGCGTCTGTACCGTGCGCACCAGTTGCATCATGCGGTGAAGGGGCGCACGGGGAGTGTGTCGTTCGGGTTTTTCTATGCACCGCCGTTGAAGGTGCTGAAGCAGCAGTTGCGGCGCAAGCGCAGCCAGTTGTAAAAACCTGTACCGGCCCTATCGCCGGCAAGCCGGCTCCCACAAGGACAGCGCCAGCCTTCAGCCCTGCACCGTACCTGTGGGAGCTGGCTTGCCGGCGATAGGGCCACAGGCGGCACCTTCAATTCACCGTTTCACCCTTGGGCTGCACCGCCACATGCCCGCGGCTCACCCACCAGCCAAACGCCGCCGCGGTGAAGAACATGATCAGGCTGTACAGCGCCGCCGGCACCGCCATGGTGGCGTTGTTCAGCAGCGAAGGGCTCAATGCCAGGGCAATCGCCAAGGTGCCGTTGTGGATGCCGATCTCCATGCCGATGGCAATCGCCTGGCGCTTGGGAATGTTCAGCAGGCGCGGCACCCAGTAGCCCACGCTCAGGCTCAGCAGGTTGAACAGCAGCGCGGCCAGGCCCACCACCGGCGCGTACGCGACCACGGTCTGCCAGTCCTTGGCCAGCGCCAGGACGATGGTGAACGCCAGGAACAATGCGGCCACCAGCTTCATCGGCTTCTCCATGCGCGCGGCGAAAGCGGGTGCGAAGCGGCGAACCAGCATGCCCAGCGCCACCGGCAGCAGGACGATGGCGAACACCTGCATCACCTTGGCAAACTGCAGCGGTATGGCCTGGTCCGATGCCATGAACCAGCTCAGCGACAGGTTCACCAGCAGTGGCATGGTCAGGATCGCGATCAGCGAGTTGACCGCCGTCAGGGTGATATTCAATGCCACATCGCCATGGGCCAGGTGGCTGAACAGGTTGGCCGTGGTGCCGCCAGGCGAGGCGGCCAGCAACATCAGCCCCACCGCCAGGGCCGACTCCAGGCCAAAGCCGTTGGCAATCAGGAAGCACACCAGCGGCAGCAGCAGGATCTGGCAAACCAGGCCTACCACCACCGGCTTGGGGTACTTCACCACGCGGGCGAAGTCGGCCAGGGTCAGCGATAACCCGAGGCCGAGCATGATGATGCCCAGGGCCAGCGGCAGAAAGGCGGTGAGCAAAGGTGAGGCGGTCATGGGCGGTCTCTCGGGCGAAGGATCCCGAGCAGTGTAGGTCGGCCCTGATTGATAGCTAATTGCAAAGCGCCAGCCCTTGGTAACCGTTTGTTACCAAGCGCAGCGGCCAGCGAGGCTGTATGCCGCGTTGCAGTGGGCCAACAGGCGCAGTAGCATTCCTGTTTTTACCGAGGATTAGCCTGTCATGCCGTTCCAGCAAGGTCTGCTTGCCACCCCGGTGCCGGCCCACGCCCGTCACCTGTTCTTCACCCTGCAGTCGCCCGAGGCCCTGCCTGCCGCCCTGGATGCCTTGCTGCCGCAGGTCGATGGCGAACAGTTGATCCTGGGTGTCGGCGCCCCGCTGGCCAAGGCCCTGGGGCGTGAAGTACCTGGCTTGCGCGCCTTCCCGCAGCTGGATGCTGCGGTCGAGAACCCCAGCACCCAACACGCCCTGTGGCTGTGGCTGCGCGGCAACGAGCGCGGCGACCTGCTGCTGCGGGCCCAGGCCCTGGAGCAGGCATTGGCACCGGCCCTGCGCCTGGCCGACAGCGTCGACGGGTTCCTGCACCGTGGCGGCCATGACCTGACCGGCTATGAGGACGGCACCGAAAACCCGGTGGACGAAGACGCCGTGCAAGCGGCCATTGGCGCCGATGGCTCCAGCTTTGCCGCGTTCCAGCTGTGGAAGCACGACCTGGAGTACTTCAAGTCGCTGCCCCAGGCCGATCAGGACAACATCATCGGCCGTCGCCTCAGCGACAACGAAGAGCTCGACGACGCCCCCGAGTCCGCCCACGTCAAGCGCACGGCCCAGGAAAGCTTCGAACCAGAAGCGTTCATCGTCCGTCGTTCGGTGGCCTGGGCAGACCAGCGTGGCGCTGGCCTGGCCTTCGTGGCCCTGGGCCACAGCTTCGATGCGTTCGAGGTGCAGCTGCGGCGCATGAGCGGCCTGGAGGACGGCATCATCGACGGCCTGTACCGCTTCAGCCGGCCACTGACCGGTGGTTACTACTGGTGCCCGCCCATGAGCGAGACGGGTGTCGACCTGAGCCTGCTGCTGCAAGCCTGATCGCTAAACATCCAGATACAGAAACACCGGACGCAGCGGGGTACAGCGGCTAGCCTTGAAAGTTTCCGCTTCGTGACGGGAGCTTTTCCATGTACGCACGTCGTGATGTCCTACGTGCGGGTGCTACCTTGGGCTTGCTGGCCGCCAGCCCCTGGTTGCACGCCGCTACCCCGGCGGGCTTGCTGACCCGCAACGTGCCGGCCACCGGTGAAGCGCTGCCGGTGATCGGTGCCGGTACCTCCGGCAGTTTCGAAGTGCAAGCCGGTTCGGCCCAGTACCAGCAGTTGAAAGTTGTACTGAAGGCGTTCTTCGAAGGCGGTGGCCGGGTCATCGACACCTCGCCCAACTACGGCGGTGCCGACAGCATTCTCGGCCAGCTGCTGGAAGAGGGCGGCTGGCACCGGCAATGCTTCATCGCTACCAAGATCGCCGCCGACAGCCGGGCAGACGCCGAAGCGCAATGGGCCGGCAGCCTTGAGAGCCTGCGCACCGACAAGGTCGACTTGCTGCAGATCCACAACCTGCGCGACTGGCAGACCCAACTGCCCTATGCCCGCGAATTGAAGCAGCAGGGCAAGACCCGCTATGTCGGCATCACCCATTACCTGAACAGTGGCCAGGACGAGGTCGCCCGTATCGTGCGCAGCGAGCCGCTGGACTTCATCCAGATCAACTACTCGGTCAATGCCCCCGACGCCGCCCGCGAACTGCTGCCGCTGTGCCAGGACAAGGGCGTCGCAGTGCTGATCAACCGGGCATTCGACGATGGCCGCCTGTTCGCCCGGGTGAAGGACCAGGCCTTGCCCGGCTGGGCCGCAGAGGCGGGTATCGGCAGCTGGGCGCAGCTGTTTCTGAAGTTCGCCATCAGTCACCCGGCGGTGACCACGGTCATCCCCGCGACCAGCCGGCCCGAGCGCCAACTTGACCAGCTCAAGGCCGGGCACGGGCCGTTGCTGACCCAGGCGCAGCAACAGGCGCTGATCAAGCAGTTTGCCTGACACCATGGCAGCCTGGCGGCGGCGCCTGGACCAGGGGCTGAACATCCAGCCCGGCGAAGGGCCGGCGGTGATCGCCGGTTTGCTGCTGTTCTACCTGTTGTTCACTGGCTATTTCATGCTGCGCCCGGTGCGCGAAACCATGGGCGTTGCCGGTGGCGTGGACAACCTGCAATGGCTGTTCACCGGCACCTTCATCGCCACCCTGGCGTGCCTGCCGTTGTTTGGCTGGCTGGCCTCCAAGGTGCAGCGCCGGTACATCCTGCCCTGGACCTACGGCTTTTTCGCCAGCAACCTGCTGCTGTTCGCCGTGCTGTTTGCCCGCAATCCGGAAGCTTCGTGGACGGCCCGGGCCTTCTACATCTGGTTGTCGGTGTTCAACCTGCTGAGCATCTCGCTGGCCTGGAGCGTGCTCGCCGACCTGTTTTCCACCGCGCAAGGCAAGCGCCTGTTCGGCCTGCTGGCGGCCGGGGCCAGCCTGGGCGGGCTCAGTGGCCCCATCCTGGGCACGCTGCTGGTGGCGCCGCTGGGCCATGCCGGGTTGCTGGTGCTGGCCACGGCGTTCCTGCTGGGCAGCGTCGGCGCCACGTTGTACCTGCAACGCTGGCGAACGCGCCATCCACTGCCGGCGCAAGCCGAGCGGGCAGGTTCCCGGCCACTGGGCGGCAATCCGTTTGCCGGTGCCACTGCCGTACTGCGCTCGCCCTACCTGCTGGGCATTGCCCTGTTCGTGGTGTTGCTCGCCAGTGTCAGCACCTTCCTGTATTTCGAACAGGCGCGCATCGTCAGCGAAACCTTCACCGACCGTACCCGGCAAACCCAGGTGTTCGGCCTGATCGACACCGTGGTACAGGCCCTGGCCATCCTCACCCAGGTGTTCCTCACCGGTCGCCTGGCCCGCCGGCTGGGGGTGGGTGTGCTGCTGGTGGCGGTGCCGCTGGTGATGGCTGCGGGCTTCCTGTGGCTGGCACTGGCCCCGGTGTTCGCCGTGTTCGTGGTGGTGATGGTGGTGCGCCGGGCCGGTGAGTACGCGCTGGTGCGGCCGGGGCGGGAGATGCTGTTCACCGTGCTGCCCGCCGAGGACAAGTACAAGGCCAAGAACTTCATCGACACCGTGGTCTACCGCGGCGGTGACGCGCTCAGCGGCTGGGTCAAGCGGGGGCTGGACGTGATGGGCGAGCACCCCCAGCTGG
>RCUT01001641.1_pt1 | contig 10547 bp, 7 predicted proteins | sample 2166171 | NCBI WGS metagenome assembly RCUT01 (sample SAMN09932757, study PRJNA488358) | compost metagenome | isolation source: compost soil in 4-hydroxybenzoic | place: Germany: Experimental Botanical Garden
GCACGTAAATGCGCATGCAAAAAACGCCCGCTTTTATTTTCAAAAGTAACCGGATGAAGTGCCAAAAGTTTATGTTTTACAGGCAGCAACTGTTTCCCAAAGAGCTTATTCACATCGGTGGCCCTTATTCCAATAAATTCATTTTCACTTAATTCCCGAAACGTTTGATTGTTCCATGGGTAGATCACATAAGCGTTAGGAAAATCAACGGGACGAACAGGAAGTGTTTTTTTTGATAAGTTATAAGTCGTCAGAAATTCATTCAGTTCACGGAAACCTTCCATATTCTTCGCTATACCAATATAAAGCAGACGGCCTTCATGATGAAATTCGATCCCTATTACCGGTTTAATTCCGGCATCCCTGCATAATTTACCAAATTCCCAGGCTCCGGTAGAGTTATTAATATCAGTTAGCGACAAGCATTCTACTTTATGAAGTTTTGCCAGCTCAATAAGACGCTCGACAGATAGTACTCCATACCTTAGACTATAGGAGCTATGACAGTTAAGATACATTTCACCTCCTGTTTTATGTTCACTCCTTAATAAAGTTAGCTGCACCGGCTACAGTGATCGATTTCTCCCCAAACCGTCGCCTGATCTTATCCATAGCCTGGCATAAATTATATTGTTCAATCGATTCGGCAAAAAGATCTATTTGTTCAAACCCGGAAACCAAATGAGAAAACCGGACGCCAATCAGCCTGATAAGCATGCGGCGGGAGTAAAGTGTTTGAAACAAGGACTTAGCAATATCGATCAACGTTTTATCTAATGCCGTATAGGGAATTCGAAGCTGTTTTGTTTCTGTATCGAAGTTTGAATAACGAAGTTTAACCGTTACGCATGAGGTCAACCGACATTCTTTTCGAAGTTGAAACGCCAGTTCCATTACCATCTTGGTAAGCAATTGATTTAAGTATTCAATATTCGTTGTATCCTTATCAAAGGTGGACTCAGTGCTTATCGATTTGCGTTCCGAGAAAGGAATAACAGGAGTTTCATCAATGCCGTTGGCTTTTTGCCAGAGCGAAATACCATTTTCACCTAAAACCTTGTGCATTAAATCGGGAGGAATCTGGGAAAGCGTGTAAATAGTTTCCACTCCCATATTACGAAGCTGTACATATGTTTTGGCTCCTACTCCAGGTATTTTCTTTATTGAAAGAGGATTCAGAAAAGGTCTTACCTCAACCTGTTCAATATTTTTTTCTCCATTTGGCTTGGCTTCACCGGTCGCAACTTTTGCCACCGTTTTGTTTACAGACAAACCCATAGAAATTGGCAGCCCCGTATTTTTAATGACATAATCACGTAACTCATGCGTCCATTTCTGACAGCCAAAAAACTTATCCATACCTGTGAGGTCCAGGTAGTGTTCATCAATGGAAGCTTTCTCTACTATAGGTGCCCTGGATTTGATTATTTCTGTAACGATATTGGAATGGCGTGAATATTCCTCCATATCACCTCTTACAACAATGGCATCCGGACAAAGCAACCGGGCCATCCTCATCGGCATAGCCGAACTCACACCAAACTGTCGGGCTTCATAACTACAGGAAGCGACAACTCCACGATCTGAGGAGCCACCGATCAAAAGGGGTTTCCCGTTGAACGCATTGTTCTTCAATCGTTCAACGGAAACAAAAAATGTATCCAGATCCAAATGGACGATATGACGATTCGAAGGCATTTTAATACTTTAATTTACCAACAAATTTAGCAATTAAACTAAATTAATTAGTAATTAAAAGGTATTAATTTTCTTCTTCCTAATTCACCTTTGCGGGAATGGAACCTATGCGCATCACCATTTTTTCAAATTCATCACGGGAAACAATCGCTTTGTTGCGGGCTTTAGTGCGGTAATTATAGATAGTACTTAATGAATAGCGTAAGAACGCTGCGATCTTTACACTGTCGGTAATACCAAGACGTATTAGTGCAAAAATGCGTAACTCGGTATTCAGCAGTTCTCCCTGTTTCAGAATTACTTGTTCATCAGCAATCAGTAATGAATTAAAATCTTTAACAAAGGTTGGATACAGATTTAGAAAAATAGTATCGAAATTACTGTAAAGCTCCTCCAATTCATTATCAACAACAGTAGTTGATTTCAGCATTTTGAACAACTCTTCCAGTTTTTTGTCGCTTACTTTCTTATTCAATTCTTTTCGATAACCTTCCAGCTTATTGATATAAGTTGAGCATAGATCAAAAAAATGAGCAATGTATTCTTCCTTAATATGGTTAGACTCCGAAAGCTCGGCATTCCGCTCATTCAACTGCTCATTAGCACAGGTAATTTCCTTATTCAGTTGGGCTAATTTTTCATTGGTAGCAAAGAGTTCCTCCTTAATTCGCGAAACTTTCTTCATCTGCTTATAAACGTAAGCTATTGCCATAAGCAGAAATACCGACAAAACACTAATGGAGAAAAGATAAACCTTCAGCTGACTTTTGCGTTCGGCCTCTTTATCAAGATAGGCTGTATTGATAATGGTATAAAAGGCAGACAATTGGGTTGTCCGAAATTGTACATTACAAAAAACGGCATCTTCAATAGCCGATTTTACCAGTTTATAAGCTTCATCAATATTACCTTCTTTATAATAGATCTGGGAAAGTACCTGAATAGAAGCCTGATCTTTTACCGCATTCCTGATATCAGCCGTAGCAGAAATTGCGAAGTATTTTTTCGCCAGCACATCATTTTGCTTTAACTGATAAATATTACCTAACAGATAAGCGACCATTGCATAGTCAGGATTATCGTGCTTGGTTACCTGCAACAGTTCAAGCAGTTTTTTCTCAGAACTATCTAATTGTCCGTTCTCAATATTCTTTTCCTCCGAATGGATCTTATAGCTAAGAGATGAGGGATCAGAAACTGCAGTCAGTGAATCACGGTAATTCCTAATCTTACGAATATAGGTTTCCCAATAACTGTTGCTGTTGGTGGCATAATGTTCAAAGAATCGAAAATAAGCCTCAAAGTATGGCGTAAGCTGTTCTTTAGTAAGATGTTGTTTATTAATGCCACCAAGAATTTGTTCAGATTCCCGATATTTTCCGGTAAAGGAGAATAAGGTAGCCAGCTGAATCTTAGCTGCATCACTTAAATCGTTTCGCTTTAATAATCCGGCAATTTCAACGTTTCGGGTTACATATCGGATAGCTGAGTCTAATTTGAACTTTTTATACTCATCATGCAGGCTTTTATTGATCTGGTATTCTTGCAATAAGGAAGTAGCACCTGATCTCACTTTTTTTAAACTCGTAATTCTTAATTCTTTTTCATGCACATATTGCTGCTTGTTATTAACAGCATTGTTAAGCTCCTCTAAAACCGGATCATCTTTAGATTGAGCCTTACTTGCAATTGCAGCAAATAGCACCAGAATTAACAATAACGTGTTTTTCATCCTACCCTCAGTTTTTATTCGATTTTTCTCGGCCCGAACCTACTATTATCCGTCTTGAAAACCGTCGTCGCAAAAATGTAGAATTTATGACTATTATTAATAACCTGTACAGAGTTTAACTAAATAGATACATTTCCCAAGCAAATGAACATATATTACAATCACCTAATTATCTGACTAGTTCAATTTTATTGTTTTTTCTTCAGTGATAATTTGAAAAACTAATTTTCACTACAACTCCAATAACAGGTATTAAGCGCTGTTATTATTCAGTTTAAATAACAGGAATGTTATAAACAAGCTATTACATATCGATTATCTTTGCGACCGATGAATCGTTTTTTTGTCATATTACTCAGCTTCCTGCACCTGGTACTGTCGACCGGCTTTACCACAAGTGTGCATTTTTGTAAGGGAGTACGACAAGAGGCTAACATCTTTAACCAAGTTAATCCGGATTCACCCTGCCCTGTTTGTGTAGCAAAGTATAATCAGAAACAGAAGAAGAAAAACTGCTGCAAACATGAGAAACAGCTGGTAAAGCTTAGTGCAGAGGTAAAAAAGACGGCTCCGCTTGATATAAAATTCAAAGTTTGGGGCTTTGCGATTCCCAATCAACTGATAGGAACTGTTTTTGATAGCGCAGTAATTGCTGATCAAAACACCACCTGTTATACCCCTTCTGATACGCCTGTTCCGGGCAACCCTCTCTACATTTTACATTGCGTTTATAGGATTTAGTCGATTGACACCTTTTATGTATGTGCCGTATTTGATCAAATAGGGCCAACTTCTTATGTCAATTTTCTAAATACCATGTAACGATGAAATTAAAATTCATTGCGTTGACTGGCCTATTGGGGTTAAGCCAAATTGCGCTTGCTCAAGTTTTGCCATTGTCAAATGCACTCGACCGTTCTGTTCAGAACTATCAGACCATAAAAGCAAAAGAGGCTATGGCAAAAGCCGCTGAAGAAAATATTCAGTTTCAAAAATATCAGGATGTACCGGATATTACTTTTCAGGCACAACAGAATTATGGAACTATCAATGCGCAAAACGGACCATTATACAGCTATGGAGGTTTAGGCGCTGCCTCAACTTCAATGCCGCTGGCAGAACAAAATTGGAATGCTGCATTCGGTTCCCTTTATCTTGCCAATGTTAACTGGAACCTGTTTTCCTTCGGGCGAATTAAAAATCAAGTAGCTGTTGCTGAATCCGAGCATCAAACCGCAACAAGAGATCTCGATCAGGAATTATTTCAACATAAGATAAAAGTTACCGCGGCTTACTTAAATCTTCTGGCAAGCCAGCGAATCAAGTTCGTACAGGAGAAAAATATGGAACGCGCTAAGGTGTTTTTGTCGACAACAGTAAGTCGGGCTCAAAGTGGTTTAATTCCTGAAGTAGATGCTTCACTTGCCAAAGCAGAAGTTTCGAATGCTCAATCTGCTCAAATTAAGGCTTACGATAAGGAATTGGATTATTCCAAGAATCTCGCAGTATTGTTGGGAGATTCTTTCCAGACGTATGTCCTCGACAGTGTTTTTACAACTAAAACACCTTTGGTTTTATCCGATCATCAAACTGAAGCAGACAAGCACCCTTATTTACTCTATCAAAAAAGTAAAATCGAACAGAGTCAGTCCAATGAAAAATACGTTAAAACTAATATGCTGCCCAGCTTAATGGCATTTGGAGTATTGCAAGGACGTGGATCGGGCTTCGAATGGAATTATGTGCAGGATAATAATGCCTACTCAAATTCCTATTGGAAAGGCGCCCAAATTAGTCGAGGAAATTACCTGATCGGACTTACCCTTAGCTGGAATATTACTAATGCATTCCGCTATTCAACAAAGGCTAAAGAGCAAAAATTCCAGACCTCTGCCTTACAAAACAATTATGACTTGTTAAAAGAAGACTTATCTGCACAAGCATTACTTGCATCGGCCAAATATGCGAATGCTGTTAAAGATTTGGATGAAAGCAACATACAGGTAAAAGCAGCATCAGATGCGTATCGTCAGCACATGGCGCTTTATACTAATGGTTTAACCACCATTGTTGATCTTACTCAATCGCATTATTTGTTAAACAGGGCTGAGATAGACCATGAAATTGCCCAGAATAATGTATGGCAAGCCTTGCTTTTAAAAGCGGCTGCCCAAGGCGACCTAACAGTTATTTTAAACGCTATCCCTAATAAATAAAAGCAATGAATTTAATACGCTTAGCATTAAGAAAGCCCATTTCCATTATGGTACTGGTGCTTGGACTTTTATTCTTTGGGATAAAAGCGTCAAAAGAAATTAAAGTTGATATTCTACCTGAAATGAATCTTCCGGTGGTGTATGTAGCCCACTCTTTCAATGGCTATACACCACAGCAAATGGAAGGTTATTTCACCAAGATGTATGTAAACATGATGCTTTTTACCAATGGCATCAAAAGCATTGAAACGAAAAACACCCAGGGGCTAACCTTGATGAAGGTGAACTTTTATGAAGGAACCGAAATGGGACAGGCAATCGCTCAAATTAGTGCGTTATCCAATCGTTCCCAGGTGTTCTTACCTCCGGGTGCTCCTCCTCCATTCATTATCCGGTTCGATGCCTCCTCACAACCTGTTGGCCAATTGGTGTTCAGAAGTAATACCAAAACCAATAATCAGCTACAGGATATTGCCAACTTTACGGCTCGTCCATTCTTAATTGCAATTCCGGGATTAACAACAGCGCCGCCGTTTGGGGGAAGTCCGCGTACAGTGGAGATTAATATTGATCCGAATAAACTGCGCACTCACCAGCTTTCACCCGATCAGATTGTAGAAGCGATTAGCCGAAACAATATTACTGCACCTTCGGGTAATGTGTATATAGGCGATATTAATTACCTCACACCAACCAACAACACGATAAAAGCGGTTGATGATTTCGGAAACATCCCGATTTTCAAAGACGGCGTTGAAAACATATACATCCGTGATGTTGCGACAGTAAAAGACGGAGCCGATATTACCACTGGTTATGCATTGATAGATGGTAAACGTTCAGTTTATATCAATATTGCCAAAGCAGGCAATGCATCGACCTGGGATGTGGTTAAAAATCTGAAAAAAGCCATTCCTACTATTCAGAATAATTTACCGGATGATGTAACGATTTCTTATGAATTTGACCAATCTGTTTATGTTATAAATGCACTAAAGAGCCTCATTATTGAAGGAATATTTGGTGCTTTGTTAACAGGCTTGATGGTGTTGTTATTTTTGAAAGACAGACGGGCCGCGTTAATTGTTGTGCTTACCATTCCAATTTCCATCATTTCCGGCGTATTATTCTTAAAACTGTTCGGTCAGTCGATCAACATTATGTCGTTATCAGGATTAGCATTGGCTATAGGTATTCTGGTCGATGAAAGTACGGTAACGATTGAAAATATTCACCAGCATTTTGCGATGGGCAAATCCAAAGCAAAAGCTATTTGGGATGCTTGTAAAGAGATAGCATTCCCTAAATTACTGATCTTGCTCTGTATTCTTGCCGTTTTTGCTCCGGCCTTTATGATGACAGGCATTCCCGGAGCATTATTTATGCCATTAGCCTTGGCTATTGGATTTGCCATGATCTTCTCTTTCTTACTGTCACAAACGTTTGTTCCTGTTATGGCCAACTGGTTGATGAAAATTCAACCCCATCATGAGCATGAAAAAGAGGACAGGTTTGATCTATTCAAAAAACGTTTTGGATCATTTATTGGCCGATTACAACCGAATAAAAAACCTATTGTAATAGCCAGTTTTGCGCTGACCGGAATTGCATTAGCTTATATGTTTGCAATTACCGGAAAAGATGTACTGCCGAATGTAAACTCGAGCCAGTTCCAGGTTCGTATTAAAGCGCCGGAAGGAACACGCATTGAGAAAACCGAAGAAAAAATCAAACAAGTTTTAAGGGAGTTGGAACAGGTAATCGGTAAGGATCATATTGCCATTTCTTCGGTGTTTATCGGACAACATCCGTCTTCATTTGCCGTAAGTCCCATCTATTTATACAATGCCGGACCTCATGAAGCGCTAATGCAAGTGGCACTGAAAGATTTCGATGGAAATACTGATGACCTAAAAGACATTATTCGTCAGCATATGAAAACCAAAATGCCTGACCTTCATTTTTCATTTGAACCAATAGAACTTACGGAGAAGATTCTAAGCCAGGGGAGCAACACGCCGATAGAGGTTCGCTTTTCGGGAATGAAGAAAAAAATGAACGTAATGTATGCCAACAAGCTTTTGGCTAAGCTTAAGGAAATTGATTACTTACGCGATCAGCAAATTCCACAATCGCTTAATTACCCGGCTCTTAATATTACTATTGACAGAGAAAGAGCGGCTCAACTAGGGATTGACGCACAAGATATTTCACGGTCTTTAATTGCATCTACGGCATCTTCCCGTTACACCAGCAAAAATATGTGGGTAGAAGGAATGATGGGTATTGCATACGACGTGCAGATTCAGACCCCACAAAACATCCTGAATACCAAGGAGGAATTAGCCAATATCCCACTGGCAAAAAATGCCGACCGTCCGGTTTTGGGAGATGTTGCCACTATCACTCCAACAACTACACTTGGCGAAAGTTACAACCTGGGAACCATGGCCTATACAACCGTTACGGCCAATGTACACAAGAAAGACCTTGAACAAGCCAAAAAAGATGTTGAAGAAGCAATTGCCTCATTGGGAGAATTGCCAAAGGGGATTAATATCATGGTAGCAGGCATGTCGCCCGTGTTAGATGATACAATGAAAAGCCTGACCAATGGCCTATTACTAGCCGTTGTGGTTATATTCCTGATGCTTACTGCCAACTTCCAATCATTCAGGGTAGCGTTAGTCATCCTTACAACAGTTCCTTTTGTGGTTTTAGGCTCGTTGATTCTGCTGAAAATTACAGGATCGACTTTAAATCTTCAATCGTATATGGGCATTATTATGTCTGTAGGGGTATCGATTGCAAATGCGGTATTATTAATTGCAAATGCAGAAAAACTAAGGCTTGAAAACGGCAGTGCTAACTTATCAGCACTACAAGCAGTTTCCCTACGCATACGCCCGATTATTATGACCACGCTCGCAATGGTAGCAGGTATGCTTCCAATGGCAATTGGTCATGGAGAAGGTGGCGATCAGGTTTCTCCTTTAGGCCGAGCTGTAATTGGAGGATTAACAGCATCCACTTTCTCTGTTTTAATCTTACTACCGCTAGTATTTACATGGATACAGGGTAAAACAACTACACAGTCACCTTCATTAGACCCTGAAGACAAAGACAGTATTTATTTCGAAACCACTAATTAAGCAAACACATGAATAGAACATTATATGTACTACTGGCAGCAACATTTATTAGTAGTGCCTGCAGTAATGATAAACCGTCGGCAAAAAATAATCAAGAGGCAAAGCCGATGATGAACAATTTTGAAACGATCGAACTCAAAAAAGATAATCCGCTGGTTAAATTAAAGCTGGCGGGCACGTTGGAGGCCGATCAGGAAACTGAATTATATGCGAAGGTTAACAGCTATGTCCAAAAGATTAATGTCGATATAGGAAGTACGGTTACTGCCGGACAAGTATTGATTGTTTTAGAGGCTCCAGAAATTCAATCACAATTAGCAAGTGCAAAATCGAAGTGGATGGCACAGGAAGCGATCTACAGGGCTACCAAATCTAATTATGACCGTATGTTTAAAGCCAATGAAACAGAAGGCGCTGTAGCTAAGGACGCTTTGGACCAAATAACAGCAAAAAAGCTGGCAGACGAAGCACAGTTAGCTTCAGCAAAATCAGTATACCTGGAGTTACAGTCTATCCAAAATTACCTGACTATCAGAGCGCCATTTAGTGGAGTTATTACGGATAGAAATGTAGACTTAGGTGCTTATGTAAGTCCGATGGGTAAGGGTGCCGATAAGCCATTGCTGGTTATTCAAAATGTTAATAAACTGCGCCTTAGTTTATCCGTACCTGAAGCTAATACACCTTACCTCCATTTAGGTGACACCGTTAAATTCAGAGTGAGGTCTATTCCTCAAAAAACGTATATGGCCAAAATTACCCGAAAAACGGGTGCTTTGGACAGCAAACTTCGTTCAGAAAAAATTGAGGCTGATTTTATCAACATGAATAACACCTTAAAACCTTTAATGGTAGCTGAGGCCACTATTCCATTAAAAAACACTGAACCGACATTTTTCGTCCCAAAAACTGCATTGCTTGATGCTAATATGGGGATGTATATTATCCGCGTCGAAAATGGAAAAACGAAAAAAGTTCCGGTTACCAGGGGGCGTATGATGGCGGATAAAGTAGAAGTTTTCGGCGAACTTATGGAAGGAGAACAGATACTGGTAAAAGGATCTGAAGAAATTGAAGATGGTACATCGATTAAAAAATAATGGATCAGTTATGAAATTACCAATGAATTTAAGTATCGCAGCAATAGCTGCGGTACTTCTTATAGGCTGTGCAACTAATGATCAAGAAAGTAGTAATCCCGTTGTTAATACGGACAGTATTACTCATAAAACACTAAAAGCTACCCGGTCATTTAAAAAAGGTGACCGTGTGCCAAACGATGAAGTATGCATGGTTAACAATACTTACATGGGAAAGAAACAATTAAAAGTTATTGTTAATGGTTTAGCGTACTATGGGTGTTGCAAAGCATGTGAGGAACGTATACCTACCGACGAGTCAGTAAGAAAAGCGGTTGACCCGCATACCACCAAACTCGTTGATAAAGCGAAAGCTTACATCGTACTTTTAAATGAAGGTGGAGATGTTGCCTATTTTGAAAACGAGCAGAATTATGTTCAGTTTTTGAAGCAAAATGAGCTAAAAATATAGAACGTCCCTAATGGGGAGCTTAGAAAATGACAGAGCATAGTGAAATACCCCCTAACTCCTTATTAAGTTAGTAAATCTGTTTCCAAAAAAACTAACATAACTTGTCATCCTGACGGAGGAAGGATCTGTTAGTTCCAATGCTTAAAAGGAACAGATGCTTCGTTCCTCAGCATGACACATATATGAGAATGACTTTAG
>RCUT01001642.1_pt1 | contig 10533 bp, 9 predicted proteins | sample 2166171 | NCBI WGS metagenome assembly RCUT01 (sample SAMN09932757, study PRJNA488358) | compost metagenome | isolation source: compost soil in 4-hydroxybenzoic | place: Germany: Experimental Botanical Garden
TACACCCGTGGCACGCCGAACGTGTGGTCGGCCATGTCCTACGACGCCAAGCTCGGTCTGGTGTACCTGCCGACTGGCAACGCGACGCCAGACTTCTTCGGCGGCCAACGTACCGAGTTCGACGACAAGTGGAGCTCGTCCATCGTCGCTATCGATGTGAAGACCGGCCAGGTACGCTGGCACTTCCAGACCACTCACCACGACCTGTGGGACTTTGACCTGCCGGCACAGCCACTGCTGTACGACGTGCCGGACGACAAGGGCGGCACCCAGCCAGCCCTGGCGCAAGTCACCAAGCAGGGCGAGATCTTCCTGCTAAACCGCGAAACCGGCGTGCCTATCGCCCGCGTCGAAGAGCGCCCGGTGCCGCAAGGCAAGGTTCCCGGCGAACGCTACTCGCCAACCCAGCCGTTCTCGGTGGACATGCCGTCAATCGGCAACAAGACCCTGACCGAATCCGACATGTGGGGCGCCACGCCGTTTGACCAGTTGATGTGCCGCATCCAGTTCAAAGGCATGCGCCACGAAGGCGTCTACACCCCGCCGGGCATGGACCGCGCCCTGCAATTCCCGGGCTCGCTGGGCGGCATGAACTGGGGCAGCGTCTCGGTTGATCCGAACACCCACTACATGTTCGTCAACGACATGCGCCTGGGCCTGGCCAACTACATGATTCCGCGCGACAAGATCAAAGCCGGGGCCAGCGGTATCGAAATGGGCGTGGTACCGCAGGAAGGCACGCCGTTCGGCGCCATGCGCGAGCGCTTCCTCTCGGCGGTCGGCATTCCGTGCCAGAAACCACCGTTCGGCACCATGTCGGCCATCGACCTCAAGACCCACAAGCTGGTGTGGCAAGTCCCGGTCGGCACCGTGCAAGACACCGGCCCGCTGGGCATCCGCATGCACCTGCCGATCCCGATCGGCATGCCGACCCTCGGCGCATCGCTCGCCACGCAGTCGGGCCTGCTGTTCTTCGCCGGCACCCAGGACTTCTACCTGCGCGCCTTCGACACCGGCAACGGCAACGAAATCTGGAAATCGCGTTTGCCAGTGGGCAGCCAGTCCGGGCCGATGACTTACGTATCGCCGAAAACCGGCAAGCAATACATCCTGCTGACGGTGGGTGGTGCGCGGCAGTCGACCGATCGTGGGGATTATGTGATTGCCTACGCTTTGCCCAAATAAGGGCTGAAGCCTGGGTCAAAAAGCCGCGCCATTGCGCGGCTTTTTCTTGCCTGAGAATTGTTACTTCCGCAAAGCGTTGTCGATGAGTTCGATCTGAAAGCGATACCGTGCGTTCACATGTTTGAGAAGCATGGCACCGATTGAGATTCCGAGGACAAGTGCGATCACCATTAACAAAATGGTGTCTCCTGGATTTTCAGTCACAGGCCCAGCCATCAAGGTCTGACTTAACCATGGAAAGCCACCAAATTCCTTGTAGCAAACGTAGGCTGTACCTAGTAGAGCCAGCCCTGCGGCTTTTTCTCCAAAGAAATCGGAGACACGGGCTTCTGCGCGATTCACTTTGAGTTCGAGCCAGTATCTTGCATTTGCCAAGGCATTTTCATGGTGGGTTTTTAGTGTTTCGACAAAGGCGTTTTCATGCGCGATGTCGGCCAGCATGTTTCTCAAACTGATGGTCTTCCATCGGGCTAGAGTCCGTGCCGACGCAAAGATTGGAGCCAGCAGGGACGCGAATGTAAATACAGTGGATATCGCTATCAGAACGAGCGCGACGTTTTTCATCATATTGGGTAAGGGTGATTGGGACGTGTGCCAGTAGGCTAGCAACGCGGCAAGCCCGAGCCCGATTGCACCAACCAATAGCGCTCGATTGGCGAAGCGTGCCGCCTGCATTTCTATTTTTGTACGCCGAGATGCTGCCTTTCTAGGTTCGCATTGACTTAAGTATTCAAGAACCTTGAAAGTCTCTTCGAGAGGGGGCTTCAGAAAATCCTTTTCCATGTTGCTCATTTGATGCTCCTTTGTTTTTAAGATGAACGAGTTCTCGCAAGAAAAGTACAGCAGAAGCGACGCGAGGTGATGGAAATGACGAACAAGATGCCGCCTGCACTACGGGATCGTGCATGGCAGATCGCACATCACGAAATGGGGCACTACGTAGTGGCCCGCGCCTTGGGCTTTGCCACGGGCGGGGTAACCCTGACAGTGACCATGGACTTGAGGCATCAAGGATGCGTATCCATCAACTTGGCCCGGTCAATTTCGTCGATGGAAACCATGAAGGAATACCTGGAAGCCCGGATGATGGTGCTAATGGCTGGCGCAATGGCGCAGACACTTCCTTCAAAACACTCAATCGGGAAACGCGTAGATAAACCCAAAGCCACAGGCATCCTCAAAGGCGAGCAGGGCGCGGAACAGGATTACGCAAAAATCAGGGAGCTACAGCATCTGCTGCGCAACCTCGCCTACCCCGATACCGATCCAGCGTCGTCTGAGCGAATAGCGGCGCAGCTTAAAGCGATGACTGATCGGCTGTGGGGCCGGACTCAAAAAATCATAGAGGATCAGGCCGAGACGATTGCCGAACTGGCTGGGGGGCTGGTGGACAACATGGTCATCGTGGAGCAGTGGGGCAGGCCGGCGGATACCTATGAGGTTGTGATGACGGGGCAGGTACTGGAACGGTTGCGGGCAGTGCAGGCCATCCCTTTGTTAAGTGGCTGGACTGACAGCAGCAGTGATGCAGTTCAGCACTGAAAATAACGAAGGGCAAAGAGGCTGGCTCTGTCAGTCCCCAAAAGGGAACGTTCGATCCCTTTTTGGGAATTTTCAGACTCTGTGATTATTCGTTGTTCTATTGATCTGCTTCCGCTCTCGTTTGAACAGGCCGCCGCGTCAGCACCTTCACCACATCATCAATCACCGCTTTGCTCATCGTCGTCAGGTAGTGCGCGGCCCAGGCGTGGCGGTCGGAGTCTTGGGTGTAGGCGGCATCTACGGTCAGGGACTTGGCGAGGAACAGCAGGTCGGAGGCTTGGGCCAGGGCGACTGCGATGGGGACGTCGCGGCAGACATGGAACAGGGGTTGATTCGAGAGATACAGGAAGGGTGTGAAGCCGGCGGTTTTGAGTTCTGAAGGATCAGACGAGATTGGTTTTGTCATGATGTAACTCCTTAATCCAAGGAGCTGCCACGTTCGTTTCCAAGCGAATGGGTGGCAGCTGTACGCAGGTTGGAAAACCGGGGATCAAGGAAACCGGCACGCCCGAGAGCGTCCCACGCACAGCTGCCATAACTCTTTTTCGCAGTCGTAAAAAACGACTGGAATCGTTGTAGGGGGGCTGTTGCGTTTTGATCCGACGGGTTTCCAAGCCCGATCGCTGAATGGTCAGCGACGTCCGAAGACTATCCCGTCAAAGAAAAGCGCAACAAGGCGGCAAAGTGCCAAAAAGCAAGATTCGGAGTTTGCCTACAAGGTCCTAGGGCGTCATCCGATAAAGCGAAACCTTAAGTAAACAAAACTAAACACTCAGGGAAAAAAGCTGCATATGAACGCGGCGTTTTAGTTTGACGTGCCTAGGTCGGTCGCACGCCCTCCCTTCAGAACCAGCACGATAATCAGGGCGTTCGTAAAATGGCTTGACTGTAAAACTTTTCTTGTGCGACAAGTGTCCACGTTTTATGGAATGTGGACAGTGGGGCTTTTTGAGTTCATGAAGAGTCAAGATATTTTGCTTCTTTTTAAAATGGCTAGCCTCCACGCGCAGGAGGAGAAGCTATTTGGAAGAATGGAATCGGAGTCAATGGCGGATTTATTTGAAACGCTACTGGAACCCGGTGTAAGCCCGTCAATGGTGGCTGGCGATCCGATGGGGGGCGCATTGGCTGCTCACAATCCTGATCCTGAAGACACGGTTTATCGCGTGCAAGAGCTTGATACCCCCATGGGTGATGCAGACAGGTGGGAGGGGTGGTCAGACGCGGTTCCGTCCCTCCCAGTGTCAAGCTGGAATGAAAGTTACTCCTTGCGCGCACTCTCGGCATCTCTTGGCCTGAGTAAAAGTGAGGTTTCGAATTCAATGGCACGGTGTCGTGAGGCGGGATTGCTCGCCAACGACTACGACACCTCTCTCCCAAAGGTGAACCGCCGAGAGCTCGTGAAAATCACGGAGCATGCCCTCAAATACTTTTACCCGGTAAAGCTAGGTGCAATTGTTCGCGGCATCCCCACCGGCTTTGCAGCGCCAGCGCTGTCCAGGAACCTCAAAAGTGCGGGTGGGCTTATACCAGTTTGGCCTGATGCGTTCGGGAGTGAGCGCGGTCAGGCGATTGAGCCGCTCTACAAAACCGTTCCAGACGCGGTGAAGAAGGACAGAACGCTTTATCACTACTTGGCGCTCGTTGATGCGATCCGCGTTGGCGGACCGAGAGAGTGCGCAGTAGCGGTCAGCATACTCAAGGCAGGGATGGGGCTGAAATAAGATGTCATCAAATGCTGACCACAATTACGAGCTGATCGAGTACGTGGCTGAAGGTCTGGGCAAGGAATTATTGACTGAAGTTGCCTTTGTTGGTGGATGCACGACGGCAATGCTGGTGACCGACACCGCTGTGATGGATGACATCCGGTTTACTGATGACGTCGACTTGGTAATCGAGTTGGCTGGTGTTAGTGCCTGGCAACGACTAACAGAACGCTTGGCGGCCAAAAAATTCAAAATCACAGGGGAAGACGAGGTTAACTGTCGATTTCGTTTCAACGATGTCATCGTAGATGTGATGCCTTCGGATCCGGCTGTTCTTGGTTATGCGAACCGTTGGTTCGTGGAAGGGCTCGCTCAAGCTGTGAGGTTCGCGCTACCCAGTGGTCTAGAGATACAGATCTTCAAGTCGACTTACTTTCTTGCTACGAAGTTGGAAGCCTTCAGCGGGCGCGGAGAAGGCGATCCTTATCACAAGGATGTCGAGGACATCGTTATTCTGATTGATGGGCGACCGGAACTGTTGGAGGAGGTTCGAGGGGCGGAAACTGAATTGCTGCAATTCATCGCCAAGGGCGTTGGTCAGCTTATTCGGCTCAGCGGCATCGACTATGCAATTCAAAGCTCAGGCTCGGTTCGGGCAAACCCCTCTCGTGGCATGCTCATTCATCAGCGTATGAAGGATCTGAGCCTGCTCGCATGAGATACGAAATCAGATCGGTAAGCGTTGAAAGCTCTGGATGGTTACACAGCCTTGAAGCGTGGTTTGCTGCGTGACTTGAAACTGACTCGCATGACGGCGATCACGACGACCACGCCAGCCAGCGAACGCAAGCATGACAGTAAGTCGGCCAAGGGTTGGGAGGGCGTACTGTGAAAGTCGATCTGAGTTTTGCTACGCCCGACTGGGCAGAACGACTGCAACGCCACCAAATGCCAATCGACCTGGAGACGGCTGGAACCTACCTGAATCAAACCCGTGTAGTGGCGGCCTTGAAATTGTTCAACTCACTGTGCTGCCCTGACGTACCGGGGCAACCGGCCATGCTGGAAGCGGCGGCACCGTGGCAGCGTGAGATTGTGCGGCTGGCGGCTGGCGGTTTGCAGAAAGACAGGCGGCAAAGTGTGAGCACGCTGGGCGTGATGGTCCCCAAGAAGAACAACAAAACGACCTTCGCCGCTGCCATGACGCTGACACTCGCCACCATGAGCCCACGACCCAATGCAGAGTTCCTGCTGATTGGTGCTGAGCAGTCGATTGCCAATATCGCGTTCAACCAACTGGCGGGGATGATTGCCTGCAACGACGTTATGCGGGATATGTGGCACGTCCGCGAGCATCTAAAGCGAATCGAGAACAAGCAGTCGGGTGTGTTCATTGCCGTAAAGTCCTTCAGCATGGAAGCGGTCACCGGTTCTAAGCCCGCGTTTGCCTTGATCGACGAGGCCCACTTGCTGACGAGTGCTGATGCCGCCCGTGTGATTGGTCAGATTCGCGGCGGCATGGCTGCGATGCCCGAGGGCCAGCTAGTCTGGATCAGCACACAGTCGGACATTGCCCCGCGTGGCTTCTGGAAAGATGAACTGACCAAGGCCCGTGCGGTGCGTGACGGCACCTTACACTTGCCCGGCTATGCCCCGATCCTGTACGAGCCACCGCCTGGCATGGGGGGAGGGTCTGGAGAAACGATGACGACCGGTCATGCGATCCCCGCTCTCACGCATAGGTTTATTGGCTGTCAAAGTCTTACCTTTTGGCCAGGCCTAGCTAGCACATTGAGTATTGACAGAGCCGTTGCGTAATTGCACGGACTTGACCACTCATTTGCATTTCCACTGACAAGCCAATTGCATCCATGCTGACCAACCGTTTGCATTCGACTTGATCAGCACACGCCGTACTGACGACGGGCAGAAGTCCACCCATTGCAGCCGGTCGGAACTGACAGGCCTGCTGCGCCGTGGCTTCGCCACTTGGCCCAGCCACACGATTTGAGAAACACGGCGCTGATGGACTACGTCGTCTTGTGCAATGTGCAGTCCGCGCTGCGTGCGTCGAGGCCGACGCGCCATTCGGCGCGTGGACACGCTAACGCGAGGTGAAAATCAGGTGTAGGAGACAGGCAGTAGCACTTTTAGGCGGGATGATTGATCGCTAGGTGATGGCGTAATCGCTGCCCTGAGGTGAGTGCATCTCCGCAAAACCAGTCGCCTGCGGTGGCGTGCAGAGCCGGGTTCTGCTTGATGTCAGGGTAGAAATTTTCCACGATGAACATCATGAAGGCTCGGATCGACAACGAGGATTTGACGGGGATTCGGCAGTCCTCATGGCCCAAATGCAGATGTGTCACGGGATGCTCCTCCTTCGCCTGACCGGGCGCAAAGTCGAAGCGCAGCGGGCTGCGCGAACGGAAAAACTGCGTGTCCCCCGATGCCATTCTCTCCAGCACATAGTCGACTAGGCTGTAGCCATCAATGTTTTCATCGATTTCAACTGGTGACGGATACCAGCACAAACGATGGCCAACGATCTCCCGTCGTTCCAGCTTGTAGGAGATTTGAATCATCGCGCCATCACTCAGCAACATCGAATACTGCTTCGATTCGATCAGTGAGCAGTATTCATCCAGGCTGGCAAAGTCGTTGTCCTTAAGAACGTAGCCATCGTTGCCCCAAGTGACCTCTACAATGCTATTGGCGCGTTGAAAGGCTTGGTGGTTCCGCGAATCGAGGACCAGGCCGCACTGCTGCCACTCGAAAATCAACTGGTTGATATGCCCGATCAACTGTTCAGAAGTCATCGCGGTCCGCTCCGAACAGATCGCGTAGCTCCTCCGGAATGTCTCCGATGCCAATTTCGCCCGCTTCAAGCATTGCTTTGACCCGCTTGATTTGCCCAAAGCCTTGATACAGTTCCTGCAACTCGTCCGGCGTCTTGTCTTTGTAGGCATTAGCCAAGTGGGCGAGCTGCGCCTCTGTGGGATAGGTGAAGGCCAGGCGATAATGGGCTTGCTGGATCTTTTCAATTTCTTGGGCCAGTAAACGCATTCCGTGACCAATGCCCGAAATACGGATCCAAGCCTTAGTCCGGGTGATGGCGGTGAACAGGGCATTGCGTTTTTTGCCAGCATCCAGCACTCCGACGCAATAGTGGGCGTTGGCGACGTAAACCATTGGCGCTTCGTTGCCTTTGGCTCGATGAATGTGGGTGATGGCCACCGAGTTTTCGACGAAGACCAGATCCTGGCTGCTGTTTTTTCCAATCACGTGACAGTTGATGTTGAGTGAGCGCAGTTCCTTGACGACATGAGCCGACTCTGACGCAAGCGTGTAGGGATCGGGAAACACGATCAGGATATCGCTGGCTTCGAGCTCGTCCGACTCCAGGTTTTTCTTGATTTCCTTAGCAATCCACAGCCCTTGTTCTTGCCTATCTCCGAACACCTGGTGTTGGATGGCCTCTTGCGGCTGAATGAGCTTGGCGAAGTATTCGGGCGTACGATCTTCCGCACGCTGCAGCGATACGCGCTTGCCAAGCGCCAGCTCGCCCGACACGACTTCAAACCCGATATTTCGCCAGAAGCGAGGCTCCGGGAACATGCGAATGGGGCCCTCCTCACGATAGATACCAAGGCCTAGTCCAAGCGCCAGGGTCAGTGTCCATGGCGGGTTGCGATAACAAATGGGCAGCATGATGTCTTGTTTGGGACTATCCGGTTCGTCCTCCAAGGTAACGCAGGCGGACCCATCGGGGTTGCTGCCGAACAGATCCTCCGGTGGCAGCATGGTGAAATCGCCTAGGTTTTGCAGTTCGTCGTACGCCCAGATGATCCGGTGCGGGTTTTTCACGAAACGGTAGACGAGCTTGAAGAATGAGACGGGAAAATCCTGGGCTTCGTCAATCAACAGATAGTCATACAAAGGTGCGAACGCTGATTTTTCCGCCACCTCCAGCGCCTCCTGACAGGCCCCCTCAAACGCCTTGTCTCTTCCATATTTTTGCATCGCCTGCATGAAGTTGAGGGGGTCGATGCCCAGCGCCGCACAGATCTCGGAGTAGATCCCAGGCTCTCGCGTACTGCCCCAGGCATGCCGGATCTGCAAGAACTCGGAGTCTGGATCCTCCTGTGTGTTCTCGAAGTGAAACTTCTCAGTGAGTCGTTCTAGTTGCTGGTACAAAGATCGAGTCTGGAAGGTTACTGCGATCGTCAGGTTGGGATTGTACGCGTGCAGGTACGCTGCCTTCATGGCAAGGATGATCGTTTTTCCCGATCCCGCCAGCCCACGGATACGCTGTGGTTTCTCGGGCGATTCGATGGCGGCTTTTTTTTGCCAACGGTCTAAGTTGGCAATTTCCTTTTCAATTTGCTTGATCGCGGCCCCGAAGGAGTCGTCGCGCTGGACTTTGGTACGCTTCTTGGTGGGTTTGAGCACCGAAGTTTTCTGAATTGCGGCATTCACCAGCTTATATTGGTTAGTGCTGATCGATCCGCAGGTTTGGATCATGTCGATGACCGTATCGGGGGTACAGCAGTCAACCCCCTCAAGCTCGTCCTGGCGGAAAGAGAAGATCGCGATGTCGAGGGTCAGTGACCGTTTCTCAACCAGACCACGCTCCGAAAAAAAACGTTTGGTCAGGCCCCGATGAAGCTCGTCCTGATAGTCGTTAACCACCTCGGCATCGTCGACCGCCGCATTGCTGAGGTCGAACGCAATAACGCCGAACTCTTCAGATACCAGAAGGGCATCGGTCAAAAGGGCGTCGTCATTGATGTCAAAAATGGGGTAGCCGATGTACAGGCTACCGTTGACGTCGAACTCTCGCAGCGCCTTCACCAGGTCGTGCACCGCCTGAGGGTTCTTCTTCTTCCCGAATACAAAGTCCATTTCTTCTCCAATCAAAAATCAGGTTTGACACCAAGCGAGGCAGGGGCGGCGTTCATGGCGTGAGGGAACATGTGCGACAAATCCAGGACAAATCCCCAAAATGTCCGAAGCTGCAAGCATACCTAGGTAAAGGTGAAAAGCCATTGCTGTGGCCGTGTTTCGGCTGGCCAGCGCCGACGACTTCTCCAATCGGGAAAATCCCGAGTACCTGGTGTATGCGCTGGAGCAACGCTTAGGGGTAAAAAGCCAATCGCTGACGGCACCGGCAGCAATCGAGAGCTCTCTGCCGATCATAGTTACTAAGCGTGCTGGTCAAATCCGATGCGATCGGTGGTCAATGGAGTGCAATTTCGCAGCCGTCAAGGATAGGCGAGGCATTGCCACCAATTGGTGACGCAGGTCAATAGCCAGATGGCGACCGCTTGAGACAATGTTTTTGAGGGGAATCCCCAACCCCGAAGAGGCCAATGCCGTGACTACTCTCACTCGCCAACCTCTGCAAGCCGCCTAATCCTCGTCAACTGGTCAGGGAGGGCCAAAGAGATACCCAAATGAAAACCCAATTCGTTACCCTCGCTCTGATCGCTTCCATCCTGACTGGTTGTGCGACCGCTCCGGCTGTGTCTCCACCAGATATCACTATCGAAGGCGTTCAGGTTGCCACTGTGCGTGATGCCATCGCCGCTGACATGGCTGCCAAGAAAGCTACGATCACCAGCATCTCCGACTCGATGATTACCGTGGAGAAGCCAATGGAAGGAGGTCAGGCGGTTGCTGCTCAGCTTCTACTGGGCAACGCCTACAGCTCCACGCCAAAGGCGACACTTCGGTTTGTTCTAATCAAGCCCAGTGAAAATCAGGTCCGTGTGATGGCTAATGGTGAAGTGTCTACCCAAATGGCTTTCGGCCAGGTCAACAGCACGGCAGTCGGAGGTAAGGATTACTCGGTCCTACAAAAATACCTGGACGGTTTGAAGACTCGCCTGGAGGCGGCGAACTAACACTGGCGTGTAGATTGTTACCGCTCCAGGCCGACCTGCATCGAGGCGGATCGGTCAGGCAAAGTCACACGAAAGTCACACGAAGAGCTGGGAAAGGATCGAGGGGTTGAGCGTAACTGCTACAACCCCTTGATTTATATGGTGGGCCCACACGGACTTGAACCGTGGACCAAAGGATTATGAGTCCTCTGCTC
>RCUT01001643.1_pt1 | contig 10532 bp, 7 predicted proteins | sample 2166171 | NCBI WGS metagenome assembly RCUT01 (sample SAMN09932757, study PRJNA488358) | compost metagenome | isolation source: compost soil in 4-hydroxybenzoic | place: Germany: Experimental Botanical Garden
GCCGGAGCCGGAACCATGACTACTTTACTTTCGTTAAAAGCAGAATATCAAACAATAAACATTGTTTTAGGTATAATTATCAATCTAATTTTTGTTTATTTTGTATTGAAAAATGTGAACCGCCTGGAGCGTTTATTGGGAAAATCAGGAGTAGAAATCCTCCGGAAAGCTTTCGGTGTTATTCTGTTAGCCATCGCAATTAAATTGTTCAGAAATAATACGGGCTTATAATTGAATTAATAAAAACTCATTTTAATATAATATAATTTACAAATCAACGGATTGAGTTGAAAAGGCTGCTTTTCGTAACAATCCTGAATTCTTTTAACATATGGGAAGAGCATTTGAAGCAAGAAAGCAAAGTAAAATGAAACGTTGGGGTAAAATGGCAAAGCTATTTACTCGCATCGGAAAAGATATAGTTATTGCTGTTAAAGCTGGCGGCCCTAATCCTGAGTCTAATGCGCGTTTACGTGTGATCATGCAAAACGCCAAAGGTGCAAACATGCCTAAAGACAGAATTGAAGCTGCTATCAAACGTGCTACAGATAAAGATACTTCTAACTATGAAGAGATCGTTTATGAAGGTTACGGCCCTTATAAAGTGGCAATTCTTGTAGAAACTTCGACTGACAATATTAACCGTACTGTAGGTAACGTAAGAAGTTATATTACGCGTTCTGGTGGTACATTGGGAACTTCGGGTTTGTTAAACTTCATCTTTGAACGTAAAGCGGTTTTCCGTATTGCTGCTGATGGCGTTGACGTTGAAGAATTAGAATTGGATTTGATCGATTTTGGCGCTGAAGAAGTGTTCCAAGATGAAAATGAAATCACCATTACTACTGAATTCGAAGATTTCGGTAAAATGCAAAAAGCGCTTGAAGACAAAGGATTTAACATTATTAGCTCAGAATTCGAACGTTTTTGTACTACCTACAAGGAAGTTACCGCCGAACAGGAAGCAGAAGTTCAGAAATTGATCGACAAATTAGAAGAAGATGATGACGTAAATGCTGTATATCATAATATGGCACCTCGCGAAGAATAATATTTTCACAAGTTTTTAATTAAAAACCCGCTTAAAGCGGGTTTTTTTTGTTTCTACCCACTTCATAATTTCCTCTTTTTTAATTCCTTATTAACCAATAACTTTAATCAAAATCTTTGATTAAGATGCCCAATAACTATAATCGTTTTCACCCTGCCACTCCTATACTAAGGGTAAAAGATCTGCAGGCCAGTATTGATTATTATGTAACATCTCTGGGTTTTAAACTTGATTGGCAGGATCCCGGAATTATTGCCTCTGTTTCTCGTGATGAAAGTAATCTTATGATTGTGGAAAATGATCAAAGTGCTCCTGGTGCTTGGGTTTGGATTGGCGTTCAGGATACGGATGCTTTATACGATGAGATTTTAAAGAATGGAGGTATGATCAGGGTAAAACCAACCAATTATTGGTGGGCTTATGAAATGCAAGTGGACGATTTAGATGGGAATGTTCTTCGTTTTGGCGCTGAAAATAAAGAAAACGAACCTTATGGCCCATGGCTAGATGCTCAAAACAACTTATGGGTAATGAATGATGAAAAAGTCTGGACCAAAAAAGACTAAATTAAACCATTATACTTAACACATCAACAATGATTGCAAAGCTAAACCATGTTTGCATATATGTTCTTGATCAGGACAGTGCATTCGATTTTTATGTGAACAAACTGGGTTTCAAGGTTCATACCGATGTTCCAATGGGACCAGGCATGAGATGGTTAACGGTTACCCCACCCGAACAACCTGACCTTGAAATTATCCTCTCTCCTATTCAAGAAGGGATGATGTGGGATAAAGAAACCACTGAACAAATGAGGGTCTTGGTAAAAAAGGGAACTTTTGGCTCATGCATTTTTCAATGCAAAGATTTAGAGGCCACCTATAACGAATTAAAAGCTAAACGGGTACAATTTACCAAAACTCCTAAAAAAGAATTTTACGGATATGAAGCCATCTTTGTGGATGATTCAGGCAACTGGTTTTCACTAGGCCAAAAGGAAATCAAATCCTGAAATTTAATACTCATTATCATTCTTTAAACGTTAAAAGATAAAACGCTTTGTGCTCTAACACACTGATTTGGCAAAAAAACATCACTAAATGGACTGTTAATTGCTGAAATAATCACATTTTTATCTTACAAATGAAAGATCATTCCATGAAAAAGTTATTGTTTCTATTAGTCATTAGTATTTTTATTAGCTCTGTTTACGCGCAATCCAACCAAGCTGACAGCCTTTATCAGCAGGCACTCAAATTATATGACAATAAAGATTTTGCCAATGCTATAACAGCGTTTGAAAAAGTATTAGAGATTAATCCCCGACATACCGACGCTTTGTTTAATCTGGCAGTATTGCAATATGACCAAGGCAACAAACAAAAAGCAATTGATTTGTTTCAGCGTTCTGCAGCATTAGGTGACTCAGAATCAAAAGAAATATTAAAAAACAAGTTAAATGTACGTTTAGCCTACACCGATACGATGGACGTTGCCGATGTAGATAAATTGCCTTCATTGATCATTGATAATAAGCAAGAAGACTTGTTCTTCAACAAAACAATCAATACCAAGTTACTTAGTACCATAGCTGATAAAATTGTAAAGTCGGCCACAATTAAAGCAAGAGTTTTTGAAGTAGACGCCGCAAATAAGAATGTAGAAGCATCAACCTTAAAAGAAGTAAAAATGAAAGTTGGTTTACTCTTTGGCAAGGATGGATCAATTACAGCTGTTCCGGTTGGTGAAGATTTCGCAGACCGTAAATTAATAGTAGATCTGTTGACCGTTTCTCCTCAATTGGGAAAAGTTACTCCCGCCATGTATGATAACAAGGCTGTCTGTGCGAGATATTATTCTGTTCCGATAATGTTTTATGCGGAGGAGAAGTAAATAAAAAAAGCCCTATAGTTGACTACTATAGGGCACACACACAAACTATCTATTTAATTATTAAGATTCGGATTATCACGCACCTCGTTTTGAGGGATCGCAAAGATATAATATTTACTGTTAGGTATAAAATTAGTTCCGTCTGCAAATTTAACCACGCGGTGACCTTTAGCAGTTACCGTTTTTTGTGATCCATCAGGAAGTGTAATTGTAACCTGAACGTCTTTACCTGTTTCATCTTTATACAGTTTACGTTCTACAGAACGTTGTTTACGTAAAATATCTGCCAAAGCAAAACCTTCACCCCAAAGCTCCTTACGTCTCTCAATCAAAATTGCATTCACCACGTCTTCTTTGGTTTTTCCTGTTAAATCAAACAGCTGCGCTTTTCTTACTGTGCGTAAAGCATTCAATGTCTCCACAGCTTTATCTAACTTACCACTTTCTGCGTATGCTTCAGCTTCAATTAAATACATTTCTGAGGCCCTCATTAATACAATATCGCCGGTTTGATCAGCTCTGAACTTAAATTTCTCGTAACGTAAAAAGCCTTCCCGCCCCGGCAGATTGTCCCAGAAAAATAACTTAGAACGAATATCGTTTGTATCAAACAAATTCTTGAAATAGGGATCCGCCATGAAACTGTAATAATAAGATGAAGCCGAAGAAACATCCAGGAAATGGAAATTATAGCTTGCCACACTTTGATCAGGACGTTGTCCATGCCCCCAAATCCACTCGTCATTATTAAGGTCATTAAATCCTTTATAATAATCTTCAGCACTCATTAAAGTATAGCCGGCACGAGCTTCTACGGCTTTTTGGGCAGCGTCATCCCATCTCCCTAAAGCAAGGTAAGTACGAGCCAACAAACCCTTCACTACGCTAGCATCGATTTTATATTTTGCTGAGCGAGAATAACCATTTAACAATGTTTCAGCTTCTATCAGGTCCTTCACAATTTGCTCATAAACCTGTGCAACAGTTGCCTTTGGATTTCCTTTAGTGTTTTCATCAGTTGGTGTAGTATAAATTGGCACCGCCTTAGCATTAGGATCCTTTAAATACGTAAACTGATAATAAGTTGCCAATGTTAAATAACTATTGGCGCGTAATGCCAAAGCCTGCCCTTTTAATTGCTTTTTCTTTGCTTCACTTCCTTTAGCTGCATCAACTTTTGCAATAACATTATTTGCATTGTTAATCACCTTGTAAAGAAGGGTCCAAAAGCCGGTTACACGTGTTTTAGTAAAATCATGCAACTCATTAAATGCATAGGCATCTCTGAAACCATATTTAGTAGTTAATGCCACATCATTACCCATTGCATCACTCGTACGTAAAATTGCACCGTAACCAGGATTTGCATAGGTAAAGTATGTATCCATCATGTAGCGCCAGGTGCCATTGATAACGGTTTCAACATTATCTACATTATCGTATAAATAGGATTCGGCAACTGCATTTGTAGGCTGTACATCTAGCTCTTTTTCGCAAGAAGTACTTAATGTTGCCAATGCAATTGTTACTACAGCACTGTATATATATTTTTTCATTATCTGATCTCCTCTGTTAGTAATTAGAAATTAACATTTACCCCTGCCGAGAACACTCTCATTGCTGGATAACGATAATAAGTGGTTCCTCCTACTGTTTGTTCCGGATCCATTCCTTTATGTTTACTCCAGGTTATCAAGTTATCCGCTTGCACGTACACTCTTAAATTGTTTAATCCAATCTTCTTGGCGGTCTGAGCCGGGAAATTGTAATTAAGCGTTACATTTTTCAGACGCAGATAGCTTGCATCATATAAGAAACGAGTGGAGGTTTGTGTCCAGTTAGTATTGTCGGTTGTTAAAGCAGGAACGTCAGTAATTGTATTTTCCGGAGTCCAGCGATTTAAGATATCTTCTTGCCAAGCTCTACCCGGATTATTTCCGTTATGCAACAATGAAACAATGTCATTATCCAATACCTTACCACCTGCACTATAAACAAGTAATGCTGATAATTCAAAACCTTTATAACCAAATGAGTTGGTTAATCCACCATAAAAATCAGGTAACGATGAACCTACATAATATTGCGTTCCTTCAGAATAGTTAAAGGTCTTTACTTTGTTTCCGTTCGCATCATCTTTAAACCATTGAGGCTTTCCTGTTGCTTCATCTACACCTGCCCATTCTCTGATATAAAAATCATAGATCGATTTTCCAACCATTAATTTCTTGGTTCCAGAAATGATCTCTTTCTGAGGAAGCTCAGTAATCTCGTTTTTATAATGTGTTAAATTAAAGTTGACGTTCCATTTGAAATTGTTAACAATAACAGGCGTCGCATTGATTGAAAATTCAAATCCATTATTCTTTAACTGGCCCACATTTTCATCAATAGAAGAAAAGCCGGAAGAAATTGGTAAAGGGCGAGGATATAACAGGTCTTTCGATTTACGCTGGAAATATTCAAACGTACCACCTAACCTGTTATTTAATACGCTAAAATCAGCACCAACATTAAGATTCAGATTTGATTCCCATTTTAAGTTGGGAGTAGCCAGGCGTAAGGTATAGGCACCGCCTTCACCTAAGTTATTAGCTACGGTATACAAACCTTCATAAGCATAATAATAACCAAGGTTGTCATTACCTTGCGCACCGTAGCTAGCCTTTAAAGTAAGTACATCTAACCACTTAATTGGTTCCAAAAATGATTCTTGTTTAGCTTTCCAAGATGCTCCAACCGACCAAAATGTACCCCATCTGCTTTGAGGAGAAAAACGGGAAGTTCCATCAGCACGTAATGAACCTGATAAATAATATTTCTGTTGGAAATCATATTCTGCTTTTCCGAAGAAGCTTAATAGTTTGTAATTATTAGAATAGCCTGAAAAATCGTTTAACTGCGAAGCTGCATCCGGTTCTTCCAAGCCAGGCAATACAAAACCCTGACGACTACCACTAGTGTATCTCCAATTGTAATTATATAACTCCTGCCCTGCTAATAGATTAATGTGATGTTCACTACCTATTACTTTGTCATAGGTTAAAACGTTGTTCAACGTCCACGAAAAAGTACGGTAGTTATCACGCTGCACAGAGCCTTTTATTTCTGCAGCTTCGCCAAAGGATGGGTTGCTGTAGTAGACATCATTTCTTCCTGAATAATCTACGCTATAGCTTGTTTTTAACTTCAGGTTACTTAAAATACTGGCTTCAAAAAAGCTTCGCAATGAAATATCATCCTTCTGGATTTGCGATTTATCCAGGTAAGCAGTTCCAATAAGATTAGTTCTTGGATTCACCGCACTTGGACGATACGCACCGTAATCAACCACTTTATTTCCGCTTATGTCTAGTTTGTAAGAACCATCATCATTGCGTTCATAGATTGGATAGAAGCTCGGAATATTACGTCCAAAGTTAATTACGTTTGAAACCTGACTGTCTTCTGACTGAGGATAATCTTGTTTAGAAGTTGATCCAGCTAAGTTTAAGCCAATCTTTAACCATTTTTTAGCGTTAATGGTAAAATTACTACGCGCATTTACACGCTCAAATCCGGAAGCTAACGCAATACCTTTATCACTTAAATATCCTCCGGAAACAAAGTATTGGCTATTTTCTCCACCACCTGAAACACTTAAATCAGCTTGCGTACGGCGGGCAGTTTGCTCCAGGCCTTTTTGCCAATCATCGTTCCATAATGCTTTTGCACCCGAAACAATTTTTCCGTCTAAACCAACCGGTTGAGGATAGGAAGTCCCATAAGGATTAATTCCTAAATCTTCAACTACACGTTGACTAGCTGTTGCAGATGCGGCGTCTTTTGTAGCCCCCTGGTTTAATTCTTTATTACGCAAGGCTTCCCAGTATAGTTCAAAATACTGATCAGTAGAAACATGCTTATAATCACGAACTGCGCGATCAGAAAAGCCTTGCTGTACATTCACCTGGATATTTGCATCCTTATTACGGCTACCTTGTTTTGTGGTAATAATTACCACACCATTAGCACCACGCGAACCATATAATGCACTTGATGCCGCATCTTTTAACACGCTGATTGATTCTATGTCGGTTGGATTGATAGAGTTGATGTTTCCTGAATACGGAATTCCATCAACTACATATAAAGGATCACTTGATGCGTAGATAGAACCAATACCTCTGATACGAATGGTAGCATCCGTACCTGGCTGTCCACTCGCCGAAACAGATTGAACACCAGGCGCTAATCCTTGCAATGCCTTAGAAACACTTGAGACTTGCAATTTTTCAATCTGATCTTTTTTGATCTGAGCTACAGATCCTGTATAACTAGATTTATTTGCTGTTCCATAAGCAACCACCACCACTTCATCTATTGTTCTACTATCAGAATTAAGAATAACAGTTAATGATGATCCGGCGATAGCGACTTCTTTGGTTACGAAGCCAACAAAAGATACAATAAGTGTTTTATCACTTTCTGCTACCTGTAATTGAAAAGCTCCGTTCTGGTCAGTAATAGTTCCTTTGTTGCTCCCTTTTACTGAAACGGAAGCACCTGTTAAAGGTTGTTTATCTTCTGCAGATAGAATTACCCCTTTTAGTTGTTTGGTTTGCGCAAATGCCGCAAATGAATAACTCAGCAGCAAAAGCAATAAAATTCTTTTTAACATATTAAATTAAAATCAATAGCAGACCGATAAACGCATAGCAATTGCTACAGCGAATACACTGCAATTTTTAAAAGAAAGGATTGTTAATAGTGTCCTACTGAAAAATGAGCAGGCAAAAAAGAATACAGACTAGCACATGACGTGCATACACATGGATGTGCAGAAGGTAAGTTTGGTAGCAGATAAATGTAAAGAGGTTTCACCAACCCCTGCTCTAAACAGATTTTGTAATGGTAATTTCATACTTTTCTTTTTCTTTATATCGAACTTCAATCAATAATCTACTTCTTTAGTAGACTTTGCAAATATAGGAAAGAATTAATCTACTAAACAAGTAGATTAACAAGATTTATAAAATTCGATACTTAGTTATAAATAATGTCTTCTTAACAAAACATCAATTATCACCAAAGACAACTTAACGAAATTTAATTTTGATTTTTCGGGCAATTTGTAGACATGGTCATAATCTTTGCGACTCTGCGGCTTGGCGAGCCTCCCCTACTTCTTTATCAAACGGGCCACAAACATGGTATCCGCAGCGTTTTTATATCCCTTTAATAATTCAAAACGTTCACACTCAAATCCAAGTTCATTGCAAATGAAATCCATTACAACTTCATTTTCTTGTTTAAAAGCTGAACAGGTTATATAGATCAGCGGCTTTCCGGGTTTAAGCCATTTGGAAACATTAGCAGCTATCTTCTTCTGCAAAGAGCTAAACCATTCTATTTTTTGCGGCTCAAAAGCTGTAATCATCTCTGGAGTTCGTCCCCAGGTACCTGAACCACTACATGGCGCATCCAAAATGATTCCATCAAATTCCCTATCCACCAGAAAAGGTTCCAAGGCTTTGGTAAGATCTATCTCCTTTTTGTGATAAGAAGTAATTCCTGCGGCAGCAAAACGCTCGTCGAGATTATTAAGAATGCTCTCCCTGATATCTGAAACCAGTAATTTTATGGACGGCTCTTGTTCATACAGCATTAGTGATTTACCACCAGAAGCTGCACAACAATCCCACCAGCTTTCCCATTTTGTTGGTTGGAAATAGGTTGCTGTCTGCTGCGAACTCAAATCCTGAATTTCAAACGGACGAGGGATCTCTCCTTCAAACAGGTGATCCAGTTTGGTGGTATTTTTAAATGAAAAACAAGTGGAAGAAATCTCATCAAAAGAAATCTCTAACTCGCGCAATTTTGCCCGCACAATAGCTGTCTTTCCTTCTCTTATGCGAATAAAAAGCTTAGGCTGATTAAGATGTGAAAGGCGGAACAATTCGCTATCAATACCTTCTGAAACCTCATCTATAAATGGGAATAAGGCATTTATATCAAACTCTGCATACAACTTTTTAAGATAGGCCACTTTCTCAATTAGTGGCAATTCGATTTGTTGATTAAATACAGGTTGTAATTGATCCAATAAAGGGCTAAATGACGACCTGCAAAGAAATTGTGCGATCAATAAACGCTCTTCTACAGATCTATCTGGCAAAGAAACACCCAGTCGGAAAAATGAATATACAAGGTCAGCGGCCGTTTTACGGTCTTTTGACCCCATTTGTTTATTCTTGCGGAAGTAATTCGCTAAAAAACGGGAAAGCGGCATTTCAAAGGTATACTCTTCGATGATGGATGCCGCAATACGTAACTGGTTGTCAAACCTCATTATTTCTGTTCTACAAACTTTGAGTTTTCAACCTTTAATACTTTTAAACTTTCGTTCAAATAACCATTTTCTGTTTTCACAAACTGAAAATTATTATGGATACCATTATAAAATTTCCCCATATGCTTGTCATAATCACGCATATGCGATGATAACAACTTAGCAAAGAAAAAGCCTATATCAAATCCTTTAATTGCATATTCATTAGGCTCAGATGCATATACTTGCTTGTATCTGCCAAAAAATGCCGCAGTTGCAGGGTCTGTTTTTTCAATGTGGTACGAAGAAGTAAAATAGACATTATACTTCTGCAAATTCTTTAATCCCAATGAGGTAGCCAACTTCTCAGAACCAGGATAGGCAAATACAGTGAATTTGTAATCATTTGCATTTTTATCCAGGAATTTCAATAGCGCTTGCCAAAAAGCTTTATTAGCTGAAGAAATCAATAGAATGTTATTCTGATCTTTTACCAGCTTAGTAGTAATAGGGTCAAAAATATTTGAAGTAGTTCTATACTCGCTGATGGTTGTTCCTATACTTTGCTCTTCAAAAGCTGATTTAAAGGGCTTAACAAAGTTATCTTCATCAGAATCGCTTCCTTTCAAGATCATTAAGCGGCTTGTCTCAAACTTTTTAATGATAAACTCTGCAGCTTTACGTGCATGAATTTCCATCGGACAAACAGGTACGATAAAATATGGATTGCCTTTAACCACTACACGTGGAGAAAGAGGAGAGACAAAGTATTGTTGATTTTCTTCGGCTACAGGATTAAATGCACGAATTTCTGAAGGAAACAGTGGCCCGATAACCAAGTTGCTATTAATGATAGACTGAGAACGCGCAAGGTTACGAACAGCAGCCGAGTCGTCTTTACTATCATAAACCATTAGTTTAACCTTATCTCCGTTCTGTGTAGCTGAATCAAGCCCCAAGCGAAAACCCTGGTAAAAATCCAAAGCAGTAGCAGATGGTTCCAGATCTTTTTTAGTACTTGCGCTGGTAAGATCAACCTTATCAACATTAAATGGTAATACTAAAGAAATTACCGGCTGTTTGTTTGAATTTCTTGAAAATACAGCAGGCTCTTTAGCAGTTTCCTTCTGAACCTCTTTTGCAGAAGTTTCAGGCTGAGTTGGAGCTGATGGAGGTGCTACTTTTTTCGAACAAGAACTTATGGTAAGTGCAGCCATTAAAATAGCTGCACTTAATATTTTATTCCCACTCAATAGTTGCAGGCGGTTTAGAACT
>RCUT01001644.1_pt1 | contig 10522 bp, 7 predicted proteins | sample 2166171 | NCBI WGS metagenome assembly RCUT01 (sample SAMN09932757, study PRJNA488358) | compost metagenome | isolation source: compost soil in 4-hydroxybenzoic | place: Germany: Experimental Botanical Garden
CACCTCAGCAGAGTGGAGCGCGCTGAACGTGGCGTCACGATTGAAAAGCTCGATGAAATTGCTCGGCAGCTAGGCGTCCATCCCCTCTCTCTGCTTGCTCTGGCTTACAGCGCCGAAGAGGCAACGCGTCCCAGCGATCTCTTGAAGCAGGTTTCGAAAGAGGTAACCGTCTTAGCCAGCGGGACGGAGCCCTTTGTTGTCGACCAAGAAGAGGGCCACTCGCGGGTAGCGGCGGCGGCAAAGCGCAGAGAGGAAGTGCAACGTTTGAAGGCTGAGGGGCTAACGAAGGCCGAGGTCGCCAGAGCCCTGGCCGTTTCCAAGCAGACAGTAGCCAGGCACTGGTAAACCGCTCCGAAAAGCGAGCGGGAAAAAGCACCTAAAAACCCATCCCAGATCAAGCCATTCGCAACTGGCGATCCATACTGCTTAGACCTTCGCTGTGTGCGTTATTGAGACCTTGGCCGAAAGAAGCGGTCGGTCTCAACCAACCTGATAGCAAAGAGCGGATAGGTTGTTGAGACAACCGCCCCCCACTGCCTATTAACTGTAGTGGATGCTGCCGGCATCTTCAGGAAGCATGACCTCTATCCTTTCAGCTAGCTCGCGGAGCCCTGCCAGGCGAGCCATGATCTGCTCGACGATTTTCATACGGGCTGCCGCTGCATCACGCAGACCTTGCATAGCTTGTAGCGCGTCGTCCGACTGAGCCAAGCCTTTCCGCGCTGAAACGCCGAGCTGATCTATTCCCTCACGAGCCTCACCAGCGGTCTGCTCAAGACTCTGTGCTATCTGGTGAATCTGCGCACTGGAGTCAGCTACACGTCGAGAGAGGTTACGAACTTCATCAGCCACAACAGCGAAGCCTCGACCATGATCCCCTGCCCTTGCGGCTTCGATAGCCGCATTCAGCGCCAAGAGGTTTGTCTGGCGAGCGATGTCCTGGATGCTACCCACTAAGCCTGTAATCTCCACGGACTGGCCACCCAACGCATTGAAGGCCTGGGCACAATGAACCATTGACTGGTCAAGCTCTCTGAAGATGCCAGCCGAGCTTTGAATGCTGCCTGAGCTGGAGCTGACTTTTCCACCTGCCTCGCGAGCTAGCTGGTTAGCGAAATCCATATCTCGCTCGGTATCCGCAATCGCAACGCTCAGTCGCCCCAGATCAACCTTCACACGAGGGTCAAGAACAAGAGGCTCGACTTTGTGCGTGTTGTCTTCCGTCCGTGTGCACGGCACGCGCACCTCATAGGGTATTTCAACACGTACCTCTATCCTCTCGATCCTTGCAAAGTGGTACAGCCAACCGGCAAAAAGCAACGACATTGCATTGAGCGATAGGCAGAGGTTCAAATACTCAGGGTTAAAAAAAGCTGTCATGCCAGCGATGACTGCACCGACCTGTACGATGGCAGCGACCCAAAGACGCCTCGTTATTTTCGACATAGTTGCTCCCCAGCCCGCACGCCTAACGGCCTGTCGAGCTCAATTCATTATTATTATCTGGGCGCCCATGTCTTCGCTTGAGCGCCAGTGAACAAGTAGCACCGTCGCCTTGTACGTACATAGACTCACGGTCAGCTCAGATTAACGCGTGGACATTCCCGCCCACTATCCGATTCGTGCAGGGGTCTATCCGGTTTCATGGAGCGAAGCCAAACCTGCCCTGACGCAGAATGATGAATACAGGGCCAGACTTTTCAAAATGGTTGAATCGCCCCTGGTTTCCTAGACACTCTCCAAGTTCAGGATGAACTCGGCCAAACAGTGCTGCCGCACTGACATCCAGCGGTACAAAAAGCGCGCCGGAGCGCGCCTTGCATCTATAATTACGGGACAATCCGTACGGACTTTTTATGAGTAAAGGTCAGGTAGCTGAAATGCCCATGGTATTCACCCATACCAGAAGCGCCAATCCCCCCGAATGGAAGGTATGGCGAGAACGCATGGAGCATCACGCCGTTTACCTGCGCATCACCTGACTGAATCTGGTTAATGATATCTTTCGCGACATCCATATCCTTACCGAAGACATACACGGCCAAAGGCTTTGGATGGTGCTTGTTTACTTGATCAATAGCAGTCCGAACGCTATCAAACTCAAGAACAGGCAGAATCGGGCCGAAAAGCTCCTCAGACATCAGAGGGTCATTCCACTCCACGCCATCTACTACCGTAGCACTCAAGGCGCGCTTGCTTACGTCCGCCTGAGACCCTACAAGTACCTGCCCTTGTGAGGCCTCCAGCAGGGAGACCAATCGCTGCACCTGGCGCTCAGTGACGAGCTTGCCGGTAGAGTTAATCTCTGGCAGATCAGTTTTTACGCGCTCGACAAGGCGCTCCAAAAGTGAGTTTTTGACGCTGTGGTGTACATAAAGGTAGTCAGGCGCAATGCAGGTTTGACCACTATTGATAAACTTACCAAACATTAATTGATTGATTGTCTGATCGAGATCAGCGTCAGGAAGGACAATCATTGGGCACTTGCCACCGAGTTCCAGCACGACTGGAGTAAGGTGTTTAGCAGCAGCCTGCATAACCACCTTACCTACATTGGGGCTGCCAGTGAAAAAAATGAAATCGAAAGGAAGGCTGAGCAAGTGACTATTTTCGTCTCGGCCACCTTGAATAACCGTGACATATTCGGGCGCAAACGCCTCAGCAATGATTCTTTCGATTACGAGCGAAGTTTCCGGGGTAGTTTCAGATGGTTTGATGATGCAAGTATTACCGCCGATAATGGCACCAATCAGCGGGGTTAGAGTCAGGTTAACTGGGTAGTTGAAAGGGCCGATGATGTAGGTGACGCCGTATGGCTCTTGGACTACATAACACTCCGACGGAGCAATGATGTCCGGCGATGGTACCGACACTGGGGCGACCCATTCATCCAGGTGAGCCAGCGCGAAATCAATTTCATGCAAGACTGCGCCGATCTCTGCCAGGTCGACTACATCCTTGGGCTTGCCCAAGTCCTCTGCAAGCGCAGAATAAAGAGCCTCCTTGTTATTGACTACTGCATTTTTAAGGCGCTCTAGCGATTGCTTGCGAAAGCCCACATCAGCCGTAGCTCGGGTAGCAAAATACGCCTTCTGAGCGTAGAACAGCGAGTCAATCTTAGCCGGAGACAGATAATTCATGAATGGAATTCCTCTTATTCGAGATTACAGGCTCTATAGGTAGTAACCGACTTAGGATCGGCGGTGCTACATGGAAAATTTGGTTTCAACTACCCCGAACGCTTCGGAGTCGGGCCACGCCCCAAAATGCTCTCGATGACATTTGCGATACTGAGCAATCGCACATCACTGCCCGGAAGACCCTCGATCTCAATACCTGCCGGCAAGCCTTCTTGCTGAGACACCCCTGCAGGCAGGCTGATACCAGGCATACCGGCATTACTGGCCGGATCGGCATTTCGAATCATGCGTGCGAAGGCTTCGAAGCTGGTCGCAGCGGAATTACTCTTGATCGCGAGATCAGGTGTGGTGGGATGGATAATCGCGTCGAGTTGATGCTCTTTAAATAGAAGCTCGAAGCTCTGGATGAGCTTCGGACGAGCATCCTTCATAGCAGTGGCGTAGGCCTGCTCAAGATCCACAGGTCGGCCTTCCAACTCCCCCAGCCTTCCAGGCAGGATGTAATCTTCGAAGATGGTTCGGACATCTGGGCTGCTGATCCCAGCGACCAACTCGTCGAAGGAAACACCGGCCTCATTGACCGACAGATATTCAATTAGGGCTGACCTGCATTCGTGCAATGCCAACGGCATACTGACTGCATGATTCATCTCGAAGATTTCGGGCATCGAAACCCTCACAATCTGCACACCTTGCTGCTCAAGCTGTCTCAGCGCATCTTCAGTCAGCTTTCTGACCGGTTCGCTGAGATCAGCCCACAGTTGATCAACTACCCCCAGTCGAATCGACTCGGCAGCAGGAGCTTCCGCAGGCAGGGCACCGGTGATGATCGAGTCCAGCAGCACTACGTCTTCGACCGAGCGAGTGATTGGGCCCGGCGTATCGCGTGTTGGGGAAATCGGTGTGATGCCGTCAACTGGATAGCGCCCAACCGTTGGTCGAAAACCAACACATCCATTCACGGCGCCAGGCTGTCGAATAGATCCACCTGTATCGGTACCCAAAGCTGCTGGGATTAAAAGGGCGCCAACAGCACTACCACTCCCCGAGGACGATCCGCCCGCGATGCATGAGTGGTCGAACGCGTTACGAACACCTATTACGCCTGGGCTGTGGAACGCGGTGTTGTAGCCCGAGGTGCCAAACGCCAGCTCGTGCATGTTGGTCTTCCCAACGACGATTGCGCCTGCTTTGAGCAACGGCTCGATAACTCGGGCGTTACGCGTTGGAAAGAATTTGGACAGTGCTGGAGTCCCAGCCGTGTTCGCGAAGCCGACCACCTGGATGTTGTCCTTTACCGCGATCGGTACACCGCCCAATGGAAGCGGATCACCACCCGCCTCAAGGTAGTGATCATACGAATCTGCTTGCTTCAGGGCGCCTACTGCATCAACGCTGATAAATGCGTTCAGCTGAGAGAAGTCCGCGATCCGAGCAAGCCAAGCTTCCACAAGCTGGCGGCTCGTGATCCGTCGATGCCGAACTAAGGCAGACGCTTCGGTGAGAGTGAGCTCCCAAAGATGCTCAGGTTGTGCAGACAGACGCTTTGCGTCGGTACCGACTTCTTCAGGCTTATCTACTGGGTGGCGCATTTTTTACCTCTCCTAGCCGCACTGGCGATGCTGTGGTTCACACAACGGTAATGTGGGCCTGCGGCAAAAGGTCTCCTCAAATTTGAGGATTGCCAGAGACTCATAAGCAGCGGGCTAGCTGAGTGCGGTTCTGACACTCAAGCTTCGCCATGGCATTTTTCAGATGAGTACGGACGGTGCTGAACGCTATATCCAAGCGGCGGGCGACCTCTTTATCGCTGGCTCCCTGAGCTACAAGTTCGGCCACCTCAGCTTCTCTCAACGACAATCGCTGGGAAGGCGTCGGTGCAGAGCTGAAAGCTTTCTGAAAATATGGCTGGAGCGTCGATAGCAGCCGCTCTTCTCGCTGGCTGAAGGGTTTGCTCCCCTTGCTCCTCCATACCCTGAGATCGCCAATGTCCCGATCACCCTCGAAGAAAAAGACGTTGAGGCCGTGCTCCATATCTGCCGGCTGAAGGAAGTCGTTGTAGAACTCGCTCTTGAGCATTGCTGAGCGTGGCACATGGCAGTCGACAAGAGCCGGCGCCCTCACCTCTCGCATGACCGGGGTTACCAAATCGACCTGGTAAAAGTGCTTCTGATAAGCCTCTATGAGCTGGCTCTCCATATTGAAAGCCTGCGGGTCGATGGATCGGCCCTCACTTTTGTCCCATACGAATGAAGCAACGAACTCCGCGTCTAGAAAGGCCGCTACCGCTTGCAAAATCGCAGCCCGAGCGTTCGGTTTCCCCTGGGATTGAGCAAGAAGCCAGACCAGCTCAGCAAGCTGATCCATATCGGTTCCACGTAGCACGGTTGCCATTGCTTACCTCCGAAATTGCTGTCAAAGCGTCACAGAAAGGTAAAAGCATCAAAATAAGATTGATCTATATATTGTTTTACAATCTATCTATTTGATCTATTTAGGTCTCGATTTTATCGTGGGATTCACCATTTGGTAAGAGATAAAAATCATGGCTTCGGTACACGGCACCACATACGAACTCCTGCGACGTCAGGGCATCGACACGGTCTTCGGCAATCCTGGCTCGAACGAGCTCCCGTTTTTAAAGGACTTTCCAGAGGACTTTCGATACATCCTGGCTTTGCAGGAAGCGTGTGTGGTGGGCATTGCAGACGGCTACGCGCAAGCCAGCCGGAAGCCAGCTTTCATTAACCTGCATTCTGCTGCTGGTACCGGCAATGCCATGGGTGCACTCAGCAACGCATGGAACTCACATTCCCCTCTAATCGTCACCTCCGGCCAGCAAACCAGGGCGATGATTGGCGTCGAAGCTTTGCTCACCAACGTCGATGCAGCGAACCTGCCACGACCACTCGTCAAATGGAGCTACGAGCCCGCAAGCGCGGCAGAAGTACCTCATGCGATGAGCCGGGCTATCCATATGGCGAGCATGGCGCCGCAAGGCCCTGTCTATCTCTCGGTACCATATGACGATTGGGATAAGGATGCTGATCCTCAGTCCCACCACCTTTTTGATCGCCATGTCAGTTCGGCAGTACGCCTGAACGACCAGGATCTTGAGATTCTGGTGAAGGCACTGAACAGCGCGTCCAACCCGGCGATCGTACTGGGCCCGGACGTCGACGCAGCAAATGCGAACGCAGACTGCGTCCAGTTGGCCGAACGCCTCAAAGCTCCGGTTTGGGTTGCACCATCCGCTCCACGCTGCCCATTCCCTACCCGTCATCCTTGCTTCCGTGGATTGATGCCAGCTGGCATCGCAGCGATTTCTCAGTTGCTGGAAGGTCACGATTTGGTTTTGGTGATCGGCGCTCCAGTTTTCCGCTACCACCAATACGACCCAGGACAATATCTCAAACCTGGCACGCGATTGATTTCGGTGACCTGTGACCCGCTCGAAGCAGCACGCGCGCCAATGGGCGATGCGATCGTGGCAGACATTGGCGCGATGGCTAGCGCTCTTGCCAACTCGGTTGAAGAGAGCAGCCGCCCGCTCCCAACTGCAGCCCCGGAACCCGCGAAGGTTGACCAAGACGCTGGCCGACTCCACCCGGAGACCGTGTTCGACACATTGAATGACATGGCCCCGGAGAATGCGATTTACCTGAACGAGTCGACTTCAACGACCGCCCAAATGTGGCAGCGCCTGAACATGCGCAACCCTGGTAGCTATTACTTCTGTGCCGCTGGTGGACTGGGCTTCGCCCTGCCTGCAGCAATTGGGGTGCAACTCGCAGAACCCGAACGACAAGTCATCGCAGTCATTGGCGACGGTTCGGCGAACTACAGCATCAGTGCGTTGTGGACTGCAGCGCAGTACAACATCCCCACCATCTTCGTGATCATGAACAACGGCACCTACGGTGCGTTGCGATGGTTTGCCGGTGTACTCGACGCTGAAAACGTACCCGGCCTGGATGTACCAGGCATCGACTTCTGCGCACTCGCCAAGGGCTATGGTGTTCAAGCGCTGAAAGCCGACAACCTTGAGCAGCTCAAGGGTTCGTTACAAGAAGCGCTTTCTGCCAAAGGCCCGGTACTTATCGAAGTAAGCACCGTAAGCCCGGTGAAGTGAGGTAAACCATGAGCCGGAATCTCTTTAACGTTGAGGACTATCGCAAGCTCGCGCAAAAGCGCTTGCCAAAGATGGTGTACGACTATCTGGAAGGTGGGGCTGAAGACGAATACGGGGTGAAACACAACCGCGACGTCTTTCAGCAATGGCGATTCAAACCAAAGCGGCTGGTAGATGTCAGCCGCCGCAGTCTTCAAGCGGAAGTGCTTGGAAAGAGGCAGTCAATGCCCCTCTTGATTGGCCCAACTGGGCTGAATGGTGCGCTCTGGCCTAAAGGGGATCTCGCCCTTGCTCAAGCGGCAACCAAGGCCGGCATCCCGTTCGTGCTGTCGACCGCCTCCAACATGTCCATTGAAGACCTCGCTCGTCAGTGTGATGGCGATCTATGGTTCCAGCTCTATGTGATCCACCGAGAGATCGCGCAGGGGATGGTGCTCAAAGCCCTGCACTCCGGTTACACCACACTGGTACTCACAACAGACGTCGCAGTTAATGGCTATCGCGAGCGAGACCTGCACAACCGATTCAAGATGCCGATGAGCTACACCCCAAAGGTGATGCTGGACGGATGCCTGCATCCACGCTGGTCGCTCGATCTGGTGCGCCACGGCATGCCGCAACTGGCCAACTTCGTCAGCAGTCAAACGTCCAGCTTAGAGATGCAGGCAGCATTGATGAGCCGCCAAATGGATGCCAGTTTCAACTGGGAGGCATTGAGATGGCTGCGTGACCTCTGGCCGCACAAACTCCTCGTAAAGGGGTTACTCAGTGCTGAAGACGCCGATCGTTGCATCGCTGAAGGTGCCGACGGCGTGATCCTATCAAACCACGGCGGTCGCCAACTCGATTGCGCGGTATCGCCAATGGAAGTTTTGGCTCAATCGGTAGCGAAAACTGGAAAACCAGTGCTTATCGATAGCGGCTTCCGACGGGGTTCGGACATCGTTAAAGCGCTTGCGCTAGGTGCTGAGGCTGTACTCCTGGGACGTGCAACTTTGTATGGCCTTGCAGCACGAGGTGAAACGGGTGTTGGCGAGGTGCTAACCCTCCTCAAAGCGGATATCGACCGCACTCTGGCCCAGATTGGATGCCCTGACATCACCTCCCTTTCTCCTGATTACCTCCAAAGCGAGGGAGTGACTAACACCGCTCCAGTCGATCACCTCATTGGTAAAGGAACACACGCATGAGTGAAGTACTGATTACCGGCCTGAGGACGCGGGCCGTCAATGTCCCATTGGCCTACCCCGTTCACACCGCCGTTGGAACTGTTGGCACAGCGCCTCTTGTTCTGATCGACCTGGCCACCAGTGCCGGCGTGGTTGGCCATTCCTACCTGTTCGCATACACCCCCGTCGCGTTGAAGTCGCTGAAGCAGCTCCTGGACGACATGGCAGCCTTGATCGTCAACGAACCATTGGCACCGGTTAGCTTGGAAGCCATGCTCGCAAAACGCTTCTGCCTGGCAGGTTATACGGGATTGATCCGAATGGCCGCTGCTGGCATCGATATGGCAGCTTGGGATGCGCTGGGTAAGGTTCACGAAACGCCACTGGTAAAACTCCTCGGCGCCAACGCGCGACCAGTTCAGACCTATGACAGCCACAGCTTGGATGGAGTCAAACTCGCGACTGAGCGCGCTGTGACCGCAGCAGAACTCGGATTCCGGGCGGTTAAGACCAAGATCGGCTATCCGACATTGGATCAAGATCTGGCAGTCGTGCGCAGCATACGCCAAGCGGTAGGTGACGACTTCGGGATCATGGTCGACTACAACCAGAGTTTGGATGTACCCGCTGCAATCAAACGCAGCCAGGCGCTGCAGCAAGAGGGCGTCACCTGGATTGAAGAGCCGACGCTTCAACACGATTACGAAGGCCATCAGCGCATTCAAAGCAAGCTCGATGTGCCCGTCCAGATGGGTGAGAACTGGCTCGGCCCTGAGGAGATGTTCAAAGCATTGAGCGTCGGCGCATGCCGGTTGGCTATGCCAGATGCAATGAAGATCGGTGGCGTGACGGGCTGGATCCGAGCCAGTGCGCTCGCACAACAATTCGGTATTCCAATGTCCAGCCACCTGTTCCAAGAAATCAGCGCTCACCTGCTAGCCGCCACCCCGACTGCGCATTGGCTGGAGCGTTTGGATCTTGCCGGGAGCGTCATCGAGCCTACTCTGACATTTGAGGGCGGGAATGCGGTGATTCCGGATCTCCCTGGTGTTGGGATCATCTGGCGCGAGAAAGAAATCGAGAAGTATCTGGTGTGATACCCAAGAAAAGGCCCGCTAAAGCGGGCCTTTTTTATATGGACTTGCCATGCTTTAGAGTCTCGGAAGGTAGCTCTGAAAACCTAGCTTTGTATTCAGCCGAGAAACGGCCCAAGTGCGTAAAACCATAATCCATCGCGAGTTCAGTCACGCTCTTTTTTCGACCATCAGCATTCAGCAAAGCCGCACGTATCCGATCTAGCTTCCTACTGACGAAGTACCGGCGGGGCGGTTCTCCCATGTACTGATCAAAGAGAACATAGAGGCTGCGCACACTTACGTTGGCGTAACGAGCCAACGCCTCAGGCGTGAGGTCTTGCTTCAAGTTTTCCTCAATATATTGCAACACCTTGCGCAACACTTGACTCTGCACCCCCCCTCCCTTTACATCCAAGTTAGTCAAAAAAGACGTTAGCGCTTTGATGATGATAATTTGAACGTAGTGTTCTTGAACTGCAGCAATCACGTTTTCGCTCTCAATCTCGCTGCAGACAAGGCTCAACAGCTGCGCAATCCCTTCCAGATCAGTCAGCTTGTATACTTTGTCCTCAAAACGCAGGCCTTCGGCTGGCAAGCACCAGCGCTGAAGCTCACACACCTTGCCGATCAAGCTGACTGGGATTTTCAAAATGAATTTTTCACAGTCATCCGAGTAAGTTAAATCCACTACATCTTGTGGATTTATCACTATCAAATCACCAGCAAGCAAGATACGCCGGCCACTGGGGTAACGTTGCAGACAGCTTCCGCTCAGCATAATTTGAATGTGAAATTTGTCTCGAAGAGCTGTCGATGTAACGCGAGTTTCGCTACCATACCTGATTCGACAAAAATCAAGATCTGATACCTGCCGGTGAATGAGCATCGCCTCGCGACGCACATCTGCGATAGCGATCGAGTGATTTCCAACATGCTGGTTTACATAAGCTGAAACCAGGCGAGGATCTGCCAGATCGTAAACTTTGCTACGTTCACTTAACAGTT
>RCUT01001650.1_pt1 | contig 10478 bp, 7 predicted proteins | sample 2166171 | NCBI WGS metagenome assembly RCUT01 (sample SAMN09932757, study PRJNA488358) | compost metagenome | isolation source: compost soil in 4-hydroxybenzoic | place: Germany: Experimental Botanical Garden
CGAAGATACCGTGGCCCGGAACAGTGACGACAACGTCTTTGGGAACCGGTATTGCTCGATACGGCGCCGGCATTGCGGGAATAGCTGGAATGATGGATGGGGCACAATACCTGTTCGCCAGCCTGCGTACTCATAAGCGCGGAGATTTAACGTCAGCAGATGGATACAGGACTGCGGGCATAATGGCTGGCGCTTCCGCCATTGCAGGTGTACTTGGAGCTTTCGGCCCCGCCACATTATTTGGCCCAATCGGTATAGCTATCATTCTAGGACTGGCCGCCTATGCAATAGCTTCAGAGGCAAAGCAAAACGAATCCTCTCCAACGGAGCTTTGGGCTCGTCAAAGCAGATGGGGATTATCTGAAGACAACCGTCTCTGGACCGAAGCGAAGCATCTTGACACTGCAATTGGTGCTTTAAATGCGGCAGCAATTGGCGTTCAAGCCGAGATTTCCATAAGGACTCAACTCACCAATCATACGAACATGCAGACTTCCGAACCAAAAGGGATGATCATCGGCAACGAGCCTGCAATACCCGCAGAATACACACTTAATTATTACTTCCTCTTGCCTAAATACGCCGAGGGTACATCTCGCCATGAGTGGCATTTAAGCATTCATCGTACCGGCGCTCAAAGAGAAATCATTACCGTATCGGGTGATAGTAGTCCGACTAACCAATTGCAGATCAGCCTACCAAAGGGAAAAGGAGTCTTCGGCCACATTGACAACCCACAGCCTTTGGTGCGTTTCAACAACAAGAACAGTACGTTGACCATACAGGGGACTCTGCCTTTGCTGGTAGATCATCACATCAACGCCATTGAATTTAGCCTGCGTTACTGGCCAGACAAGCAGGACGAACTTGGGCATGCCCATGTAACAATAACAGAAAACTACATGCACAGCTTGGAGCCCCTGACAAAATGGCCCGACCCTTATTAAATCCTGCCTGCCCGGGCTGGAAGGAAGACCTCCCCGCCCCTTACACAGTCAACTCAATAGAAAAATATATGGGCAATCAAATACCTAACCATCAGTGCATGACTTACTTAGAGATTCCGCGACAAAGCGTATCATCACGAGGGGTGATTTCAGCCTTTGCCTTCCTCTTGTGCATACTTTTCGCCTTTAGCCTTTACATGATGACACTTACGCTCGACCCCCGAAATCTTGAATCGCTGCTGCTCTCAATATCTGAAATCTTCCTGGTTACCTGGCTGGTTACTATAGGCCTTCGCATGGATATTTCTCCACCTCGCGACGAACCCATCAGGTTCAACCGTGCGCGCCAGAGAATCTACGCCTACAACTTCAAACGCCAATGGTGGAACCCCTTCGACAAAGGCAAGGTCGTGCCGGTCAGTTACGACTGGTCCCAAGTCCGCGCCGAGCGCTGGTCACAAACCGGCGCCCTGCCAAATGGTGGGGTCATTTTCAAATGGGGTGTCATGTTGTCCATCGTCGCGCCTGGCACGAACAACGTCATCGACCGCTTTCACCTGAGCACCATGGGGGCCGACCAGCATGCCTGGGCCTACATCTGCACCTACATGCAGGAAGGCCCCTCAGCACTGCCACCACCCGGGGAGCCCAAGGATCACAATGATGTGCTCTGGTGTGAGTTCGCCCTGCGCCTGGCACCCCGAGTAGCGTGGCCAGCGGAAATGGATCTGGAGTCGAGAACCGCCCCCTGAGCTTACTGTCTTGCGCTGGCCCCATCGCCGGCATGCCAGCTCTCATTGAACTGCACATAACTCATTGAATTAGCAGGGACTCTGTGGGAGCGGCTTCAGCCGCGAACACCGGCGCAGCCGGTGCCATGCACCGCGTTGGATTCTTCGCGGCTAAAGCCGCTCCCACAGGGTACGCGGGCCGCTTGCGAATTCAGTTTTCTACGCGACAACGCAGCCCAAAGGGCTGGGCAATCTCTCTTAGACTGCACATGACTCATTGAATTAGCAGGGACCCTGTGGGAGCGGGCATGCCCGCGAACACCGGCGCAGCCGGTGCCATGCATCGCGCTGGATTCTTCGCGGGCACGCCCGCTCCCACAGGGGTTACATGGTCGGCGCCACCAACCTGTATCCCACCCCTGGCTCGGTGATGATGAACCGCGGCGCCGTGGGGTCATCGCCCAGCTTCTGCCGCAGATGCCCGACCACGATCCGCAGGTAATGGGTGTCATCCACATGGGTAGGCCCCCAGATATCCTTGAGCAGTTGCTGCTGGGTAATCACCCGCCCCGGGTGCCCGGCCAGTTGCGCCAGCAGCGCATACTCCTTGCGGGTCAGCGCCACTTCCACGCCATCCAGGGTCACCCGGCGGAAGGCAAAGTCCACCATCAGCGGCCCAAAACTGGCCGCCACTTCCGAGCCACCGGCCTGCGGCACCTGGCGCAGCAAGGCGCGCACCCGCGCCAGAAACTCCTGGATGCCGAAAGGTTTGGTCACATAGTCGTTGGCGCCACCATCCAGCGCATCGACCTTCTGCACTTCACTGGCGCGCACCGACAACACCAGCACCGGCACCGCGCTCCATTCGCGCAGGTCACGCAGCACCTGCTGGCCGTCCATGTCCGGAAGGCCCAGGTCAAGCACCACCAGGTCCGGCTTGCCCAAGGCCGCCTGGGCCAGCCCTTCCATGCCGGTGGCGGCCTCGAGCACCTTGTAGCCTTGCGAGGCCAGGCTGATACGCAGGAACTTGCGGATCTGCGGTTCATCGTCGATGACCAGAAGGGTGGCGGACTGACTCATGGGGTTTCGCTTTCGGTTTCAGGTTGAGGAGGCAGCGGCAAGCATAAAGTGATGCTGGTGCCCTGGCCATCGATGCCTTCACCCACCAGGATCTGCCCGCCATGGGCGCCGATCATGCCCTGGCAGATCGCCAGGCCCAGGCCGGTGCCCTGCCCGCCGCGGTCGCCGCGAGCGGCGGTGTAGAACATGTCGAAGATCTTCTCGCGATCATCCACGGGAATGCCGGGGCCCTGGTCGCTGACGGCAAAGCACAACCGGGCGTCCTGCACCGACACCTGCAGCTCCAGCCGGCCATTGGCTGGCGAGAAGCGCGCGGCATTTTCCAGCACGTTGACCAGGGCCTGCTCGATCAACGCCGCATGCACGAACAGCAACGGCAGCTCGGCCGGCACGTCGGTGTGCACCCGCAGCGGCGCCAGCACCGCGCGCAGGCGGTTGAGCGCGCTGCCGACGATGTCGGCCGGGGCCACCCAGTCGCGGGCCAGCTTGAGGCCGCCGTGGCCCAGGCGGGTCATGTCGAGCAGGTTCTGGATGTAGCGGTCGAGGCGTTCGGCCTCGTTGCGGGTACCCTCCAGCAGTTCGCGGCGGTCGGCGGTGGGGATCGCCTCGCCCAGCGCCAGCAGGCTGTCGATGCTGCCGCGCATGGCGGTCAGCGGGGTGCGCAAATCATGGGAAACGGACGCGAGCAAGGCGCTGCGCAGCTGCTCGGTTTCGCCATGCAGGCGCGCGGCCTCCAGCTGTTCGGCCAAGCGCGCGCGGGCCAGGGCCTGGGCCAGTGGCTGACCAAGGGCAGTGAGCAGGCGCCGGCGCGGGTCGCTGAGCGGCTGGCCGGAGCGTGGGCGCACACCGAGCAATGCCAGAGGCTGTTCATCCACCGCCAGCGGCCACCACCACCAGCGGCCATTGGGCAGGGTGTCGCTGCCATGACCGGCGGCCTGGCCGTGCTGCCAGGCCCATTCTGCGGCGGCGCGTTCGTTATCGCTGAAGGCATGGGCTTCGCCGCTGGCCACCTGCAACTGGCCTTCGACATTGCGCTCCAGCAGGCACACCTGCATGTCCTGCCAACCGTCCAGGTGCTGGCCGGCGGCGTTGAACACCGCCTGGCGGTCGGTGGCCACGGTCAGCCGGCGCGACAGGTCGAGCAACTGGCTGGTCTGCGCCTGGGTCTCGCGCAGCGCCTGCAACTGGCGGCGCTGGCGGGCGGCCAGGTTACCGGTGAGCGCGGCCATCAACAGGAAGAACACCAGGGTCAGCACGTCTTCTTCGCGCTGAATCCTGAGCGACAGGTTGGGCGGGATGAACAGGAAGTCGTAGGTCAGGAACGACAGCACCGCGCAGGCCAGCGCAGGCCCCAGGCTGCTGCGCACCGCCACCAGCAACACCGCGGCCAGAAACACCAGCGAGATGTTGGGCAGGGCCAGCACACTCGACACCGCCCAGGCCAGGCCCGCGGCCATGACCGTGGCCAGCAGCGCCAGCAGGTAATGGCGCCAGACCCACACCCGCCGCACCGCCGACCGCGGCGCTTGCGGCTGCGCGTCGCGGTCCAGCACGTTGATTTCCAGGCCGTGGCTTTCGCGCAGCAGCCGCGCGGCCACACCGGCACCGAACAGGCGCCGGCGCAGGCGGTCGCGGGACTGCCCGACCAGCACCAGGCTGGCCCGCCGTTCGGCGGCATGCTGGATCAGCGTGCGCACCACTTCGCCAGCACGCAGCAGTACCACCTCCCCGCCCAGGCGCTCGGCCAGTTGCTGGGCCGCTTGCAGGCGCTGGCGCGCGGTTTCGTCGCGCAGGCGGCCGTTGTCCACGTGCACCAGGCTCCAGGGCAGGTGGCGGCGTTGCGCCACGCGGCTGGCATGGCGCACCAAACGTTCCGCCTGGTCGTCGCCATCCACGCCCACCAGCAAGCGCCCACGCAGGGCCGGGGCTTCCTGGCCGCGTTGGCGATAGCCGTGGGCCAGGTCGGCATCCACCTGGGCGGCGGCGGTCTGCATGGCCAGTTCGCGCAGGGCGGTAAGGTTGGTTTGCGAGAAGAACGCATCGATGGCGGCCCGCGCCTGCTCGGGCACGTACACCTTGCCTTCGCGCAGGCGTTCGAGCAGCTCCCGGGGTGGCAGGTCGATCAGCACCAGTTCGAAGGCTTCCTGCAGTACCCAGTCCGGCAGGGTTTCGCGCACTTGCACGCCGGTAATGTCGCGGACCTTGTCGTTGAGGCTTTCCAGGTGCTGGACGTTGACCGTGGTGTACACATCGATGCCGTCGGCCAGCAGTTCCTGTACGTCCTGCCAGCGTTTGGCGTGGCGGCTGCCGGGCGCATTGGTGTGGGCCAGTTCATCGACCAGCACCAGGGCCGGCGCGGCCTTGAGCAGGCCGTCGAGGTCCATTTCCTCGAGGGTGACGCCGCGATACTGGCTGCGCAGCAGGGGCTGCTGCTGAAGGCCAGCGAGCAATACCTCGGTTTCGGCGCGGCCATGGGTTTCGACCACCCCGGCCAGCACCTGCACGCCCTGGCGTTGCTGGGCGTGGGCGGCCTGGAGCATGGCGAAGGTCTTGCCGACGCCGGGGGCGGCGCCAAGGAACACCTTCAACCGCCCCCGGCCGCTTCGCGGGAGGGTAGCCAACAGCGCGTCTGCGCGGGCGGAGTCACTCATCTTTCATCCTTTGCTATTTCCAGCAAGCAGCAAATCCAGGGACAAACACCGTACCTGTGGGAGCGGGTTCACCCGCGAATGCAGTAGTAGCACCACCGACGCATTCGCGGGTAAACCCGCTCCCACAGGGTCCCTGCTAGCCCCTCAAGTCATCTATCAATGGCTGAGGTTTTCCAAGGCCTGGTTCAAGGCCAGCACATTGACCACCGGCGGGCCGATCAATGGGTGGAGGGTGGCCTCTTCCAGCAAGCCTTGCAAGCGCTCCACCGGCAACTGCCGTGCCGCCGCCACCCGCGGGATCTGGTAGGCCACGGCCTCCGGCGGCAGGTGCGGGTCGAGGCCGCTGCCCGAGGTGGTGAGCAGCGCCTGGGGCACCGGCCCCTGCTGCGCCTGGTACAACGCAGCCGCATCGCCCTTGACCCGCTCGGCCAGCGCCGGGTTGCTCGGCGACAGGTTGCTGGCGCCGCTGGCCACGGTGGCGTAGGCGCCTGCCGATGGCCGCGCGTGGAACCAGCCATCGCCCTGGAAATCCTGGGCGATCAGCGCCGAACCGCGCACCTGGCCCCGGTCATCGCGCACCAGGCTGCCATTGGCCTGGCTGGGGAAAGCCACCTGGGCAATACCGGTCACCGCCAACGGATACAGCGCGCCGGTCACCAGGGTCATCAACAGGGCCAGGCTCAATGCCGGGCGTACATAAGCATTCATGGTGGCCTCCTCAGACCAGGTGCAGGGCATTGAGCAGCAGGTCGATCAGCTTGATCCCGGCAAACGGCACGACAATGCCGCCCAACCCGTAGATCAGCAGGTTGCGCCGCAGCAGGTGCGCCGCACTGGCCGCCTGCACCCGCACGCCGCGCAGCGCCAGCGGGATCAGCACGATGATGATCAGCGCGTTGAACACGATGGCCGACAGAATCGCACTCTGCGGGCTGGCCAGGTGCATCAGGTTGAGCACGCCCAGTTGCGGGTAGATGGCGGCGAACAGCGCCGGCAGGATGGCGAAGTACTTGGCCACATCGTTGGCGATGGAGAAGGTGGTCAACGCGCCGCGGGTCACCAGCAGCTCCTTGCCGACCTGCACCACATCCAGCAACTTGGTCGGGTCGCTGTCCAGGTCGACCATGTTGGCCGCCTCGCGCGCGGCCTGGGTGCCGTCGTTCATGGCCATGCCCACGTCTGCCTGGGCCAGTGCCGGGGCGTCGTTGGCGCCGTCGCCGCACATGGCCACCAGGCGGCCGTCGTTCTGCTCCTGGCGGATGCGCGCCAGCTTCTTCTCTGGCGTGGCCTCGGCCAGCACGTCATCCACGCCGGCCTCGGCAGCGATGGCGGCGGCGGTCAGCGGGTTGTCGCCGGTCACCATCACCGTGCGGATGCCCAGCTTGCGCAGCTCGGCAAAGCGCTCGCGGATGCCGGGCTTGACCACATCCTTGAGGTGAATCACGCCGAGCAGGCGCTTGTCGATGCACACCAGCAACGGTGTGCCGCCGCTCTGGGCAATACGTTCCACTTCACGGGCCAGTGCCAGGGGCATTTCCAGGCGTTGCATGCCGACGAACGCCAGCACGGCATCGACGGCGCCCTTGCGGTAGCGGTGCTGCTGCAAGTCGATGCCCGACAGGCGCGTCTCGGCGCTGAAAGCCACCGCCTCGAACTGCCCGGCGGCCGGTTCGACGAAGTCATGCAGCTGGCGCAGGTACTCGACGATCGACTTGCCCTCGGCGGTGTCGTCCGCCAGCGAGGCCAGCAAGGCGCCCTCCCCAAGCTCGCGGGCGGTGATGCCCGGTGCGGCGTGCAGCGCGCTGCAGCGGCGGTTGCCGAAGGTGATGGTGCCGGTCTTGTCGAGCATCAGCGTATGCACGTCACCGGCCGCCTCCACCGCGCGGCCCGAGCGGGCGATGACGTTCAGCCGCACCAGCCGGTCCATGCCGGCGATGCCGATGGCCGACAGCAGGCCGCCGATGGTGGTGGGGATCAGCGTCACCAGCAATGCGGCGAGAAAGATCAGCGGCAGGCTGCCACCGACGAAGTGGGCGAACGGCTGCAAGGTCACCACCACGATCAGGAAGATCAGGGTCAGGCCGATCAGCAGGATGTCGAGGGCGATCTCGTTCGGGGTCTTCTGCCGCTTGGCGCCTTCGACCAGGGCAATCATGCGGTCGAGGGTCGACTCGCCCGGGTTGCTGGTGATGCGGATCAACAGCCAGTCGGAGACCAGCCGGGTATTGCCGGTCACCGCCGAGCGATCGCCGCCGGATTCACGGATCACCGGCGCGGACTCGCCGGTAATGGCGGCCTCGTTGACCGCTGCGATACCTTCGAGCACCTCGCCGTCACCGGGGATCATTTCGCCGGCCACCACGCGCACCACATCGTCCTTGCGCAGCGCGCTGGCCGCGACGGCCTCGTAGCTGCCATCGCGCTTGCGACGCTGGGCGGTCAGGCCCTGGCTGCCGGCCTTGAGGCTGTCGGCGCGGGCCTTGCCACGGCCTTCGGCGAGGGCTTCGGCGAAGTTGGCGAACAGCACGGTAAACCACAGCCACAGGGCGATTTGCACGGCAACACCCGTGCTCACGCCATTACCGGGGGCGAAGCACAGCACGGTGGTGAGCACTGCGGTCAGGGCCACCACCAGCATCACCGGCGAGCGTTTGAGCTGACGCGGGTCAAGCTTGACGAACGCCTGCACCAGCGCCGGGCGCCACAGCGCGGCGAAGCGGGTCTGGTCCTTGGCACTGTGCCGGGCTTGTACTTCAGGAATGGGCATGTTCATGGTCGGTCCTCAAAAACCCAGGCTCAAGTGTTCGGCGATCGGCCCAAGGGCCAGGGTCGGCAGGAAGGTCAGGCCACCGACCAGCAGGATGGTGACCAGCAGCAGGCCGGTGAACAGCGGGCCATGGGTAGGGAAGCTGTTCAGCCCCTGGGGCGCGCTTTTCTTCGCCGCCAGGCAGCCGGCCAACGCCAGTACCGGCAGGATGTAGCCGAAGCGGCCGACAAGCATGGCTAGGCCGATCATCAGGTTGTGGAACACCGTGTTGGCACCGAAGCCGGCAAAGGCCGAGCCGTTGTTGGCCGTGCCCGAGGTGTAGGCGTACAGCAGCTGGCTGAAGCCATGCGCGCCCGGGTTGCTGACCGCACCCGCCGGGCCCGGCAGGCTGGCGGCGATGGCGCCGAGCACCAGCACGCCGACCGGCATCACCAGCAGGGTCGCCACCAGCAACTGCACCTCGCGGGCCTGCAGCTTCTTGCCCAGGTATTCCGGGGTGCGGCCAATCATCAGCCCGGCCAGGAACACCGCGATCAGCACGAACAGCAGCATGCCGTACAGCCCTGCACCGACGCCGCCGAAGATCACCTCACCGACCATCATGTTGACCATCGCCACCATGCCGGTCAGCGGATTGAGGCTGTCGTGCATGGCATTGACCGAACCGTTGGAGGCGGAGGTGGTAGTCACTGTCCACAGCACCGAACCGGTGGTGCCGAAGCGGCTTTCCTTGCCCTCCATGGGGGCGCTTTGCTGTACCTGCGCGCTCTCGAGGGCCGGGTTGGGCTGGTACTCGGACCACAACGCCGTGCTGCCGCCGATCAGGAACAGGGCAAGCATGCAGGCGAGGATGGCGCGGCTCTGGCGCAGGTCCTTCACGTAGTGGCCGAAGGTGAACACCAAGGCCACCGGAATGAGGATGATCGAAGCCACCTCGAACAGGTTGCTCCAGGCCGTGGGGTTTTCGAACGGGTGCGCCGAGTTGACCCCGAAGAAGCCACCGCCATTGGTACCCAGCTGCTTGATGGCGATCTGGCTGGCGGCCGGGCCCAGCGGGATGGTCTGCTCGGTGCCTTGCAGGGTGACCGCGTGGGCGTAGTCGGCCAAGGTTTGCGGTACGCCCTGCCATACCAGCAGCAACGCCAGCAGCAGGCACAGCGGCAGCAGGCCGTAGAGGGTGGCGCGGGTCATGTCGACCCAGAAGTTGCCCAGCGTCGTGGCGCTGCGCCGGGCGATGCCGCGGCACAGGGCGACCAGCACGGCCAGGCCGGTGGCGGCGCTGACGAAGTTCTGCACGGTCAGGCCGAGCATCTGGCTCAGGTAGCTGACCGACGCCTCACCGCTGTAGGCCTGCCAGTTGGTGTTGGTGACGAAGCTGACGGCGGTGTTGAACGCCAGCGACCATTCCTGGCCGGGCAGATGCTGCGGGTTGAATGGCAGGTAGCCCTGCAACAGCAGCACGGCGAACAGCAGCAGGAACCCGGCCAGGTTGAAGGCCAGCAGGGCCAGGGTGTACTGCTGCCAGTTCTGTTCCTGGCTGGCGCGCACGCCCGCCAGCCGGTAGCAGGTTTGCTCGACCGGGCCCAGCAGGGGCGACAGCCAGGTGCGCTGGCCTTCCATGACCTTGAAGTAGAACCGCCCAAGCCAGGGTGCCGGTAGCAGCACGATGGCGAAAAATGCCAACAGCAAGGCGAAGTCGTAACTGTGCATGGCCGCTCCCTAGCTGCGATCGGCGCGCAGCAGCGCCACCAGCAGATAAAACGCCAATGCCACTGCCAGCAGCAGTGACAGCCCGTCGAGCATGTTCATGTGTGGTTCTCCCCGTGGTGCGGCTTGGGCCGCTTTGGGGAAATTGTCCGAGGGAGGGGCGTAAAGGGGCGAGACTGGGGGGTGGGGATGGGAATAAAGAAGGCGTAAAAATCAGGGGTTGAAGTTGCCTGAGCCGGCCTCTTCGCGGGTAAACCCGCTCCCACAGGAGCTGCATCAGGTTCAAGGCCTGTGCTGTCCCACAGGAACTGCACCAGGGGCAAGGCCTGTGCTGTCCCACAGGAACTGCACCAGGGGCAAGGCCTGTGCTGTACCTGTGGGAGCGGGTTTACCCGCGAAGAGGCCGGTACAGGCTACCGCTGGGGCGGCTGCTGCGCCGCGTTGCGGCTCCAGTCCAGCAGCAGGCTGTAGCCGACCGCCAGCAAGGTCGGCCCGATGAACAGGCCAATGAAGCCAAAGGCGATCAAACCGCCGAACACCCCCAGCAGCACGATCACCAGCGGCAGGTTGCCGCCACGGCTGATCAGGTACGGCT
>RCUT01001653.1_pt1 | contig 10468 bp, 9 predicted proteins | sample 2166171 | NCBI WGS metagenome assembly RCUT01 (sample SAMN09932757, study PRJNA488358) | compost metagenome | isolation source: compost soil in 4-hydroxybenzoic | place: Germany: Experimental Botanical Garden
AAAGCTGACGCCGATGCAAAAGCTAAGCAGCAAAAAGCTGCTGACGATGCTAAACGTAAAGCTGAAGCAGAGGCTGAAGCAAAAGCTGCATCTGCTCAAAAAGCACAAGAAGAGGCAGCTCAAAAGAAAGCTGAAGCTAAAAAAGTTGCTTCTTCAGCTAGACGTGATTTTGAGCAAAAAATTCGACGCTCTTGGGATGTTCCGACAGGCAGTAGTGGTAAAACAGTTGGTGTTCGTTTTACCCTCTCAGATTCGGGAAGTGTCAATTCAATTGTAATCACGCGTTCAAGCGGAGATGATGCTTTAGATGCAAGTATTAAGGCCGCAATTCAAGCCTCTGCGCCATATCCTATGCCATCAGACCCAGATGCAAGGCGCGAAGCAAGAAGTGTTACCTCTACATTTAGAGCGCAATAATTTTGAAAGAGTTACATGCTTTAAATAGTTTAAGGCATGTAACTATGCTACAAAATCAACAGTCACAAAAATACCAGCTATGACTTTAAACTTATGAATACGAGCCGCAAACACCTGCTATCTTTAGCATTGATCACCGCTTTAAGCCCTCTTGCTTCTACAACTGCTTTTGCCCAGTTATATCTGGAAATTGCTAAAGCACCAGATCAGGCACCTAAAATTGCTATTGTCCCGTTTAACAATGACAATGGGCTCTCTCCTATTGTTGAAACTGACTTAAACCGTTCTGGACGCTTTACAAGCTCATCTAAAAATTTACCTGCTAATGCTGCAATCAATCAGATTCAAGCTTCTGACTGGCAAGCTGCCGGAATTCCATATGTAGTTACTGGACAAATTAAACAAACAGCTACAGGTTTTGAAGTTCATTACCAACTTTATGATGTACAAAAGCAGCAATACATTTTAAATGAACTTTTAAATGTGCCTGCTTCACGCATACGTCAAGCTGGCCATATGGTAAGTGATGCTATTTATCAGGCACTTACAGGCATTCCGGGTGATTTTAGTGGCCGTATTGCTTATGTACTCAGAAATCCGGCAACTCCTGCAGAACGTTATACTTTACAAATTGCAGATACGGATGGTGAACAACCAAAAACTGTTTTGTCATCTCGTGATCCAATTCTTTCTCCGGCATGGACACCTGATGCCAAGAAAATTGCTTATGTTTCGTTTGAAACCAAACGTCCAGCAATTTATTTACAAGATTTATCTACAGGGACGCGTGAAGTACTCACAAGCTTTAAAGGCCTAAATGGCGCACCGAGTTTTTCACCTGATGGCCAATCAATGCTATTTACAGCATCTATGAATGGCAACCCTGAAATCTATCAAATGGATTTATCAACTCGCCAAGTCAAACGTATGACGAACGACTCGGCAATTGATACTGAAGCACGTTATACACCAGATGGAAAATCGTTTATTTTTACTTCTGACCGTGGTGGTTCTGCCCAAATCTATCGTTATACCTTTGCTGATGGCTCAGTAAAACGTCTAACGTTTAAAGGTTCATTTAATGCACGTGGAACTTTGAGTGCAGATGGTAAAAAGATTGCTCTTGTTCATCGCCCAAGTGGCAGCAGTTATAAAGTTGCAATTCAGGACATTAATACTGGCATCACCAATATTCTTACCCCAACCAGTTTAGATGAATCACCAAGTTTCTCACCAAATGGGCAAATGGTGGTCTACGCAACTCGTGAAGGCAACCGTGGCTTGTTGTCTATTATGTCTACTGATGGACGTTTCCGTATGAATTTACCAAGTGAACAAGGTGAAGTACGTGAACCGGCATGGGCACCAAAATAACTTTTAATTCCATTGATGGAGATGATCATGAAATCAATCAAATATTTAGCTTTACCCTTTCTTAGCGTAGCACTTGTGATGACAGGTTGTGCTAGCCGCAAACCGGCAGCGACTACAGCAACTGGTACAAATCCAAGTACGGTAAACACTTCTGGTTTAAGTGAAGATGCGGCATTAAATGCTCAAAATTTGGCTGGTGCTTCATCGAAAGGTGTGACTGAAGCAAATAAAGCTGCTTTGGCTAAACGCGTTGTTCATTTTGATTATGACAGCAGTGACTTATCTACTGAAGACTATCAAACTCTCCAAGCTCACGCACAATTTCTTATGGCAAATGCAAATTCAAAAGTTGCATTAACTGGCCATACAGATGAACGTGGTACACGTGAGTACAATATGGCTTTAGGCGAGCGTCGTGCTAAAGCTGTACAAAGCTACTTAATTACCAATGGCGTAAACCCACAGCAACTTGAAGCTGTAAGTTATGGTAAAGAAGCTCCTGTTAATGCAGGACATGATGAATCTGCGTGGAAAGAAAATCGCCGCGTTGAAATTAATTACGAAGCAGTCCCTCCTTTATTAAAATAAAGAATACGCATAAAAAAACGCTCATATTTTTATGAGCGTTTTTTTATAACAACAAAACTTAGGAAGATTTCTTTTCTTCTTCAGTATGTTGCATCGATTCAATCAAATCATGCTTATTAAAATCTTTATATTCAGGTTTTGCCTCATAATCTTTCCAAGCATCCTGAACATTCTCTTTCGAAATTTCATCTAGATTGATTGGTTCACCTGCTGTTGGGGTCGCATCAAACTTCTTTGTTGTCATTTCGATTCTCCTAAAATATACAGTCCGTTGTTATATAATCAACATACCATTTAAAATGGGGGTTGTAAGCATAAATCCAACACAAATAAAGTAAGATAATTTTTATTTTGTGACATTCTCATCTAGAATATGCCACGTATTTATCTGACTCATTTTGATGCTTGAAGCACAGGAGCTATTTTCTATGTCCAACCTCACCTTGTCCCAATTTTTAGAACAACAAAAAGGGAATCTAACACCGGAGTTGGCTCAAGTCATCGATACTATCGCCACAACCTGTAAAACTATCGATCAAGCCTTACAAAAAGGTGCGCTCGCTGGTATTTTAGGAAGTGCTGGTAATGAAAATGTTCAAGGTGAAACACAGAAAAAACTTGATGTGATTTCTAATGACTATTTAATCGATGCATTAAAAGTTCATCCACAAGTAGGTGGTCTTGCTTCTGAAGAGCTTGATGAATTCACACCAGCCCAAGAAAATGGTAAATATCTAGTTTTGTTTGACCCATTAGATGGCTCAAGTAACATCGATATTAATATGTGTGTAGGCACAATTTTCTCTATCCTGCCTGCAAAAAATGCGGTAACACAAGCAGACGATTTCATGCAAGCTGGTACACAGCAAGTTGCTGCTGGTTATGTACTTTATGGTCCATCAACCATGATGGCTTTAACAGTTGGAAATGGCGTAGCATTCTTTACTTTAGACCCAGAAACTCAAACATTCTTGCTCACTACTGACAATGTTCAAGTTGCAGCAGATACTCAAGAGTTTGCAATTAACGCTTCTAATCAGCGTCATTGGGAAGATCCTGTAAAACAATATATTGATGAATTACTTGCAGGTAAAACCTCTGTTCGTGAAAAAGATTTCAACATGCGCTGGGTAGCATGTATGGTGGGTGATATTCACCGTATTTTATGCCGCAGTGGTATTTTCCTTTATCCATACGACTTAAAAGATCCGAAAAAAGCGGGTCGCTTACGTTTAATGTATGAGGCGAATCCAATGAGTATGCTCATTGAACAAGCTGGTGGTGCATCAACTACAGGCCGTGTTCGCATTTTAGACATTGAACCAACAGAACTTCACCAACGTGTTCCTGTAATTATTGGTTCTAAAAATGAAGTTGAACGCGTAACAAACTATCATTAATAATTTTAATTACTTAGGGCATCATAGTATGATGGTGCCCTTTTGTTGGATATTTCCTTATGGCTGTTATTTTTTTAGAATCAAAAGACAATGCAAAAATTAAACATTTGCGTGGATTAATCGAACTTAGTAACGCCCGAAAAAAACACCAGCAAACAGTCCTTGAAGGTACCCATCTTTGTTTAGCTTGGCTACAGCAACAGAAGAAGCTTTTCTCTTTATTTACGACAGAACAAGCATTAGAACACGAAGATTTAAAAGAAATAATCGAACTGCATCAAGGTCATATCTTTGTTATTAGTGAAGTTTTATATAGAGATTTGAGTACGTTAGGTACAAGTCTGCCTTGTTTGGCTATTATCGATTTGCCTAAAACTGCATCAACAATTGACTATAAAGTAGATACTTTAATTCTAGAGAATATCCAAGATCCTGGTAACGTAGGCACATTGCTACGTTCAGCAGCGGCAGCAAATATTAAACAAATTATTTGCACACAAGGCTCTGCATCACTTTGGTCTCCACGAGTTTTAAGAGCAGGTATGGGAGCTCATTTTAGCTTACATTGTTTTGAAAACTTCCAACTCACAGATATTCTTCCAAAATTTCAAATCCCAGTTTTTGTTACAAGCTCACATCGCTCAACAAGCCTCTATTCACAAGATCTTTCAAAACCCTGTGTATGGATTTTAGGAAACGAAGGTCAAGGTGCTAGTGATTACGCATTAGATCAAGCACAATCAGTGACTATTCCTCAACCAGGTGGACAAGAGTCATTAAACGTAGCAATTGCAGGATCTATTTGTTTTTTTGAGATGGTTCGTCAACGCCAATAAAACGTTAATTTATTTTACATCTCACATATTTGTGAAAAAAATCAATTACACTAGTAAAAAATAGCCGATTGTTGTCAACCTCCCACCTCTTTTCAACGTTATATAAGAGATATATTGAAGATAAGGTGGGTATGTCCAATGACAGGATTTTCCATCTCCATGGATTTAGCACCGAAAAAGTCTCGATCGGAAACATCTAGTGCTCATGCAAGCACGGCTGAACAACGCCTGAAAGTTTTCATGCAAGATGTAACTGGTCGTGCTTTGGTGATGATGGAGAGTGCTACCCAAGGTCAACAAGGTATTGCAATGGATTTGGTTCAAGAAGCATTTATTGCTCTACACAAATCTTATGCCGATAAAAGTACTGAAGAATGGTATCCCCTGTTTTATACGATTTTAAACAACAAACTTCAGGATTGGCGCCGCAAAGAATCTCGTAGAGCAAACCCATTTTCATTCTTCAAAAAAGTTAGTCTGGACAATGACGACGACGAAATTATTGATGTAGTTGATGAAAAAGCCATCAATCCTGCGGATTTTCTCGATCAAGCAGTGACTATCGAAGAAATTCGAGAAGCGATTTCAAAACTACCTGTTCGTCAACAACAGGCATTTATGTTACGTGCGTGGGAAGGTTTTGACACACACACAACAGCTCAGATCATGAACTGTACCGAAGGTAGTGTAAAAACCCATTATCACCGAGCAATTCAGGGACTTAGAGAGTACTTGGCCCACTTAAATCCCTTGGGAGGTTCTGATGAATCATGATGATTTCACTAAAAAGGTGACGTCTAAACTTGATAGTTTGGCACATCACCATAAAAATAAAACAGTGGTCATGAATCATGTGCTTGACCATATTCAACAAAAACCAGCCTCTTTTTATAGTGTCTGGAAAATGTCTGGTTTTGCACTTGCAGCAGCGATCACAGGTTTTGTAATTTTACCTAATTCAGCAGATATTGTTGATAAGCCACAAAATCAAGTGATTGTAAATCCTAAATTATCCCCACAAATGGTGGAAGATTTAGAAATGCTAATGGTCTTGGGTGAGGATAAAGTACAACATGGCAGCTAAAAAATTAGCTCTTATCCTTTGTTCATTAAGTTTCTTGCAAACCAGTTTTGCAGGTTTTGAACGATTTTGGATTTTTTCTAAAGATGCCAATACACAAGTTGATGACACATGGAATGCCCTTTCTGAAGAGGAACAACGTGCAGTTATTAAACGTTACCAGAGCTTAAAAGAGTTACCAGCGAATCAAAGTACGAACCTACAGCAACGTATGGACTGGTTTACTCAGCTCCCCGATGCTGAAAAAGAAAAAATGCGTGAAGCATGGCAAAAAATGAGTACACAAGAGCGTAATGATTTACGTCAGCGTATGCTTAAAGCAAATGGTGAAGAAAGAACAGCTATTCGTGAAGAATATATGAATAAGTATTTAGAACATTAATATAAGTATGTGAAGTTCACACATCGCGTGAGTTTCATGACTTATATAGTTTCTAACTCTAATTTCCATAAAAAAGCCTCCAATTGGAGGCTTTTTATTTTATATAGTTTATTTACGGTAGCGTCTATAGACCGCTAAACCAAGTAAAGATGCTATAGATAGAATTCCTAAGCTACCACCACCGCCTCCGCCACGTGTATCGTCTGTGGTAGTTGCAGTACTTACAAGGTTAATTGTGCCAGCTTTAGGTGAAATTTTACCATCAGCATCATAAACGTTATAGCTTAATGAATCATTGAAAACGTTAAAGACGTTATTTGCCTGAATATAGATATTCCCACCATAACAAGTTTTATCTTTGTCAGTTTTCGGACATGGCCCTTCTCGATCAGCCTTGACTACTTTAAAAATACCATCTTTCGATGTTTTGCTCGGTAAATAGATTGGTAATTCTACGCCTTTTTCATCTACCCAAAACTGTGATTTAGGTTTTAAAAGCGTTTTGACAGGCCCATCACCATCATCATTCGCATATTTAAGCAAATTCAATGGAATAGTTTCATTTGCAAGATATTTAAAGGTAACTGTTCCATCACCAGAAATAGGTTCAATATTATTAAAACGAGCTTTTATCAGACCGCTTGAGCTTAATTTATTATCGGCTGTTGTAATTGTATATTTACAATAAGCATAGGTACCAGCTTGAGTCACCGTATCGTCTTTGCGATAAAAAACAATTTGCTGTAAAGCGCTATTCCACTCACAGAATACCTTATCCTCATCAGACAAGTCTTTAACTTGTTGTTCATCATATTTGTCATCAAGTGACCCAATACCCAATGCCTCTGTTGTAATACGATAGTCAGTTGTATTGAAGAACTTCAACACATGATTAGCATCTTCGGCCGGCAAAGGTAAATCATAGTTCTTTAAATCAAGATATATAGCACGATATTTAAGATTTGCCTTGGTTGTATCAATCAGGTTTTTAAACTCTGCTAAACGTACTTTATAATAAGTAATAAAGTTAGAAGGCGTCTTAGGATCCTTAATATACTTATCAAATAAATCATAATTTTGTTGATAAGTATCAATTAAAGTTGTTAATGAAATATTACTAACATCCTCTAAATCACCTGAAGTAAGCTTCATTAACTCAATAGAACCAATATCACAACTATTACGACTTTCTGGCTGATAGTATGAAGTACTGTCTGTCAAACGATTTAAACCGCGTTGGTCAGCTGTAGCGCAGCTTCCTTTACTATCTTCATCAACATCAATTAAATCTGTGTTAGAAGAAATATTTTTTGGATAATAAATAGGTAAGAAACCTGTATATGCCGTTGCTTCCTGTGGGCTCAGTAGATTACTAAATGATTGTGTGCTGATATTAATATTCGTCTGACCATCAGGTAAAGATTCTTTTGGAACATCACATTTTGCAGTCGTAGACGTCCAGTCAAGGGCATTGAAGCTCAGCGTTAAATCTACACTCTTTTGCTCTGCTGCCGCGCCTAACAGATATTTACAAGCATAGCTTCCCTTATTATAAGCCAGTACATTAAAACTTAACTTTTTTGCGCCTAGTTTGTCGTAGAGGAAAGTACTATTTGCGTTATTTTCAACAATTGTATTATTTAAGAGTACTAAACTACTACTTGAACTTAAAATACTTGATGTATTGGCTGGATTATTAGTATCACCAGTAAACTTAATAATACTACCATTAGTACTATTCGCTATATTTTTTGCAATAGTATTAACCGACAATGTTGCATTGGGTTTACCGCAAAACTCAAATGTACTTGTTGAAGCTGTATTACCATTATTCACAATACTATTTGATGTGAGGGTAATGGTACGTGGTGCATAAACAGTGTCACTAAAACACCCCATTGATAAAACACTGCCTTGTGTTGCGCTATTACCTTTCAGTAATGAATGATTTACTGACAAAGTAATATTAGGTGAAGCTAAATAAATTGCTCCACCACTTGTTGCTCGTGATGATAAAATCTGGCTATTTTGTAAAGCAATATCAGCACCGGCATAAATCGCCCCACCCTGACCAGTTGTAACGCCATTTGCAAGAATGATATTATTTAAGCTTAAGGGTTGCTTATAGGACGTTGTATTAAAAACACGTGATTTACCTTGGGCATCAATATACGTTTGTAATGAAAGCTGTGCGGGATAATCATTAGTTAAAACACTTGTCTTCTGCCAATCTACGGGGTCAGCACCAAAAATAGCAATATTGGCATTAGGAACTAACTCCTTGGTTAAACTATAAGTTCCTACTTTAAGTTGAATAGATTTCTGTGTAGTCTCACGTGTATCAATAACTGTACAGCCACCATAAGACTTACGCAACTCAGCAGTCTTTATCGCTTCACGCAATGAACAGGCATTGGTATTGTCACCATCTTCATCGGCAAAAGTTGTAACATCAATTCTTCCAGTGGTTGTATCTGCAAATAATGGCATTGCAGCAATCACAGCTAATGCTAAAAAAGCCTTTTTATAATTTTTCATAGCCTTATCATCCTTGATTATGACTTTAAACGTCGCAAAGCAATTAAGCCAAATAAACCTAAAATTAAACCACCACCAACGCTTCCTCCACCAGTACTCACTGATTTATCTTCTATTCCCGACGGTGGATCTTGTACGATTTGAACAGGAACTGTTAAATAAACATCTGCAGCGTCATTAAAACGTGTTGTTGTTGTGACGACCAAGAGATTAAAAACATCTGCCCCATGCCAGTTACCATTTGGAACGTAAGCTAAGTTCCCTTGTGTATCAATCGACAAAGTTCCTTTAGATGATGTGCTTGTTTGAACCACTTTCATACAGCCTGGTTGCCATGCTTTACCATCTGTTCTTTTTCCAAACATTTTTTCGCATGTTTGTGGAGAAACTAATTCACCATCACCTACAACATCAGCAATATTAAATTTCGCAATTTCTCCATATTTAATATCTTGACCATGCGTACTAATATCATCACGGTTAATTGTTAACTCAATTGAGCCTAAATCGCATAGCTCATCATAAGCACTTCGATTTTTTCCACGTTGGTCTTGTTTTTCACAACTTGCTAAACCGACAGAAGTTCCATCACTATATAAACGACCTTTGTTAATTAACAATGACTGTGAAAGGCTTGTATATTTATCGAGAATTCGCGGTTTAAAGAAACCTAAGAAACTATCACTTGGTGTTGAATAAGGACAAAGCAATCCATCTGCAGGTGGTACATCGCAGGTTCCTTCATCTGCATTCCCTGCAATTAGTTTTTCACTGGCTGGATAAATAATATTAGGAAGTGTTGCTGAAGCATTACGGTTACATTCCGCAGTCACCAAATTGCTCTGTACAATTGTTTTATCTGTTGCAGATGTCTGACAGTTTGTTGTATTGCCTACTAAAATACTATTAGAAACGGAAGCTTTTCCTTGTGGAGCATCAAAAAATAGCCCACCCGCGTTTTTAATCATTGTAATGTTATTGATCACCATCCCATCTCGGACATTGCCAATAAAACTACCTTTATTATGGAAAATCGTACTATTGCTCAAACCAATAACACGAGAAGTTAAATATCCCCCTGTACTTTCATCTGCAAATTTAGTTTGTGCATGGAACAATGCTCCATCTGCTGCCGTTACTTCATTATCACGCACTACAGAGCGACTGATATAGTAAAGTGGCATATCACTATATAAAACTCCCCCCTGACTCGCTTTATTATTCTGCATCAGGCTATTAGTAATCATTACCGAACCTGCTGTTTTTGTAGTATTCGATAAATTACCAGCATTATAAATTGCTCCACCACTTGTTGCGTACCCATCCATTAAACGCGAATTTTGAATAACCAATTGTTCATGATTATAAATTAATCCGCCGTTACCCTGAGGGACTGCACTTTTTGAGCCAGCACCTTTTAAATTGACATCAATAAATGAAACTGTAAAAGAGGCTTTTTCAACACTATCATCATCTATACGGAATAATTGATCCGTACCTATCATTTTAATAGTTGCATTATGAGAATTGGGTGCTCCTTCCTCAACCAGAGTAGAATCATTCTTTGCTGTACTAATAGTCAGAGCCACAGGAATCGTTATACTTTTATTTAGGGCATATTCTTTATCACGCTGCAAAATAATATTTGAAGAGGCGTCTTTACTTCCACACCCGCGATAACCATCTTTTACAGAAGCAACAACGGTAGAATCACTTGAATTACGCTTATTTATCAGCTCTACAGCCTCACGTAATGAACAGACTGTATTATCGACATCTTCATCAACTGTAGTTGTAACTTGAATATCGGCAGAATAAGCGTGTCCAGCAGCAGCCAATAAAGCAAAAGCAA
>RCUT01001658.1_pt1 | contig 10462 bp, 7 predicted proteins | sample 2166171 | NCBI WGS metagenome assembly RCUT01 (sample SAMN09932757, study PRJNA488358) | compost metagenome | isolation source: compost soil in 4-hydroxybenzoic | place: Germany: Experimental Botanical Garden
CACATATTTCATTTGTTTTAAAAACTTTTCCCTATTCCTACTTTTTAATAAAAATCCAAAACACTTTCAATTCCAGAAGAAAGCCTGTGTGTTAATTCATGAACAAATTTATTGTTATAGTTTCGCTATTGTTTTCCTATAAATGAGATGAAACAGATTAATACAATTTGAATGTTAGTTTGTGTTTTACGAATAGTAAAATTACGGTTATTCTTTCGATTTTGTTTTAGTAGAAACCGTCCATATCATAAAGCGTCCTGGAAAGCGCTGATTGGATTAAGCCGCCTTTAAGATACAGGGCGGCTTTTTTTGTTTTTCTATTTTCTCCAAGAAACAAATTTTTTCTCTATGATCTCTTGCAATAAAAAAGGACAAATTGAGTGGTAAAATGATTTTTGCGAATATTTATTAATAAAAATGAAACATAGATTGCATTTATAGAAACTTGTTAAAACCTTAAAGCAAGTAAAAGATTTAAGGAAGTGTTAATTTGTAAATGCTTTACCATGAAATTATTTATACCAACCATAGCATAATCTATTTACTACAACACATCTACATCCCTTTTAAGCAAATTCTATTGCTAATCAATACACATTTTAAAATTACTAGTGGTTATGAATTGTAAAATAAACCCTAAGATGTTTCATTTTTTAAACACATTAATAAAGCTTAAACTCCTTGTTTTTCTTGCGTTATTTCCTTTGACTTCAAACGCCCAGTATATACAATCGGATAACGTTCCAAAAATCAATTTACCATCAGCAAATGCAGCAAGTTTGGGCCAGTATGGACAGGTCCCTGTATCATTATTTAATGGTCTTGCACAAACCTCAATACCATTTTACACTATCAAGGTTGACAATGTAACCTTACCTATAGAGCTTAACTATCACGCAAGTGGAATAAAACCTGATAATCACCCGGGATGGGTGGGATTAGGCTGGAATCTTACGTCAGGCGGAACAATTACCCGCGTCATTAATAATGGTACTGATGAGTTTTATACAGAGAATGATTTACGGAGTTACTACTACCATTATTCAGATATTGACAGGGCTGATTGGTTTAGTGGCAGCGGAAACCTGGTAAGGTATACCTCAGTTACCCCACCTTCAGTATTGCCTAACCCAGATGAATTTATTTTTAGTTTCGGTCCATTTTCCGGCAGTTTCTTTTGGGATCATACAGGTCATTGGCGGGTTAGAACATCTCAGCCCGATTACTTTAAAATTGAGGTCACTTTAAAAGACAACTTTGTATTAAAGGGTCAAACAAATTGCCCGGATGTTGTGCTAAAAAAAATATTTCATGAATTTATAATTACTGCTGATGATGGCACGAAGTATTTTTTTGGTGGAACTCCTGAATCGATTGAGTTTACAAGGGGGCAATACGAAACTGCCGGAAACTATAATGAAAACATCATTGCCAATAGCTGGCAGTTAACTAAAGTAATAACTCCTTCCGGAAAGGAGATTAGCTTAAAATATGAGCGGGATGGAATAAATATTTCATTCACTAATACCTCTATTTTGGCATCCTATACCATGGGAGGAGTGGAGAGAAAACCAACTATTGACCTTAAAAATGTAACGATAAGCATCACAAACCCTTCTTACCTAAGTGAAATTGAAACTCCAACTGAAAAAATCAAGTTTTACAGGTCTAAAAGCACAGAGCTGAAATTTGATCACCCAGCAGGACTTGCCAACACCGACTATACCCATTACGCTGATATTGCCGGATATGGAGGTTATGAAACCAAGAATTTTGACAGATGGCTTAAACTGGACAGTATAGCTATTAATTCGGTATTTAATAACAGATTACTTAAGAAGGTAAAATTTACCTATACCAATGATGTAACTAAAAGATTAATGCTGACCTCTCTTAAAGAATCCAATAAAAACAGCTACACTTTTGTTTATGACCCGACACCTTTGCCTTCCTATAATTCACGAAAGGTAGATCATTGGGGCTATTATCATGGCGGGGCTGATTATTTTGATAACACCAGACCATCGACCAGCTATACCAAAAGTGATGTCGTCCCTTATACATTGAGTAGGGAACCTAATCCTGCATTCATGCAGGCGGGTATTCTAAAAGAGATCAAATATCCAACAGGTGGTTATACAAAATTTGATTATGAAGCCAATACTTATTCTACTATAGCCACCAAGCATCCGTTTGGCCTGGACACCTTGTTGATAAACAAATATGCAGGTGGATTAAGGATAAAGAAAATCACCCACCAGGATAGTAACCGGGATAGTTTGATTGTGAAAACCTATTCATATGTCAAGAACTATAAGAGTGGTGGTTCTTTATCAAGTGGAATACTTGCGGGCTATCCGCAGTATTTGGATGAAGGTTCTTTTTTATACGGTTCAGATTGGATTAATTATTGGTTTTGGAGAGATCAGTTCATCGGTCCGCTTAATAATACCAATGGTAATCATGTTACCTATACAGAAGTCACTGAAACAAGCACTGACGGAAGTTTTGTGGTCAATAAATTTTCCAATCATGACCAGGCTCGCTACCGGGATCAGCCCTTTGCAGGAGCTGTTTATTCTACGCGTGATGTTTTAAAAACAGAGCCCTTTAACAGTCTGGCACTGGAAAGAGGTAAATTATTGGGTCAATACTTTTATGATAGCAGCAAAAAACTGGTAAAGCAGGTTGTTAATGAGTACAACAACGACGTTTAATAATCTGATTGTTTTTAGAGCCACGGCCATTAAGACTTTTACTTATCAAACCTATCTTACCAAGCAGACTACTACTGAATTCAATAACGATATTAATACAGTACAATCGATTCGTTCCTATGTATACGACCCTGTTTACAATAAAATGGTAGAAGACCGAACCTCAAATAGTGACGGCGTCGAAAGCATTTTAAGGTACAATTATCCGTTTAGTTATCAAATCCAGGCGCTTTTAGAAAAAAATATGGTTGGAACACCAGTTCAAACGATTACATACAAAAAACTCGGTGGTGTAGAAAAAGTAATGAATGCTGAATTAACAACTTATAAAAAGTTTTCATTTAATAAACCGGACGGCTCTTTCTTTTTAGCTCCTTACAAGGAATATCAATTGGAAACATCAACTCCGTTAACAGATTTTCGCGCATTTCAGATCACTAGTAGCACTGCTCCCGAAGACTTTATTTATGACACCCGAATGTCAGAGCGTTTCACCTATAACTATAATGCTACAGCTAACTTAACCACACTGAAACCCACCTCAGCTCCTGCTAAAGGATATAAATGGGGATACAAGAATCTATTCCCGATTGCAGTCTGTGAAAACGCATTAGATAGTGAATTTTATTATGAAGGATTTGAAGAAGATGTAACCGCCCCAACAGCTCCCATTAAGGCCCACTGCGGAGAAAAACTCAATTACAACCGGACCTTTAAAGTTCCCTTTACAAAACCTAACACCAGAGCCTATAAGATCAGTTGGTTTCAATGGAACGGATCACAGTGGGTATACTATGTCGAAGATTATACCGGAGATAAAACCTTTGCATCCACTGTAAGTGTGGATGATATCAGCGTATATCCTGCTGATTCAAAATTGAACACTTATAATTATGAACCGGCAGTAGGAATCATCTCTACGATTAATGAAAAAGGTGAAACATTCTATTATGAATACGACGAAAATCAACGGTTAAAATTAATCAGAGATGCCGATCGAAATATTACTAGTTCGTTTTGTTACAGTGTAACGGGAGAACCAACAAACTGTAATGCTACACTCTACTATAATACGGAGCAAAGCCAGGTATTTACAAAAGATTGTGCTGTTGGTTTTACCGGATCAAATGTTACTTACACGGTGCCGGCTGGAAAATATTCGTCTACTATTTCACTAGCGGACGCTAACCGTATGGCAACTGAAGAGATCCTGCAAAACGGTAAAACCAATGCCAATAATATAGGCACCTGCGACCAACAAATGATTTTGGTTTCAGCCTCAAACACTACTCAAGCCTTAGTGGTGAAATTCACTTTTACCAATCAGCAAGGACAGATTGTTTATTCCAAAGTAATAATAGGCGGTGCTTCAGATGCATTCTATCTACCTTATGGGCTATACACAGTAGCTTTTAGTAGGGAAAATACACAAGGCTCCTTTTCTGTTAAATATGGAGGCAGTTATATAGGAGTTGGTGGCGGTATAAGTAATGACCGGGTAACCCTCATGAATGTATTACCTAAGAATATACTAATTTATTAATGAAAGTGATAAATCTATCCTAAAAATTGCATGGTCAACCTGCAACTATGAAAACAGAATATCCTAATCGATTTAACGAGAATGAAAAAATTAATCATTATGAATAGCATTCCCAAGCTGATAGCCTGGTTATTGTTCTGCCTGCCTTTTATCAGTTTGGGGCAGAGCAGCAACCAAAACTATGTACAAAGTCGTACACCACTAATTCCGGTAACAGATCCTAATGCATTAAATAGTTTAAATTATACGCAACAGCAAACGTCCATTCAATATTTTGACGGTCTGGGTCGACCACTGCAAACGGTGCAAAAACAGGCTGCTACCAATGCTAAAGACATTGTACAACCATTTACATATGACAATATGGGACGAGAAACTAAAAAATACCTGCCTTACAGTAATATCACCGGATTGCAGGACGGCAGCTATAAAACCAATGCCTTAACCGCAGGGCAAGGCGTTTGGGCTCATTACAAACTAGCAACCCAGTCTATTGATACCACTAGTTTCCCGTTTTCGGAAACCATCTTTGAGACCTCGCCTTTAAACCGAGCGACCGAACAAGGCGCTCCGGGTAAAGCGTTTCGGGTCCTTAAAAATGCTACAGGCAGCACGCTTTTAGGTAATACCGTAAAAACTGAATACGGCACTAATACTGCAACAGAAGTAAAACTGTGGACTGTAACCACAACAGGTGCAACAAGCACAGCCAATTATGGTGCTAACCAGTTGTATAAAACTACCCTGAAAGATGAAAACTGGAAAGCGGCTGATGGGGTTCACGGCACGGTTCAGGAGTTTAAAGACAAGGAAGGCAAGGTAATACTGAAACGTACCTTCAATAAAAATCAAGCTGGAGCCACCGAAACGCTCTCGACCTATTACGTGTACGATGATTTCGGTAACCTACGCTATGTACTTCCTCCGGCCGTAACAGTAAGCAGCTTTGTCGAAACCGACAGCCAGTTCAAGGACCTGATGTACGGTTACCATTATGACAGCCGTCAGCGGGTGGTAGAGAGGAAACTCCCGGGTAAAGACTGGGAATACATGGTGTATAACAAACTGGATCAATTGGTCCTGACCCAGGATGGTAACCAACGGGCCGCAAAAGAATGGACCTATACTAAGTACGATGCACTGGGCAGGGTCGCCAGCACGGGGAAATACGTGCATACAACCGTCGTTAACCAAAGCCAAATGGTTGCAGCGGTGAATGCCATCACCACCTTATGGGAAAGCCGTCCCATTAGTAGCGATTATACCAATGCAGCGTTCCCGACCAGCGGCGTTGTACAGGTGTATACAGTTAATTATTACGATGATTACTCGTTTCCTCAGGCCGGCACCTATCCGTACCAGACCGATACCTTAAATACTAAAAGTGATATGGTTCGCGGCCTGTTAACCGGAACAAAGGTAAACGTACTGGGCAGCACCGATTTCCTCTGGACGGTGAACTATTACGATAAGGAAGGCAGGGTGATCCAACAGCATAGCCAGAATTATGTGGGAGGCAAGGAGGTACTTAATACCAAGTACAGCTTTGTAGGGCAGCCTTTGGTGGTAAAACGGGTACACACCGGACGTAATGGCAATGCAGTGACAGTAATCAACTGGTATGAATACGATCACATGGGCCGTAAGAAACGCACCTTGCAGAAGATCAACGGCGAGCAGCGGATTATCCTTGCAGCCTATGACTACAATGAATTGGGCCAGCAGGTGACTAAAAAGCTGAACTCCCGCAACAATGGCAGCACGTATACGCAAACGGTTAAATACAATTACAACATTCGCGGCTGGCTGACCAAGATCAATGACCCTGCATCAATGGGAACTGATAAGTTTGGACTAACCTTAAAGTACGAGAATGGAACAGTTCCGCAGTACAACGGCAATATCTCGGGGATGGACTGGAAAGGAGCTAAGGTGAACCTGCAGCAAAGTTATGCTTTTAGCTATGACAAACTGAACCGTCTGTTGAATGCCCAAAGTACAGCCGGAGGCAGTTTTAATGAACGGATTGATGGCTATGATTTAATGGGCAATATTCAAAAATTAAGCAGGAGAACAACAGGCAATTTGGTGATTGATTCCCTGACATATACCTATAGCGGTAACCGTTTGCTAGCAGTAGAAGATAAAGGAACCACTGCAGGCTTTGTGAACGGTAAAACACAGTCCATTGAATACCGCTATGACTTAAATGGCAACATAACCCGCGATTTTAATGCGGGGCTGGATACGATCCAATATAATTACCTGAACCTACCAACGTTGATTAAGAAAGGCACCCAAACGGTTCGGTATGTGTATGATGCCGGAGGACGAAAGCTACGACGGGTATTGGTAGGAACAATTGACTCTCTGGAATATGTCGATGGTATTCAGTATAAGAACGGTTCGATTGAGTTTATGCAAACTGAAGAAGGTATAGCTTATAAGAATGGAGCGAGTCCATATATCTATCGCTACAACCTGACAGACAATTTAGGTAACGTACGGGTAACGGTCAATGAAGATGGAACGGTTTTCCAGGAAGATAGTTACTATGCGTTTGGTATGCGGATGAATCTGCCAAACAATATTTATTCTTCTCCTCAGAATAAATATCTTTATAACGGTAAAGAGGAACAGGATGTAACAGGATGGTATGATTACGGAACAAGACAGTATGACCCGACTTTGGGGAGATGGAATGTTATCGATCCGCTAGCGGAAAAGATGCGCAGGCATTCACCGTACAATTATGCCTTTGATAACCCAATTCGGTTTATTGATCCAGATGGTATGTCTCCTGCCGGAGGTCCTGGTGATGATTGGTTAAAGTTCTTAAATGGCGTTGGATGGGGTATTACAAAAAATGTTAATAGTACAGTAAATGGAGCAACGAACCTGGTAACAAGTTTTGCATCTGATCCTGTTAGCACTACTAAAAATGTTGCATCGACTGTTGCACATCCAGGGAAAATAATTAAAGACATTAAAGCTGGCGTAAAAAGGGATGTTAATACATTAAAAAATGGAGATGTAACACAAAAAGGAGAAGTTGTTGGGGATTGGGGTACAGCTGTTGCTACTGTACTTCTTGGAGCTGAGCTCGAAAAAAGCTTTGCTTCAGGGGCAGGAAACGTAACGAAAAAGGTAGCAAGCGATGCTTCTAAGTTAGATGGATCATTTTCAATAGTAGACTGGACTGGGTATCCTCAAGGCGGAGTTAAACCTTCTGGTACCTTTAGATTACTTGAAGGAACAGAGCAAACAGCGGCTAGAAAAACAGCTAATTCAGCCAATGCGGCTATGAGGAAAGCAAATCCTTCAATGTATGCTGGGAAAGAAATACATGAAATAAAACCTGTCAAATTTGGAGGAAGTCCAACCGATCAAGCAAATAAGATTATTTTATCGCCTCAAGAACATCAGCAATACACTAATTTTTGGAATAAATTAATGAGAGATACAAACAAATTTTGAAATAACTATGAAAACTGAAATAGAACAATTACTTCATAAAGTAAGTAGAAACGAAAAACCGAATGATGATGATGTATTAAAATTGACCTCACAAATTGATTTTTCATTACCACAAGAGTTTCTATTATTTCTGAATGAATTTAACGGAGGTGAAGGGTTTGTTGGGGAGAACTCGTACGTTATACTTTGGAAAACAAGTGATCTTATTGAATTTAATCATGGTTATATGGTTAATGAATTTGCTCCAGAATTATTTTTAATAGGATCAGATGGAGGTGGTACTGCATACGCAATTAGAAAGATTGATGGAACGTTTGTACAAGTTCCTTTTATTGGGATGTCCATTGAGGAATCTGAAAAATGTGGAGATGATTTTAAGGAATTTCTAGAATACCTGAGTAATGCATAATTCTCCAATTTCGTACTAAAAATCAATGCAGAAAGAGAAAATTAACAGATATTGATTTGAAACAACAGCAGTAGTATAACCTACTAACTAATAAAAACAATAAAGCCCGATTTATCGGGTTTATTGTTTTTCAAGCTATAATTAAACGAAGTCATTATATCATTATAAATCTTTAATGAACGAAAAAATAAATTTTTATTTGAATGATATTGAGAAAAATGAACATAGGGCATCAGATGAATTAATTAAAACTGTTCAAGATCAATTAGATTTTGTACAGCCAAATGATTATATAGATTTGATGAAGGCATTTGACGGTGGAGAAGGTGAAATTGGTGAAAATAGTTGGCTTTGTTTATTTCCTATTGAAGAATTGATCGAGATAAATGAGGATTATAAAATTTTAATGGAACAAATCCCTGACTATTATTTATTCGGAAAAGATTCAGCTGATACTGGATTTGCATTTCACAAACAGGAACTAACATACATTCATTTGGCCTTAGGTCAAATTTTAATACAGATCCAATTGAATTCTGTGGGAACAATATGATAGAGTTTGTACAGTATTTATATAACCAATGAAGAGTAAGCAAATTTTTATTTTTTCCGATATAGAGGACTTAAAATCCATTTTACAAGATTTTGAAACAAATAATAACGTACAGTATTACGCTACAGGTTTGTTCGATTATTCAGAAATACTTAAATATTCTTCGATTTTTGATGTAAGTAATTTAAGAGTAGCTAATGTAGGTGATTGGAACCTTTGTTTAAATCTTTTAGTTATTGGAAAGGATGACTCGGTTAAATTTAGAGAAGTTCCACAGAGAAAAGGAGGAATTAAATATGCAATTGATCAAATGATCAATCCAAGAAGTATTGTGTTAAAAACAGGAGGTGTATTTAAGGAAGGAGTTTTAGTAGCAGGCGCAATTGGAACAATTTCTGATGATATCTATTCGAATACATTATTTAATAATCTTAGTAAAAAAATAAAAAAAGAGTTTAAACAAATTGGTGAATTTTATGTTGGTCCAAATGCTGAACAGAAATTAAATAAAGGTTGGCGTTTGGTTACAAATGAGAAATCTCCAATTAGTTATGATTTAAAGAGATGAAAATAATCTCTTGCATAACAGAGCATAGAAATTGATCTGTTTTATATTTTCTAAGCTCGGATTATCCGAGCTTTATTATTTTTCAAGTTATAATTAATCCTCAGTTCGAAAGTGTTCCTAAGACTTGTTGCTTCATTTTATGTAGAGGATCGGGAGATGTAGATGACTTTTTAAAGCTTTACGGTCAAAGGGGATTCAATTTTTTTATGGAAAAAACCATCATTAATACAACAGAATGAAGAGCTTTTTTTCAAAGGAGAAAAATGCGAGGCTTATTAGTTGTAAAGGACAAAGTTAATGGAGCAAAAAATTGGAGAGGTGATGGCAAAACACACAGATTTTTTTAGAAATGTAGTAATGATTTCTAGCTTTTTAATTGTGATAACGAGCTGTGATAATAAAGAACAAACTTTAGCTAACGAAAAATACTATAATTTTTTTTGTGATACAATTAAAACGGATAGTTCTCTACAAATCAATAGCAGATTCGGAAAATTAGAATCAAATGAACCTTATTATACAGTTGAAATCAAAAATGGAGATAATAAAGTATTAAAGTCCTTATTTATTTTTAATAGAATCGTCTATGAAACTTCTTCATTTAAAAACTACAAAGGATATGAGTTCACATATTCTATTATGCCCAAATATACAGATAGCAATTTGGTGGCCCAGAAAATTAATTATGGGAATAGTTTTGTTTATTTAATTAAAGGAGAGAATCCATACTGTAATGGAACCAATTGCCGAAGTTATAACTTACATCTATTAGCTATAAAGTCAAATAAATTAAAACTTAACTGGGTGTATCAATTTGATGACAGCGACAATAAATTCGAAGATTTCAGGATTGTTCTCGCCAATGATAAACTGATCTTACAAAATAAAAATAAAGTGATAGATACGCTAAGGTTTTAAAGGCACTTTGCTTTAGTATCTGAATAGTCCGGTACAAAAAAACACCGGACTATTTGTTTCACGAAACTAATCAAAATTATACTTGCAACTTCTCCGTTCACGAACGTGTTAAGAAAATGTCATTTTCAAGTGAATATAGTTTCTTTCAGACTCTCTCAGTCAGACAGAGTCAATTACTTAAAGTAAAATGTACCATCCAAGCCTATTGGACAATAATTTAAAAGTTATGATTGAAGAAATAAAAGAAGATACCATGAATTTGGAGATGCGGTAATTT
>RCUT01001659.1_pt1 | contig 10459 bp, 7 predicted proteins | sample 2166171 | NCBI WGS metagenome assembly RCUT01 (sample SAMN09932757, study PRJNA488358) | compost metagenome | isolation source: compost soil in 4-hydroxybenzoic | place: Germany: Experimental Botanical Garden
TGGTGCCAGAAATATTCCGGGTGCCTCCCGCACCCGCGCCACAGTGATCGATGGCTTCATGCATGGCCGCGATCACGGCCGGATGCTGGCCCATACCGAGGTAGTCGTTGGAACACCAGACGGTCACATCCTTGGTGCCATCAGGCGTGTGGTGCGTCGCTCGCGGGAAACTTCCACGCTGTCGTTCGAGATCGGCGAACACGCGGTAACGGCCTTCCTGATGCAGTCCGTCCAGTTCGCTTTTGAAAAATGCCTCGAAATCCATGCTTACGCTCCAAAACCTGCGTCAGGCCTTTTTTGATTTTTGCCATCTTCTTCGTCAACCCGAAAGAGGCTGCTTGCGCTTGCCTGCGGCAATAGGCCCATTTTAGATTTATTCCAATCCGAATCTTAGCGGTAGCCGAAATGTGAAGATTGACCCACATCAAGCATCTGGCGAATAAATTTGCTCCAATTGGACACAATCAACGTTGACAGACAGTGATTGAAGAACCGGCCTCGCCACTATCCTGGGCAGCATTCTTGCATCGTTTTCGGCAATCCGAACAATAAAATACATTGCTCATATGGACTCTTTACAAGCGAGACCTATTGTTCCAACGGAAACGTAGCGCCGTCAGGGAATGGTTGCGACGAAACGGAACTGGAGGAAGCCATGAAGAAGGCTCTGATTATGTTGGTGGTGGGCGCATCGCTCGCAAGTTGCACGGCGACCGAGCAGGGAGCTGGCATTGGAGCTGCATCAGGCGCCATTATCGGTGGCGTTGCCACCGGCAACGTTCGCGGCGCGGCAGTCGGCGCAGCCGTTGGCGGCGTGGCCGGTGCGCTGATCGGCAATGTCTCCGAGCAGCCGGGCCAGTGCTACTATCGCGACCGCTATGGTCGCCGCTACATCGACGATTGCCCGCGCCGTTATTAAAGCGCAGGAACCGACATAACGTCAGATATTTCAAATATGTGGCCCCGAAGCCAGCTTCGGGGCCTTTTATTTCATCAAATCATCATGCAGCCGAGATCAAGGGTACCCCTTTTAGGATTTTCCGGGTACAGAGGTTTCAAGCGACCATGAGGGTCTTCACCGACAGCTGCGATACTTAAGTCTGCGTATGGAAAAGAGAAAAGCTGGGAGGATGAGCGACTGGAGCAGCCGGCGGAGAAGCCTGGCCTGCTTGCTGGCTGGTAGCCTGGCTCTTTCGCCCGTCTTTGCGCCGGAGGCATACGCATTCAAGATTTTCGGCATCACGTTGTTCGGCAGCGACGAGGAAACCGTCGAAGTCATCGATCCGGTTCGTTATGAAGCAACGATCGAAACGGGCGACGCGGACAGCGATTTGGCTGACCGGCTGGAATCGGCCGCCGCACTTGTGAATGACGACGAAAAGCCGGTTTCCGGTGATCTTGGCATCATCGTCAAGGCGCGCGAAGACCGGGACCGCCTAGTGGCCGTTCTTTACGAAGAAGCCCGATACGGCGGCATCGTCAACATATCGATCGCCGGAACCGATATCGACCAGCTCCCCCCTAATCCTACATTCGACCATTCCAAGCCTGTTCCGGTAACCGTGAATGTGACGCCCGGTCCCGAATTCAAGCTCGGCGCAGTGCGCTTCGAGGGAGACGCGGCGGGCAGAAACCCTGCTGATTACGATCTGGAACCGGGCGGACCGGCCGGCTCGCTGATCATCCTGAAAGCCGGCGAAAAGATCGTTGTCGACTTGAAAGAAGAGGGGCGCCCGCTTGCCCATCCTCTCCAGCGACAGATCACGGCAGATCATGCAAAGAAGACAGTCGATGTGGTGCTTGGCGCCGTCGGCGGACCCGTGGCGCCGTTCGGCACAGTAACGGTCAAGGGCGCTCGGGCCGTCAATCCTGACTTCATCCAGAGTTACTCCCGTCTCGACCGGCGCGAACGCTACTCCCCGGAACAGCTCAAAAAAGCCTCGGAACGTCTACGCCAGCTTGGCGTATTCTCCAGCATCACCATCCATGAAGCAGACAGCTTGGCTCCCGATGGTTCCCTCCCGCTTGCGATCGAGCTATCCGAAGGCAAGTTTCGCTATTTCGGCTTCGGTCTTGAATACGCGTCGACTGATGGCGCAGGGGTTCAGGGATATTGGGGACATCGCAACCTGTTCGGCCAAGCGGAATCGCTGCGGCTTGAGGGGGCTGTTTCCGGCATCGGCGCCACGACAGACGTGACGACATTCGATTACTCCGCCGGCATCACCTTCACCAAACCCGGTTTCTACGTCCCGGAAGCGACCTTCGTCTCCAAGCTCGAAGCCAAGAGCGAAAATCCCGAAGACATCTACGAAGCCCAGTCGATCACCTATTCCGCCGGCATCGCTTACGAACTTAACGCCACCGACAAGGTCACTGGTGGCGGCGAGATCTCCTACATCCGGGCCGACGACGCGTTTGATCGCAATGACTACCTGACCTTCAGCCTGCCGGTATCCTTCGAGCGCGACACGCGAGACAACAAGCTTGATCCGACCGAGGGCTATTACGGAACAGTCTCCGCCAAACCGAGTTATGAGGCACTTAAGGGCAATGTCTTCTCGTCATTCGAAGGTTCCATCTCGGGTTATTACGGACTTGGAGCCGAGGATAAGGTGGTTCTTGCAGCCCGGCTGGGTGCTGGCACGTTGGTCGGAACCGGCGACTTGCAGGATATTCCGGTAACCCGCCGCTTCTACCAGGGCGGGGGCGGATCGGTGCGTGGTTACAGCTATCGCGAGATATCGCCCTATAATGACGATGACGATGCGGTAGGTGGCCGCTCCTACGTTTTGGCGTCTTTCGAAACGCGCGTAAAAGTGTCAGAGAATATCGGCATTGTTCCGTTTATAGACGTCGGAACGGTAGCAACCGAAATCGTGCCTGATTTCTCTGATATTCGCGCGGGTGCAGGATTGGGTTTGCGTTATGCAACGCCCTTTGGTCCAATTCGCTTGGATTTCGCAGTTCCACTCAGGCGCTATGACGGTGGAAATTCTTTCGGTATCTACGCTGGCATTGGCCAGGCTTTCTAAAGAGGCAGCAATACAATTATGACATTCATCGTCCGCCTTCTGAAATGGACATTGAGAGCCGCAATCGCGGCAATCGGCGTTCTTTTCGTCATGGCGCTCGGCGTTGTTCTCTTCGTCGCCTTCACGCCCGTGGGCGGCGATATCGCTGCCAGCCGCATATCGTCACTTGTGTCCACTCCCGATCGCTCGATCACATTCACACGGCCCGAAGGCCTGCTGACGGGTGACCTTCGCGTCGGCGCACTGACGCTGTCCGACAGCAAAGGCCCTTACGCCCAGATCAACGGCATCGAGATCGACTGGTCGCCGACAGCGCTGATCACCGGCGAGTTCCGTGCCGACCGCATCACCGCAGGCGCGATCGACGTCTATCGTCCACCGGAACCAACCGCCGCAAAGCCTGCCACAACCACGACTTCGTCGGGGGGCACGACATTGCCCGTCGGCATCAGGGTCGCACAGCTCGACCTGCCGGACATCAATCTCGCCCAAGCGCTATCGGGCCGTGACTTCGCACTTTCGCTGAAAGGGTCGATCGATGCGACGGGGCCGAATATCGCGCTGGATCTTCAGGCGACCCGCAAGGATGAGCCGGATGCCAGAGCGCTTGCCGACATCGTTTATGCTCCCTCCGAAAATCGGCTGACACTCAAGGCATCGGTATCCGAGCCACAGGGCGGGCTTCTCGCACGCCTGCTGCGGCTACCCGGCGCTCCGGCCGTGCAACTCGCCCTTGACGGCGAAGGCCCGCTGTCCAACTGGGCTGGCAAGCTTTCCGGGAATGTCGACGGCCAGCCGGTTATCTCTGTCGATGGTCGGCATGTGATGGTCGATAATGGCGGGCACCGCGTCGAGGTCAAAGGCGGCGGCCAGCTTGCCACTCTGATGCCGCCCGCACTTCGCGACCTGTTCGACGGCACGACCGATATCGATATCGCGGCAACCTATTCGAAATCGGGCCGCGTCGATTTCCAGCGCGGCCAACTGACCTCGGGTGCCGTACGCATTTCCGCCAAGGGCGCGTGGGACCCCAAGGGTGACAACAGCCTGACTGCAAGCCTTGCTGGCACCAAGGGACCGGTCGAAGTGGCATGGCCGATCAACGGCCAGCCAAGCCGTTTTTCGCTCGAAACCCTGAATTTCACCCTGACCGGCGCCGCCGCGGCCGCGCGCTTCAACGCGACCGCATCCCTCCCCTATGCCGAGATTCCGCAAGGGCGGTTCCGCCAGATCAGGCTTCAGGCGGAAAGCGAAGACCTTGATCTGATTGCTCGTGCAGGCAGCATCCGCAGCCGCTTCACCGTCGGCGAACTGAACTTCGCCAACGCCGATATCGGCCGGATGGTCCGGGGACCGGTAACGCTCGATGCACCGCTGCGCCTTGCGCCACCCGCCATCGGGCTTGATGCCGCCACCTTCGAAAGCGCAGGCTTCAACGGCACCGTCAGCGGTGCCTACGACACATCCAAGCAGGCGGTGACCGGCAATTTCCGCCTTTCGGCCAATCCGAGCATCCTGCCGCCGGCACTCGCGCCACGCTTCGAAGGTGCCATCGCTGCAGAAGGATATGTGGACGTCGTTCAGGGCGGCCGCATGAGCCTGGAAAACCTCGTTATCAAGTCGAACGCGCTCGAAGCCCATGGCAACGTGCTGATGGAAAACGGCAACGTTTCCGGCCGGCTTGCGGGTCGCCTGCCGGATATCAAGCGCTGGCTGGGTGACGCAGAAGGCGCCGCAGGCTTCGATATTTCCGCGAAGGGCCCGCTGATCGGCGCGAATGTAAGAGCCGTCATCAATTCAGCCGAAGCCCGGCTTGCCGGTCGCAGGCTGGAAGACCTGAGCCTCATCCTAGAAGGCACGGCAAATCCCGATGCGCCGCAGGGCCGCCTTACCGTCAACGGCTCGATCGATAGCAAACCGATCCGCATCAGCAGCGACCTGGCATCGGCGAACGGCGAAACCCAGGCACCGGCGATCAATGCCGAAATCGGCCCGAACAAGCTGACCGGTGCCTTGACCTTCTCGCCGGAATTCATGCCGTCCGGCCAGCTCCAGTTCGATTTCCCCGACGTATCGCTGCTTGCAGCGCTGGCCGCTCAGCAGGCCCAGGGTGATCTCAAGGGTTCCGTCACCTTCAATCGCGAAGGCCAGACAACCGGTGCCGTCATCAAGGCGAACGGTTCGGCAATTCGACGCGGCAATGCAGGCCTGGTGCAGCCGGCAATCGACCTGACCATACCGGACATCAAGACGATCGCCGCACAGGGCTCTATCCGTGCCGCGCGTCTTGGAACCGACAGCATTTTCCTCGAAGGCCTGAATGTCGGATTGGATCACTCCGGCACGACGACCTCGATCGACCTGTCAGCCAATTACGACGGCGCGCCTTTGACCACCAAGGCGACGGTCGAAACCGCAAATGGTCTTGCCATCGGCCTGCAGAATTTCGAGGCAACACCGCGCAAGATCCCGGTACGTCTGGAAAATCCGACACGCATCGTCATCGAGAACGGCGGCGCACGCCTGTCGAACCTCACCCTTGCGACCGGCACCGGCAGCGTTTCTGTAAACGGCACGGCAGGCTCAACGCTCGATGTGGCCGCAACGATCAATGCGCTGCCGGCAAGCCTGCTCAACACCTTCCTGCCCACCATCCACGCGGCAGGCAACATTTCGGGCACGATCAATGCAACGGGCACAAGCTCTGCTCCCGCAATACGATATGATTTAGAATGGAGTGATGCCCAGCTTCGCCAGATGCGCGACGCTGGCATCAGTCCGTTTCGCATCTCTGCGACCGGCACCTTTGCAGATGGCGCAGTCACACTAGACGAAACACGCATTGCCGGCAGCGGCGGCATGGAAATCACCGCCGACGGCAAGGTACTTCTCAACGCGAACGGTGGCCCGGCACTGAATATCAATGCCCGCGCCAAGGCTATTCCCGCCAGCATCGCCAATGCCTTCGTTCCCAGTCTCGGCGCCGAGGGCATGATTTCCGGCACTGTCACAGCCACCGGCACACCTCAGGCACCTGCAGTCCGTTACAATCTCCGCTGGGACAATGCAGCCGTCAGCCAGACCTCGACTGCCGGCGTTGCAGCAGTCGACATAACCGCTGAAGGCACATTTCAGGATGGCCGCGTTACCGTCGACACTCGCCTTTCCGGTGGAGGAGGCATCGCGCTCTCGGGCGGGGGCACAGCCGTGATTACCGGTGACCGGCCGCTCGATCTCAAATTCTCCGGCAGCCTTCCCTTCTCCATTCTTGCAGGCCAGCTTTCCGCGCAGGGCTTCATTCTGGAAGGCACCGGCAATGTCGATATCGCAGTCCGAGGCAATGCAGCGTCTCCGGCGATTACCGGCACGCTTGTCACATCCGGCTCGCGCTTCATCGATGTCCGCCGAAACCTCGCGATCAATTCGCTTACCGCTAATATCGCATTGGACGGCAAGACCGCACGTCTCTCGGGCATCTCGGGTTCGTTATCAGGGGGCGGCACAGTCACAGTTGATGGCACCGTCGGCATCGAACCCGCATCCGGCTTCCCCGCAGATCTGACGATCAGGCTGGCCCAGGCGAGTTATGCCGATGGCACCCTGTTTGCGATCACGGCAGACGGCACTCTCACATTCAAGGGTCCGGTGATGTCCGGCCCCATACTGGGCGGCGACATCGCGCTGACCAAGGCTTCGATCACCGTTCCGGCCAAGCTCCCGACCTCGCTCCGTTCGATCGATATCCGGCACCGCAACGCACCAGCTGCAGTTCTGCGACAGATGGAAGAGATCAGGCCGAAACAGGCATCGGGCAGCTCCAACCCCATTAGGCTCGAACTCAAGGTACGCGCACCAAACGGCATCTTCGTCCGTGGCCGCGGCATCGATGCGGAGCTCGGCGGGGAACTGACCGTCGCAGGCACGGCGATCGAGCCGCAGGTATCGGGCGGCTTCGAAATGCGCCGCGGCCGTATCATCATCCTGACCAAACGTCTCGATTTCACCGAGGGCGATATCACCTTCGGCGGCGGCCTGATCCCGGTCCTCAACATGTCGGCCGACACGACATCAGGCTCCACGACGATCACAGTCGGTGTAACCGGAATGGCCGACGACCCGACCATCGCCTTTTCTTCCTCCCCTGCCCTGCCGCAGGATGAAGTTTTGGCGCAGCTGATCTTCGGCCAGTCCATGTCGCGCCTCTCGCCCCTGCAGATCGCCCAGCTGGCAGATGCTGTTAGCCAGCTTGCCGGCGGCGGCTCGACCTCGCTTCTGCAGACGTTGCGCAGCAATCTCGGCGTCGATGATCTGGACGTCAACACCGATGCAACCGGTCAGACAACCGTTTCGGTTGGCCGTTACATCAATAACCGCACCTATCTTCAGGTAGAACAGGGCGGCGAAGGTGGGGCGCAGGCGACGATCAATCTCGATGTCGGCCGCGGCGTGAAGCTCAAGGCAGGAGCCGGCACCGAGGGCGGCAAGGCCGGTATTTTCTACGAGAAAGAATATTAAGGCCTTAGCCTCCAGACCGCGATTTTGCGTTCTATGATTTATGTTTGAGAAATAATCCTCGATTAAAGTCGGCATCGCGCAATCTGAGATTCGCCGTGCTTCGGCGCCGGATTGCGACGTGATGGGATTTGCACCTGAATTCGTCAGGCGCGGTGACCACCATGCGGGCAACGGACAGCTGGGGCATTTCTGATGGCGACCACGATCAATTCCACCATGTATAACGGCGAAATGCTTGAGATCATCGCCTTCCGTCTTCACGATCAGGAATTCTGCGTCAAGACGACGACGATCCGCGAAATCCGCGGCTGGGCACCGTCCACGCCGCTCCCGCATGCACCGAAGGATGTCATCGGCGTCATGAACCTGCGCGGCTCGGTCATTCCGATCATCGATCTCGCCTACAAGCTCGGCATGAAGAGCACTGTTGCCAACGAGCGCAGCGCGATCGTAGTCGCCGAAGTACACAACATGGTCATCGGCATGCTCGTTGACCGCGTCTCCGACATCCTCACCATTCCCTCGAGCCAGGTTCAGCCGGTTCCGGAAGTCTCCGCCTCCTTCGATAAGTCCTTCTCCGAAGGGATCATCGCCAACGAGCACGGCATGATCTGCTTCCTGAACCTCGCCAAGATGTTCAAGGGCACCGAAATGGAAGATATTGCCGCCTGAGGCAGTCTTTCACAGCAAACCAAGTCAAAGAGCCGCAGAAATGCGGCTCTTATTGTTTCCGGGCTAATAATTGTAGTTTTAATAAAGGTCGCATTAATTTTTTGATGTCCTAATATAAGTGGAAGTTCAGCGCATTGTCTGAAAGCGCAACCTCCATTGACTATATGGCAGTAGCCGCCACAAGGTTACGTCTGAGGGACACTCAATGCTGGGACTGGGCAAGACGGCAGGTGCGCTGGACACTCTCGCCGCGATATCGCGATCGCAAGCAGTCATCGAATTCGATATTGGCGGAAACATCCTAAACGCCAATCCCAATTTCTGCGAAGCGCTGGGTTATTCGCTTGCAGAGATCAAGGGAAAACACCACCGCATCTTCTGCGAAGCGGACTATGTGGCATCGGCCGAATACAAGGCTTTCTGGGCCAATCTTGCAGCCGGAAATTTCGACGCCAAAGAATATAAGCGGATCACCAAGTCCGGCCGCGAGATCTGGATCCAGGCCTCCTACAACCCTGTTTCGCGCGGCGGCAAGCCCTACAAGGTCATCAAGCTCGCAACCGATATAACCGCAGCGAAAATCAAGGCAACCGAGGACGCCGCAAAGCTTTCCGCCATCAGCCGCTCGCAGGCTGTCATCGAATTTCTCCCAGATGGTACGATCCTGGAGGCAAACGAAAACTTCTGCGCCGGCCTCGGTTACGACCTGTCGGAGATCAAGGGCAAGCATCACCGGATGTTCTGCGAACCCGGCTACGCCGCATCACAGGACTACGCGGAATTCTGGCCGCGCCTCGCCAATGGAGAATTCATTGCCGATGAATTCGTCCGTTACGGCAAGGGCGGCAAGGAAATCTGGATTCAGGCGGCCTACAACCCGATCACCGACCTGAACGGCAAGGTCTGCAAGGTGGTGAAATTTGCCACCGACGTGACCCCGCGCATGAGCGCGATCGGCATGCTCGGCACGGGTCTTCGCGATCTGGCCGACGGCAAGCTCGATCAATCGATCGAAACCCGCTTCGTGCCCAGCATGGAATCGACCCGCCAGGATTTCAACTCGGTCGCCGCCAAGCTGCGCGACGCGATGAAGGTCGTCTCGCAGAACGCTTCCGGCATCGCCTCTGCATCGAGTGAAATCCGCGACGCGTCTCAAGAACTGGCAAAACGCACCGAGCAGCAGGCCGCATCGCTGGAGGAAGCTGCAGCGGCGTTGGAAGAAATCACCCGCACGGTCGGCGATTCCAGTCATCGCGCCGAAGAAGCCGGACGGCTTGTCACCCCGCCAGCATGCCGAACAGTCCGGCCTTGTCGTCCAGCAGGCGATCGCCGCCATGGACGAGATCGCGAAATCGTCCAACGAGATCACCAACATTATCGGCGTCATCGACGACATTGCCTTCCAGACCAATCTTCTGGCACTGAATGCCGGTGTCGAGGCCGCCCGTGCAGGCGAGGCCGGCAAGGGATTTGCAGTCGTCGCCCAGGAAGTCCGCGAACTGGCGCAACGCTCAGCCAAGGCCGCCAAGGAGATCAAGACCCTGATCAATACCTCCAGCCATCAGGTTTCCGGCGGTGTCGAGCTTGTCGGACGTACGGGAGGCTCATTGCGCGATATTCTCGGTCAGGTCGCGAGCATCCACGACAACGTCTCTGCCATTGTCGAAGCTTCTCGCGAACAGGCATCGAGCCTCCGCGAGATCAGTCAGGCGGTGAACCATATGGATCAAGCGACGCAGCAGAATGCCGCCATGGTGGAAGAGACGACTGCGGCCAGCCACTCGCTGGCAAGCGAGGCTAAGAGCCTGCGCGAACTTCTGATGCAGTTCGATATCGGTGAAGGCACGCGGCTCGCATCCCGACCGGCCGCCCATAGCGCTCCTCAAACCGCACATGTCGGCACGGCCCCGTTGCGCATGGCGCATGCCAATCTCAAGAAGGCAGCCGGCTGGGAAGATTTCTGAGCAGAAACGGAAAAAGGGAGGCCGATCCGGCCTCCCTCACGATCTCAGCCCTTCGGTTCGAAAGGAGCCGGGCGACGACCCACCCCCTGCCGCTCCAGCATCCAGCCCGGATATTCCGGCATCAGCGCACTGACTTCGTCGAGCTTTTTCAGGTCTTCGGCATCGAGCTTGACCGAAACGGCCTTCAGGTTTTCATCCAGTTGCTCGATCCGCTTGGCCCCGATGATGACGCTAGTAACGAAAGGCTTGGCAAGGATATAGGCCAGCGCCACC
>RCUT01001660.1_pt1 | contig 10457 bp, 6 predicted proteins | sample 2166171 | NCBI WGS metagenome assembly RCUT01 (sample SAMN09932757, study PRJNA488358) | compost metagenome | isolation source: compost soil in 4-hydroxybenzoic | place: Germany: Experimental Botanical Garden
TCCAATGCGTGCGGGACTGCCTGCGCGCGAGCCTCTGTTTGTACAGCGCTGGGAGGAAATGAACCTCTATAAAAAGCTGCGTGAAGACGCGAAGGATCGCCCGCTTTATGTGCTGCATGACGGTCCTCCTTATGCAAATGGCAACATCCATATCGGTCATGCGCTGAACAAGATCCTCAAGGATGTCATCACGCGCTCATTTCAGATGCGCGGCTTCAACTCGAATTATGTGCCGGGCTGGGATTGCCACGGCCTGCCGATCGAGTGGAAGATCGAGGAAAAATACCGCGCACAGGGCAAGAACAAGGACGAAGTTGCAATCAACGAATTCCGCAAGGAATGTCGTGAATTTGCGGCTGGCTGGATCAAGATCCAGTCGGAAGAGTTCAAGCGCCTCGCAATCTGCGGCGATTTTGAAACCCCATACACGACCATGAACTTCCACGCGGAAGCGCGGATTGCTGGTGAGCTGTTGAAGTTTGCTGCAACCGGCCAGCTTTATCGCGGGTCGAAGCCTGTCATGTGGTCGGTTGTCGAACGCACAGCCCTTGCAGAAGCCGAAGTCGAGTATCACGATATCGAGTCGGATATGATCTGGGTGAAGTTCCCGGTGGGTTCGGCTAGTGTTGTGGGAGATGCCAAAAGTGAGCATCTTCTAGATAATTTACTACAAGCTTCTGTTGTTATTTGGACGACGACACCGTGGACGATCCCCGGTAACCGCGCAGTTGCTTACTCTAAGCGCGTTGAATATGGCCTTTATGAAGTAACAAGTGCTGAGAACGAATTCGGACCTCAGCCTGGTGAAAAGCTTATCTTTGCAGACAAACTGGCTGACGAATGCTTCAAGAAGGCAAAGCTTGGATATGAGCGCTTAGATACGGTTAGTGCTGAACAACTAGGTGAGATTGAATTACTTCATCCGCTCAAGGGCTTTGGCGGCGGATATGAATTCGTCGTGCCACTGGTTTCTGGCGATCACGTCACCGACGATGCCGGTACGGGCTTCGTGCACACCGCTCCAAGCCATGGTCGCGAAGACTTTGAAGCTTGGATGGACAACGCACGTGAGCTGGAAGCGCGCGGCATTGATCCGAGCATCCCGTTCCCAGTTGGCGATGACGGCTATTACACCAAGGATGCGCCGGGCTTTGGTCCGGATCGCGAAGGTGGGCCTGCACGCGTTATCGATGATAACGGCAAGAAGGGCGATGCGAATGATGCTGTCATCAAACAGCTCATCGCGACTGACAAGCTATTCGCGCGTGGTCGTCTGAAGCATTCCTATCCGCATTCATGGCGCTCGAAGAAGCCGGTTATCTTCCGCAACACGCCACAATGGTTTGTCTATATGGACAAGAACCTCGGCGATGGCACCACACTGCGTTCGCGCTCGCTGAAAGCGATTGAAGATACGCGTTTTGTGCCGGCCGCCGGTCAGAATCGTCTTCGTGCTATGATCGAAGGTCGCCCGGACTGGGTTCTTTCGCGTCAGCGTGCATGGGGTGTGCCGATCTGCGTGTTTGCAGATGAGGAAGGCAACATCCTTCAGGACGATGCCGTGAACAAGCGCATCCTTGAAGCGTTCGAGGCAGAAGGTGCGGATGCATGGTTTGCGGACGGTGCGCGTGAGCGTTTCCTCGGTAGCCGTTCCAACGAAAACTGGACACAGGTTCGCGACATTCTCGACGTGTGGTTCGATTCTGGTTCGACGCATACTTTCACGCTGGAAGATCGTCCGGACATGAAATGGCCAGCGGACGTTTATCTCGAAGGCTCCGACCAGCATCGCGGCTGGTTCCACTCGTCGCTGCTGGAGAGCTGCGGAACCCGTGGCCGTGCGCCTTACAATGCTGTCGTCACCCATGGTTTCACCATGGACGAGAACGGCAAGAAGATGTCGAAGTCGCTCGGCAACACTGTCACGCCGCAGGACGTCATCAAGGATTCGGGTGCGGATATTCTCCGTCTATGGGTCATGACGACCGATTATTGGGAAGATCAGCGCCTCGGCAAAAGCATCATCCAGACCAATATCGATGCATATCGCAAGCTGCGTAATACCATTCGCTGGATGCTGGGCACGCTCGCCCATGATGAAGGCGAAAATGTTCCGCATGCAGAACTGCCGGAAATCGAACGCCTGATGCTGCATCGTCTGGCGGAACTCGATGAAGTCGTGCGTTCGGGCTATGACGCGTTTGATTTCAAGCGTATTGCCCGCGCTCTGATCGACTTCATGAATGTCGAGCTTTCGGCTTTCTATTTCGATATCCGCAAGGATGCGCTTTATTGCGATGCACCATCGAGCGTCCGCCGCAAGGCAGCCCTTCAGACTGTTCGCGCGATTTTTGACCGCGTAACGACCTGGCTTGCTCCAATGCTGCCTTTCACAATGGAAGAAGCCTGGCTCGATCGCTATCCGCAATCTGTTTCGGTGCATCTGGAACAGTTCCGCAAGACGCCTGCCGAATGGCGCGACGATGTGCTGGCTGAAAAGTGGCGCAAGGTTCGTAATGTTCGCCGGGTCGTTACGGGCGCTTTGGAACTGGAACGCGCGGATAAGCGCATCGGTTCTTCTCTGGAGGCAGCGCCCGTTGTCTATATCGCGGACAGGAGCCTTGTCGATTCGCTTGAAGGATTGGATTTCGCTGAAATCTGCATCACCAGTGGCATCGATGTGACTGATGCTGCAGCACCTGCTGACGCCTTCACGCTGGATGACGTGAAGGGCGTTGCAGTTGTTCCGGTTCGTGCAGAAGGTGAGAAGTGCGCGCGTTCGTGGCGATACACCACGGATGTCGGTTCTGACCCGGAATTCCCGGAAGTCTCGGCCCGCGATGCGGCAGCCCTTCACGAGTTGAAGGCTCTCGGCAAGCTTTCGGCATAATAATCAAAGGCCCGGCTGCGGTGTGCATCCGGGCTTTTCGCTTCAGGGCTTGCCTTGTAAAGTGAGGACATGGTGAAATAGCGGTTAATATCGCGATTGCCCGTAGAGATGCTCTCATGTACAAGGCTCTCCTTGAGATAAACTTGCAATCTGCCTTGGAGTTGCCGGTTTCTTGCGGCAAGGGTTGAAAAGAAGCCTTTGACGAAGAGAAAATCGACAGGCGTAAAAGAAGTGGCGCTAATGAAGATTGAAGGACGAGTTCTGGTATTGATGACGGCAGTCGCGGGCCTCGCGCTGTCTGGTTGTGTATCGTCGCCGACCTACGGAACCGACAAAACTGCGAATGCGCAGCTTCTCGATGACGTGTCGAACATGGCAAGCTTTGGTCAGGGCAAGAAAAAAGACCGTATTGATTACAAGCCACGACCTGATCTTGTGCGTCCGGGAGAGGGTGACAAGGGTGTGTTGCCAGTTCCACAGGAAAGTCTTGCAAGTGCGGGCGATCCATCATGGCCAGAATCGCCAGAACAACGCCGCAAGCGCTTGCGTGATGAAATCACCGCAAACCGCGATAATCCGAACTTCGTTTCGCCTGTTGAGCAGGACGTACCTGTTGCAAGCAACGTCCGGGCTTCATTGCCAAGCGGTGCCAGCCGTCGCGAAGATTATGAATCGCGCACGCCGACCTTCGATCCAGCCAAGGTTGCTGAGCTGAAGAAACAGCGTGCAGAGCAGACACAAGGTACATCAACCAATCGCCGCTATCTGAGCGAGCCGCCACTTGGTTACCGTCAGCCTGCATCGACAGCAGCTGTTGGTGACATGGGGCAGGATGAGGCGCAGAAAGAACGCGAGCGCAAGAAAGCAGCTGGCGGTGGCGGCAAGAGCTGGCGCGATCTGCTGCCCTGGAATTGATATACATAGTATAGATTTTCATAATTGCGGAAGCCGGAAGAAAAAATCTTCCGGCTTCTTTTTTATATCACTACCAATTTTCTGTCATGAAGTCGGAACTGCTCCGTAGTAACGGATCTATAATATTAAATATTTTTAATGTTGGCTATTCTGAACAATATTTGATTTCAATCAACGAAAGCATTCTGGCAAAGCGTATCCTGCAGCTTTTCGGGATGTAAGGTATAGTAATGAATAAGACAAATTCAATTTGGGATGGCCCCAATGGTTACGGCGTCGTCAGCCGTATGTTTCATTGGTTGATGGTCGCACTTTTTCTGTGGCAGTTCATATCTGCTATCCTGCGCGTATTTATCAAAGAAACGCCGCTTTATAACTTCTTTTGGTCAGCGCATTTCACGATTGGCTTTTCTCTGCTGGTGCTCGTTCTGCTGCGTGGAATTTGGGGCGTGCTAAATCTTTCCAGTCGTCCGCATAAGCCGGGTGTGATGGGTAAGCTTGCGGGCTTCGGTCATCTGGTGATTTATGCGCTTATGTTTGCAGTGCCTGCGCTTGCACTACTCCGGAGCTATGGCAATGGCCGTGGCTTTTCGGTCTTCGGCATCCAGCTATTCGAACAGACTGGAGTGCAGAACGCAGCATTAACCGCGCCGGGCAACGCGCTTCACGGTCTTCTTGGCTGGGTATTGCTGGCCGTTATTGTCGGACATGTGCTGATGGCGCTGGTCCATCATTTTGCGCTGCGTGATAATACTCTGCGCCATATGACGGGACATAGGGTGGTAAATTAAGCTTCGCTCATCGCTTTTCGCGAAAAAAATCCCGGAGAATTTTCTGGGCTTTCTCTTCGGAGAAGCCCGCATAAATTTCTGGAACGTGATGGCATGTGGGCTGTGTGTAAAAACGCGGTCCATATTCCACGCCGCCCCCTTTAGGGTCGGCGGCGCCATAATAAAGACGGCGTATGCGAGCAAACGAGATTGCAGCGGCACACATCGCGCAGGGTTCAAGCGTCACATAGAGATCGCAGTCGAGCAAGCGTTCGGAGTTAAGTGCTTCTCCTGCCTGACGAATTACAAGCACTTCCGCATGGGCGGTAACGTCGTTCAATTCCCGCGTACGGTTGCCAGCCCGGGCGATAATCGTGCCTTCATGCACGATGACCGCACCAATGGGCACCTCACCGCGGAGGGCTGCAGATTTTGCCTCTTCAAGCGCAATCTCCATCGGTGTCGCCACTTTTGGGCGTGAAATGTCTGCAACCTTTTTCAAGCCAACCTCATTTCGTGCGCTGGACAGGGAAATTTCGCTCGCAAGCCATTGAGCGATTTGTTACTGCATAAGTCACGAAATCAAAACCGATTTGTAAACGGATTTATACAGCGTTCTTGACCGGACGGTTCTTTGCCAACCCCCAAGGTGCGAAAGACGACACGGCGGCGCTGCTGAAAGGCCAATACCAGATGAGTAATGAAGACGATAACAAGGGCGGTCGACGCCCCCCGCATGGACGTGGTGAAGGCCGAGGCGATCGCTCCGGCAGCAGTCGCCCAAGCAGCAGTCGCGGTGAACGCGGCGAGCGAGGTTCGGGCCCACGTGAAGATAGGCCGCGCGACGACAGGCCTCGCCGTGACGACGATCGCGGAGGTCCGCGCAAGTTCGGATCGCGCGACACGCAAGAGGGTGAAGATACCAGCGAGCGCATCGCTAAGCGTTTGGCACGTGCAGGCATTGCATCGCGCCGCGAAGCAGAGACCATGATTGCGGCGGGCCGCATCTCTGTAAACGGTAAGGTGCTTGAAAGCCCCGCGGTGAACGTGAAGCGCACAGACGTCATCACGGTTGATGGCAAGCAGTTGAAGCAGGCGGAACGCACACGTCTCTGGCTCTACAACAAGCCTGCGGGTCTTGTGACCACCAATCGTGATCCGGAAGGCCGTCCGACTGTTTTTGAGGCGCTTCCTCCGGAAATGCCGCGCGTACTTTCAGTTGGTCGTCTCGACATCAATACCGAAGGTCTGCTTCTGCTCACCAATGATGGTGGTCTGTCGCGCGTTCTGGAACTGCCTTCCACCGGCTGGCTGCGCCGCTATCGCGTTCGCGCCCACGGCAAGGTCACGCAGGTACAGCTTGATGCACTGAAGGACGGTATTGCTGTCGATGGCGTTTTTTACGGCAGCATCGAAGCAACGCTTGAGCGCGAGCAGGGTGCCAATGTCTGGATTTCTATCGGTCTGCGCGAAGGTAAGAACCGCGAAGTCAAGAACATCCTTGGCGCACTTGGTTTGACGGTCGGTCGTCTGATCCGCGTTTCGTTCGGTCCTTTCCAGCTTGGCGATCTTGAAGAGGGTGCGGTTCGTGAAATTCGGGGACGCATTCTGCGTGATCAGCTTGGTGAAAAGCTCGTTGAAGAATCGGGCGCGGATTTCGATGCGCCAGTTCTGAACGAATTCTCCAACACCGTTGTGCAGGGCCGCACGCGTCGTGAGATGGAGCAGCAGGAGCCAGAAGGCGAATATCGTCGTCAGCCGCGTGAACGCGAATGGATCTCCAGTCAGCCAGAGCGTCGCAAGCGTGAAGAAAAGAAAGAAGACAAGGTTGAGCCGCGTCGCCGTGGCAATAGCAATGTCTGGATGGCACCAGGTGCCCGTCCACAGGGTGAAAAAGCTGCGGCAGAAAAAGCCGCGCGTGCTACGGCTCGTGGTGAACGCGCCAGCCGCTCGGAAGGTGATTTCAAATCGCGTCCACGCCGTTTCGAGGATGGCGATCAGCGTCGTGAAGCGGGCCGTGATGACCGTCCCCGCCGCTCAGAAGGGCGTTTTGATAAACAGGGCTCCCATTCCGGAAATCGTACTGAGGGACGCTCGGATAGCCGTTCAGGACCTCGCGCTCCTCGTGCGGAAGGTGATTTCCAGTCGCGTCCACGTCGTTTTGGAGATGGTGATCAGCGTCGTGAAGAAGGTCGTGATGATCGTCCGCGCCGTTTTGAAGGCCGTTCAGAAGGCAGACCAGAGGGCCGTTACGAGCCTCGTGCGCCACGTCCGGAAGGCCGTGATGATCGCAAGCAAGAGCGTCGTCCGGGCAAGCGTGAGCGCGCCGAACTGAAGAACGAAGGCGGCGAAAGATCATCGGGCGGATATGAAGGCCGTAGCTTCGGTAAGCCTTCGGGTCCGCGCAGCGAAGGTCGTTTCGGTGGCGGTAATGCCGATCGTGGCCCACGCAGCAGCGGTCCGCGTTCTGGTGGCGGCGAAGGTCGTGGCCCGTCGAAGGGGCCAGGCGGCTTTGGCAAGGGGCCGGATCGTGGCGGTTCGGGTGGCAAGCCAGGCAACGGAAGATCTGGTGATGGAAAGCCACGCGGTGGCAAGCCAGGGGGCGGCGGTGCGGATCGTCGGCGGTAAATTCCGCGGGCGCGCGCTCGTCACACCGACCACAAATTCTATTCGTCCGACCACAGATCGGACGCGGGAAAGCCTATTCAATATTCTCGCACACAGCTTCCCGGACAAGGTTGAAAGCGGGCGTGTTCTGGACCTTTTTGCAGGTACAGGCGCGCTCGGCCTTGAAGCGCTTTCTCGCGGCGCCCGCTATGCCGTTTTTGTCGAAGAGTCGGCGGAAGGGCGCGGCATTCTTCGTCAGAACATCGAAGCTTTTGGTCTGCAGGGCCAGACCAAGGTTTTACGCCGCGATGCCTGTAAGCTTGGTGAAGCAGGCACGATGGAACCGTTCGATCTGATTTTTGCTGATCCGCCCTACGGCCGCCGCATGGGCGAAAAGGCACTTTTATCAGCACTTGAAGGCCGTTGGCTTAATCCTGACGCACTTCTCGTGCTTGAAGAAGATGCGGAAGCATCGCTTGAACTGGATGAACGATTCGTCGTTCATGAAGAGCGGAATTATGGTGGCACCATCATCCGGCTGATACAGTTGAAAGCGGACTAGAGATTTATCCGAAACCGGAGCGCCGGTTTCGGAAGCACAGTGAATTTTGAATATAGAGCAAGTCTCCCAAAAATGGGAACCGATTTTGGGATAAAGACATGAGCGAAACAAATAAATAGAGCATTTCTACCTATTCATCTTAGATAGGAAATGCTCTGGATCTTGCCGCTCGCCAGACATTTCAAAGTTGTCAGGGCGGAATGAAACTGATTGGAGATGTCGTTTGGTGCATAACCCCTCACTCCGGCACTTTTTGTTGTCCACCGCCCTTGGTTTGGCGTTGGCTCTGCCGCTTGCAACGGGCTCGGTTCAGGCGCAGACGCCCGCACCGGCAGCTGCAACTGAGGCTACCCAGTCTCAGGCACAAACAAATCTGCCAGAAATCACGAAATCCGAAGATATCAGCAGCTTTACCCTCGAAAACGGGTTGAAGGTCGTGATTATTCCTGATCATCGCGCCCCGGTGGTCACGCAGATGATCTGGTATCATGTGGGGTCGGCTGATGAGGCACCGGGCAAATCCGGTATTGCGCATTTTCTTGAACACCTGATGTTCAAGGGCACCAAAACCTATCCGGCTGGCGAGTTTTCCGCGAAGATCGCAGCCATTGGCGGTCAGGAAAACGCGTTCACCTCTTATGACTACACCGCCTATTTTCAGCGTGTCGCGCCTGATGCACTTGAAATGGTGATGGGCTATGAATCGGACCGCATGGCCAATCTGGTGCTCGACGAAGAGGCGGTAACGACTGAGCGCGAGGTTATTCTTGAAGAGCGTCGTATGCGCGTGGATTCAAATCCTGCAGCGATGCTGATGGAAAACACCGACGCTGTGCTTTTTTACAATCATCCTTATCGTGTGCCTGTGATTGGCTGGCGACAGGAAATGGAGAAACTCAGCCTCAAGGATGCGGTTGATTTCTACCAGCAATATTACACCCCGAATAATGCAACGCTGGTGATTGCCGGTGACGTGACACCTGAACGCGTGCGCGATCTTGTCATGAAGACCTGGGCCACAATCCCCAAGCGCGCCGAGGTTCTGCCGCGCGAGCGTCCGCAGGAGCCGGTCAAGCACGCAGCGCGCGTTGTGACGCTGCATGATGATCGTGTGAGCACGCCATCGTTCCGGGTGTCGTGGCTGGTGCCGTCTTATTCCAACGAGAAGCGCTTTCCGAATGTGAAGGCAGGCGATGCGCCTGCGCTCGATCTTTTGAGCGAAATTCTCGGCGGCTCGCTCCGCTCGCGTCTTTATCAGGAGCTGATCGTCAAGCAGGGCATCGCATCCAATACGGGTGCAAGTTATGATGGCGATCCCCTCGATGACGGTACATTCTCGGTTTATGGTTCACCACAAAACGGCAAGACGCTGGCCGATGTTGAAAAGGCTGTTGATGCCGAAGTTGCACGTATCATCAAGGACGGTGTGACACAGACCGAACTTGATCAGGCACGCAATCGCTTCCTGAAAGCTGTCACATTTGCGCGCGACAGTCAGTCCGGTATGGCCCGTATTTACGGCTCCACGCTCTCCATTGGCCAGAGCATTGAAGATATTCAGAAATGGCCGGATGTTATCAAGGGTGTCACTGTCGAGCAGATAAAAGATGCTGCGAGCCGCTATCTGGTGAAAAATCAGTCGGTGACGAGCTACTTGCTGCCGCCGGATACCGATCCTGAAAATGCACGTGAAAATCCCAATGCTGCCGCTGGCAATGCAGGTGAGAATGGCGCGGGAGGAGCAATCCAGTGAGCAAAGCTATTGCGTTGAATGTTAATCGTGCAAAGACGGCAATGATAGCACTGGCAACATCCATGATGTTGCTGGTGGTTCTGAACCTTCCGGCATACGCAATCGAGATTCAGGAAGTCGTTTCGCCAAAGGGTATCAAAGCCTGGCTGGTTGAAGACAGTTCCGTACCGCTTATCTCCATGCGGTTTTCGTTCAAGGGTGGCACGTCGCAAGATCCGAGTGGCAAAGAAGGTCTTGCTAATCTGATGACGGGTCTTTTCGATGAAGGTGCTGGGGATCTTGATTCCGACAGTTTTCAAGAACGCATCGATAATCTTGGCGCAGAAATGAGCTTTTCGGCTTCTCCTGATTCGGTTTCCGGCAATATCCGTATGCTTGCCGAGAACCGTGATGCAGTGAACGGCCTATTGGCGCTTGCCGTTAACAAGCCACGCTTTGATCAAGATGCGATTGATCGTATTCGTCAGCAGGTGGTTGCAAGCCTCGAAGCTTCGCAGCGCAATCCTTCGACTATTGCCTCGCGCAAGTTTTCCGAAGTTCTTTATGGCAGCCATCCTTATGGTCGCCCGGACGAAGGTACGATCAAGTCGCTGCAATCAATCAGCCGCGAAGATCTTGTCAATTTCCATCGCAAGAACTTTGCTCGTGATCGCCTCACGATCGGCGTTGTTGGTTCGATCAACGCCAAGGATCTTGGCGAAATGCTCGACAAGGTATTCGGCGATCTGCCAGCAAATGCTGAGCTGGTGCCAGTGCCCGATGCGAAACTCGCGCTCGGCACGACAACGAGCCTTAGTTTTGATATGCCGCAGACATCGATCAGTTTTGTCTATCCGGCAGTTCCACGTAAAGATCCGGAGTTCTTCGCTTCCTATCTGATGAACCATATTCTGGGTGGCGGGTTTACGTCGCGCCTTTATGCGGAAGTGCGTGAAAAGCGCGGTCTGGCCTATTCCGTGT
>RCUT01001661.1_pt1 | contig 10444 bp, 9 predicted proteins | sample 2166171 | NCBI WGS metagenome assembly RCUT01 (sample SAMN09932757, study PRJNA488358) | compost metagenome | isolation source: compost soil in 4-hydroxybenzoic | place: Germany: Experimental Botanical Garden
CCGAGATGTGGGTGAAGATCAAATCGGTCATGCGAAAGTGCGCAATCAAGCGGTAGCAGGCGGCCAACTCTTCACGCAGACGTTGCTCTGTCGATGTCATACCCCGGCTACCTCTTTCACAGTGCAATCTTCCAGCCCTTGCCCCAAGGCCTCCCAGCCATCGAAGCCCCGGCGAGCGATGAACACCAGGCGTGTGGTGTTGGCCTGGGCGTCATCCAGCGCCGGCAGAAACTGACTGCGGGTGCCGACATGTTGCAGCCAGTGCGCCGTGCTGCCCGGCGTCAGCAACACCAGGCCTTTGACCCGGAATACATCACTGGGCAGCGCCCTCAACCAGCCACGCAAGCACTCGACATCGAGGGCCGCGTTGCTCTGCCACAACCAGCTGCTGAACATCTCGCCGTGATCGCCATCGGACACCCGGGTCAGCGGTTTCTGCGCCCGAGGCTCAAGGTCCAGATCGGTATCCAGCCACAACGCATCGGGCAACTCGGCTTGCACACTTTCATGCACACGCGTCCTGGCGCCCAGTGCATTGCGCAACGCCTGCAACTGCGCCTCGTCGACCAGGTCGGTCTTGTTCAGCAACAGCAGGTCGGCAGCGGCCACCTGCGCCCGAGCCAGGCGCGCGTATTCACCGTCGAGTTGCAGATGGCGGGTGACGTCGACCACCGTAATCACCATGTCCAGTTGCATCTGGCTGCGCAGTTGCGGGTAGGCCAGGGTTTGCACGATGCGCTGCGGATCGGACACACCGCTGCACTCGATGACGATACGCTCCAACCTTGGTTCAAGCTGCGCCAGGCTGGCGAGTTGCGCCAGCAGGTCTTCCTGCACCGTGCAGCAGATGCAGCCGTTTTGCAGGCTGTACACCGCGTCGGTGACTTCGGAAACGATGGCCGCATCGATGTTCAGCTCGCCGAAATCGTTGACGATCACCGCCAGCCGACTGCCTTCGGCACGGCGCACCATGCGGTTGAGTAGTGTGGTTTTACCGGCGCCGAGAAAACCCGACACCACGGTCACGGCGATACGTGGGGAAGTCATTCTGCCTTGCCCTCCAGCACCGGTGGTTCGCCTTGCCAGACGGCTTTGAGGCCGACGGTCTCCAGCGTTGAGTGGCGGTCGTAGACCAGCTGCCCTTCAACGAAGGTCAGCAGCACCTGGGTCTTGTGGATGTAGTTGCGTGCCGGTGCAGCGAACAGGTCGCGGTCGATGACGATCAGGTCCGCCGACTTGCCCACTTGCAGGCTGCCGGTGCTGTGTTCCAGGCCCATGGCCACGGCGCCGTTGCTGGTGATCACGGTCAGCGCCTGTTCGAGGCTGATCGGGTCGCCGAAGCAGGCCGGGTCGTCGTTCCATGGGTTCTGCCGGGTGATCATGGTTTCCAGCGCCAGCCACGGGTCGATGGACGCCACCGGCCAGTCGGTGCCCATCACCGCAGTGCCGCCGGCGGCGAGCACGCCTTTGAAATCGTAGATGCGCTTGAGGCGTTCCTGGCCGTAACCGGAACGCGCACCGCTGGCGAACGGCGTCGGGTACCAGGCGGCCGGGGAAAATTCGGCGATGACATTCAGCTCCTTGAAGCGCGGCAGGTTGCCGGGGTGCAGCAAGGTGCTGTGGGCGCACTGGTGGCGCACACCGCTGAAACCGTTGCGACGACGGGCCTCGGCCACGGCATCGAGGAACACGTCGGAGGCGCCGTCGCCGGTGCAGTGGGCGATCACACGGATGCCCTTGCGGTCCATGTCCACCACCATGTCGGTGATGTGTTCCGGGGTCAGGTTGAGCTTGCCGCGCCAGCTCGATTCCTGCGGCCACGGGGTCAGCAGGTACGAAGACTTCGGCTCCACGGTGCCGTCGAAGTGGAACTTCACCGCGTTGGCGCTCAGGCGCGCGCTGCGGTAGTAGTGACGTTCGCCGGCCAGCAGCTCCCAGCGACGACGCACCGGGAAGATGTCGTCCTGCCAACTGATCGCCGCTTCGATGCGCACCGTCAGTTCGCCGCAGTCGTCGAGTTCCTTGAGGGCCTGCAAACGCTGTTCGCAGACGTGCACGTATTTGCTCGCCGTGACGCCGCGCGAGCTCTGGAAGTGCACGCCATCGCGGTAGGCGCGACGCAGCACGCTGACCGGTGTCGGTGGCATGGCGGCGTGGATCATCGCGTAGGCACCGTCGATCATCAGGCCGGTGGGTTCGCCGCTCAGCTCGTCACGCTCGAAATAACCGTTGCGCGGGTCGGACGTGTGGCGGTCGATGCCGGCCAGTTCCAGGGCCTTGGAGTTGACCATCATGGTGCCCCACATGCGGTCGAGCAGTGCCACCGGGCGGTCCGGCATGACGCTGTCGAGCCACTCGCGGCCCGGGGTCAGGCCGGCCTCGCGGAAGGTGTAGCGCACCCAGTACTGGCCGTAGATCCAGCCGTCGCCGGGATGACTGTCGGCATAGGCGAGGATGCTTTCGCGCAACTGCTCCGGGGTCGGGTCTTCGATGCCGACGTCGAGGTCATCGGCGTAGCGCGGCGCCAGCGCGAGGTCGGGGTGCGTGTGCATGTCGTGCAGGCCCGGCATGCAGAATGCGCCTTGCAGGTCGTGCACGCGGGTGTTCGGGCCCTTGAACATCTCGATCTGGCCGAGGCTGGCGACTGCGATCAACTTGCCGTCGCGGATGGCCACGGCCTCGGCCCACGGGTTGGCCGGGTCCTGGGTGTAGATACGACCGTTGGCCAGGATCAGGTCGGCGTAGGTCCCCTGCACGGAATGGGTAGAGGAAAAGTTATCGGACTCAGCCATGTAAGCCACCTTTGAGTTCAGGAGATTGAAAGGTCTGCCGGACGATCTACGTTTCGGCGACCTGAAAAAATTGTTGTTGTTTTAGTCAGCCAAAAACATGGCGGCGTCGACCTCGATCATCACCGGCTCATCGCTACTGCCGAGTTGCCCCAGCAGCTCGCGCAAGCCGTCCAAATCACGTGCTCGGTGATGGCTGACGTGGCAGCTTTGCGCCAGCGCAGCGAAGTCCGGCGTGAGGATGTCCACCCCTAGCAACGGCACCGCCTTGGCGTTCATGTAGTCGCGAATCTCGGCGTAGCTGCTGTTGTTCCACAGCAGCAGGATCACGCCGACGCCGGCCTCTTTGGCCGCGATCAGTTCGGCGCTGGAAAACTGCAAGCCACCGTCGCCAATCAACGCCACCACCGGTCGCCAGGGTAGGGCCAGCTTGGCGCCGATGGCGGCGGGCAAACCGTAGCCGAGGGTGCCGTAGCCGCTGCCGGCGTTGAACCAGCTATTGGGGGTTGGCGCCCGGTAGCCGAGGGCGCCCTGGTACACCGGTTGGGTCGAATCGCCGACGATCAGAGGCTGCGGCAAGTGATCGCGCAGGGTATCGAGCAGCGCTTGCATACGGGATTGTCTGGCGCTCCAGCCGGCGTGTTCGAGGGCGTTGACCTGGGTCACTCGTTCAGCCGCCCAGGCTGGATCGGCCTGGCGCTGCGGCAGGCGATCGAGCAACAAAAGCAAGCCTTGCCCGGCATCGCCCAGCAAGCCGACCGCGGCCGCTTGTACGCCGAGTATTTGCATGGGATCGATATCCAGTCGAATCAGTGGTGCCTTGAACTGCACAGGGCCAAGACCGAAAAAGTCGTAGTCGGTTTCCCCCAACTCGGTGCCGACGGCCAGCACCAGGTCGGCCTCGGCAAACAGTTCGCGACCATGGGCCGAGGACTGCACACCGTCGAGCAGCAAAGGATGCTCTGGGGCCAGCAAACCGCGGGCGTTGGTGGTCAGCGCCACAGGGGCCTGCAGGCGTTCGGCGAGTGCGGTCAGGACCTCACTGGCCCGGCGTGCGCCACCACCGGCGAGAATCAACGGACGCTTGGCGTTGTTGATCAGGGCCACGGCGTCATCGATGGCTTCCGGCGCCGGGGCTGGCGCGGCCGGCAATGAACGCGCACGCAAGTCCAGGCCGTCGGCAGACATCTCCAGCACATCCAGCGGAATTTCGATGTGCACCGGTCGCGGCCGCGTACAGCCAAACAAGGCAAAGGCCCGTGCCAGCACTTCCGGCAATTGCGACGGGTGTTGCAGCGTATGGCTGAAAGCACAGACCCCGGCGACCAGCGCGCGCTGATCCGGCAATTCATGCAGGTGGCCATGGCCCAGGCGCAGGTGTTCGCGACGGTTGCAGGTGGAAATCACCAGCATCGGCACCGAGTCGGCATAGGCCTGGCCCATGGCGGTGATGATGTTGGTCATGCCCGGTCCGGTGATGATGAAGCACACTCCGGGCTTGCCGCTGGCACGGGCATAACCATCGGCCATGAACCCGGCGCCCTGCTCGTGGCGCGGGCTGATGTGCTTCAGGCGACTGCCGTGCAGGCCACGATACAACTCGACGGTGTGCACGCCGGGAATACCGAAGACGGTTTCAACACCATAGCCTTCCAGCAACTGAACGAGCGCCTCGGCACAACGGGTCATGCAGCACCTCTTGGATAAGGGGCCAGCTCGGCCCAACGACGAATGGGGCTAGTATTGTTGAATCAACCGATACAACAATCGATTTTTTTTGGCCTGACTGTTCGATTTACGTCACCATATCTACCGATCTAAACCATAACCGGATGATTTATGCGTTTTCCTTCGATGACAGCCCTTCGTGCGCTGGATGCGGTTGCCCGTCTGGGCAGCGTGTCGGTCGCGGCCCGTGAACTGAACCTGACCCGCAGCGCCATCAGCCACCAGATCAGCAAGCTCGAGGAGTGTGTCGGTTTCGCCCTGACCGAGCGCATTGGCCGAGGCATCGGCCTGACGTATCAGGGCGAACGCTATGCGCGGGAAGTGCACGGGATTCTGTTGAACCTGCTCGACGCCGGACAGTTGGTCGACGACCAGGAAATCTCCGGGCGGCTGTGCGTCAGTTGTGCGCCGGGGTTCGCCACCTATTGGTTGTGCCACCACATCGGTGCGTTTCTGCGTCAGTACCCGCAAGTGCAACTGCAGCTGATTTCGCCCCGCACGCCGGATGACGTAACCAACGCGGCTGCCGACCTGTGCATCGCCTACGGGATTGGCGACTGGCCGGAAATGATCGTCGAGGAGATCGTGGCATTGCGTTTCTTTCCGGTGTGCAGCCCGCGCCTGATCAACGCCTTGGGCGGTCTGAAAAGCCCGCAGGAACTGAGCAGCTACCCCTTGCTGCACATGACCGACTACTCGGACTGGCGCGTGTGGCTGACCGCTGCGGGGGCTTCCGGGGTCAATGCGACGAGCGGCATCCTGTTCTCCGATGCGCACTGCGCCCAGTCCGCGTGCATTGCCGGCCAGGGCATCGCCATCGGTGACAACCTGATCAGCGGTGATGCGTTATCCAAGGGTTTGCTGGTGCGCCCGTTCGACATCACCATCGATTTGCACCGTGGCTACTACCTGGCGGCAGACCCGCAAAAGGCCGACCGCGCCGTGGTCCAGGCCTTCAGCAACTGGGTCAAGACCCAGCTGCAATCGTCCCGCCAGACCTGGCAGGACACCCTGTAAAAGCACACCAAATCCCCCTGTGGGAGCGGGCTTGCTCGCGAAAGGCGGCGTCACATTCAACCTTTTTGGTGACTGACACGCCGCCTTCGCGAGCAAGCCCGCTCCCACAGGGGAAGGCTCTGTTTCAGGGTCTCTGGGCTGCATGGAATCCCCGGTCAATTTGTTCAATAAAACTAACCAATATCGGCAAAATAATTCCATTGATGTAGCGATATTTTTAACAATAATAAGCCCAAAGCCCATTTCGGATTCGCATCCGTCCTCGTACGTCTTATGGGCAATAAAAAGAGGAACCTCATTGTGTCCAGCCGTTCAGCGATCCAGCTCAGCGCTCAAGGTATCAGCCAGTATTACGGCCGTTTCGCGGCGCTGGATAACGTCGATCTCGACGTTCGCCAAGGTGAATTTCTTACCCTGCTGGGCCCGTCCGGCTCGGGCAAGACCACCTTGCTGATGATTCTGGCCGGTTTCCTCAGCCCGACCTCGGGCAAGCTGATGGAGCAAGGCGTCGACATCATCCGGCGTTCCGCCGAGAAGCGGAACTACGGCATGGTGTTCCAGGGTTATGCGCTGTTCCCGCACATGAGCGTGGCCGACAACGTGGCCTACCCGCTGCGCATCCGCAAAGTCCCCGTTGAAGAACGCAATCGCCGGGTCAAGCACATCCTTGAAGTGGTCGGCCTCGGTGCACACATGCACAAGAAACCCGCCGAGATGTCCGGCGGCCAGCAGCAGCGCGTGGCGATTGCCCGGGCGCTGGTGTTCGAGCCGGAACTTCTGCTGCTCGACGAGCCACTGTCGGCGCTGGACAAGAACCTGCGCGAACAACTGCAAACCGAGCTGCAACGCATCCACCGTCAGGTCGGTACCAGTTTCGTGTTCGTCACCCACGACCAGAACGAAGCGCTGGCGCTGTCCTCGCGCATCGCGATTTTCAACCACGGCAAGCTGACCCAGGTCGACACCCCGGAGAACATCTACAACCGCCCCGAGAGCCGTTTCGTCGCCGAGTTCCTGGGCAAGATGAACCTGTTCCCGCTGGACAACCTGACCCGCAACGGCCAGACCGCCAGCGGCCGCTGCGGCACCAGCGTATTGCATGCCCAGGCGCCGAACGCACTGAGTGCGGCACCGATCGTGCTGGCCGTGCGCCCCGAGCACATGGAGCTGCACAGCGAGTGCCCGACCCGGGAGGGCTACAACGTGATGCCCGCGCAACTCACCGACAAGGTTTATCAAGGCTCCAGCACCCATCTGGCGCTCAAGGTCGGCGGCGACACGCTACCGATCAACCTGTCCGTACCCGGCAATCACCCGGGGGCGTCGATGCCCGGCGGCGCGCCGGTGTGGCTGAGCTGGCCGGTGCAGCAAAGCTTCCTGCTACAGGCCTGAACCGCAAAAAACTGCGTCACAAAGCTCTCTTCCAATGACAACAAAAAGGCCGGTGCCCATGCAGGCACCCGCCAACTGAGGACTTGCCCATGCGCCAGGATCACCAACAAGACTGCATCGAAGTGCTTATCGAAAAGGCCCGCGACGGTCAGATCAACCGCCGCACCTTCATCCAGGCCATGGGCCTGCTGGCCGCGGTGCCATTGGCGCTGCGCAGCGGCATCAGCTGGTCGGCGGACAAGCCGCTGGTGGTGGTCAACTGGGGCGGCGACGCCCTGAACGCGTTCCGCTCGGCGTGGACCGACACCTTCACCAAGAACACCGGCATCCAGGTGCGCATCGACGGAGCCGGCCCGACCGAAGGCGCCATCCGCTCGCAACTGGCCAGCGGCCAACCGAGCTGGGACGTGGTCGACGTCGAGAGCTACAGCGCCATCGTGCTGGGCCGGGAAAAGATCCTGCAGCCACTGGACTACAACACCATCAAGCGCGATCAGGTGGCCCCGGCGCTCTCTTCCGATTACGGCATCGCCAGCTACCAGTTCAGCTACGTGATGGCCTGGGACAGCGAAAAATTCGGTGAAAACGGGCCCAAGACCTGGGCCGATTTCTGGGACGTGAAGAAATTCCCCGGCAAGCGCACGCTGTACAAATGGATGAACGGCATGCTCGAAGCGGCGTTGCTGGCCGACGGCGTTCCAGCTGACAAGCTGTACCCGCTGGACGTGCCACGGGCCCTGAAGAAGATCGACGAGATCAAGCCGCACGTCTTGTCGTTCTGGAGTTCGGGGGCCGAGAGCCAGCAACTGATGGTCGACGGCGAGGTGTCGGTGGGTGCGATCTGGCACACCCGCGCCAAGCTGCTCAGCGAAGACACCGACAACCGCGTGCGCTGGAGCTTCGACAACGGTTTCATCAACTCCAGCAGTTGGGCGGTATTGAACGGCAACCCCGGCGGCACTCAACCGACCATGCAGTTCATCCAGCAAGCCTTGCAGCCTGAAGGCCAGCTCAAGCTGTTCGAACTGCTGGGCAACGGGCCTTCCAACAGCGCCACGGAAAAGCTGATGTCGGCCAAGCAACTGGAAGCCAACTGCGCCTCCGAAGAAAACCTGAAAAAGCAGATCGCTCTCAACGCCCAGTGGTACGCCGACAACTACTCCAAAGCCCTGGAAGAGTACCTGACGCGGTTGTCCAAGTGAGCCTGTGACCATGACCACCACCCTGACCTCGACCCTGACCGCCCCCAAGCCCCGCTTCAGCTCGCCGGGCCTGGAGCGCGGCCTGTTGCTGTTTCCGCTGCCGGTGTTGCTGCTGGTCTTCTACGTGCTGCCATTCCTCGGCGTGGTCGGCTGGAGCTTCTCGCTGCCGACGCCGGGCATCGAGCAGTACCAGCGCATCGCCACGGACCCGGCGATCCACGAAATGCTCTGGCGCACGTTGCGCCTGTGCCTGACCGTCAGTGGCCTGGCCTTGATGATCGGTTACCTGCTGGCCTACTGCTGGGTGTTCAGCCCGCCGTTCTGGCAGCGCGTGGTGGAGATCTGCATCTTCATTCCGTTCTGGATTTCCGTGCTGGTGCGGGCCTTCGGCTGGTTGATCGCCCTGCGCAGCAACGGCGTGCTCAACAACGGCCTGATGGGCATGGGGCTGATCGACCAGCCGCTGCAACTGAGCCGCAATGAGATAGGCGTGGTCATCGGCATGCTCCACGTGATGATCCCGTACGCGGTGTTCCCGCTGCTGTCGACCATGCGTCAACTCGACCAGCGTGTGCTCATGGCCTCGCGCGGCCTGGGGGCCGGTGCCTTGCGCACCTTCTGGCAAGTGCTGCTGCCGCAGACCCTGCCGGGCATTCTGGGCGCGTTCATCATGGTCTTCGTGTTCTGCCTGGGCTTCTTCATCACCCCGGTGCTGTTGGGTGGCGGGCAAACGGTGATGATCGCCGAGTATGTGTTCCTGCAAATGTTCCAGACCAGCAACTGGGGCCTGGGCGCGGCACTGAGCGTGGTGTTGCTGGCCCTGGTCAGCGCGCTGATCTGGGTGCTGTTGAAAATGACCCGCGTCAACCGACTGGTAGGCTGAGATCACTATGAATACCCATCGCACAAGCCTGAGTACGCGGCTGTTGGCCGTGGTCGCCATGGCCTTCATGCTGTTCCCGCTGCTGACGGTCATTCCGGTGTCGTTCACCAGCAAGCGCTTCCTGTCGATGCCCGAAGGCAACTGGTCGCTGCGCCACTACGAAGCGCTGGTGAGCAACCCGGACTGGTTCCACGCCATCAGCCAGAGCCTGAGCATCGCCTTCGCCACCAGCCTCATCGCCACCCTGCTGGCCGCCAGTTTCAGCCTCGGCATCTGGTACATGCGCTCCAAATGGGCCACGGCCCTGATCGGCCTGGTGCTGTTGCCGATGGCGATCCCGCCGGTGATTTCCGCACTGGTGCTGTACTTCATGGAGACCAAGCTCGGTCGCTTCGCGCCGGGCATGGGCTACGACACCCTGACCGGCGTGGTGATTGCCCACGTGATCATGGTGGTGCCGTACGGCGTAGTGACCATGCTGGTGGCCCTCAGCCAGATCGACCGGCGCATCGAACTGGCCTCGCGCAACCTTGGCGCCAGCCTGATGCAGACCACGTTCATGGTGATCCTGCCGAACCTGAAACTGGGTCTGGCCTCCACCGCGCTGTTGGGTTTCGCCCTGTCCTGGGAAGAAGTGGCGGTGACGCTGTTCATCACCAGTGTCAACGTCGACACCCTGCCCAAGCGCATCTGGAGCGGCTTGCGCGATAACGTCGACCCGAGCGTCGCGGCGATCTCGGTGTTGTTGATCTCGCTGACGTTGCTGGTGCTGATCGGACGGTTGGTGGTTCAGCATCTGGCGGATAAACGCGCGCAGAAACTGCAGCACTCGTAAGTGCTTCACACGAAAAAGCCCCGCGCTTGCCATACAAGCACGGGGCTTTTTTCGTTAAGACGCCGCAATCCCTGTAGGAGCGAGCTTGCTCGCGATGATCGCAAAGGCACCGCGCTCATCCAGAATGAACGCGTCATCGTTAACGTCCATCGCGAGCAAGCTCGCTCCTACAGAAAGCGAAATCATGACCAGCCGCCTGTTCATCCGTGACAACGCCGTCCCGGTCCAATAGATTAGGCGGCCTGAAAAAGCCCCCGGGCTTTCTCGCCCCTATTCAAGTTCAAAGAAGTAGTGAAATTTCAATGTCCGATTCCAACACCGCTGAATCCGTAGTCACCTTGTCGTCCAAAGCGGAATACGAAAACTCCATCAATCTTTCACAACACGTACCCCAGGCGAAAACCATCAGCGAGATGGTGCTGGACGCTTTCCAGTCCACCCGCGAAAGTGACCAGATCCGCGAACTGCGCGCCGCCATTCGGCAGGCCCACGACAGCTTCGACGACGACAAGGCCTATGAACTGATGGGCCAGCTCAAGCAACTCAAGGACGCCGAAGCCGCCGACATCGCCGCGCTGGAAGACCTGAGCAGCAAGTT
>RCUT01001664.1_pt1 | contig 10437 bp, 8 predicted proteins | sample 2166171 | NCBI WGS metagenome assembly RCUT01 (sample SAMN09932757, study PRJNA488358) | compost metagenome | isolation source: compost soil in 4-hydroxybenzoic | place: Germany: Experimental Botanical Garden
ATATTAATTCTTCCTTTGCACTTTTTATATCATCCACTTCAAATGCAAGGTGACGCAATCCGCAAGCTTCGGGGAAAGAACGACGAACCGGGGGGGAGGGAAAGGAAAATAGTTCAATTACGTAATTACTCCCCAACGCCAAATCCAATTTATAGGACTCTCTTTCAGCTCTAAAAGTTTCCTGAATAATGCTTAGGCCTAAAACATCACAATAAAAAGATTTAGATTTTTCATAATCGGAACAAATTATAGCGATATGGTGAATCTTATTGAGTTTAAGCATGCTTTTGAGGGGTTGCTAAATTTTCCATACAAATATGAGAAATAATGTAAGCAAAAGCTTTTTTATTGAATAATTCATGATTTTGATCAGGTTTAGGTGATAATTTACTCTTTTTTAGAAGCATTCGTTTTGAATCACTATTCAAAAACTTTCTTTCCATATAGAATAAGCTAATTTTGCCGTTTGAAAAAATAAACAAACGTCGGCCTTAGTGCAATTTGTCTAAACTGTTAAAAAAGAAAGTAAATAATATGCGAAAGGGATTTATAGTTAGTTCAATAGCAGGTATTATTGTATGTGCACTCTTAGGTGCCTTTGTAAACGTAAATTGGTACATTCCATTAATTGTGATAGTGGCACTTACTATCCTTGGTATCTATGATATGTCCCAAACTAAACATTCAATCATGCGTACCTATCCGGTTTTTGGCCGTATGCGTTATTGGATGGAGGCGCTCAGACCAAAACTTTACCAATATTTTATTGAATCTGATATCGATGGACGCCCGATAAACCGTATTGATCGTTCTACCATTTATCAGCGTGCTAAACACGAGGTTGATTCAATGGCATTTGGTACTCAAATGGATGTTTATGCTGAAGGCTACGAATGGATGAGTCATTCAATTGCGCCAAAAGATTTTACAAAGTTAGATCGTAATCCTAAAGTTGTAATTGGTAATAAGGATTGTAAACATCCTTATGCTTCAAGCTTGTTAAACGTTTCTGCGATGAGTTTTGGTGCCTTAAGTTCAAACGCGATTGAGGCCTTGAATGGCGGTGCCAAAATAGGAGGGTTTGCTCATAATACGGGAGAAGGAGGAGTTAGCCCACACCACTTAAGACAAGGTGGCGATCTAATTTGGCAAATTGGTACCGGATATTTTGGTTGTCGTGATGAGAATGGTAATTTCTCTGCAGAAGGATTTAAACTGAACGCAACTCGTCCGGAAGTAAAAATGATTGAGCTTAAAATTTCCCAAGGTGCTAAACCTGGTCACGGGGGTATTTTACCGGCAACTAAGAATACACCTGAAATTGCAGCAATTCGTCATATTAAGCCAGGAACAACCGTGGCATCACCACCGTTTCACTCTGCATTTAATAATCCACTCGAACTGGTAAAATTCATCCAGCAATTACGTGACCTATCAGGTGGAAAACCGGTTGGTTTTAAATTGTGTATTGGTCGCGGAAACGAGTTTATCGGTATTTGTAAAGCCATGATCGAGCTCGACTGTTATCCAGATTTTATTACCGTTGATGGTGGTGAAGGTGGAACAGGAGCTGCACCGCAAGAGTTTTCAAATTATGTAGGAGCGCCATTATTAGATGGTTTGGCTTTTGTGCATAATATGCTGGTGGGTTACAATATCCGTCATCATATCAAGATTATTGCTTCAGGGAAAATATTATCTGGTTTCAGTATTGTAAGAGCTATCGCAATTGGAGCAGATGCTTGTAACTCTGCACGTGCAATGATGATGGCTGTAGGATGTATTCAAGCATTACAATGTAACACGAATAAATGTCCGACAGGAGTTGCTACTCAAGATCCATCATTAACTGTTGGTTTAGTGGTTGATGATAAAAAACAACGTGTAGCGAATTATCATGCAGAAACAGTTAAGAACTTTGTTGAATTGATAGGAGCAGCTGGTATTGATAACTACAGGGATCTTACTCGTTCACATATTTATCGTCGTGTGTTTATGAATGAGATCAGAACGTATGAAGATATCTTCCCTTATGTTGAACCCGGAGGGATGTTAAATGATAAAATGCCTGATCGTTATCGGGTTGACCTTTCAACTGCCTATATGGATAGGTGGAATTAGCTATTGGCATTTAGCCGTTAGCTAAGTAATAGTCAACAGCTAACGGCTAATAGCCTACTTCTCATATCTTTTTTTGAAGGATAAACAGTAATTGTGCTTTAGCTATAATCGGATTACTTGGATCACAATTGATCATCAATAAATAACCTGCCAGAGGTGAAAGCTCCCAATCTGGTTTCATCTCCCCATCTACATACTTGTACACCTTTTTAAAATTGTCTTCTACCGAAATATGTAATGAAACGCACACATTAATGGCGCGTTTTAATGGTTCTAAAAGTTCATTAGGTTGTTCAATTTCCAGTAATTCCATTAGCTCACTTAATGAATACTGTAAGGGAGGATGCGCTTGTTGCGTAATTTTCTGAGTTAAAATAACTTCATCCAGATAGTTATACAGTTTTAGCATGGTTTTCGGATTTTAGTGTGGATAATTGATGAAACAGTTCTTTTTCCTTAACACTAAAGTGCTTCGGCAGTCTTATAATCGTTTTAACATACAGGTCGCCTTTAGTTTCAGGGTGATCATAATCCGGCATTCCCATTCCTTTAAGGCGGAAGACCTTGCCGCTATCGGTATGTTCAGCAATGGTAATGTTTACATTATTACCTAAAGTTTTTACCGTTGCTTTTCCTCCAAGAACAGCCGTGTATAAATCAATATCTATATCGGTATAAATATCCCTGCCTTTTAATTCAAACTTAGGGTGAGGAGTAATATGTAAAGTAATCAGCAAATGCCCGGGTTCGCCACCATTGAGGCCGGGAGCACCTTTGCCTTTCAGACGAATTACTTGTCCGTCGTATAATCCAGGTTTTAGTTTTAGATTAAGTTTAGTCCCGCTGAGTTCAATTTGCTTCGCACAACCATTATAAGCATCTTCCAGACTAACTTCCATTTCTGCCTGCAGATCCTGGCCTTTTCTAGCCCTTGTTCGCTGTTGTCGGGAGCCAGTGAATCGGCCACCAAATAAATTTTCGAAGAAATCAGAAAAATGCCCTTCTTGTCCGCTCTCTCCAAAGAAATCATTCATATTGCCCTGGTACGAATAAGCACCACCCTGGTTCTGTGCTTGCCATTTAGACCAGTCGAAACCACCCTGAGCCTTACCTTGAGCTTGTTGCTGTTCATAATATTTCCAGTTTTCACCGAACTGGTCATACTTTGTACGTTTTTCTTTATCACCCAGCACTTCATAAGCCTCACTTACTTCCTTAAATTTTTCTTCAGATGCTTTATCGCCTTGGTTTTTATCAGGATGATATTTAATGGCAAGTTTCCTGTAAGCCTTTTTAATTTCGGCCTCAGTTGCGGATTTATCAACCCCTAAAATCTTGTAATAATCTTTGTAATCCATAAGAGCGAGCTTAAAATCATTTTATGTTCAAGGTAATTTGCCGGATAACTTCCGGATCTTCAGATAAGTATGGCAGAAGTTAAATTACTGCTAAAAAATGAAATTGTAAAGCAACATGTTGAAGTTGTCTGAACATATTTACTTGCACAAACCGCCAATTTAAAGCACATTTGTAGAAAGCTAAAAACGATCATTTTGAACTTAGAACTGTTTATTGCTAAACGCATTTCTTCCTCCGCACAACGAACATTTTCAAAAGTTATAGTCACTATTGCAATTACAGGGATCGCACTTGGCCTTGCCGTAATGATCGCTGCTTTTGCTATCGTAACAGGTTTTCAGGGACAAATCAGAAGTAAAATTACCGGGTTTTCGGGCGCTATTCAATTGGTAAAATATGATCTCAATACATCTCTTGAAAACAATCCGATTCAGTTAAATGATCATGCAGCTCAACTGCTTAGCAAAACTCCTGGAATAGGACATATACAATCATTTGCTACCAAAACTGGAATTATTTCTGCTAATGATGAAATTGAAGGGGTGGTACTAAAAGGCGTTGGAACTGATTTTAACTGGCAATTTTATAAGGATAAACTTGTTTCCGGTAAAACCCTAACCTTAAATAACGACAGCATTGCCAATGAAGTAATGATCTCTCAGTTTTTAGCTGATCGACTAAAGTTAAAAACCGGCGACAATATTCTGATGTATTTTGTACAGGAGCCACTTCGCCGCCGTAAATTCAAAATCTCCGGTATTTTTGATCTTGGTATCGAAGAGCTGGATAAAATGTATGTTTTAGGTGATCTTAAAGTAATTCAGCGACTGAACAACTGGAAAGCGAATGAGGTAGGTGGGTACGAAATTGCGGTTAATGACTATAAGAAAATAGATACGATCTCTAGTTATATCTTCCAGAATGCCGGCGAAGACCTGGCCGCTTATTCTGCTCGTGAACGTTATCCGGCCATTTTCGACTGGCTGGCACTTTTAGATGTGAATGCAATTGTCATTTTGGTACTAATGCTGCTCGTTGCCGGAATCAATATGATATCAGCGCTATTAATCTTAATTCTTGAACGAACTAATATGATCGGTTTGTTAAAAGCGTTGGGGGCTGAAAATCTTTCTATCCGTAAAATCTTTTTATATAAAGCATCCTACTTGATTTTACGTGGTATGCTGATTGGGAATATTTTAGGGATTGGCTTTTGTCTGATTCAGCAACATTTTCGAATTATCACACTCGATCAGCAATCGTATTACATGAATTTTGTTCCTATTGAACTTCATTGGAGCGTTGTTATTCTATTAAATGCCGGAACATTAATTGCTTGTGTGCTAATGCTTTTAATTCCTTCAATGTTAGTAACCCGTATCACGCCAATAAAGGCCCTTCGATTTAAATAATTATTGTAACAGCTATATTACGGTTGGTATTGGGGTAAATTGGGCAGTCTCTCTGTATTAGTGTCAGATTTAATGCTGAACCAATTTATGAGAAAGCTCCTTTTAGGAATAGTAATTATTTTGTTGGGTACATGTACTACATATGCCCAACAACAAGCTACCATTAGTGGAAAAATTGATAGTTTAAAAAACAACAAACTATTTCTTTACCGGAAAGACCTTATTGGCACAATGACTTTTTCGGTAGATACAATTGCTGTATTAGCCGATGGATCATTTAATAAAACGATTTCTCTATCAGAAGCTGCCTATTGTACACTTACAAGTACAGAAAAAGGTAAATTCGGAGTTACCAGAACTCAACTTTTCCTGGCTCCTGGCTATGAGCTTAAAATTACAGGGAAAGCAAAATTTGGAACTTTGTATTTAGATAATGTTTCGTTTTCAGGAATTGGGGCTGATGCCAATACCTATCTGCAGCAGAAACAGCAGCAGTTTTTCTTCAACTCAACAGATTTTTATTCAATTCGCTTTGTTTCAATGTTAGGCGGATTTAAGGGGAAAAACGCAGAGGGAGAGAATTATTCTCTTCTTCAGAAAGGTAATACTCAGGCTTTTTTGCAACAACCCAAAGTTTATAATGATACTGTAACAAAGTATTACTCAGCACAGCGTGTCATGCTTAATGAATTTGCTAAGAAGGCTGATGCAAAGTATTTTGATGATTTTAAGAAAGCTGAATTAGCTGCAATAAATTATGGTGAAGCTGATGCAAAACTAATGTATGAAAGCCAGCACAATGACTATGCTAAGCATATGAAAATTGAAGAAGTGCAGGTTGACAAAGATTGGTATGGATTTTTAACCCCGGCAATAGTAAGATCTGAAGCAAATGAAATTGCTGCAGAGCCCTATCGCTTGTTTATGGTCAATTATTATAATTACCTGGTTGGAAAAAAAGATAGTAACGCGGAAACGACATGGACAGGAGTTTGTGGAGATATTGTGAGAGCTTCTTCGTTGTTTGAAAAGAATGAAGCTTATAAACGTACTATTACCAAAGAACAATTTGCTGAAGTTGAAGCATTGCTAAGCAAATCCCTTGCAGTTGCCACTAAGTCGTCACTTTTTGAGCCTGTTAAAAAGCAATTACTATCCTTGCGTGAATACCTAAATGAGTTTGGAGCAGGAAAAGTTGCTTATAATTTTAATGCTATCGATATTAATGGTAAACCGATAAAGTTATCTGATTATAAAGGAAAAGTGGTATACATGGATGTTTGGGCAAGTTGGTGTAAGCCTTGTGTGGGTGAAATTCCATTTGGAAGAACGTTGGAAGAAAAATATAAAGACCGTAAAGACATTATTTTCATTACCGTTTCCATTGATAAGAAAACGGATGATTGGAAATCTGGTTTGCAGAAAAATAATCCTGCAGGAACGCCTCTGTATGTAGAGGGCGCATTTGGCGGGTTATTTGCTAAATCATACGGTATTAATTCTATACCTCGTTTCGTCATTATTGATAAAAATGGAAAATTTATTGATGCCAATGCTCCTCGTCCCAGCGCTACTCAAGCAATTGAAGCTGCTTTAAATAAGGCACTGGGCATTTAAAAATCTTTCTTCATAGTTTTAACTGAGCCGTTATGATTTAATTCATACGGCTTTTTTGTTTTAAATCCATTTTACCCAGATGAACTAAGACGTTAAATGATTGTTAGTGAGATGATATTAACATTTGTGTAAAGATTTTTTTAATGCCACAATTTGTGCCTGTATTTTATCGTTAATTACAATACGAATCTATTATGAAATATTAATTACTATTAAGTAACAAAACGCGCTTAGCGTAAGTATATAACATTCTTTTTGCATAAGTTTTGTTCGATTAACTTAAAAAACCTAAACCTTTGAACTGTAATCTCGTAAAAAGAAGCAGTTTCCAAAATACCATGATGAGTAAGATTTTGTGCTTTGTAATGACGCTCTTGTCTCTAAATATTTATGCTCAACAGAGATATGTAATTATTAGCGGTCAATTTTCAAATACTAAACCAGGAACTTTTCTTATTATTGATAGGGACAGTTATTTTGGGAAGGAGCCTATTAGAGACAGCATTTGTCTGCATGATGACGGTCATTTTGAGGATACCTTAAAAACTGTTCATGAAGCAACATTGGCTCGTTTCAGCATAAGTAATGAACCTGCATGGCAGAATACGAATATCCGTTCATTTCTTTTTCCTGATTATAGTTTGTACATGACCGGTGATGTTCAGAAAGGACTCACCAACACGTTGAAGTATTATAACTGCGGATCTATAGTAAACAATTATTTACTGGAGCGTGAAAAGCGATTTACATTTGATATTGAGGATTTTACGATCATAAAGCCTTATAATGAAAGGCAAAAGCCGTTTATGAAGGAAAATAGAAGAATACAGATGTATAATTTAAATTATACGCAAGCTGTATTACTTCCCGAAGCCAGTTTTGACGATTCTGTATTCAGGTATTACGACAGGAGAAAAGAGTACGCCAGGTCTTATTTCATGGAAAATATAGACCCGGGTGATATTTCTATCCGTTATTTTGACATGATGGAAAAGGTAGATTGTCGCTTTTCAAAGGCCTTGGTTTTATTAAAGTATCCTACTCAAAATGCTTTAATTACACATGAGCTGGAAATGCCCTGGTCGGATATTAATGTGCATTATTATAAACAGTTTGAAGAAAAAAGCTTGCAGCCTTCAGACGCTTGTTTGCCTATACAAAACTATCGTAATTATTTTGTACAGTATATAAATCTATTGTCTGGTGATTTTGTCGAAATTGTAAATGTAAATCCGAAGCTTGCTTCGTTCACAGAACGATTTAAGATTGCCTTGAACACTTATGAAGGTAAAACAAGAGATCTTGTACTTGCTTCAATTCTTGAAGATAAGTTTAAAGATGTGATAGAGTATGAGGATGAAAATAATGAAGCCGAAAAATTGGTGGAAGAGTTTAGAAAGATAAAACCGGATGTTGTTATTCTTCGACAGGTTGAAAAATTATACACCGAAACACTCGATAAAATCAATTTGAAAGCGCATAAGTAGCAAAGGATTAAATAATCACGCAAAGCTGCTTAGACGCAAAGAATATAAGTTTTACATGGCATAAAAGTAAAAAGGAGTGTTGAATTCTAAAATTCAACACTCCTTTACTTTTTTATTATTAAGCCTTGAAACCTTTACGTTTTAGTGGCTTTGTGTGAACCATTTAATTAAGGTAGGTCTTCAACCAATCCTGCACTTCCTGGTAAAAGAATTTGCTGTTTTCGGCCTTTAAAATCCAGTGATTTTCTTCCGGGAAAACAATCAGTTTCGAAGGTATTTTCATGCGTTGTAAAACTGACCAGTTCTCAATTGAATTGTTTAAAGGTACACGGAAATCCTGTTCACCTACAGTCACCAAAATAGGCGTTTTAAACTGTGCAGCGTAACGAATAGGGTTTTGAGTTTTCCATATATCTCCTTGCAACCATGGTGGGCCTCCGGCACCTATTTCGCGGTGATAAATCGCATCGCTGGTTCCCCACTGTGATTCGGAGTTTACCAAACCTGCGTGGCTGATCAGGCATTTATAATGAGTGGTGGAAGCTTCCATCCAGTTAGCAAGGTGACCTCCATAGCTTGCACCTCCAGCAGCTTGTTTACTACCATCGATAAACAAGAAGTTTTTAATAGCATCTGCTGCGGCTTCGTTGATTTCATCAGCAGGGCCTTTGAACGGATCACCGTCAATTTCCTGTCCGAATTTTTCACCAAAACCTGTTGATCCCGTATAGTTGGTTAGTAATAATACATAGCCAGGCTTTGCTAATAGATGGTAGTTCCAGCGGTAACCGAAATTATCTAACCAGGCACTTGCCGGGCCACCATGCATTACCACAAACAATGGATACTTTTTATTAGCTTCAAAGTTAGGAGGCAATACCATCAGACTATGAATCTTCTTACCACGACTGCTGGTCATCCATAATGTTTTAACTTCAGGAAGATCAAGTGAGGCAAGTTTTTCCGTATTAAAGAAACTTAGTTGTTGATGTTGATTACCTTTTAATGGAATGCGTACAATTTCTGCTGGCATTACAGCACTTTCATAAGCAGCAACAATTACTGGCTCTTTTCCCTGTGATGAAACACTTACATTACCATAACAACCCTTAGCGTTTTCCATTAATGGTTTTACTGTACCTCCAGTTGAAGAAAGACTAAATACCCGTTCGTGTCCCTGATCCTGTGCATTCAGGTAAATAGTTTTTCCATCTGAAGAAAAGCTGAAAGCTCCAACGGGACGGTCAAAGTCAGGTGTCCTGATACTAAAGTTAGTCATTGATGGCCAATCATAACGAGCCAGGCGGGTAAGATTATACACTTTGCCCGAAGTGGAGATTGAATTAGTATAGGTACAATACAAGTATTTACCATCCGGACTGAATTGCGGGTCTCCGATTTCATCTTTTGATGTGGTAATCTGAGCCGGTTCTTCGCCTTTAATAGTTACCTTATAAAAGTTTGTATACACATCTTCGTATGCAGCCGCAGTTCTGTTAGTGGTTGCCACAAAAACAATTGAATTTCCTTCCGGCGTCCATGCAATACCGCCTCCAAAATTAAAGCCTTTGTTTTTGATCAGTTCCTTACCGGCAAAGAGGTCTTTCGCCTTTGCATTGACATCAGTTGATTGTACAAACAAGTGCGTTTGTTTTTCATCTACCCATTGATCCCAACTACGGATAGGGAAGGAGGTGTAAACACGGGCTTTATATTTAAGTTTTTTCTTTTCTTCTGCGATTTTCTTGTTAGCAGAATCGGTAAGTGCTTCGGCGTAAACACGACTGGTGAATGCAATTTGCTTACCATCAGGGCTCCAGTTTGGATTTGAAGCACCCGTTGAAAGATTCGTGAAACGTTGTGCCTCACCACCTGATTTTAAATTCAAAATATAGATCTGGGCAGTTTCATCTGCATCTCTTTTAGCTGAGAAGGCAATGCTTGATCCATCCGGATTCCATTTATACCCAGATTCTCCTGCTTTGCTTGAAGTTAATTTGCGAGGTTTGGTGCTGCCATCAGACGCCACTATCCATAAGTCTGTTGATTGCTCCTTTTCATCATAAGAAGGGTCTGTAACATTAAATACCACCCATTTGCCATCCGGACTAATTTCTGGCGCTGCAACGCGCTTCATCAGCCACAGATCTTCATGTGTTATGGCTTTTTTTGTCTGCCCTAAACTTAACTGGGCAGTTCCTAATAATAAAGCAATAACAAGTAATTTTTTCTTCATATAACCTGTTTTTTAGTTTGGCAAAATAATAAAGAGGTTGTGGGAATCGCACAACCTCTTTGTAAAATTATACTTGATGAAGTAAGCTGCTGTTTACTACAACTCCACTTTTTTCTTGCCTTCATTCGTTTCCTTAAGGAATTTGATCACACCATTCACATATGTCTGCTGATCATCATACATACACATATGGCTACCATTGGGG
>RCUT01001665.1_pt1 | contig 10433 bp, 10 predicted proteins | sample 2166171 | NCBI WGS metagenome assembly RCUT01 (sample SAMN09932757, study PRJNA488358) | compost metagenome | isolation source: compost soil in 4-hydroxybenzoic | place: Germany: Experimental Botanical Garden
CGGATCACCACCAGCTTCTGGTTCACAAACTCTCGAATCCCCAGATCCGCCAGCTCGCGGCCAAAACCGGAGCGCTTCACGCCGCCAAACGGCAGCTCCGGCGCGGTATCGGTCAGCCAGTTGATATAGACCATCCCGGTCTCAATTCGTGACGCCATCCGTTTCGCCCGCTCGGTATCCTGGCTGAATATCGCGCCGCCGAGCCCGTAGTGCGAATCGTTCGCCAGGCGGATCGCCTCATCGTCATCCTTCACCACATAAATTTGCGCCACCGGGCCGAAGAACTCTTCAAAGTACGCCGGATTATCGCGGGTGATGCCGGTCAGAATGGTCGGTGAAAAATAGTTGCCCTCGCACTGTGCCGGCTTGCCGCCAAGATGCAGCCTGGCACCATGCTTCACCGCCTCATCCACCTGTTTGGTCAGCGTCTCCAGGGCATCTTTGGAGGAGAGCGGCCCCAGCGTGGTGCTCTCATCCAGCGGATCGCCGATCTTCACCTGACGGAACGCCTCGGTAAACTGGCTCAGGAAGCGCTCGGCGATTTTTTCGTGCAGGATAAAACGCTTCGCCGCGGTACAAACCTGACCGGCATTGTTGAGCCGCGCCTGTACGCCAGTCTTCACCGCCTTGTCGAGGCTGGCATCATCCAGCACCACAAAGACATCGTTGCCGCCCAGCTCAAGGGTCGATTTCTTAATGTGCTTCGCCGCCTGCGCCGCCACGACGCCACCCGCTTTTTCCGAGCCGGTTAACGCCACTCCACGCACGCGATCGTCGGCAATAATCTTCGCCACCTGATCCTGGGAGATAAACAGGTTGGTCCACGCTCCCTCCGGCGCGCCGGCCTCTCGCACCAGATGAGCGAAGGTTTCCGCGCAGTGTGGAACGATGCTGGCGTGCTTGGCGAGAACCGGATTCCCCGCCGCCAGGTTAGGCGCCAGCACGCGCATCAGCTGGTAATAGGGGAAGTTCCACGGCTCCACCGCCATCAGCACGCCGATCGGATGGTGTTCAACCCACGCCTCGCCGAGCTCAGAGGGATACTTCACCGGGGCGAGAAAGCGCTCGGCGTTATCGGCGTAATAGCGGGCGATCTGCGCGCAGAGCTTCACCTCACCGCGGCTTTGGCCGATGAGCTTGCCCATATCCTGGCTGGCAATTTTCGCCAGCTCCTCAACCCGGCTATCGATAAGGTCCGCCAGCCTGTGCAGGATAGGTAAGCGCTGGGCAATATCGCCCTTCGACCATGCGGAGTGGTAGAGCGCATCCGCTTTCTGCAGCGCCGCCTCCACGTCAGCATCGCTGTGCGGGGCGTACTCTTTAATAAGCCGATTATTTGCAGGATTCACCGTCTGATAGGCCATGTCGTATGTCTCCTTAGTATCGTCATTAATGCAGTCATAAATACCGCTCAGGACATTAAGGTTAGTAGAGATAGCTGGACGTAAAGGTAAAGTTAGGTATTTACGGAGGATTCCGGCCGGAGATCGTCAGGTGATATCCGGCGCAGAGCGGGATTAAGAGAAATGAATCATCGCGGCTATGCCACCTGATAAAGCCATGCCGCGACACAATCAATGCTTCGCGGCGGTAACCTCTTCTTCTGATAGACCGGTGATGCGCAGCACCGTCTCCAGAGCGATGCCGTTCGCCAGCATGGTACGGGCAATGCGCAGCCCTTCGGCTCGCCGCCCTTCAAGCCGACCTTTTCTACGCCAGACTTCCCTTATTCTTTCCGCAATCGTCATCAGCCTCTCCTTATGATGTTGCGGTGCCCGCCGGGCAAGCTCACGAATAAACCTGCCAAAACGGGGGGCATCGCCGGAATATACCAGGTAATTAAACAGCGTTTTTAACTGGCTGTCATTAGTGTATTCCTTAACCAAAATGGCGATTATCTGTTCAACCAGCTTCGTCAAATCGCGCTGGCGGACATGCTTTTGCATGAACTCCAGCAACGCTACGCGTCGGTGCTGGACGATTTCGTCATCCGGGATCACCGTAATATCCACCAGCGGAAAAGCGGTCGCATATAACCCGCGGGCATGCGCCGGATGGGTAAAGCCATCCAGCCAGCACAGCGAGTAAGGGTAAGGCGTGGCGATACCGTGATAGAACAGCATGGGCACTACCAGCGGCAGGCGCTTGTGGCCAGCATCCAGATGGCGCTGCATCGCCGCAATGGCATAGCGCATCAGCCTGAAGGCCATATGGGCATCCGGCGAACTTTGGTGCTCAATAACGACGTAAATATAGCCTTCACCGGCGGTGGTTTTCAGCGACCAAAGCACATCGGAGTAGCAGGCACGCAGGTCCTCCTCAATAAAACTTGCTGATTCCAGCCGCAGCGTCTCCAGGTCGCAGAGCGGGCGTAGCGAGGACGGCAGGTGGATGTCCAGGAAATCCCGCGCGGTATCCGCGTGCCGGAGAAACTTTTTGAAAACCGCATCATGCGGCGTCGACGTCGGGCTTTTTTCCATTGCAATCAGCCTGCGCGGAGGAGTACTAAAACGACTCTACCTGCCGGTCACCCAGCCCGCACGCCGCCGTTTATCTCTTTGCGTGCCGGGACGGAGGATATTTTTATCCAGAGGTAATAACGACATTTTTTCGCCTACCCGCTCGCAAAACGCCCGCCGGAGACAGCCGCCGGTGGGCGTGCTATAAATCCATAATCCTTTCGCTACAGGAGCTTTTGTGAACCACACTCGCGATATCCCGCAAACCTTCTGGCGCGACGCCGCGCTTCCCTGGCTGGAGCTGCGCAGCACCTGGGGCAGCCGCCGGGCATATAAACGCCACAGCCACCCGCAGCTTTCGCTGGGGGCCATTATTGAGGGGGAAACGCGCTGTATCTGCGAGGGACGAGAGTACCTGCTGCAACCCGGTGACCTGATAGCGATCCCGCCCGGCGCGCCGCACAGCTGTAATCCCCTTGCGGGACGGCCGCGCAGCTACCACATGCTCTATCTCGACGTTGACTGGTGCCTGGCGCAGCTTCCTGCCCTGTCCGGCGCCGTGCGGCTTGCCGCGCCGCAGCCGATGCTGCGCGGCGCCGATCTTTTTCTTCAGTATCAGCATATCGTTCAGCTGACACAGCAGCAGCGGACTGGCGAGCTACCCGCCACCATCGGGCGGCTGCTGCGGGAGCTGCCGCTATGCCCGATGCCGCCGGAACGCCTTCACGGCAGCAGCGAACGGCTGCTCGACAGGGTGACCGCAAGCCTGCCGGTACCGCTTTCGCTGGATGCGCTGGCCGAAGAATTTGCGCTGCGCAAAGAGACCCTGATCCGCACCTTTAAGCAGGATACCGGCCTGACGCCAGCCAGCTTTATCAATATGGCGCGGATCGAGTACGCCAGGCGCCGCCTGCGCGCCGGGGATGAGATAGCCGACGTCGGCTATCAGGCCGGATTTGCCGATCAGAGCCACTTCCATAAAACCTTCGTCAGCTACACCGCCGCCACGCCGCGCCAGTACGCGCTTGGCCGATCAATATCAGACAATAATTAGCGCCGAGCCTTGCGTAGGGTGATCTCAGATTTATTCCGAGGTCACTATGGATATGCTTACTTCGCTTTTCCCGCCCGCGTTTCCGGCACTGGCGCTCTCCCACTTCGTTGCCCTGCTGAGTCCCGGGCCAGATTTCTTTCTCCTGATGGGCTACGCCATCCGCTATCGCCTGCGCGGTAGCGCCGGCCTGTGCATCGGCATCGCGCTGGGTAACGGGCTGTATATTGCCGTCGCCATCGTCGGCTGGAGCATGGTGCGTCACGCCCCGCTGCTGTTTAGCGCAATCGCGCTGCTGGGGGCGGCCTGGCTGCTGTGGCTCGGCGGCCAGCTGTGGCGGAGCCGGCCCGGCGCATTCACCCTGGAAGCGGCGGCAGCCCTCCGCCCTTCGCTTGCCAGACAGCTGCTGCTCGGGCTGGCCTCGGCGCTGCTTAACCCCAAAAATGCCCTGTTTTATCTCGCGCTGATGACCTCCCTGCTTGGCCCGCAGGTGACCCTCGCCCAGCAGATAACCAGCGGTGTCTGGATGACCAGCGTCGTGCTGCTGTGGGATTTACTGCTGGTCTCGCTGATCGCCCTGCCGCAGGTTCAGCGCCGCCTTGGCGCCGTCATCTGGCGGGTTGAACGGGCGGCGGGCGCGGTACTGATGGGCTTTGGCGGCTGGATTATCTGGCAGTTTTTGCATGAGTTAGCCGTCAGGTTATATGCTTAAGACTATGGAAAAACTTGCTGAACTAAAACGGGCCAAACTGCTGGCCCTGTCGCTGCTGCTCGTGGCGGCCGCGATTTTTGTCGCTACCCTGCTGCTGCCGCCGACGCCGTGGGTCAGCGCGCTGAAGGCTATCTCCGAAGCGGCGATGGTCGGCGCGCTGGCGGACTGGTTTGCGGTAGTGGCGCTGTTTCGCCGCATTCCGCTGCCGTTCGTCTCCCGACATACGGCGATTATCCCGCGTAATAAGGACCGAATTGCCGATAATCTCGGCTTTTTCGTGCAGGAAAAATTCCTCGACACCCCCTCGCTGGTGGCGCTGATCCGCCGCTACGAGCCGGCGCTGATGCTCGGCAACTGGTTTAGCCAGCCGGAGAACGCCCGGCGGGTGGGCCAGCATCTGCTGCAGGTGATGAGCGGCTTCCTCGAGCTCACCGACGATGCGCGCATTCAGCGCCTGCTGCGCCGCGCGGTGCACAAGGCCATCGATAAGGTCGACCTGACGCAAACCAGCGCTATGATGCTTGAAGGGCTAACCCGCGATAACCGACACCAGAAGCTGCTGGATTCCCTTATCAGCCAGCTTATCGCCCTGCTGCAGCGCGACAGCTCCCGCGCCTTTATTGCCCGCGGCATCATCCGCTGGCTGGAGACCGAGCATCCGCTCAAGGCCAAAATTCTCCCCACCGAATGGCTGGGCGAGCACAGCGCCGAAATGGTCACCGATGCGGTGAATACGCTTCTTGACGAGGTGAGCCAGGATCGCACCCATCAGATCCGCCAGGCCTTCGATCGCGCGGCGCAGAAGCTGATCGATAGCCTGAAAACCGATCCGCTGATGGCGGAAAAAGCGGACAACATGAAGGCCTATCTGAAAAACGACGAGACGTTTAACCGCTATCTCGGCGAGGTGTGGGCCGACCTGCGCGGATGGATTAAAAATGACGTTAATAGCGACGATTCGCGGATCAAGCAGCGGATCGCCGAGGCCGGGCAGTGGTTTGGGGAAACGCTGCTCCACGATGACGCCCTTCGCGAGTCGCTGAATGAGCACCTGGAGCAGGCGGCGCACCGGGTGGCGCCGGAGTTTGCCACCTTCCTGACCCGTCATATTAGCGATACGGTGAAGAGCTGGGATTCCCGCGATATGTCGCGGCAGATCGAGCTGAATATCGGTAAGGATCTGCAGTTTATCCGCATTAACGGTACCCTGGTCGGGGGCACTATCGGCCTGCTGCTGTGGCTGCTCTCGCAGGTCCCGTCGCTGTTTTTACGCTAAGCGGCCCGCGCTTAGCCGATAGGGATAAAGCCGGCAGCGCGAATGCTGCCTGAGACGAATCGCCAGTGAAACGCATGCGCTCTATTTTCCCGGCAAATACGGCAATCCTAAGGTAGGATCGTTTATCGACTTTCTGGCGGCAGAACCAGGCCCGCTACCGGCGTCGGATCGTGGGATCCCCCGCCGAGCTTGCCGCGGATCCAGAGCACTTTTTAAGGAGTAAAAATGGCTGAAATCAATCTGAGCCCCGGCGAGCGTGAGCAGCTTCGCGAAAAGCTATGTACCTACTGCGAAAGAAATTTTGACCTTGAGCTTGAGCAGTTTGATGCCGAGTTCTTCGTGGATTTTATCGCCGAACAGCTGGGCCCCCTGTTTTATAACGCCGGGATTGAGGAAGCCATTCGCACCCACGTGGCCTACAGCGAGCGGATCCAGGAAGAGATGGACGCAAAGAAAGTGTTCTGATGTTGCCCCGCAATAGGCCGACATCGGCGGGAGATCAATAAACACGCACTATTGGCATGGTTATAATGCGACTCTTTCATTATCTCCCGTGTACGGGGAAGGAAAACCATGTCGCTAATTACCGATCTACCCGCCATTTTTGACCAGTTCTCCGAGGCCCGCCAGAAGGGCTTTCTCACGGTGATGGACCTGAAAGAGCAAAATATCCCCCTGGTCGGAACCTACTGCACGTTTATGCCCCAGGAGATCCCGATGGCGGCAGGCGCCGTCGTCGTCTCGCTGTGCTCAACCTCGGATGAAACCATCGAAGAGGCGGAAAAAGATCTGCCGCGTAATCTCTGCCCGCTGATTAAAAGCAGCTACGGGTTTGGCAAAACGGATAAATGCCCCTACTTCTATTTTTCCGACCTGGTAGTGGGTGAAACCACCTGCGACGGCAAAAAGAAAATGTATGAGTACATGGCCGAATTCAAGCCGGTTCACGTAATGCAGCTGCCGAACAGCGCCAACGACGATGCCTCCCGCGCGCTGTGGAAAGCCGAGATCCTGCGCCTGCAGCGGGCGGTCGAGGAGCGCTTTGGCCGCACAATCAGCGAAGCCGCGCTGCGCGACGCCGTGCGTCTCAAGAACCGCGAGCGGCGGGCGCTGGCGAACTTCTATCGCGTCGGGCAGCTCAATCCTCCCGCCCTCAGCGGCAGCGATATTCTGAAAGTGGTGTACGGCGCGACCTTCCGCTTTGATAAAGCCGCGCTAAGCGACGAGCTCGACGATATGGCCGATCGCGTGCGCCAGCAGTGGCAGGATGGTCAGCGGCTGGCGGCTCGTCCGCGCATTCTGATCACCGGCTGCCCGATTGGCGGCGCGGCGGAAAAAGTCGTGCGCGCCATTGAAGAGAACGGCGGCTGGGTGGTGGGCTTTGAAAACTGCACCGGCGCCAAGGCCACCGAGCGCTGCGTGGAGGAGACGGGCGACGTTTACGATGCGCTGACCGATAAGTATCTCGCCATCGGCTGCTCGTGTATCTCGCCAAACGACCAGCGCTTAACCCTGCTTAGCCAGATGGTTGACGAGTATCAGGCCGACGGCGTGGTGGACGTCATCCTGCAGGCCTGTCATACCTATGCAGTTGAATCGATGGCGATTAAGCGCCACGTTCGCCAGCGGCACAACCTCCCCTACATCGCGATTGAGACCGACTATTCGACGGCGGACATCGGCCAGCTCAGCACCCGCGTCGCGGCCTTCATTGAGATGCTGTAAGGAGCGCGCGTGACTTTTACGGTAGGTATTGATTCCGGATCCACCGCCACGAAGGGCATCCTGCTGAAAGAGGGCGTTATCCAGCGACGCTTTCTCTGCCCGACGCCTTTTCGCCCGGCCGACGCCATCAACGAGGCGTGGCAAACCCTTAGCGCCGGACTTAGCGAGCGGCCATTTTTAACCTTAACCGGCTACGGCCGCCAGCTGGTGGATTTTGCCGATAAGCAGGTAACGGAGATCTCCTGCCACGGCCTCGGCGCGCGTCTTCTGGCACCCGCCACCCGCATGGTTATCGATATTGGCGGCCAGGATAGCAAGGTCATCCAGCTCGACGAAGACGGCAATCTCACCGACTTCCTGATGAACGATAAATGCGCGGCGGGCACCGGGCGCTTTCTGGAGGTTATCTCGCGCACCCTTGGCGCCAGCGTCGCGCAGCTGGATAGCATCACCGAAGGCGTCGAGCCACACGCGATCACCAGCATGTGCACGGTATTTGCCGAATCCGAAGTGATTAGCCTGCGCTCGGCGGGCGTCGCGCCGGAAGCGATTCTGGCCGGCGTGATCAACGCCATGGCCCGCCGCAGCGCCAACTTTATCGCCCGGCTTTCAGCCCAGGGACCGCTGCTGTTTACCGGCGGCGTCAGCCGCTGCGCGGCCTTTGCGCGCATGCTCGAAGGCCACGCCGGGCTCGCGGTGCACACCCATCCCGATGCCCAGTTTGCCGGCGCGGTTGGCGCGGCGCTGATAGGCCTGCGCCAGAGGCGCCGCGGATGACGGAGTATCTGTTTTTATTTCACTCGACGCCGGGGGTCGTACGCACCCGCAAGGCCCTGCAGGCGGCGGGGATCGCCTTCCAGGTGAAGGATATCCCGCGCCAGCTGCGCGGCGGCGGCGGCTGCGGCCTGTGCATCTCTCTTCGCTGCCTGCCGGGAGAGGAGCAGCGGTGGGTCATTCCCGGCGCCACGGAGGCGATTTATCGCTACGTCGGCGAAGAGTGGCGCTGTATCGCCACCTTCCCTGCCTGATCCTATTCGCTAATAATGAACCGCGTCGGCGCAAAGCAGTTTAGGATGCGGTGGACGAGAAACACCAGCGTCAGGGTGACGATAAGCGAGATAGTGACCGAGCTTATCCGGTACAGATCGCTGAAGATCAGGTCCTGATCCGGGTGCAGGTTCTGACCAAACATGATGCCGATGGTGGTGATGCTGGCGAAGCCCACGCCGGCCCCGACTTTCTCCATCACGTGGAGGCGCGCGCTGAAGGCCAGGCCGAGCGCGATCAGCGGCATCATCAGCACCATATGGTTGCTGAAATCATAAATAAGCAGCTGCACCACCAGAATGTAGAGACAGGCCAGCACCACGCCCACCACGCGCCAGATGGAGCTGATCACCGCGCCGCGGTAGTGCATCGGGAAGAGGATCAGGATCCCGGCCATCAGCGCTGACAGCGAATCGCTGAGATCGCAGATCTGAAAAACGACGAAAATCATTGTCGCAACGCTGCCGGAAAGCAGCGATTCATGGCGAATACGGGCGGCATCCTTCTCAATCCGCGGCGGCGGCTGGCGCGGCTCAACGTCCGGGATCAGATAGTTCAGCAGCGCGCTGAGGGCCACCGCCATCACGCAGGCTTCGATATTGGAAAACATCAGCGTATGCCAGTTGCTGGTGGGATAGCTCATAAAGTTGAGCATCGTGCTTTGACAGACCACGCCCATCGAGCCCAGCAGAAACAGCGGCCCCTGGCTCATAAAACGAAAGCGCATCACGTAGAGGCCGAAGACCACCAGCGTCATAATCACCGGCCACTGCGACAGATAGCCGACGATCAGCACCATTTCCACGCAGTTTACCGCGGCGCTGAAGATAAACTGCCGCGCGACGTGGCGGTTAAACACCGGCACCAGCGACAGCAGCATCAGCGGATAGACCACGAAGAAAACCCCGTACTGCACGTCATAGAAGGTTGAAATGCTCAGGGCGACGGTTCCGGCGACGGCGATGCGCAGCGTCTGGCGAAAATCATTCGCCGTATAGACGATATTGCCGTGCGGCGTAAAAACCCGGGCCAGCGTATTAATAGACATAGTGCAGCAGGCTCACCAGATGGATCTGCACGCCGGCAAAGGTGCGGGCAAACGGACCGTCGCTGTTGTAAAGCTGTACGGTCGCGCGGGCGCCGGTCGGCAGCGGTTTGTCGAGCGGCTCGTCAAGCTCGACGTGAATGCGCATCCGCTGGGCGTCACGTACCCAGCGCGTGGACTGCTCCGGCTGCGACAGCTGGCCGTTAACCTGCTCCTGGCCGGCCAAAATCCCGGCGTCGCTGCTGGTGACGTGCGCCGGGTAAACTTTGCCCGGCAGCGCATCAAAGACCACCGCGGCGTCGGTATTCACGCCGGTATGGCGCAGGCTCTTCTCGCGAAAATCGGCGACGATATCCGTATGGTTGCTCACCAGCGCCAGCAGCGGCGTGGCGGCGGTAGCATACAGGCCGGGGCTAAGCTGGAGGTTGCTGACCATGCCGTCGGTTTCGGCGTAGATACTGCTCCACGCGAGGTTCAGCTGCGCCTCCTCCAGCGCGTTGCGGTATTTTTGCAGCGTCACGTTGTGCGCATCGTCGCGTTCGCCGCGCTGGATCAGCAGATTCTGGATGCTGGCGTTGAGCGCGCTGACCGACTGCTCGCTGGTCTGCCAGGTGGTGCGCACCTTATCCAGATCCGACTGCGAGACGTTCTGCATCGTGCTCAGGCGCTGATAGCGATCGAGCGTAACTTTGTCGTTACGGGCGGTGAACTGCGCGGTACGCAGGTTGGCGCGCGCGGCGGCGATCTGCGCGTCCAGCTGCTGGTTGCTCAGCTTCGCCTGCTCAAAGGCGATTTGCGCAGCCTGCACTTTATTGCTAAACGGCGTTGGGTCCAGCTCGTAGAGCAGATCCCCTTTCTTCACCTGGCTGTTGTTGTGCACGTGGACCTGTGCGACATAGCCGGAAACCCGCGGCGATACCGGCGTCACCACGCGCATCACCGTGGAGTCCGGCGTGAGCGGGATCCAGATATCGGCAACGATAAACCAGGCGAAGATCGCCAGGAAAGCGGCAATACTCACCCTTACCCAGCGGGCAAATTTTTGTTCTGGCGTCATCATAGTTTTTTAGATCTTGTTATCTTCTTCGCGGATTGTCCGCAAATTGCAGGCGATTTGA
>RCUT01001666.1_pt1 | contig 10431 bp, 6 predicted proteins | sample 2166171 | NCBI WGS metagenome assembly RCUT01 (sample SAMN09932757, study PRJNA488358) | compost metagenome | isolation source: compost soil in 4-hydroxybenzoic | place: Germany: Experimental Botanical Garden
TGGAACTTGCCGTAGTTCTGCCAGTAGGACATCTGCCCCGGCCGCACCGGCTTGCTGGCGCGCTTGTCGATGTAGGCGGCGTAGTCCTGTTCGGCGTCGCCCGGCAGGGTCAGGTAGCCCGGCAGCAGGTTGGAGAGCAGGCCCAGGTCGGTCAGGCCCTGGATGTTGGAGTGGCCGCGCAGGGCGTTCATGCCGCCGCCGGGCATGCCGATGTTGCCCAGCAGCAGCTGCACCATGGCGCCGGTGCGGATCATCTGCGAGCCCACCGAGTGCTGGGTCCAGCCCAGGGCGTACATGATGGTCATGACCCGGGTCGGGTCGGACGTTTCGGCGACCAGGCCCCAGACCTGCTCCAGCAGCGCCTTCGGCGTGCCGCAGATGCTGCTGACCAGATCCGCCGTGTAGCGGCTGTAGTGCTGCTTCATCAGCTGGAACACGCAGCGCGGGTCCTGCAGGGTCGGGTCGGAACGCACGAAACCGTCCTCGCCCTTGGCGTAGCTCCAGGTGGACTTGTCCGGGTAGGCGCGCTTGGCCTCGTCGTAGCCGCTGAACAGGCCGTCCTTGAAGGTGTACCCCTCGTTCACGATGAAGGGGGCGTCGGTGTAGTTGCGCACGTACTCGTGCTGGATCTTGTCGTGGCTGATCAGATGGTTGATCAGGCCGCCGAGGAAGGCGATATCGGTGCCGGTGCGGATCGGCGCGTAGTAGTCGGCCACGGCGGCCGAGCGGGTGAAGCGCGGATCGACGACGATCAGGCGGGCGTTGTTGTGCGCCTTGGCTTCGGTGACCCACTTGAAGCCGCAGGGGTGGGCTTCGGCGGCGTTGCCACCCATGATCAGCACCAGATCGGCATTCTTGATGTCGGTCCAGTGGTTCGTCATGGCTCCACGGCCAAACGTCGGGGCAAGACCTGCCACCGTCGGGCCATGTCAGACACGCGCTTGGTTATCGAATCCCAGCATGCCGAGGGAACGCACCACCTTGTGGGTGATGTAGCCGGCCTCGTTGGATGATGCCGACGCCGCGAGGAACCCCGTGGAGAGCCAGCGGTTGACTGTCTGGCCCTGGGCGTTCCGGGCGATGAAGTTGGCGTCGCGGTCGGCCTTCATCAGCGTGGCGATGCGGTCGAGGGCGTCATCCCATTCGATGCGTTTCCACGCGTTGGAGCCGGGTTCGCGGATCTCCGGGTACTTGAGGCGGTTGGGGCTGTGGATGAAGTCCAGCAGGCCGGCGCCTTTCGGGCAGAGGGTGCCGCGGTTGACCGGGTGGTCCGCATCGCCCTCGATATGGATGATGTTCTGCGCGACGTTCTTCGCCGCATCGCCCTGGCTGTACATGATCAGGCCGCAGCCGACGGAGCAGTAGGGGCAGGTGTTGCGCGTCTCGATGGTGCGCGCCAGCTTGAAATGCCGGACCTGGTCGGCGAAGGCTTCCGGGGGTGCCACCCCCAGAGCCGCCAGGCTTGATCCTCCAAGGCCCACGGCACAGACCTTGAAGAACTGTCGACGGTTCATGTCCATCGTGTTCACCCTCATCAGGCAGGTCCTGCCCAGTACATGGCTGCGCAGGTATATCCAGTAAAAGGTTAGTCAGGTTCGGGGGTAATGCCAGAAAGGCTCCCTGCACCCCGCCCTGTAGGAGCGAATTCATTCGCGAATTGCCCCGCAGGGGCGCGCTGCGGTCTTTCGCGAATGAATTCGCCCCCACAAAAGCCGCCCCGGAATGACGTCGGGCATACTGTGCGCCCCTCGATTTCCGGAGATCGTCATGTCCAAGGCCTGGTGGCTGCTCGCCCTGCCCTTCGTCGCTGGCGCCTTCCTGCCTCTGCAGGCCGGCATCAACGGCCAACTGGCCAAGCAGATTTCCAGCGTGATGAGCGCGGCGCTGGTGTCCTTCGTGGTCGGCACCGTCGCCCTGCTCGCGGTGGTGCTGCTGCAACGCGAGCTGCCGACCCTGGATGCCCTCAAGGGCCTGAGCTGGTGGCAGTGGAGCGGCGGCCTGCTGGGCGCGGTGTTCATCGCCACCGCCGCCTTCGCCGCGCCGCGCATCGGCGCCCTGCTGTTCATGGTGCTGGTGCTCGCCGGCCAGTTGAGCATGGCGCTGACGCTGGACCACTTCGGCTGGGCCGGCTACCGCGAAGCGCCCATCAGCATCGGCAAGCTGGCCGGTCTTGCGTTGATCATCGGCGGCGTCTGGCTCATTCGTCGGGGCTGATCAGCGGCAATATCATTCTGATGTCATTGCCAGGGCAGACAGGCTAAGCTCAGCCGACCTCTGCTGTATCTGTGATCACAGAAAGATGAGCGACGCCGATCTCACGCAGTCCCCGGCACATTTCAGCCTCTGGCGCGAAGTACAGGACACCCGTACGCGCACGCGGCTGGGCGGCATCTACTACCTCCTCGCCTGGCTGCTCTGCTGGCAGTTCAGCGCCGAGCCGGCGCAGCAGCTGGCGGTGGGCCTGGGCGGCAGCATTTTCTTCGGTCTGTTGCTGGCCGCGCGCTTGCTCCACCGCCCGCCGGAAACGGGCACCGAACTGGAGCTGAAGCTCTGGCTGGACCGGCACTGGGGCGTGATCCTGCTGTCATCCCTGGGTTGGGGCCTGGCCCACGCCTGGATACTGATGGCGCCCTCCTTCCAGCCCTCCAGCCTGATCGGCACCCTGGCCACCATCGCCTTCAGCACGGCGATGACCTTCAACTTCGCCATGCGCCGGCGCCGCGCGGCACTGGCCATCCTGCTGCTCTACGTGCCGGGCCTGGTAGCCCTGGGCCTCGATGCGGGGGGCTCCCGCGCCGAGCTGATCACCCTGGTGTTCTACCTCAGCTACCTGCTGCTGGCGCTCAACCGCAGCCATCGCGAATACGGCGCCATGATCGAGCTGGAACTGCAGCTGCTGGAGCAACGCCAGCGCCTGGACACCCTGAGCCGCACCGACGGCCTGACCCAGCTGGGCAACCGCTACCAGTTCAACAACCTGTTCCCGGCCATGTGCGCCAGTTCCCAGCGCCATGGCAGCGAGCTGTCGCTGCTGCTGGTGGACATCGACTTCTTCAAGCGGATCAACGACGAGCACGGCCACAGCATGGGCGATGCCTGCCTGCGCGCCTTCGGCGAGCGCATGCGCGAAGTGTTCCGCCGCGACAGCGACGCCCTGCTGCGTCTGGGTGGCGAGGAATTCGGCGTGCTGATGCCGGACACCAACATGGAACAGGCCCGATTGCTGGCCGAGCACTTCCGCGAGGACCTGGCCAACCGCGGCTTCCAGCTCGGCGACCAGCACCTGCCGATCACCGCCAGCCTGGGCCTGGGCTGTTTCGACGAGCGCGACGGCGGCAGCGCCGAGGCGTTCTTCAAACGCGTGGACGACGCCCTGTACCGGGCCAAGGCGCTGGGGCGGGACCGGCTGGAGCTGGCGGTCGACTGAGGCAATTCCTTTCCAAGACAGACCGTAGGATGGGTGGAGCGTAGCGATACCCATCGTTCGGTAGCCGATGGGTATCGCATAGCTCCACCCATCCTACGCAGCTGCCCATGCAAGCGGGTTGCCCGGCGCACCTCCTGTAGGGGCGAATTCATTCGCCAAGCAGGACGCAGTCCTGCCCTCCCCCACCTCAGAGCCTGAACCGTCCCACCTGCTGCGCCAGGTCACCAGCCAGGCGGCTGAGGGTCTGGCATTCCTCGCGGCAGCCGCGCACTTCGCTGGCGGTGGCATGGGCCAGGTCGGCGATACCCTGGACGTTGCGGTTGATTTCCTCGGTCACCGAGGACTGTTCCTCGGTGGCCGCCGCCACCTGGTGATTCATGTCGCTGATGCGTTCCACCTGGTCGGTGATGGCGCCCAGGGAGGTGCCGGTGCGCTGGCTGGCCTCGACGCCGGTGCCGGTGGCGGACTGGCCGGCGTGCATGGAATGCACGGCCGTTTCGGCGCCGTGCTTGAGGCGCAGGATCATCTGCTGGATTTCGTCGGTGGAGGCCTGGGTGCGGCTGGCGAGGGTGCGGACTTCGTCGGCGACCACCGCAAAACCGCGACCCATCTCGCCGGCGCGGGCGGCTTCGATGGCGGCGTTCAGGGCCAGCAGGTTGGTCTGCTCGGAGATGCCGCGGATCACCGCCAGCACCTGGTCGATGGACGCCACCTGGCTGGCCAGTTCGCTCACCGCCGAGGCGGCCACGCCTATCTCGCTGGACATCTTCTCGATGTGATCGACCGACTCGCCCACCACCCGGCGCGCCTCGATGGATTCGTCGCGGGCATGCTGCGAGGCCTGGGCGGCGGCGCCGGCGTTGCGGGCGATCTCCTGCACGGTGAGGCCCATCTCGTGCACGGCGGTGGCCACCATGTCGGTCATTTCCTGCTGCTGGCCGGCGCGGCCGGCGGTGTTGTCCACCACCTGGGCCACCTGGCCGACCACCTTGTGCAGCCGTTCGCTGGTGTCCAGCACTTCGCCGATCAGGCTGCGCTGGCTTTCCAGGAAGCGGTTGAAGCCGCGGGCCAGGTCGCCGAGTTCGTCGGCGCGTGATTCGTCCAGGCGACGGGTCAGGTCGCCGCCGCCACCACCGATCTCCACCAGTGCGGCAGTGACCTGGCGGATCGGCCGCACCAACCCGCGTGCCAACAGCACCACCAGCAGCAGGCAGAGGGCGAGCACGCCGAAGCCGGCCAGGCTGCTGGTCCACATGGCCTGGCGCGCCTCGGCGTAGATTTCCGCCTCCGGCACTTCGCTCACCAGCAGCCAGCCGAGGCTTTCCAGCGGCCGGGCCAGGGCGAGGAAGTCCTCGCCATCACGGCTGAAGCGGATGGCCTTGCTGCCAGCTCCCAGCAGTTCGGCGGCCGGGCCGGCGCCGAAGACCTCGGCCAGGCGAGCGCTGCCGTTCAGGGCGGCATCGGGGTGGACCTTGATGCTGCCTTCGCGGTCCATCAGGAACACCCGGCCGCGCTCGCCGAAGCGGAAGTCGCGGATCATCTCGGACATGGACTGCAGGCTGTAGCCCAGGCCCGACACTCCCAGCGTCTTGCCATTGCGTGTGATGCGCTGGTTGATGAACAGGGTCGGCTGGCGGGTGCCCTTGTCGATGTCGATTTCCAGCACCCGGTTCCGGTCGCTGTCCACCAGCCTGTAGAACCACCGGTTCTCCGGCTGGCTGCGGTCGATGGTGCGCGCCAGGCCCGTGCCGGTGTAGTAGTGGCCGCTGTCCAGCACGGCGATGGAGGTGGTCGTGGCGTTCTGTTGGGCGCGCACGCCCTCCAGGTAGCGGGCGAAGGCCTCGGCGCGGGCCGGCTCCTCGCCTTCGGCCAGCCAGTCCTGCACCAGCGCGTTCTCGGCGATGCCGGCGTTGGCGGTGATGGGCGCGGCCAGGGTGCGCTCCAGGGCGTTGCCGATGGCCTGCACACGGGCGGGCAAGGCTTCATCCAGCAGGAAGCGTTCGGTCAGGCGGTTCATCAGCACCGAGTAGATGCCGATGACGATCAGGATGCCGGCGAGCAGGGCCGCACCCATGCTGAAGATCAGCTGCCACTGAATACTGCGTTGCCAGAGGCGCATGGAGTTGTCTCCTTGGATTCTTGTTAGGGGCGACCTGCCGGTCAGGGGGGAAAGATTGTATACAGGATGACCGACAATTTTTCCTGACTTTGCAGACAACCTTTATCGGCAGCTACCGCGAAGGACTTGATGGCTCCATCACTCGGCGATGGCGAACTCCAGACGAGCGGTCTGTCCGGCTTCGTCCAGCACGCTCAACTGGTGCCGGCCGCTACGCCTGAACAGTTGGTCGAAGCTTTCATCCGCGGCGGTTGCCGTGATCGGCGTGCCGTCCAGGAACCACCAGAGCCGGCCGCTACCGCCCAGGGCGGAGAGCTTCAGGCGCAGGGGCTCGGCACTGCCGGAGGGGCGGCGCAACTGGTCGCCCTCACGCACCCCGACTATGGACAGCGGCGCGACCGGCGGCAGCAGCTGCGGCGGGCAGGCCGGGTCCGGCGTTGGCAGGCGCGCGGCGCGGCGTTCGCGGCGCGGTAGCCAGGGCTCCAGGGGCGCCGGCCAGAGCACCAGCTCCAGGGCGCGGGCGCCAGCGCAGCCGGGCGCTACCTGGCGGCCCCTGGCATCGACCCAGAGCGGTTGGCGCAGGCCCAGGCCCAGCGGCTGGTCCGCCGCCAGCAGGGTCGGCGGCGTGGTGCCGTCCAGGGTCCAGGCAAAGCGCAGGCGGCGGCAGTTGGGGTCGCCCTTGGCCATGGGCTGCCCAAGCGGCCAGCAGATGGCCGCGACATCCACCTCCGGCGGTTGCGGGTCCGGCGGCTGGGCGATGCCGCGCTGGGCATCGCGGTTCACCAGCAGGTCATGCACCTGCAGCAGCAGCGGTGCCGCCGAGGCCAGGCCGAACTGGCCGGGCACCGGGGTGCCGTCGGGGCGACCGATCCAGATGCCGACCAGGTGGCGCGGACCCACGCCAATGGCCCAGGCATCGCGGAAGCCATAGCTGGTGCCGGTCTTCCAGGCCAGCACCGGGCGCTGGGTCAGCCGCGCGCGCGGGTCGCGGTCCGGCCGCGCCTGGCCGGCGAGGATGCGGCGGATGATCCAGGCGGAACCCGGCGAAAGCAGGCGGCGCTCCTGCAGGACGTCCTGGGGTTGCAGGCGCAGCCGGGCGACCCGGCCCTGGCGGGCGAAGGCGCTGTAGCCGCTGACCAGCTCCTCCAGCTTGCTGCCCGCGCCGCCGAGGATCAGCGCCAGGTTCGGCTCGCTGGCCGGCGGCAATGCCAGCGGCAGGCCGACATTGCGCAGTTCGCCGGCGAAGCGCTTGGGCCCGTAGGCCTCCAGCAGCTGCACCGCCGGCAGGTTGAGGGACATCCCCAGGGCTTCGCTGGCCGAGACCGGACCGGTGAAGCCGGCGGCGAAGTTGCCGGGGCGGTAGTCGCCGTAACGCCGGGGCACGTCCTGCAGCAGCGATTCGGAATGGATGAGCCCGGCGTCCAGGGCCATGCCGTAGAGGAAGGGCTTGAGGGTGGAGCCGGGGGAACGCAGGGCGCTGATCATGTCGACATGGCCGAAGCGGCGCTCGTCGGCGATGTCGACGGAACCCAGGTAGGCGCGCACCGCCATGGTCTGGTGCTCCACCACCAGGATGGCCGCCGAGGTGCGCTCGGGCAGGCGCGCGCGCCAGCCCAGCAGCAGGTCTTCCAGGCGGCGCTGGAGGGCGGCGTCGAGGGTGGTGCGGATCAGCGGCGGGCTGTCGGCGCGGTTCAGCCGCCGAGCCAGCAGCGGCGCCAGGCTGGGCTCCTGGCGCGGGGCGAGGAGCACGGGCTCCTCCAGGGCTTCGTTCACCGCCCCCTGGGGCCAGACCTGGAACTGCGCCAGGCGCCGCAGCACCTTGTCGCGGGCCGCCTGGGCCCGCTCCGGGTGGCGGTCCGGGCGCAGCCGGCTGGGGGCCTGGGGCAGCACGGCGAGCAGCGCCGCCTCGGCGCGGGTCAGCTGGGACGGCGGCTTGCCGAGGTAGGCCCAGCTGGCCGCCGCCACACCCTGCAGGGTGCCGCCGAAGGGTGCGCGGTTGAGGTAGAGGCCGAGGATTTCGTCCTTCGACAGGTGCCACTCCAGCTGCGCGGTGCGCCAGAGCTGGCGCAGCTTGCCGCCGAAGGTGCGCGGATGCGGGTCGAGCAGCCGCGCCACCTGCATCGACAGGGTGCTGCCGCCGGAGAGCACTCGCCCGCCGCTCAGGTTGAGCCAGGCGGCGCGGGCCAGGGCCAGCGGGTTAACACCGGGGTGCTGGTAGAACCAGCGGTCTTCATAAGTGAGCAGGGCTTCCAGGTAATAGGGCGAGACCTGGTCCCGGCTCACCGGATAACGCCAGACGCCATTGGCATCGGCGAAACGCCAGAGCGGCGTGCCGTCCTCCGCCAGCACCACCCGCGCCAGGTCATCGCCGGGCAATGGCAGCGGGAACAGGCGGTCGGCCGACCAGAGCAGCGCCACCAGCAGCAGGGGGATGGCGAGCCAGGGGCGTTTGAACCATCCGATGTTCATGGGGGGCCGTACCTGCATGGTCGATTGCTTCCCCGGATTTCATCCGGGCTACGTGGGTGGGCAGATCGTAGCCCGGATGAAATCCGGGAGCGACCTCACTCCCCGGCGCCGGCTACATCCGCCCCTGCACCACCGGCCCAGTCCGCCGGCAGGAGCCCTTGCCGGACGAAGCGATGAAAGCTGGAAAGTGGCCAGTCGCGCACCGCGTTCACCAGGCCATGCTTCACCGGATTGAAATGGATGTAATCCACATGGGCGGCATAGTCCCGCTCGTCGCGAATCATGTGTTCCCAGAAACGCCGCTGCCAGATGTTGGCCTCCCCCTTTGCGTTGAGCCTGAGATTCACACCGGGCTGCTCGCGAAGCAGGGATACGAACCCCGACTTCACCAATCTCACTCGCGAAGGGAAGCCTGCGTCTCCCGGGGGCAACTCCATCAGCATATGAAGGTGGTCCGGCAGGACCACCATGGCGGGCAGGCTGAAGGGCATTCGAGCCATGGCCACTTTCAAGGATTGGCGAAGTTCGGCGCTGTGCCTGACTAGCAAGTCGCGGCGCCGGTCCTTCAATGTCAGCGTCAGGAAATAGCAGGCGCCTGGGACTCTTGCCCGCCGATAATTGACCATCCTACGACCTCCTTGTCGTATGGCTTCCCGGATTTCATCCGGGCTACAGACGCATCGGCTGCCGTAGCCCGGATGCAATCCGGGGAATGCCCCCTACTTGCCTCTCACCACCAACTGCTCCGGCGCATCCCCCAGGGCCTGCCAGTTGGGCCGGTACATGGACTCCACCGTGGGCGGCGGCACGCGGTAGGTGCCGGGGGTGACGGCGCGGGCCAGGTAGAGCAGGTGGGTGGTGCCGTACTCGCCCACGTCCAGGGCGGCCACGTAGCGGTCGTCGCGGAATTCCTGGTGCTTGATGGCGGCGTTCTGCATGGACTTCTGCCATTCCTTCAGCGCGCTGCTGGCGTCGTCCAGGCTGGCGGCGCTCTGGGCGAGGTTCTGGTTTTCCAGTTCCAGGCCGGCCGGCAGCAGGTCCACCACCAGGGCGTCGGGCACCCTTTCCTTGGCCTCGATGGCCAGGTGCACCAGCACCAGCTCGCCGCTGTCCAGGGCGTTGAGGTCCAGGCGCTCGCCATCGGCGCCGAGGAATTCGCGGCGGATGGTCAGGTTCTCGCCACCGGGGGGCGGCGCCGCCAGCGGGTAGCCGGACAGGGTCAGTTGCTGGTAGAGCGGTTCGCTGCCGCTGGAGGCGATGCTCAGGGGCTCGGCGAGCAAGGCGCCGTCCAGCTTGAGGCCCGGTTGCTGGTTGTTCAGCTCGCGCTGCTGGTCGCCCGCCGTGAGCTGCGCGGTCCAGTTCGGTTCGGGCTTGGCGAGCAGGCCGCGACCGGCCAGGTAGACGGCGTTGCGCTCCTGGGTGGAGAGCCACTGGGAGCCGGCCAGCGAATCGGCCAGGTCGAACAACCGCTGCTCGCGGGCGCCGGCGGCGAGGTCGTGCTCTTCCAGCAGGGCGAGGATCAGCGCCTGGTCGCGCAGCGGGCTGCCATAGTCGGCCAGCCAGTCATGACGTTCGCGCTGTACCCGCAGGCCCAACTCCAGGGCCTGGTCGGCGCGCGGGGCATCGCCCATCAGCTTGAGGGCCACCGCCAGTTGCACCAGCGGCAGGCCGGAGCGGGAGTCGGCGCGGCGTTCCCAGAGGCTGCGCAGGGCACCCAGGGGCGCCTGCTGGCTGCGCGCCAGGACGTAGCCGGCGTAGGCCTGCACGGCGAAGCGGGTATGGTCGGCGTTCTCGCTGTAGCTGATCTCGATCAGGCTGCGCTCCTGCAGGTAGCGCAGCAGGCGTTCGCTGGCCTTCTTGAGGGCTTGCGGCGGTACGGCGAAGCCCTGGTCGCGGGCGCGCAGGAGGAAGTCGCTGACATAGGCGGTCAGCCAGTATTCCTCTTCGCTGTCGGCGCTCCACAGGCCGAAGCTGCCGTTGTGGCGCTGCATGCCCAGCAGGCGCTCGATGCCCAGCTCGATGGCCTTGCGCCGCGCCTCATCCGGCTCGGCTTCCAGACCCAGGCGCTTGAGCGACGCGGCGTCGGCGTAGAGCGAGGGGTAGAGGCCGCTGGTGGTCTGCTCGGCGCAACCGTAGGGGTAGGCCTTGAGGGCGCGGATCTGCTCGCCGAGGTTCAGCGGCGGGCGGCTGGAGAGTTGCAGCAGGGCCTCGCGGCCGTCGGCCTCGAAGGCGTCCAGGGTGCCCGCCGGCAGGTTCCAGCGGTCGCCCTTGAGCACGGCGCGGAACTGCCTGAGCTGCGCCGGGTAGGCCGGACGCACGCCCAGGGTCCATTCGCGGCTGAAGGGCGGCAGGTTCTCGCCCGGCAGCTCCAGGCCGCCCACCGTCACCTTGAAGCTGCCCTGGCCATAGCCGCCCA
>RCUT01001674.1_pt1 | contig 10402 bp, 10 predicted proteins | sample 2166171 | NCBI WGS metagenome assembly RCUT01 (sample SAMN09932757, study PRJNA488358) | compost metagenome | isolation source: compost soil in 4-hydroxybenzoic | place: Germany: Experimental Botanical Garden
CCCCTTCACAGACCAAAACAAAAAACAAAATAAACAACAGCTAACAATTTAATAAAAATGACAATTAAATTAATCATCCGAATAATATTCGGACACCAACCCCAAATAATACTGTAACAAACAACTAAATAATCATCTTAAACGCGCTTCACTGGAAGGTGTTCTGTGGGTTTTTCTCATTTCAAGCGAACCATTGCGCCCGTCGTCTACACAATTGCCGAACAGATTGGTTATTATCGGAACTGGTCGCGAGATGAGAGGTGCTTCAGCAGACGCGAAGCTGTGAATTTTTCGGGCGAGATACCGCCGATGGCGGGGACGGAATTCAACCAGTACCGGCTGAAATACGATATTCCACGTAACGTGATCGGCAGTGCGTCGAATGTCATTTATACCGCAAAGGGCATGGGCTGGGTAAATGGCCGGCTTGAACGTCGCCTAAGCTTCCAGGAAGTAAATCTCAAACATCTTCTGGACAAGCCATCCAGACCGGCGCGGCGACTTGAGCGGGGCACGATACTGCAGGCGCAAACGCCGAAAACGTTTGGCGACTGGATGTCGGAACATGTGTCGTCGCTTGCGATAGCCCTCAATCGACTGGGAACACTCGATCCTCTGATCCTGCCGAGCCACTGGCTGGCGAAACCCTATGTAAAACGAGACCTGGCACGACTTGGTATCGAGGCAATCGCAATCGATGAACCGGTCGAGATTGCGCAGGTAACCGTTCTGAGCAAGACACGCCCCGGACATTACTGGACCGCAGCAGAGACCGACAATCTTCGTAAAGCCCTGAAGGTGGCATCCAAGCCCGCCCGCCCCGGCAGCGCCATCTATCTCTCGCGACTGGGGGAAAAAGGCGAAGGGCCGCAACGGCAGATGAACAACATGCTGATCGAGGCAGCAATGACGGCTGCCGGCGTCTCCATCATCAGGACAGCGGGCCGTTCTCTGGAAGAATATCTCGCCGCAGCCGGAAATGCCGAGACGGTTTTTGCCGATCACGGAAGCGCCATGTACAATCTCGTCTATTGGCAGACCAAGCGGGTGGTGGAACTGCATTCGCCCGATTATTGGGACGGCTCGTTTCTGATGTTTGCCGATGGCCTGGGTATTCATGACTATCATGTCTGGATGGTCGGCGAGACGATGACTGTCGATGCCCTGAGAGATCGCGCCGTCTACCTGCTGGAAAAGCCGATCGACCACAATCAGGCACCGATCATGCTGGCAGGCTGATAACGAGGTATCCGCTGACATTTGCTGCGCGTGGCCAACCGGATACGGTCATTTCGGCCGTATCCATCTGACCGCATGTGAATTTATTTTCCTTCATCTCTAGGATTACCGGGCGAATTGATGGACAAAGACCCAGCGTTTTTTCCAGTGATGTAAGGATACCCAAGATGCGCGCTACAGTGATCCCTGCCCCCGAATCCCTGCTTCTCGATGTGGTCGGTGTAACCGAACAGTTTCCGGTGCGCCGGGTCTATTGCGTCGGCCGCAACTATGCCGACCATGCGATCGAGATGGGGCATGACCCTTCCCGCGAAGCGCCGTTCTTTTTCCAGAAAAATGCCGACAACGCCTATAACGGCGAAAGCTTTCCCTATCCGCCGCTCTCCTCAAACGTTCATTTCGAGGTGGAGCTGGTGATGGCGCTTTCGGGCGGCGGTGCGGATATTGCCGCCGAAGACGCGCTGTCCAAGGTCTACGGTTATGGCGTCGGCATCGACTTTACGCGTCGCGACCTTCAGGACCAGATGAAGAAGATGGGTCGCTCCTGGGAAGTAGCAAAGGCATTTGAAAAGTCGGCTCCTGTTTCGGCACTCGTGCCGGCCTCTAAGATCGGCCATCCGCAGGAAGGCGCAATCTGGCTCGATGTCAACGGCTCCCGCAAGCAGGACGGTAACCTGAACCAGATGATCTGGAAGTTGCCGGAGATCATCGCAGAACTGTCCAAACAGTTCGTTCTGGCGCCGGGTGACATCATCATGACCGGCACACCGGCCGGGGTCGGCGCCATCGTCAAGGGTGACAAGGTCACCTGCGGCGTGGCCGGGGTCGGCGAGCTTTCGCTGTCTGTCATCTGACGGAAACACTCGGGGAGTGACGTGATGCCGATCTATGCGCTCGGGGATTTCCTGCCTTCGCTTCCCGCCCCCGACCGTTACTGGGTGGCGCCAGATGCCAATGTCATCGGCAAGGTCATTCTTCATGAGGATGTCGGCATCTGGTTCGGCGCGACCCTGCGCGGCGACAACGAGCCGATCACCATCGGCGCACGTTCCAATATTCAGGAAGGCGTGATGGTGCATACCGATCCCGCCTTCCCGGTCTCCATCGGTTCCGACTGCACGATCGGGCATCATGCGATCATCCATGGCTGCACGATCGGCGACAATTCGCTGGTCGGCATGGGGGCGACGATCCTCAACGGCGCGAAGATCGGCAGGAACTGTCTTGTCGGCGCAAATGCGCTGGTGACCGAAGGCAAGGAATTTCCCGACAATTCTCTGATCGTCGGATCGCCCGCCAAGGCGATCCGCGTGCTGGACGATGGATCTGCCGCCAAGCTCAAGGCCTCAGCTGCGCGTTACGTGGCAAACTGGAAGCGGTTTTCGCGGGATCTCAAAGAAATAAAGCCCTAATCAGGCCGCACATTTTTCGCAAAGGCCGCGAATTTCGATTGTTGTCTTGGACGGCTTGAACCCCTTCGACTTGGCCCAGTCGCCGAGTTGATGATCGACCTTGTGATCGTGGAATTCGATCACCTGATTGCAGCTTTCACAGATGGCGAAGGCGACCGTGCCGTGGCCGTGCCCCTGAGCGCCGCCACAGCACTCATGCTCGAGGTGGGCGCAGGCGACAAAGGCGTTGAGGCTTTCCAGCCGGTGAACCATGCCGAATTCGGTCAGCTTGTCGAGCGCGCGATAAACCTGAAGCGGCGCGCGAAAGCCGTGGTCGCGCAGCTTGTCGAGGATCGTATAGGCGCTCATCGGGCCTTCGGCGCGGTTCAACGCATCGAAGACCAAGGCCTGGTTTTTTGTCAGGGCCGGATTGACGATCGGGGCGTTCATCCTTGCACTCCCTTGTTTGCAGGCCGTTCGGCAGCGGTGCGACCGAAGGCAGGAATCAGACTTAATATGAAAAGTAGGAGTGCCGCGACCACGATGGAAGGGCCGGACGGCGTATCATAGGTGAGCGATCCGAAAAGACCGCCGACGACAGCAGCCGATCCGATGAGAGATGCGAATACCGCCATCCATTCCGGGCTTGCCGAAAAGCGGCGCGCGGTGGCGGCCGGGATGATCAGCAGCGAGGTGATCAGCATGATGCCGACAATCTTCATGGCAATGGCGATGACAAGCGCCATCAGGAGCATGAAGAAGAGTTTCGTGCGCGCCGGGTTCATGCCTTCGGCCTCCGCCACATCCTCGCTGACGGTGGAGGCGACGAGCGGGCGCCAGAGATAGACGATCGCCGCGACGACAAAGGCGCCGCCGCCCCAGATGAGGGCGATATCGGACGGCGTGACGGCGAGAATATCGCCGAAGAGGAAGGCGATCAGGTCGATCCTCACCCAGGTCATGAAGGCAACGAGAACAAGGCCGATCGCCAGTGCCGAATGGGAGAGGATGCCGAGAAGCGCATCGGCCGAGAGCGACTGGCGTCGCTGCAGCAGGAGCAGCATGGCGGAGACAAGGATGGCAACGCCGAAAACGGCAATCAGAAGGTTGACTTCGAAGAACAGCGACAGCGCCACACCGAGCAGTGCCGAATGGGCCATCGTGTCGCCGAAGTAGGCCATGCGTCGCCAGACGACGAAACAACCGAGCGGGCCTGCAGTCAGCGCCACGCCTATGCCGGCGATCAGCGCGCGGATGAAGAAGTCGTCAAGCATGGCGGGTGCCCTCACCTTTCTGCGTGTCTTGGTGATGGGCATGATCGCCGTGGGCGTGATCATGAGAATGGCCGTGGTCGTGGTCGTGGTCGTGGCCTGAATGATCGTGGTGGTGGCCGTCTTCGGGATGGCAATGTTCGGTGATCGAGCCGTCCGCATGACGCACCCGGCCATCGGGAAGATGGGTGTGGTCGTGATGGTGGTTATAGACCGCGAGCGAGCGAGCATTGCCGCCGAAGAGCTTCATGTAATCGGAACTCTGACTGACCACTTCCGGCGTGCCGCGGCAGCAGACATGGCCGTTGAGGCAGATCACCGTATCGGTGCCGGCCATGACCATGTGGAGATCGTGCGAGATCATCAGGATGCCGCAGCCAGTGGCATTGCGGATCGTGCGGATCAGATCGTAAAGGGCTGCCTCGCCGGCGAAATCCACGCCCTGGACGGGTTCATCGAGCACCATGAGATCCGGCTTGCGGGCAATGGCGCGGGCCAGCAGGGCGCGCTGGAATTCGCCGCCCGAGAGGTGGCGGACTTCGGAATTGGCGAGATGCGAAATGCCGGTGGCATCAAGAGCGGTCGCGATCTCAGCGTCCTTCAGCGGGCCGGTCAGTGTCATCAGGCGGCGCACCGAAAGCGGCATGGTCCAGTCGATGCCGAGCTTCTGCGGCACATAACCGATACGCAGATCGCGCTTGCGGGTGACGGAGCCTTCATCGGCCTTCAAAACGCCGATCGCCATCTTGGCGGTGGTCGATTTTCCGGCGCCGTTCGGGCCAATAAGGGTGACGACCTCGCCTCGAGCAATATCGAATTCGACGCCGCGTACAAGCCAGCGGCCATCGCGGCGGATGCCGGCATTGGAAAGAGAAACCAGCGTTTCTTTCGATTTCGGGCGGTTGTCTGCGGCCGGGGCGGCCCGCTTGCTCATCAGCATCTTGGTTCAAAATTCCTGTTACCGGCCCTCTTGCCGACCGTCTTGGCACACGTTATAGCATAACGCAATTGATGTAATAACATTACATATCTAAACAAGGAAGAATGCCATGAAATTTGCCGCCGCCCTGCTTCTTTCATCTGCTGCGATGATAAGCGCACCCGGTGCCTTTGCCGCTACGCCGGACGTCGTCGTATCGATCAAGCCGATCCATTCGCTGGTCGCCTCGGTGATGAAGGGTGTTGCCGAGCCGAAGCTGATTGTCGAGGGCGCAGCATCGCCGCATACCTACAACATGCGGCCGTCGAATGCAGCGGCACTACAGAATGCCGACCTGATCTTCTGGGTTGGCCATGGCATGGAGGCATTCCTGGAAAAGCCGCTCGAGGCGCTGGGCTCGAAGGCAAGCGTGGTGACGCTGGAAGATGCGCCGGGGCTGACGAAACTTAAATTCCGCGAGGGCGGCGTGTTCGAGCCGGAAGCGGAAGAAGAAGGCCATGACCACGGGCATAGCCATGGCGCAGCGCAAGAACATGCCGATGGCGAGGATGACGGCGATCACGACCATGAAGGCAATGACGTACACCTTTGGCTTGACCCGATGAATGCCAAGGCTATGACCGCGGAGATCGAAAAGCAGCTGGTTCAGGCCGATGCGGAACATGCTGCCATCTATCAGAAGAATGCAGCCGAACTGATGGGCAAGCTCGATGCGCTGGATGCGGAGTTGAAGAGCGAACTGTCACCGGTGAAAGACAAGCCGTTCATCGTGTTCCACGACGCCTATCAGTATTTCGAGCATCGCTATGGCGTGAAGGTGGCCGGCTCGATCACCGTCAGCCCGGAAACGATGCCGGGTGCAGAACGGGTCAAGGAAATTCACCACAAGGTCGAGGATCTGGGTGCGACCTGCGTCTTTGCCGAGCCGCAGTTCGAGCCGAAGCTGGTGAAGGTGGTGACGGAGGGCAGCAAGGCGAAATCCGGCGTGCTGGATCCGGAGGCCGGCGCCCTGAAGGAAGGGCCGGAGCTTTATTTCGACATGATGCGGGGTCTTGCGACCTCGATGAAGACCTGCCTGTCGCAGTGATGTGACGGACCGGGCAAGAGTTTCCCCTCACGACCGGTCTTCAGGCAGACGACCGGCGGGTGCCTAACGACACACCCGCCGGTCTCCTATTTTTGCTCTTAGCGAGCAGCGATGATGCTGGAGATGACGCCGGTGGCGATGCCGATCATCAGGTAGTCGTTATCGACCTTTACCCACTTATAGCCGCGCGGCGGAGCCGACAGGCGGTAACGGCGGTAGTCGCGAACATCAGCCATGCGGCGGCGTTCGGCTGCAGTCGCACGATGGCCCTTCGACCAACGCTGCTTGTGGATGACGACCTTCTTGTCGACATGAACGCGCTTGTCCACCCGCTTGTCGACGTGACGCTCGACCTGACGGCTGCGGTCGTTGCGCCAGTCCTGAGCCTGGGCTGCGGTGGCGATCGGGCCGGCCAGAACGGTGGCGGCAACAAGTGCGACAATGAACTTCTTCATGGCTAAATCCTCGCGTTGAACACACCCGAGAATTAGGGCTCAAGCGATGAATGCCGTATGAATGCAAGATTAAATATGCGTAATGAAAATATGGACTTGCGGTAACGTTCTCACGACGAAAATTAACGATTTTGCAAGCCCTCCACCAGATCAGCAGAGAATCGCTTCGTAGGAGAAACGGCTGAAATCGGCGGGTTTCGCCCTTCCCGACGTATCGAAGGCGAACATGCCGGCAAAGGCACCCGTGAACGAGCCGTGCTCACCGCGGCCACCCTCATCCGAGATGACACTGGCATCAAGGGTGGGGCCGATCGGCTGCCAATCATTCGTTCCGCGGGAACGCCACGAAAATTGCAGGTCGTTGTCGCGGATTTCCATGGCGAGTTCCACCGGGCCGTCGGGGATGGCGACGCCACTGCCGGCGGGGAACTGCATGCGGCCATGCGGAAAATCGCCGGGGCATGAGAAGATCGTCACCACGCGGCCAAGCTTTTCATGCAGGGTGACGACGAGGGCGTGGAACTTGTGGCGATTGTAATAATGGGTCACGCCGCAGGCCTGCTGGTAGGTTTCTGGATCGAAGGTCTCGACTGTGGTTTCCGCCCGGAACCGGTGATGCTCTTGGCGGCGGGCGACAAGCGCCTGCTCGAACCATGAGCCGATGCTTTCACGGCCGATCAGGCGAAGATGGCCGGGATTTGCCGTCAGGCTGAAGATGCGTTCCGGTTCGGGTGTGCGCAGCCACTGGAAATCGATGGGCAATGTGTCGCCGTCGAACGTGTAATCGATGCGGGCCGGCTTCTCGATCGGCTCAGCCTCGGCTGGCGCCGGGACATCGACGTCGGGCACGACGCCGCCCTGAGCCAGATAAAGCCAGTCGTCATCCCTCCAGACGCATTTCTGCAGGCCGGTTTCGCGGCCGAGCGGCGAGCGGCGGTTGGGCGCCAAGGGACGGCTGCAGAGATGGGTATGATAGACGTCACCATCCGGCGTCTCGACATATTGGCCGTGGCCGGAGCGCTGCAGAATGGCTTCGGGATTGTCCTTCGACGTCAGGAGATGGGTATTGGGGTGGAGTTCATACGGGCCGTCGATGGTGCGCGAGCGGGCCATTGTCACCGCATGGTCGTAACCGGTGCCGCCTTCCGCAGTCGTCAGATAATACCAGCCGTTGCGCTTGAAGAGATGCGGCGCCTCGACGAGGCCGAGCGGGCTGCCGGGAAAGATGTTGGTGATCGGGCCTTTCAGCTCCTTCGCGTGAGTATCCCATTCCTGCAGCAGGATGCCATCGAAGGCCGGATGTTTCGGCGCACCGCCATAACTTTCCGTCCGGTGGTTCCACTGCATGTTGACGAACCATTTGCGGCCATCGTCATCGTGAAAGAGTGACGGGTCGAAGCCGGAGGAGTTCGCGTAGGCAGGATCGGACCACTCGCCTTCGATCGTCGGTGAGGTGACAATGTAATTATGGGCATCCTTGAAGTTGCCGTCGTAGCGTTTGACGTCGGTATAGACGAGCCAGAACAGGCCATCGGCATAAGACAGGCACGGTGCCCAGACGCCGCAACTGTCGGGATTTCCGCGCATGTCGAGCTGGGATTTTCGCTCCAGCGGGCGACGGATGAGCGTCCAGTTTATGAGATCGCGGGAGTGGTGGATCTGGACGCCGGGATACCATTCGAAGGTGGAGGTGGCGATGTAATAATCCTCGCCGACACGGCAGATGGATGGATCGGCGTTGAAGCCCGGCAGGATCGGGTTGCGGATCATAATCGTGTCTCCTCCCACATTGATTGCTTTGAGGTCCTGGCAGGCAAGTCCCCCTCTGGCCTGCCGGCCATCTCCCCCACAAGGGGGGAGAAAACTCGAGGCAACCACCTGCCTCAAGTGGCAGCTTCGGCCTTAGCGGTGCTGCCGGGTTAAGCCCTCCCCCTTGTGGGGAGGGTTGGGAGGGGTCTTTTTGTCCCTCAGCGCATTGCCCAACGGAGGCAGGAAAGTGTGCGGAATTACTTGTTCCGTGCCGGCCCTTCCCGCTCTGCCGAGGCTGCCCAGATGTTGATGTCGGCCTCTCTCGCAAACCTGTCGATCTCGGCCAGCTCTTCAGCCGTGAAATCGCGCTTTTCCAGTGCCTTGACGCAATCCTCGACCTGTTCGGGACGGCTAGCCCCGATGAGCGCAGTCGTTACGTGGTCACCGCGCAGGACCCAGGCGAGCGCCATCTGGGCCAGGGTCTGACCGCGGCGTTCGGCGATTGCGTTAAGGCCCTTGAGGTTCTCGATATTCTTGTCGTTGAGGAAGGCCGGACGCAGCGACTTGCCCTGGGCTGCGCGGCTGTCTTCCGGGATGCCGCCGAGATATTTCGAGGTCAGCATGCCCTGCGCCAGCGGCGAGAAGACGATCGAGCCGACGCCGAGATCCTCCAACGTATCGAGAAGACCATCTTCCTCGACCCAGCGGTTGATCATCGAATAGCTCGGCTGATGGATGAGGACCGGCACGCCCATCGCTTTGAGGATTTCGACCGCTTCGCGGGTGCGCTTGGAATTGTAGGACGAGAGGCCGACGTAAAGCGCCCTGCCCGAGCGGACAATGTGTTCCAGCGCGCCGCAGGTTTCTTCCAGCGGCGTATCTGGGTCGAAACGGTGCGAATAGAAAATGTCGACATAATCAAGGCCCATGCGCTTCAGGCTCTGGTCGCAGGAAGCAATGAGGTATTTGCGGCTGCCCCATTCACCGTAAGGACCCGGCCACATGTTGTAGCCGGCTTTCGACGAGATGATCAGCTCGTCGCGAAGGCCGGAAAATTCCTCGCGCAGGATCTGGCCGAAGGCGAGTTCGGCGCTGCCGGGCTTCGGGCCATAGTTGTTGGCGAGATCGAAATGGGTGATGCCGAGATCGAATGCCTTCTCGCAGATATCGACCTTGCGTTGGTGCGGCGTGTCGTCACCGAAATTGTGCCAGAGGCCGAGCGAGATCGCCGGCAGCTTGAGGCCGGATTTGCCGCAGCGATTATAGGTCATGCTTTCGTAGCGGTTTTCCGCCGGGAGCCAAGCCATATGAAAAGTCCTCCAAATGAAACCGGCGCCGAACCTCATTTCCGGCGCCGGCAGCAGTTGTAGCGTCTCACGCCAGAAGCGCCAGTGCCTCTTCTATTCCAAGTGCCGCAGGCTTGGTGCAGGTCGTCGTGGTGGCGACGAAATTGCCCTCCGCACCGGATTTCAGGATCGAGGTCATGACATCGACACCGTGAAGCGCGCGGTCAATCGAGCAGCGGATATCGCGGCCTTCGATCAGCGCCACCGCCATATCGGCCAGACCCGCCGTGCGGTAATTGGCGCGCGGGCCGTTCGGATGGTCCTGGTTGGCCTTGCCGAAGGGATGGTCCCAATCCTTGAGCGGCTGGATATCCTTGTTCCGGCCGCTCGCCTCGACCACGCCGCCGAAGAAGTTCGGGTCGGGCACGTAGAGCGAGCCATCCGTGCCATAGAGCTCCATATTTGCATGGCGGTGGGACCAGACATCCCAGCTGGCCGAGAGCGTGATCGTCGCGCCTTCCGCGAACTCCAGCAATGCATGGATGTTGGTTGGGGTTTCGACCGGGATGATCGTGCCGTTCAGCGGCTCGCTGGTGACGGTGCGGGTCTTGTTCGCCATCGAGGTTAAAGCCGCGACACGCTTTACCGGGCCGAGGAAGTTGATCAGGTTGGCAATATAATAGGGACCGAGATCGAGGATCGGGCCGCCGCCGTTGAGGAAAAAGAAGCCTGGATTGGGGTGCCACATTTCCATGCCGGGGCTCATGACGTGGCAGGTGCCGGACGTGATGCGCCCTACCCCGCCGCCATCGATATAGGCGCGGGCGAGCTGATGCGCCCCGCCGAGAAACGTGTCAGGCGCGCAGCCGATCGCGAGACCTTTCTCGCGGCCAAGCGCCTGCAGCTCCTTGCCCTCTTCCAGCGTCACCGTCAGCGGCTTTTCCGAATAGACATGTTTTCCGGCCTGCAGGATCGCCTTGGAGA
>RCUT01001675.1_pt1 | contig 10396 bp, 6 predicted proteins | sample 2166171 | NCBI WGS metagenome assembly RCUT01 (sample SAMN09932757, study PRJNA488358) | compost metagenome | isolation source: compost soil in 4-hydroxybenzoic | place: Germany: Experimental Botanical Garden
CATCTACGCCGCTCGGGCTGTCTTTCTTGTCGTCGTCGACCGCTTCAACGTCCACTCCATCCAGGTCAACGTCTCCAAGGTCCTCCATACCGCTGTTGGCGGAGTCGAAGAATTTCTCGATGGCATCGCCCAGCTTGTCGTCTTCGACCAGGATGGCCTCTGTGTTCAGGCCAGTGCTGAACTGGATATCGGTTACAGCTTGGTGGTTGGTGGGGTCGGAAATGCCCACGAACAACTTATTGCCCCGGCGCCAGAGAGGCAGGGCGCGATGCTGGCGCACCAGCTTTTCGCTCACTAGGTCCCTGGGCTGGGATTCCTTGTCGACGCTGGAAATGTCGAGAAAGGCTACGCCGAACTGCTCTGCTGCCATTTCCGCCAAATCGCGGCTTTTCAGCAACTTATTCTGCACCAGGTAGGTGATCAGCGGAATCTTGTTGCGCTGGGCCTGCGTATAGGCTTGGAGAGCGCTTCTTTCGTCGAGAAGGTTGGTAAGAACCAGTTGCTTGGCTAGGCCCGAAAGCGTGGGGGCGATCTCAGTCATGGCGCGAATCAGCGGGACCAATAAGGCTTCTTTTATAACGTAGTTAGTTCGGTCCTCCAAATGCTTGGTGGCTAAGTGACAAAAATTGACAGATTTTGCGTTCGGACGTCCGTTCGTGAATGAGGGGAGGCTGAAAGTTGAGGTGCTTGAGGTGGCATCGGATTTGCTTGGGGTGGGTAGGTCAGTTGGCCTATTACTCCATGGAGACGTTTTATGAAAGCTCAGAAAGGTTTTACTTTGATCGAACTGATGATCGTAGTAGCGATCATCGGTATTCTGGCTGCGATTGCCCTGCCTGCCTATCAGGATTACACGGTCAAAGCTCGCGTATCCGAGGTTCTTCTGGCTGCCAGCGCTTGCCGTACGAGTGTGGCGGAAACCTACCAGACGGCGACTACCGCTCCGACTGCGGGCGGGTGGGGATGCGAAACTGCAAATGACGCAGACCCGACTCAGTTCGTCGCGGACGTAGGTACTAGTGCCAACGGGGCAATTGTTGTAACTGTTCGTGATACCTTGGGTGGTACTATTGCTGCGGGTGATCGTCTTGTGCTTGAGCCCCTTAACCAAGGCGGCGGCGTTCTCACCAACGTTTCTATGGGGGTAGTAGTTAGTGGCTTCCGTTGCGGTTCGCCGGGCACTAACGGTATCCCTGAAAAGTATCTGCCGGGCTCCTGCCGCGAGAACGTGACTGATGTTGCTGCCGCGGATGTTGGTTACAACTAAGATATATTCTTGAGAAAAGGGGGGCGTTGCCCTCCTTTTTTTTTGGGGAGTGAAATTTGTTTTCATTTGATATCTTTGGCAGAGCATCCAAAGTATTTGCATTTTTATTGGCTTTCGTACCTTTTTGTGTTGGGTGGCGCCACTATCCAGCTCCCGATCTTATGGCGGAACTGATAGCGGTTCTCTTGCTCTCTATGTTGATTGTTTGCGGAGGAGATAGGCGGGATTGGTGGGGGAGCTTCTTTTGGGGGTTGTTTTTTGGGGGGTTGGTAAATGTAATTTTTGGTTTTGTTCAGGTTTTGCGAATGGATTATTATTTTCCATTTGTTATTCCTGCTGACTCTGCAACGCATTCATTTGGTGTCTATGGAAATATTGGGCAGCGCAATCTGTTTAGTGCGTATGTGCTCGTTGCTGGCGCGATAGGTGTGTGCCTATTAAGGCGCATTGGTGTTGGCTGGTTAGGTGTGATTGTTGTGTCATCGATATTCGCTCTTCTGCTCGCTGTTGCGGGGGGGCGATTGGTTCTGATCTATCTGGTCTTTCTATTGCTGCTGTGTTGGTTCGGGCGTTCGAGAAAGGGGTGGATTGATAAGGCTGCGCTGCTAGTGTTTTCGTATGCAGTGCTGGTATTTCAGTTTTTGCTTTCTGGTGTAAGTTTTGCTGGCCATTTTAGCGGCGCTTCTAGAGTTTCGTCGGGGTTTCAGAGTAGGTTGTCGGAGTGGTCAAAGGCAGTTGAGATAGGTGTTGATCATTGGCCATACGGGAGTGGGGTTGGGACTTATGCGTCACAAAGCTTTTTGTATCAGGTAGAGCTTTCCGGATTTCTGCCATGGTCGAGTGCGTTGTGGGATAATGCACATAATATATTTTTGATGTTGTTCGCGGAGCTTGGGGTTTTTGGGGTGTTGGTTTTTGTGGTATGGATGTGCTCTGTGGTTTTTTGTGTGTTGCGCTCTACGGAAAGTGAAAAGAATTTCTACTGTGCTGTCGTTGTTGGTGTTTTGTCGATTCATAGTTTTTTTGAGTATCCTCTTTGGAATTCTTGTTTTTTAATAATTTTCTTGATTTCTTTATTGCTTTCGATTGGGCCGGTTTTATTTAAAATAAAACAACCAATTATGCTGCTGGGGTGTGGTGGGATTTTATTTTCGATTCTCTCTATCGTGGATCTAAATAGGTTGCAGGTTGGTTTCAAGGGTGGGAGGGTGGTTGATGGTGTGCTGTGGGAAGGAAATCCAATCATGCACTTCTATCGTGGGGAGGCCTTGGTTGCAAGAGCGGGCTTTGGTGTTGAGGGGGCTGTTGAGCGCCTGTGCATGGTTGAGTCCATGGTTAGGCAGAGGCCTGCTGTCGAATTGCTTGATCGGTATATTGCTGAGTTGATTCTTTCTGATAGGTTGTTAGAGGCAAAGAAGGTCTATGCTTCGCGACTTAGAGTGTATCCAGTTGTTAGCCAGGGATGGTTGTTTATGGCGGTTGTTCGTGGTGATGAGTCGAAGTGGAGTGTGCTGGATAGCTGGCGGAAAGTTTTTGTTAAACATGGTGCGGAAGCTTTGGGGACCTATTATAAGCTGGAAAGGCTAGATGGGTGCTAAGCCCAGAATTTTTGATGGTTACATCATTCGCTCTAAATTTTTTGCGTGTTGGTGGCGATTGAGGGAAGGGGCTGCTTGTTCAATTGATCGGGATTTCGTGAAGTGCTAATCTTCGTCCCGCCGCCGGTGTAGCTCAGTCGGTAGAGCAGCTCATTCGTAATGAGAAGGTCGAGGGTTCGATTCCTTTCACCGGCACCATGATCCAAACAAAAAGCCCCGCAATTGCGGGGCTTTTTGTTTGCTCAAGAAATGCTCAGAGGCTGAGCCGCATCGACAGGTCGATGGCCTTGACGTCCTTGGTCAGGGTGCCGATGGAGATGTAGTCGACGCCGGTTTCGGCGATGGTGCGCAGGGTGGTTTCGTTGATGCCGCCGGAGGCTTCGAGCTTGGCGCGGCCATTGGTGAGGGTGACGGCGGTGCGCATGTCGGTGAGGCTGAGTTCGTCGAGCATGATGATGTCGGCTCCGGCGTCCAGGGCCTGCTGCAGCTCATCCAGGTTCTCCACTTCCACTTCCACCGGCTTGCCGGGGGCGATGCGGTGGGCGGCGGCGATGGCCTGGGCGATGCCGCCGGAGGCGGCGATGTGGTTTTCCTTGATCAGGAAGGCGTCGTAAAGGCCTATGCGGTGGTTATGGCCGCCGCCGCAGGTCACGGCGTATTTCTGTGCCAGGCGCAGGCCGGGCAGGGTCTTGCGGGTGTCGAGCAGTTTCACCCGGGTGCCTTTGACCAGCTCGACATAGTGGCCGACACGGGTGGCGACGCCGGACAGGAGCTGGAGGAAATTCAGTGCGCTGCGTTCGCCGCTGAGCAGGGCGCGGGCCGGGCCTTCGAGGTGGAAGAGCGCCTGGTTCGGCTCGGCACGCTGGCCGTCCTGCACCTGCCACTCGACCTTCACGCGTGGGTCGAGCTGGCGGAACACCTCGTTTACCCAGGCGCTGCCGCTGATGATGGCCGCTTCGCGGGTGATCACGGTGGCGCGGGCTTGGCGGTCTTCGGGGATGAGTTGGGCGGTGATGTCGCCGCTGCCGATGTCTTCGCTGAGGGCAGCGCGTACGTTGGCCTCGATTTCGGCGGTCAGGTCGGCGAGGAGGAGATTGGGCATGGAAAGCTCCGCGAGCAGAATGGCGGCGATTATAAAGGCTGCCGACGACTGGTGCAGTGCCGATGACCATTGGCGTGCGCTTTCTGCTAGACAGTCAGATGTGCGTCGTGCGTGCTGTGCGTTTTGTCGGTCGAGCTCCCTACAACTGTGACTTGTTTCATGTCTGTAGGAAAACTCCGCTTGGTTGTCACAGCATCATCCATATAATGACATCGGAAATTTCTATTTTGACGCCAGATAGTTGACGTTATGGATGACTCCCCATGATCGAATGCGGTCCGATGAACCCTGCGCAAGGGTGCGGCCTGCGGGAGGCTCGTGATGCAGACCGACGCTAAGGTGGTGCCGCTGAACAAAGGCGCTACCGAGCAAACGCCAACCTCGCCGGTAGGAAGGCTGCCCGTGGCCTTGATCCAGGTGCGCGATAAAGTGGCATTGCAGCTGAAGCAGACGCTTCAGGTGCTGTTCGACAATGCCGACGACACCCTCTTCGAGATGGCGGATCGCGCCACCAGCAACGCCGAGCAGAACGCCTTCTTCGAGGCGATGCGCGACCTGCGGCTCAAGCGCAAGAGCATCGAGCGGACCTTCCTGCAGAAGGTCTTCGAGTCATTCTCTTCCCTCAATCAATACGAGATAGGCAAGGCGCCGCAACTGGATGCGGTGTCCTTCGACAGCCTGTCCCTGGTGCAGAACGACGAACTCGAGGAAACCGTGGCCCTGGATGCCATGGTCGCCAAGGTGATGAGCCGCGACGCGGTCGCCCTGAGCCACCTCACCACCCGCCTCAATACCCTTATCAGCAAGAAGGTCGAAGACAAGACCAACCCCATGGGCCCGCGGATGCTCTGCGAGGCCTTTCTCGACGCCTGCCGCAGCCTGGGCGTGGAGATCAAGGTCAAGCTGATCATCCTCAAGCTGTTCGAGAAATACGTCCTCGCCGAACTGGATCAGTTCTACGCCGAGGCCAACCAGTCGCTGGTCGCTGCCGGCGTGCTGCCGGACCTGCGTTCGGCCGCGCCGCGCCGCCAGCAGGACCGCGCCAGCGGTACGGCGCGTTCCGCCCAGGCCGGCTCGAGTGTTGTGGCTGGCGGCGGCCAGACGGCCGAGGAGGGCATGCAGGAAGTTTTCGGCGTGCTTCAGGATCTGCTTTCCCAGGTTCGCGGCACGGCGCTGCCGCGCCGGGAGCACCCGGCCAATGCCGTACCGGTCAGCAGCGTCGACCTGCTGCGTCTCCTTTCGCACCTGCAGCAGCACCTGCCGCAGCAGCAGGATGACGACTACGACCTGCGCATCAGCCTCGACCAGTTGCTGACCCGCGCCAGCGCCCGCAGTGGGCGGGTGCGGGTGGTGGGCCAGGTGGACGACGACGTCATCAACCTGGTGTCCATGCTTTTCGAGTTCATCCTCGACGACCGCACCCTGCCGGATTCGCTCAAGGCCCTGATCGGCCGCATGCAGATTCCCATGCTGAAGGTCGCGCTGCTGGACAAGACCTTCTTCAGCCGCGGCAGCCATCCGGCGCGCCGCCTGCTCAACGAGATCGCCTCCGCCGCCCTGGGCTGGGTGGAGCAGGACGATGCGCAGCGCGACAGCCTCTACCATCGCATCGAGCAGGTGGTGCAGCGCCTGCTGAACGACTTCGTCGACGACCCGGCGATCTTCTCCGAGCTGCTGGCGGAGTTTCTCGCCTACACCGGGGATGAACGGCGCCGCAGCGAACTCCTGGAACAGCGCACCCGCGATGCCGAGGAAGGTCGCGCCAAGGCCGAACTGGCCCGCAAACAGGTAGAGGAAGCGCTCAACCAGCGCCTGCTTGGCCGCACCCTGCCGGAAGTGGTGGTGCGCCTGCTGCAGGAGGCCTGGAGCAAGGTCCTGCTGCTCTGCTGCCTGAAGCACGGTGTGGAGTCGGCCGATTGGCAGGCCGCCTTGCAGACCATGGATGATCTGGTCTGGAGCGTGGAGTCCCATGAGGCTCCCGAAGCCCGTGCCCGGTTGCTGGAGCTGGTGCCGGGTCTGCTCAAGTCCCTGCGCGAAGGGCTGGCCAGCGCCGCGTTCGATCCCTTCTCCACCAGCGAGTTCTTCAGCCAGCTGGAGGCCCTGCACGTCCAGGCCTTCCAGCGCTTGCGCAAGCCGGAGCCGGTGGAGGCGCTCGCCGATGACGGCCTGGAGTCGGCGCCCCTGTTGCTCGACCTGCCGGATCAGACGGCAGACGACGCGGACGAGTCCGCCCCGGCCATGGTGGCGGTGATGGAGGAGATAGTCCTGGCCGTGCCGGGCGAGTCTCCAGCCCAGGAGCCCGAGGTCAGCCTGGCGGATGATGACGAGGCCCTGGGCTTCGTCGACAACCTGCGGGTCGGCAGCTGGGTCGAGTTCCAGGAAGACGAGGAGCACAAGCTGCGCTGCAAGCTGGCGGCGCTGATCAAGCCCACCGGCAAGTACATCTTCGTCAATCGCACCGGGATGAAGGTGCTGGAGAAGACTCGCATGGGCCTGGCCGTGGAGTTCCGCCGCAAGGCGATCCGCCTGCTCGACGACGCCCTGCTGTTCGATCGTGCCCTGGAGTCGGTGATCGGCAACCTGCGTCGGCTCAAGGGGGCTTGAATCGGGCTACGGACGCTGTGTGGGGGCGAACTCATTTGAGCTTTGGAAACCGCGTCCTGAGGGCGTGGTCATGAGTCACCGGCTCTGCCTGTTACGAGTGACGGAGTTGACCAGGTAGGGTGCGCCGTGCGCACCAATGGTTGAGGCGCAGGGGTTGATCCCGCGATCGGTGCGCATGGCGCACCCTACAGTCGGTAGCCCGGATGAAATCCGGGGCAAGTCCGACCGCCGCTCCCGAAGTTCGTCCGGGCTACGATTTGCCAGCCTGCTCCGAGATGCCTCCTCTCGAAGTCGAAGGGCGAATCTGCGGTTCGCTCGGCGAGTTCCGCCCGAATGTCCCGCACGTCGCCACTCGCTAAAATGGCTCCACTGCGCCTAAAGTAGCGCGGCAGACCAAGGAGCCGACATGCAGCTGGACCCCGCATCCGGTTGGTGCCAGGGCATCAGCCACTGCCCTTCGCCCAACTTCAACTGGCGCCCGCAGGGAGAAATTTCCCTGTTGGTGATTCACAACATCAGCTTGCCTCCCGGGCAGTTCGGCACGGGGAAGGTGCAGGAATTCTTTCAGAATCGCCTGAATCCCGATGAGCATCCCTACTTCGACGGCATCCGCGATCTCAAGGTGTCCGCGCATTTTCTGATCGAGCGCGATGGCGCCATCACCCAGTTCGTCTCCTGCAACGAGCGGGCCTGGCACGCCGGTGTCTCGCTGTTCGAGGGGCGGGAGAACTGCAACGACTTTTCCGTGGGGATAGAGTTGGAGGGCACCGATGACCATCCCTTCACGGAACCCCAGTATGCTGCGCTGACCGCATTGGTGGCGCAGCTTCGGTTTGCCTACCCGGCCATAACGCCGGAACGCATCTGCGGTCATAGCGATATCGCCCCGGGGCGCAAGACCGATCCGGGGCCTGCATTCGATTGGGCGCGCCTGCGGGCCGCGCTCGCGCCATAGGAAGAGGAGGGACCCATGTATTTTCTGGTGCTGTTGCTGGTGCTCTGGATCGAGAAGTTTTCCGCCTGGCGCCGGCATATCCAGCAGGACGGCTTCTGGCTGCGCGAGCTGGCCAAGGCAGAGGCCAACCCCCGGCTGGCCGAGCGGCCATGGGCGATCCTGGCGCTGCTGGTGCTGCTGCCGTTGCTGGTGCTGGCGCTGGTGCTGCTGGTGGTCGAGCCGGTGGCCTATGGCTGGCTGGCGCTGCCGGTGCATCTGCTGGTGATCATCTACAGCCTCGGTCGGGGCGATGTGCTGGCCGACCTCGGTCCGTTCCGCGACGCCTGGCGACGGGGTGATACCCAGGGCGCCTACCACGTCGCCGAGCGCGACCTCGGCCTGGAGGCGGATGAAAGCGGCGATCTGCTGCAGCAGGTGCAGGGCTACCAGCTCTGGCAGGCCTACCAGGGCTTCTTCGCGGTGATTTTCTGGTACGCGTTGCTCGGCCCGGTGGCGGCCCTGGCCTATCGCCTGCTCGCCCTGGCCTCGGAAAATGCCGCCACCCCGGGGCTACGTGAGCAGGCCGGGATGATTCGCCATGCCTTCGACTGGCTGCCGGTGCGGGTATTGGCGGCCAGCTTCTCCCTGGTGGGCAACTTCGTCGGTGTCAGCCGCGTGCTGTTGCACGAGCTGCTGAGCTGGGAAATCCCGGCATGGCGCTACATCGAGCTGGCCGGCCGCGCAGCCGCCGAGCTTCCGGAGCCTGCCAGCGGCGACGCCGGCGTAGCGACCCTGGACGCCCTGTGGCAATTGCTGGTCCGCGCCGCCGTGCTCTGGTACGCCGGTTTCGCCGTCTGGACCCTGCTGTTCTGAATCCCATCCCATCGTTCGCCCGGCACTACCGCCGGGCGGCTCCCGCCTGCTTAACCTTTAGTTACAGAAACTCCTGCCGATATCGGGTACACAGATGAGCGCGCCCGAAATACCTGACTTGGATCACAGAGAAATCTGACAGAGCCAAGCGGCCGCCAAGCAGTGTGGGGATGCTGCAAGGCAATGGCCAACCCGGCTGCCAGGGGTTCAGAGCGCGTCCATAACAATAAATGAGAACAGGAGACGTCTCGTGAAGACTCTGTTGTATCCTGCCATCGCGCTGATGAACCGCCTCAGCTTCGGCATGAAGTTCAGTCTGATCAGTGTTCTGTTTTTCCTGCCGATGCTGATCACCAACTTCTACCTGGTGCGCGATTCCTATCGACAGTACGTCAGCACCCGCTCCGAACTGCAGAGTCTCGACCTGCTGGGCGCCAGCCTCGGCTTGCGGCGCGGCCTGGAAAGCCTCAACGATCTGGTGCTGATCAACGCGATGATCGGCCAGTCGGGCCAGTCGGGCGATCTGGAAAAGCGCATCGCCACCCTGGAGCAGGAACTGCTCGCCACAGTGCAGGGCCTGGCGCCGGTCGCGTCCGAAGCCGAGCAGGTGGAAGCCTTCAATGCCAAGCGCGATGAGCTGCTTTCGGCATTGCAGGCAGCCAAGGGCGAAACCTCGCTGCAGAGCAAGAGCGCGATGATCGAGAAGCTGCTGGGCAATGCCCAGGTCTTCATCAAGTTCGTCACCGTCCAGGCAGGCCTCAGCCAGGACGACCAGGCCGACGTCCGCCAGATCACCGAACTGGTCACCACCGCCACGCCTCAGGTCACCATGGCCCTGGGCAAGGGACGCGCCATCGGCGCCTACTCCCTGGGGCAGGGCTTCCTCAATTCGGCGGCCAGCACCAAGCTGGACGACCTGCTGCTGGACCTGGATAAACTCAACGCCGAATACGGCCTGAAGATCGCCGACGCCCTGGACGGCAGCCCGCGCGCCCACCAGGCTCTGGACGCCCTGGCCGTCGCCAGCCGCGACACCATCAAGCAGAGCGCCACGCTCTTCGAGGAGCAGGTCATCATGGCCGATACCCTCGACACGCCCTGGCCGCAGTTCTACGACCAGGTCAGCACCGCCCTGGACAAGACCTACCAGCTCAACGACGGCTCCCTGGCCTTCCTCAAGGTCGAGCTGGAAAGCCGGCTGGCCGGCAAGCGCGTGCAGACCGTACTGCTGGTGGTAGCGCTGTTGGTGGTGTTCGTCGCCATTCTCTACCTCTACGCCGGTTTCTACGTCTCCACCCGCACCACCCTGAAGAGCCTGGGCAAGGTGATGGACCAGGTCGCCGCCGGCGACATGACCGTCAGTTTCCGCGCCGAAAGCCGCGACGAGCTGGGCGAGCTGGGCCAGACCTTCAACGGCACGGTGGTGAAGATCCACGACCTGATCGAGCTGGTCGGCCACACCGTGACTGAGGTGGAGCGCCAGGCCGGGCGCGTCGAGCAGGTTTCCGGCGAAAGCAACCAGGCGGTGGCCGGGCAGCGCAGCCAGATCGAGCAGGTGGCCACGGCCATGAACGAGATGTCCGCCACTGCACAGGAAGTGGCGCGCAGCGCTGCAGCGGCCGTGGACAGCGCCCAGAGCGTGAACCAGGAAACCGTCAGCGGGCGGGCCCTGGTGGAGTCCCAGTTGGGCAGCATCGAGCGGCTGGCCAGCGAGATCGACCAGTCGGTGGCGGTGATCAACCAGCTGGCCGCGGACAGCGCCTCCATCAGCCGGGTGCTGGAAGTGATCAAGGGCATCGCCGAGCAGACCAACCTGCTGGCCCTCAATGCCGCCATCGAAGCGGCCCGTGCCGGCGAGCAGGGACGCGGCTTCGCCGTGGTCGCGGACGAAGTACGCACCCTGGCCAAGCGTACCCAGCAGTCCACCGAGGAAATCGAACAGATGATCGCCAAGCTGCAGGGCGGCGTCGGCGCCGCGGTGAAGGCGATGAACACCAGCCACCAGATGGCCGACGGCA
>RCUT01001683.1_pt1 | contig 10363 bp, 6 predicted proteins | sample 2166171 | NCBI WGS metagenome assembly RCUT01 (sample SAMN09932757, study PRJNA488358) | compost metagenome | isolation source: compost soil in 4-hydroxybenzoic | place: Germany: Experimental Botanical Garden
TTACCGTAAGAACCATAAGCATATAAAAGTAATGGTGCTTTGCCATCCTTCTTCCAACCTTTTTTATAAACTAATGAGATCGGAATCTTTGTGCCATCTTTTGCGGTAGCGTATAAACGTTCACTTACATAATCATCCGGATTATATCCTCCAACAACTTCCTGCTGTTTTAACAGGATACGCTCTTTTGTAGCCATATTATAATCATAGATGCTATTGGGAGTGGTTAAGGAAGTGTAACCATAGCGCAGAACATCTGTATCAAATTCTCGGTTTACGCTGGTGTAGGCTAAATAAGCTTGGTCTTGAAATGGTAAATAGTACTCACTTTTATCAGCCCATTTGATGATACGGAGTTGAGTTAACCCATTCTTACGTTCACTTACCACATAGTAGTTCTTAAAGATGTCGATGTTTTCCAATAAAACGTCTGAGCGGTGAGGAATTACCTCTTTCCAGTTTTCCTTGGTTGTTTTATCAACCGGACACTCCATTAAGCGAAAGTTCTTAGCATCAAGATTGGTAATGATGTAGAATTTATCACCATAATGCTCCACATTATACTCATGATTGCGCTCACGAGGTTGTATAACTCTCCATTCTCCATCCGGATTGTTTGCATCAAGCACACGATACTCAGTACTTAGCGTTTGCCAGCTACCGATCATAAGGTATTTGTCAGATTTTGTTTTGAAAACCCCTGTAGAAAAGGTGTCATCTTTTTCGTCAAAGACCATCACATCTACACTTTGAGGCGTACCAAGCTTATGTTTCCAAACAGTATTATCGCGAAGTGTTACCGGATCTTTTTTGGTATAAAAAACAGTCTTATTATCGTTTGCCCAGGTTACTCCACCACTAGTACCCTCTAGTTTATCTTGCAAAATAGCACCGGAGGCAATGTCTTTAAAATAAACGGTATAGATACGACGGCTTACCGTGTCAATTCCGAAGGCTAATAATTTATTGTCGTCACTTACAGAATATCCTCCAAGAGCCCAATAATCGTGCCCTGTTGCTAATTCTGGACCGTTTACAAGAATTTCTTCGGAGGTGGGGTTCATTCCGGTTTCTATGTTCCGGCAGTAATAAGCATAATCTTTTCCCTTTTCAAAGCGGGTATAATACCAAAACCCCTTGTCTTTAAATGGCACACTCTGATCGTCCTGCTTTATTCGACCTTTCATTTCTTCAAAAAGCTTTTTTTGAAGTTCTTCGGTAGCAGCCATTGCCGATTTGGTATAGGCATTTTCTGCATTTAAATAATCCAGAACAGCCTTTGTTTGGGCGTCGGGTGTTTTAGCATTTTTCTGATCATCTGTAAGCTTCATCCAATAATAGTTGTCGATGCGGATATCGCCATGCTTTTCTAATTTATGTTCTTCTTTTTTGGCAGAAGGTGCCGGGGGTAAATTGGTATTCATCAATGTTGACTGACTTGTTTGGGCTTTTGCCGGATTAATAATGGCAAAAGTAACACAGGTTGCCCAAAGTAAACGGATAGAGTTTTTCATCGTGTTGAATCGGATTGATTATCATGAAGATAGTAATCAAAAATCAAAAAAGACTAACCTGTAATTGATTAGTCTTTTGTTTGATGAATATCTTCAGATTTATAATCCCTTGCTCAATACTAACTTTTCATTGTAATAATAGATTGAACCGTTTTCAGAGATACCTTCAGCACGAATGATTAAATCATCAATATCTTTAGGAACGAAGAACTTGAACTTGGTTTTGCCGGTCGAATCAGTTTGAATATCAGGCTTCCAGAAGATGGTGGCATATTTCTGAAATGTTTCGGTTTCTGGTTTCAGTACGTATTTTGGAGTAAAGAATGCTACCGGTTTTGCATAGCCTTTTACAGCTAATGTTCGGGTATTGCTAATGCCGTCTGGCCCCCAATCGATCCCTGTCCTTCTGGTAACAATGTTAATAGAACCATTTCCTCCTCGCATTCCCAACATGGCATTTGCCGATTTGTTAACAGCAACAGCCTGAATGTCCTGAACAGAGATGATAGATAAATAACTAAGATCACTCATTACCATCCCATCAATAATTAATTAAGGTTTATTGCTACCCATCATACTGGTAGGTCCTCTACCCATATCAATATATAAGTCGCCCATAGCGGTTCTGCTTACTCTTAAGAAAAACTCATTTCTTAATAAATCCTCAATAGTGGTGTAACGAGCATAGTTATCTTTATTGATCTCAAAAACTCTATCTCCCATATTACTATAAAGATTGCCTTCAAATGGATTTTTCTTTTTTTCAGCACGAACAACCACTTCTTTTAACTCGTATAATTTTTCGGTCAGTGGCTTTACAAAGTTGGTTGCTATAGGTGCTGGCGTATATTCGTCATTAAACTTATTTACGGAAATAGCAGTGTCTAACCGGTGATAAACAATGTTAGCTTTTATATTCCTGTTCCAACCTCCACCTTTTAATCCAGCAGCAGAAACAATTACTTTAGTAGAATCATTTAAATAGAGGTTTTTAAATGAGATGCTACCGTTTTCATCCGCCTGTGCACTTAGCATAAGGTTATTATCTGGAGAAAATAATGAAAACATTGAGTTTTTCTCCGGTTTTCCACCCTTGAAACGGTTTTCTGCCGTGGCATTGACGGTAAAACCATTTTCATACGGATACTTAATTCCCGGAACTTTCTCCACTAAAATATCCGGCCATTGATATTTGCGCCATGCCTGTGTTAATAACAAATTATCAAGATCAAGTTGGTGCTGATAATCACTTTTTTCAAAGTAATAATTAGGATCCTCCACACTTCCTTTTACTGAAGCATTAAGTATTACATCTGCAAATAATGAGCTACTAAAATTATTTCCTGTAGTGTTTCCTGGTAGAACAGAGAAGCTCAGGTTTGCAGCGATTGTGTTAGAAGCAGTATCAAGCGTACTAACTTCTAGCGTTAATGAGTCGCTTTGTAAATGTTGACTTACTGTTAACGCCCCTTTCGGAATTTTTGAATTATTAAAGATGACGCGTTCTGCCAAGGGCTTAAACTGCTCATTGAAAATGGTGATATAGTTTACTCCGGGTCCCAACAGTGAACGATTTACCGAAAACATTTTTTCCAACTCAGTGAATTTTACGTACAACGATTGATGAACTGTCCCGTTGTTATGTATAAGCACATGAATTGGTTTGTCTTTGATTTCTGTAAATGTTTGTTGGTTGGTTTTCAGCGAAATTAATAGCTTATTAGGTAAAAGATTGTTGACAAAAACAGCAATACCTTTCTGAACAGGACTTGCCATTTCAATTTCTTTCTTTTGATTGTTATTATAGATAACTCCAACTTTATAGTTTACAGCCTTTGCATCAAAAAGAGTGAATGATGAAATTCCGACTTTATTGGTTTTAAATAGTTGAATGGTATCATTAGTTGGTGAAAGAACATAACCATATGCAATAGTTCCATGCCCACTTGGCAATGTTGTTTTTACGCCAAAATGATTATCCACGCCTTCAACAAATAATCCACCTTCAGGGAAAACCTGTAAGTCAATAGTTGCTTTTGTTGAATCTGATGGAAATGGTGTTGTTTTTTGTTCGCCTAACGCTGTTACCTGTATAATGGAGCTACTAAACGGCTGATCTTGAAAATTACGCATCCAGTTGGTGTAGGCCCTTAATGTGTAATTACCGGCCCGCGCTTCATTTTTTAACTTAAAAAAGCTACTGGCAACACCGTTTTCAAGAAATAATACTTTGCGTTCAACCAGTTTTCCGTTTTGGTCAAATAGCTCAGCATATAATTTATTTGCTTCAGGCGTTAATAGTCTTTCGGCCGGATCATAAACATACACCTTAAACCAAATGTTATCTCCGGCAATGTATTCTGATCTGCTTAAATGAACATATACTCTTTCTCTTTTTTTCTCAAAGTAATTGGTGTAGGGGGTGAGAAGTTTCTTTTTTAATAGCTCAACAATGGGATCGTCTGCAAAAGCGTATAAACCACTCAATAAGCAGACTGATAAGAACAGATGTTTAAGTTTCATGTACGGACGATAAGGGGCTTTTTCATTTTAATATTATAAATAAACGAATTAACTCGTAATCATCATATTAAAAGCCGAAAAAAAACTTTAGCACCCTGTGTATATCTTATGAAAAATCAAAAAATATTATTCATCTTAGTTCCGCTATGGAACAACCAATCGAAACCTTATCCAATAATGTTTATATGAACTTTGACCGTAAACATTATTCAAATGAAACCTTAATCGACCTTTATAAGAATCTTGTCCGCCCACGCATGATCGAAGAAAAAATGTTAATTCTTCTCCGTCAGGGTAAAGTGGGAAAATGGTTCTCAGGAATAGGACAGGAAGCCATTGCCGTAGGAGCAACAATGGCGATGAACAGCGATGAATACATTTTACCTATGCACAGGAATTTGGGGGTATTTACCAGCCGGAATATTCCTTTAAGCAAACTTATTGCACAATGGCAGGGTAAAATGAGTGGATTTACCAAAGGCCGCGACAGATCTTTCCATTTCGGAACACAGGAATACAAGATTGTCGGCATGATTTCTCACCTGGGCCCACAAATGGCCTTGGCAGATGGTATCGCTTTGGCAGATCTATTGGAAAATAAGAATAAAGCAACTTTAGTATTTACAGGGGAAGGCGCTACAAGTGAAGGCGATTTTCATGAGGCATTAAACGTAGCGGCTGTCTGGAACCTGCCAGTAATCTTTATCATTGAAAATAATGGTTATGGGCTTTCAACTCCAACCAATGAGCAATATAAGTGTAAGAATTTGGTAGATAGAGCAAATGGGTATGGAATGAAAGGGTATCAGATTGATGGAAATAATATTTTAACAGTCTACGATACGATCCGAAAAATTGCAGATGAAATGAGGCATAATCCACAGCCTGTATTAATAGAGTGTATGACTTTTAGGATGCGTGGCCATGAGGAAGCTTCGGGAACTAAGTATGTTCCAAAAGAGCTATTTGATGAATGGGCCCCTAAAGATCCGGTTCAAAACTTTGAGAATTACCTCATTCAGGAGGGCGTGATCAATCAGGATTATATTGACGAGTTGAAATTAAGACTCAAAATTGAAATAGATAGTGCAGTAGATTTAGCTTTCTCTGAGCCCGATGTTATTGCTGATTTAGCAGTGGAACTGGAGGAGATGTATGCTCCTGTTGGAGATATAAACATTGAAGTAGACGAACAAGCCAATAAAACGGAGAAGCGTTATTTAGATGCAATAACTGATGCAATGCGTCAGGCAATGCAGCGACATCAGAACCTTGTCATTATGGGGCAGGATGTTGCTGAATATGGAGGAGCGTTTAAAATTACACAAGGATTTGTAGAAGAGTTTGGAAAAGGAAGAGTGAGAAATACGCCGATTTGTGAGTCGGCAATTGTTGGTACTGCATTCGGACTTTCAATAAATGGTTATAAAGCTATTATGGAAATGCAGTTTGCCGATTTTGCAACCTGTGGTTTTAATCAAATCGTTAATAACTTAGCGAAAAGTTATTATCGTTGGGGGCAAAATGCAGATGTAGTTGTGCGAATGCCAACTGGAGCAGGAACGGGTGCCGGACCGTTTCACTCTCAAAGTAATGAAGCTTGGTTTGTAAAAACACCTGGCCTTAAGGTGGTTTATCCTGCATTTCCTTCGGATGCAAAAGGATTGTTGGCTGCATCCATTGAAGATCCAAATCCGGTGATATTCTTTGAACATAAATATCTTTACAGAGGCATTTCAGAACACATTCCGGATGATTATTATACCACACCTATTGGTAAAGCTAAGTTGGTTAAGGAAGGTGAACAGTTATCGATCCTTACCTATGGTTTAGGGGTGCACTGGGCTTTAGAATATCTTGAAAAACACCCTGAAGTATCAGCTGATGTGCTTGATTTAAGAACATTGTTGCCTTGGGACATTGAAGCGGTAGAAACCACGGTCAAGAAAAATGGAAAGGTGTTAATTTTACACGAAGACACATTGACTTGTGGGGTTGGGGCTGAAATTGCAGCTTATATTGCTGAGAATTTGTTTAACCATTTAGATGGTCCGGTTGTACGTTGTGCAAGTTTAGATACTGCAATTCCGATGAGTAGGGCTCTGGAAGATAACTTTCTTGCAAAATCAAGAATGGATGAAAGTATTCAACGGTTATTGAGTTTTTAGTTCAAAAAACAATAATCAATTGATAAGAATCCCTGTACTGCTAAGTACAGGGATTCTTTCTTTTTATAAATCTGTAAGAAATTAATTATCTTGTTATTCATAATTTACCTCTTATGAATAAGTTTACTACTCTCATTCTCTCTTTATGGTTACTTGCCGGCGCATCATCTGCTCAAGTAAATGTTTCAAAAGCCCCGGAAGATCCTAATAGACCAGATACAGTAAAAAAGTGGGCAATATCAGGAGTTAATTCTCTTCTGCTAAATCAAAGTTCTTTTTCTAATTGGGCTTCTGGGGGAATAAATTCTGTTGCAGGAACTTTATTGCTGGATTATAATTTTAATTATACTAAGGAAAGGTGGAATTGGGATAATCATGTTTTGGTAGGGTATGGATTTAGCAAACAAAAAGATGTAGGACTTCGTAAGACCGACGACCGCTACCTGCTTTATTCTAATTTGGGGTACAAATTGAAAGGTTATTGGTATGCATCATTCTTTGCCAGTTTGCAAAGTCAGTTTGCGAATGGATTTGAATATAATTCTGATGGAACGGAAACATTGATTTCGGGGCCATTTGCACCTGCTTATGTTGGATTTGGTCCTGGCATAACCTATAAAAAATCGGATAACTGGAAAATTAATATTTCGCCGCTTGCATCAAGAATTACGTTGGTTAATGATGACTATTTATCTTCTATTGGCGCATTTGGAGTTGATCCCGGAAAGAAAAGTCGTTATGAGTTCGGTTTCAACTTAAATGCTTATCGTAAAGATGAAATCATGAAGAATATTAATTTAGAGCATATCTTGATGTTATATTCCAACTATCTTGATAATCCGCAGAATGTCGATATTAATTATACATTGAATCTTTTTATGAAAGTAAATAGCTATATATCAGCAAACTTTGGGATTCAGTTGATTTATGACGACGATACTACATTCCCTTACACAAACAATGCAGGAGAAACAGCTTATCGGCCTCAATTACAATTTAAGGAAATATTCGGTGCTGGTTTTACCTATAAATTCGGAGGAGCTAAATAACAGATAAGCAAAACCTCAAGCCTTGTTTCTTTGTGCCTTGGCGAATTGCGGTTATATCTTAATATTCTCTTAATCTTAGTTTCTTACTTTGTCTGCATGAAGAAAACAGCACTTTTCGTTTTATTAAATTTACCCTTGTTATTATCTGCCCAGAAGAAAACAATGATTGACGTTCAAGGACATAGAGGTTGTCGGGGGTTAATGCCAGAGAACACCATACCAGCGATGATAATGGCCATTGACTTAGGCGTCAGAACCCTGGAAATGGATTGTGTGATCTCTAAGGATAAAAAGGCAGTTGTGTCGCATGATAATTATATGTCGCATGAGTTTGTTCTACAACCAAATGGAGAACAGATTACCGAAGCAAATGAGCAATCGTTTAATCTGTATCAAATGGATTACGATAACATCCGGAAATATGATGTAGGAATTAAAGCTCATCCAAGGTTTCCTCAGCAACGTAAATTTACTATTGAAAAACCTTTACTTTCTACTTTAATAGATAGCGTTGAGAACTATGTTAGAACGAAGAAATTAAAACCTCTTTTTTATAATATCGAAACCAAGTTTATGCCTGAAGGTGATAATGTTTTTCACCCTGAACCTGATGAATTTGTTGAACTTTTGATAAAGGTTATTAAGTCTAAAGGGATTGAAAAGAGGGTAATTATTCAGTCGTTTGATGTTAGAACCTTGCAAATTATTCATAAAAAATATCCTGAGTTTAAAACGGCCTTACTTGTCGAAAACAAGGATAGCTTTGAGAGTAATATCAGCCGATTAGGATTTAACCCCGATATTTATAGTCCTGACTTTGAACTGATAGATGAGTCATTAGTAACAGCAGTTCATGCAAAGAAAATGGAATTAATTCCATGGACAATCAACCAAGTAGAAGATATGGAACGTATTTCAAAAATGGGTGTGGATGGAATTATCACAGATTATCCCGACAGAGCAATTAAGTTGTTCGGAAGTTATCAAAAACACTAAATACAAAAAGCGCTGATCCCAGATCAGCGCCTTTGTTGTCGATACTTAAATAATAATTGATGAAGCTAACGTGTGTTAGTTTCTGTTCTGTTGCGATACAAATGTAGTATAGCTATCAGGTAGATAATATGATATTTATCAGGTTTGGAAATATTTTTTAATAAAGATTTTTATCTCCTTTTTCTTCCCAATACTTAAATACCAAAAGTGCTGCTTCGCGACCTAAAGGCAACATCGGAATCTGGCGTTCATTTAAACTCAAGGGGATTTCCCGATAAATAAAATCATCATCGAATCCAATATTAGCAGCATCTTCCCGAGTATTAGCATAATACACCCTGTCTGGACGGGCCCAATAAATTGCTCCAAGACACATAGGGCATGGCTCACATGAAGTGTAAATTTCGCATCCGTCTAATTGAAAAGTTCCTAAATTTCTACATGCATCTCTTATTGCAACAATCTCCGCATGTGCTGTTGGATCAATATTGGCAGTAACCTGATTATTTCCCCGACCTACAATTTTTCCATCCTTTACAATAACACACCCGAAAGGGCCACCTTCACCTTTTACCGGTCCTTCCATCGATAAGCGGATGGCTTCTTTCATAAATTCATTTTGCAATTCATCCATAACCTAAAAATAAAAAACTTCCGCCATTGCCCGACGGAAGTCCATAATACTTTAATGATTTACAAATTTGTTTTCTTATTCCTCGCTGTCTTCGTTGGTAACTTTCATTTTTAGTTGACCAACTTTTAAAGGATTTTCTAGTAATTCATCTTGTTCTCTTCTGTTTCTCACTACATCCAACGCCATGTAAAGTGCTTCGCGGAAAGAAGACTCATTGGCTTGGTTTTTACCTGCAATGTCATAGCCTGTTCCATGATCAGGAGAAGTGCGTACAACATCTAATCCAGCAGTAAAGTTAACTCCGGCGCCGAATGCCAATGTTTTGAAAGGAACTAAACCCTGATCGTGATACATGGCTAAAACGGCGTCAAATTGTTTATAAGAGCCATTTCCAAAGAACCCGTCAGCTGCATATGGTCCAAACGCTAAGATCTTTTCTTTTCTTGCTTCTTCTAGCGTAGGTAGAATGATTGTTTGATCTTCTTCACCAATTAATCCATTATCGCCTGCATGAGGGTTTAATCCTAAAACAGCAATTTTCGGTTTTTCGATCCAAAAATCTTGCTTCAGACTTTTATTCATTAAGCGAAGTTTAGCTAATATTTTTTCAGGAGTAATTGAAGTAGCTACATCTTTTAATGGAATATGGCCGGTTACAACACCTACACGTAGGTCGTCACTAACTAAAAACATTAATGATTCCGCGCTTCCGGCGCGTTGTTGTAAATATTCAGTATGACCAGGGAAATCAAAACCTGGCTGCTGAATGTTATGCTTATTAATTGGGGCTGTTAAAAGAGCATCAATCTTACCTTCTAATAAATCATTGGTAGCAGCTTCTAAAGATTTAAAAGCATATTTTCCACCATTTTCAGTTTGCTGACCAAGATCAATTTTTACCTCCTCATCCCAGCAATTGATCAGGTTTGCTCGTTTAGGATTGGCTTGTTCAGTATTTTGAATTATATTAAAGCTGAAATCTTGAATATTTAAGGCTTTGCGGTGAAAAGAAGTGATTTTTACTGAACCGTAAACAATTGGCGTACAGTGCTCAAGTATACGGTTATCCATTAAGGTTTTCAGAATCACTTCGATGCCAATACCATTGATATCACCGATAGAGATGCCGACTTTTATTTTTTTCTGCGATACGTTCGACATTTATTACGATTTTTGATTTTTAAAGTGCAAAGTTATCAGTTATCAGCATATAGGCCGAATAAAACTCTCGGCAAGATAAAAAATTATATGCGGTAACAGGGTACATTTAATCCAAAATACATGAGTCTGGTTAGAGCTAAGAAACATTTAGGTCAGCATTTTTTGACCGATAAAAATATTGCGCAAAAAATTGTGGAGAGTCTTCGACCCGAAAACGCCTTTTCAGAAGTGTTAGAGGTTGGTCCGGGCATGGGTGTGTTAACCGATTTTCTGGTAAAGAAAACCGAATATAAAACTTCACTTATTGATATCGATGGT